>JFJP01041095.1_pt1 | contig 10216 bp, 9 predicted proteins | sample 431651 | NCBI WGS metagenome assembly JFJP01 (sample SAMN02602958, study PRJNA72255) | Microbial mat metagenome, whole genome shotgun sequencing project. | biome: fresh water; feature: sink hole; material: water; isolation source: purple microbial (photo- and chemosynthetic) mats found in... | reverse complement strand
TTCGGATACCTTTTTAGTACCAATGTAACTGAAAACTCAGAAGATTTTTGAAAACTCAACCATATAAGGCATTTAAGGACATATAAGAAAAAAGATGAAATTCTTAATTTCTTGCAAATACACACAAGTGGATTTCAATAGTATTCAAAATCACGGTCGCAATAAGAAAATTTTCCGAAAATCTTATATGTTCTTATATTCCTTATATGGTTAAAATTCAATGGTTTATATTTAGTTATGTAAATCTTCTGAGTTTTCAGCTTTACAAACTCATCAAAATCATACGTTACGGCATTACCATTATTTACGTTTTCAATAGCACGTTCCAAATGTTTGCGGTTTGCATCGGTACTCAACAAATAGTCAGTTTCATTCATTCGTTTTCGTGAAACCTTAGCTTTTGTTTTGTCGAATATTTTCAACTCAAAAACACTATCTGTAAATCTTTGTTTCAAATCTGCTATAAACTCAAGTGTTAAATCTTTGGTTTCAAATGTCAGTGTTTCCATACTTTTCATTGTTTTAAGTAGTTATATACCAATTCTTTAAATTTTGCCTTTGTTTTGCGAAATACCTTTATTGTGGAAATTTTGCTCATCGGCACAAACTTATAAGGCTTTGTTCAGATTTTGTTTTATGCTCTTTTTACACTTCATAAAACATTTTGGTTCTTGGATACTTTTTGTGGAGAAAACAGAGAACGCAGATTTTACTGATTTTCAAACGCGGATTTTATCCTATAATCAGCGTTACCAAAGTATCCGTTTAATCAGCGTTCCACAAAATTGTTCCAAGAACCTTAAAAATTAAACACAAAAAAACACTTAATTTTTTAAATATGGAACAAATTTTCAATATCGCTAAGAAACAAGCCGTCAATTTTTAAAAAGTGTCATACATATTGTGAATAAAATTCACGTTTTTAAAAAGTAAAAACATTTAACATTGTCAAGTTAAAATTTATTAGTTAAAGAAAGAATGAACAAACGATGAGGTTGTGGCAATAAAGAAGAGTAATAACCTGAACTTCCATTCCATATCCCATTTTCCCAAAATCCCTCAGTAACTCCTGCATCTGCACTACCTACTCCGGGATGGAAATATTGCTGATTAGTAATATTTTTAACATTAAAAGACAATCCTAAACCGGTTTTGAAAATATTTTTGTATATTAAATTGCAATCGAATGTATTAAAACTCTTGATAGTTCCTACCGGATTAGAATATATTGCATCTCGCTGGCTCATGTATTTCCCGTGTAAATTAAACATGATATTATCAGTAAAATTAAAATTCACACCAAAATACAATTTGTGTGGCGTAATATCGCCTAATGTACCCCATTCGAAATTGTTTGTGTTTGCTATTGGTTTTTCTTCGCCCTGAGCATTACAATATCCGTAATTAATCCATAATTGAGTATTTTTAACAAATAAAAATTGGTTAACTATTGCTTTCAAAAATACATCAATACCATAAACTTTTTTTCCGCCTACATTTTCTGCTCCTTCACTGGTTTGTAGAATTGTATTTTTCGATATAATATAATAACCGCTGACAGTTGCATTGATATATTTGGTCAGATAATTAATATTTAATTCGGTGGTTTGGGCTTTTATTGGTTTTAAATCCTGATTTTTCCCCTGAAACGACCAGCTACCATATAAAGTACGTGGAGGTGGTGCTTGAATACCTTCACCATAAAGAAGTTTAAACGTAAAATTATTGAACTGAGATATTAATGCACTTCGTAAAACATATATATCGCCAAATTGTGAATTATTGTTATAACGCGCACCTAAAACTAATCGCTGATTGGTTATATATTCTACGTTTCCTTGCAGATAAATACCAGATTCTGTTTGAAATAAACGATTTGCATAATTATTATACCGTGCCATAGCTGCCGGATATTGGTAGGTATTGAAATTAAAATCGTTTACGTTTACCGTTGTACCAGAAGAAACATCATAATCGCGTTGTAAACTTTTTTGTTCATACACAAATCCGCCTACCATATTTATCCGTTTGTTGAATGTGGCAACAAAGTCTTGAGTAAACGACCAACTTGAATTTAAACTCTGGTAAAGCGATATATTTACCATTCTGGCAGGTAAATTATTTTCTGTTCCATTCCATGCATAAATAAAAGGTGCATCAGAAGGAATATCACTTTTGCGAAAACGTAAAGTTGAAGTAGAGGTTAGTTTATCTTCGATAAGTATTTGATTATGTTTTAAATGTACTGATAATTCTTCGCGACCGAAACGGTTTTGACTACGTGTTTGATCTACCGCCGAGTAGCAACCTTGTCCGGGATCTAATTTGTAGAATTGAAAACCAAGTTCGGTATTTTTAATAAATATTCTGGCATCAACAGCAGTGTTTTTAGTTTCCGAAGAAAAATTTCCGCCAAGTGATGGATCATCAACCATATTGCCCCAAATAGATTTGTCTGACAAGTATTTATCTTTTGTCCATTCGTAACTGTTGTTATCAACCAAATCTTTGATATTGTTGTTTTCTAATCGGGCAGTTACACTTGTTTCCACAATGCCATGTTTAGAACGAAAATTGAAATCGGCAATTGATAAGCTATTGAAGCCGGTGCTGAACTGACCGTCAAATGACACATTGTTTGCTGATTCAATATCTTTTTTTGTAATAATATTAACCAGTCCCATGAGTGCATTTACGCCATATAATGAAGAAGACGGTCCATAAATAATTTCAATTCGCTCAATGTTTGATAACGGAAACGTTGCTAAAATTTTGTCGTCTTGAAACCACAATCCGTCGAACGAAATTCCATCTATTAAAACTAAATAGTAACTTCCAACGTAAGATCGAAATCCACGCATATAATTGTGGAAGTAATCGCTTCCGAATGATTTGGAAACATCAAAGCCGGGTAAATTTTCAAATACATCTAATAGTGAAGTATAACCATTGCTTTCCAAATCATTTTGGGTTATTACCCGAACATTTGCAGGTGCATCACTCAGTTTTTCTTTCGTTTTCGAAACTGAAATTACTTGTACATTCATCAACTCTTCCAAAGTGAGTTCAAAAATATTAACATCGGCAAGCGAAGTCATCGTTATACTTATTACATCTCCTGTAATTTCCATAACTTGCACTTTGAAACCGCTTTTTGAAAACTCGAGCGTTTTGCAATTTTCGGGAACACCAATCGAATACTCGCCTGCCATATTGGTAACGGTTTTCGCATTGCAATTTTTTATACTAACAGTTACGTTTTCAATAGGCTTGTTTGCCTTATCAGTTATTAAACCTGATACTGTTCTTTGTGCAAATGCTACATTTGCCAGAAGAACGAATAAAATAAGTAAAATTTTCTTCATATATTTTAAATTTAGTTAATTTTATTAAGGAGTTAATTTATCATATTTTATTTTTTTCAGTCTATTTTGTATTTTTGCAATATCGGGTAGTGTAAATCCTCTAAGAACCTCACATGATACTTTCGCATCTTATGGCTCGGGCATTTGCAACGTTGGATATGGTGGTTGCCAATCGGCATAACTTTTCCACAAAGTAATTGTGGTTCTTGGAACATTTAACTGGGGCGTTCTTACTGAACTTTAATTCACAAAAATGTTTGAAGTACCTTAATTGTTTATCACGCGAAAGCAAAATTATTCACTATTGAGGGTTTCGCTTGAAGCGAAGCCCTCAATGTAGCAACCTCAATATTATTCGCTATCGTACGGAAAAACAATGGAAACCATTGCGCCACCGTTTTCATTATTTTTCAGAATCAGTTTGCCCGAAAGGGTGTCCATAATGAGTTTGGCAGAGGCAAGCCCCAAGCCAAAGCCTTCGGAAACATTGGGAAGTTGCGCGCTAATAAACAAATCGAAATCGTGTTGTAACGATTTTTCTGAGAATCCAGCCCCCTTATCGAAAACCGTTATTCGGAGATTTCCATCGTCAAAATCCGATTCAATAACCACATCTGCCCCTTTGGGCGAATACCTAAGTGCATTTTCGATAATATTTTTGAGGCAGTTGATAAGTAGTTCAAAATCAGAAACTATAGGTGTATTGGCAGTTTTATCAATGTGTTTTATATTTACTTCTTTTAATTCAATTTCCTCAGAAAAAGCCATGCAGGTTTTTTCCACCATATCGGCAATTTTAAATTCCGATACGTGTGGTTTGTAGCTATCGGCACGGAGTGAGGTGATGAGCAGAGCCATTTCGGAAAGGCGCACCAATTTATCTGCCGATTTGTTGAGTGTGTCGAGGTACTCGCTATAGTTGGGCGAATTTACCACATCTCCCAAAATTCCAAGCATTCCTCTCAGGCTATGCAAGGGGGTTCTAAGTTCGTGATTGATAAGCAAAAGGAACTCGTTTTTGGCTTTGTCCAACTTGGCTAATTTATGATTTGCCTCCAGAAGGCTTTCGTTAGCATTTTCGAGTTGAATGTTGGCGTATTCCAATTGAGCCGTTCGTTCGGCTACTTTTGCCTCCAATTCGGCATTCAGTTCTTTTAATTCTTCTTTTTTGTCTTTAAGCTCCAAATGATTTTTTACTCTCGCCAAAAGCTCCTGATTGTTGAAGGGTTTGGTTACATAATCCTGACCACCCACTAAAAATCCTTTGGTAATACTCTGAATATCAGTACGTGCGGTAAGAAATATCACAGGGATTTCCTTTGTACGCTCATCGGCTCTTATGCGCTCACACACATCGAAACCGCTCATTTCGGGCATCGAAATATCGAGCAAAATAAGGTCGAATTGTTTTTCATTCAGAATTTCAAGTGCTTGCATTCCACTCGTTGCAATCGAAATTCCGAGATTTTTTTCATACAAAATATTCGATAACAATTGCAAATTATCCGGAATATCATCTACAATAAGCAATTCGTAGCTTTTATTGAAATTCAGTTTATTGAACGCAGATTCCATAAATGTCTGTTTTTAGGTTAAGCGGTTTACTTTCTGCACACCCTCAAATAGCAAAATTCATACAATTATCTGAAATTACAAAATTAAGTAGCATTTAAAATTTATTTTCATTTACTACGTAGTAGTTTCAATGTTCTTCTATAGATTTATACACTTGGTTGAGTTGTTCATTGCATTCATTTTTAGACATTTCGCTAAGTTGTGTACAATTATTTACTATCGAATAAATGGTATCTTTTTTTTGAATGATTATGCCAAAAATATATGCCAATTCTGCTTCGCTTATTGCGGCTTTCAATTCGTTGAGGGTGTTTATCTGTTCAATTGAATCTGGTTTTGTGTTATTTACATTATTTTCAAACGAATAGGGTGCGTTTACAAATGCCGACATATCAAAATCGTAGGGCACTGGCACTGGGCTTGGATTCGATGGCAAATACACCAATTTTATATTGTGCAAATTGTACAACGACCAGTCATCGTTTCCTATAAGATACTGAAATACAGCCATTAAATTGAACAAATACTGATTTGTTTCTGTGGGCGAAAGGTAGGGGGTGTTTTGTACTTTTCCGCTGTTTCGTTTGCCCATGTTGTTTTCTGGTTCAATAAAAAATGCGGGCAGGTTTGTTTTCCATTGGTTGGAGTTGGAATACTGAAGCGATAGGTCAATTAGTTGAACCTTAAAGCTATACGGAGTAAGAACCGAGTAAATTTTATACGCCAAATATTCGCGCAAAAGCAATTGCCCTCCTGCGGCATCTGCACTACAGGGCAGTACCAATTTTAAGGTATTTTGCCCTTCGAAAAGAGTATTTTTAACTTCCTTTTTTTTGAATTTCAATTTCAAAGGCATCAACTCACAAATGTTGCTATCGCGCCTAAAATAGCCTCTCGTTTTGATACGAATTGGCAGTTCAACTATCTTATTTTCAGATAAATAATGCAAAGTAGCAGAATGATAGAACCGCTTTTCGTCACAATCGCTAAAAACAGTTGAAAAAGGTGCTGACATGGTAAAAGCAGGAAGCGAATCGGATACAAACAATTGGTCGGAATTTGTTTTCTTACTATCTGTATTACAATTTGTTAACACAATAATTAAACATAAAAACAGAAGTATTCGCATTTTTAAATAGTTTTGCATAGAATTTACAAATGTTAACTTAAATTTTGGAGAAATGAAACAAAAAACAGGTTTTTATCTCGTTGTAGCATTGCTTTTTATGGTCGCATTTCCGTTTTCGTCGTGCAAAAATAAGGAAAAAGAAGCAGAAAATTCGCTCACCGAATTTTTAGATGCCATTCAGAAAAACGATTTCGAAAAGGCAAAAGAAAAATCGAGTCCCGAAACAAAAGACGTGCTTGTGATTGTTGAAAAAGAAAAGGAGAAGGTGAAAGACACGAAAGATGAAGCCATTCCGGTGGTGTACGAAATTGTGGAACGCGACGTGAAAGAAGACAAGGGCACTTTTAAGGTGAAATTTGTGGTGGACAAAAAAGAGGTGGTAGAAGTAATAGATGTGGTACTGATAGATGAGGTGTGGTTTGTGGTGATGCCTCCAACACAAATTACTATACTGCGGTTTGTAATTTTTAGAAATAAATACACAATTTATTTCAAAGAACATAACTACAAAAAAACATATAAAAGGACAAAAAAGAAAAGTTCGAAAAAACGCAAGCACCACCATTAGAAAACAAAAGTATCCCTATTCGCCTTCAACCGAAAACGAATAGGGGTACATTTATGCGAGAAGAAAAACTTCAATAATTTTTGTTTTTCCGTAGGGAGATAGTGTAACACTCTTACATTCAGCAGGAAGCAGCACCGTTTCACCCATTTTTACCTCTACTTTTTCGCCCGTACCACAATCAATCGAAAATCCGCCTTCGATACACATATAAATCACAAACGAATCTATCAAATTATAATCGGCTTGTATGGGTTTGTTGAGTGGCAGTATATTGGCTGTAAAGTACTTACAATCAACCATATTGCTCGATTTGTTGTACTCCATTTCATACTCGCTGCGGTAGCTGTCGTAGTGCAGATAGTCTATGGCATCGAGTGCCAATTCTGTGTGCAGCTCGCGCGGTTTTCCGTTTTTGTCCACCCGTTCCCAGTCGTAAATTCGATAAGTAATATCGGAAGTTTGCTGAATTTCTGCCAAAACTATACCGCTACCAATGGCATGAACTCGTCCGGCGGGTAGAAAAAACACATCGGCTTTTTTTACCTTTTCGCGATTCAGAATTTCGGTAAGTGTTTTGTTTTCAAAATGTTGCTGATAGGTTTGAGTATCCAATTTCTGATTAAAACCCGTAATCAGTTCGGCATTGGGTTCGGCATCAATCACATACCACATTTCGGTTTTTCCGTAGGCATTGTGCCGTTTTTTTGCCAATTCATCGTCGGGGTGAACCTGAATCGAAAGTTTATCGTTGGCATCAATAAACTTTATGAGCAACGGAAACTCATCGCCAAAACGCTGATATACTTTTTCGCCCACGAGGTCGCCCATGTAAATTTCTATCAACTCCTGAAGGTTGTTGCCCTCCAAAAATCCATTCGATACCACCGAAATATTTTCTTCCACTGCCGAAATTTCCCAGCTTTCGCCAATGGTTTTGCCCGCAGGAATGTTTTTGTTGAGAAGTGTTTTTAGTTTTTGCCCTCCCCAAATTATTTCTTTGTATAAGGGCTTGAATTTCAATGGATACAATTCTGCCATCTGTTAATTTTTTTGAATTTTTCAATTTTCTATCGCGCTGCAAACTTAAAACTAAATGCCTTTTTTTGAAAGTTTTTGTTATCTTTGTATGACAAAAGTAGTATTTTTTTCCACCAAAACTCATTGCCATGAAAAATTATATTTGTCTGAATTTTAGTGCATTAATTGTTTTTGCATTGTGTACAGTTTACAGTGTAAACGCGCAAGAAAAAATGGAAACCGACATATTGGAAACCGAAAAGGGAAACCTTGTGATGACATTTGTTGGGCACGGAACTCTTATGTTTGAACTGGGCGGCAAAGTAATTCATATTGACCCCACCATACGCGAAGCCGACTACAGCAAAATGCCCAAAGCCGACCTAATTTTAATTACCCATCAGCACGGCGACCATTTGGATATGAACGCAATAAATAATGTGCTCAAAGAGAAAACCAAACTGATAATGACAGAAATATGCAAATCGAATATCGAATTTGCTGGCGATGTACATATAATGAAAAATGGCGACAAAATTGGCTTCGAAGGCATGGTGATAGATGCCGTTGCCGCTTACAACATAGAACACAAGCGAGCTGATGGTACGCCATTTCACCCAAAAGGCGAAGGAAACGGCTATGTGCTTTCTATTGGCAACAAAAAAATTTACATAGCGGGCGATACCGAAAATATACCCGAAATGAGTGAGCTTACAAACATTGACATTGCTTTTTTGCCCATGAACCTTCCCTATACCATGACTCCCGAAATGACTGCTGAGGCGGCTAAAATGTTCATGCCCAAAGTATTGTATCCGTATCATTTTGGCGACACCGATACGTCGAAATTGCTCGAATTGCTTAAAAACGAAAAGGGAATTGAAGTGAGAATAAGAGATTTGAAATAGCCTTTTCAACTGAAAATTAAAACATTAACAACAAAATATTCATCGGATGAAAAACAATAGCTTAGTTTCGATTAATGATTATTCAAAAGAAGAAATTCTCGAAATTTTAGATTCTGCTGCCGAATTTGAACAAAATCCGGTTTCTGAAATTATGAAGGGAAAAGTGGTTGCCACCCTCTTTTTTGAACCGTCAACGCGCACACGCTTGAGTTTCGAAAGTGCAGTCAATCGCATGGGGGGTAGGGTGATAGGATTTTCAGACCCCAACGCTTCGAGTGTAACCAAAGGCGAATCGCTAAACGATACCATAATGACGGTGTGCAATTACTGCGACCTGATTGTGATGCGCCACCCCTTGGAAGGAAGCGCGCGATATGCGTCTGAAATTTCGTCGGTGCCGGTTATAAATGCGGGTGATGGTGCAAACCAACACCCCACTCAAACTCTGCTCGATATGTATTCGATAAAAAAAACGCAGAATACATTGCAAAATCTCACTATTTTTATGGTGGGCGACCTAAAGTACGGACGTACAGTGCATTCGCTGCTGATGGCAATGATTCATTTCAATCCAAAATTTACATTTATTGCTCCCGAAGCAATGAATATGCCCAAAGAATACAAACTGTTGCTCGATAGTCATGGTATTGAATATCAAGAGCGTACCGAGTTTACAGATATTGACGATGCCGACATAATTTATATGACTCGTGTACAGCGCGAACGGTTTACCGACCCAATCGAATACGAAAAATGCAAAGATGCCTACATTTTGAAAAGCGAAATGCTTAAAAATGGGAAAGATAACATGAAAATTTTGCACCCGCTACCCAGAGTGAACGAAATTTCGACAGATGTGGACAGCACTTCGCAGGCTTATTATTTTCCACAAACACTCAACGGAGTTTTTACTCGTCAGGCTATTATATCTAAAGTGCTTGGTTTGAAATAGTTGCCTGCTATGGCATTTACTCAAAAATAAATACACTATAAAATTTATATCGAATGAAACAGAAAAAAGAACTGATTGTGAGCGCAATACAAAACGGAACGGTGATAGACCACATTCCCGCTCAACGACTTTTTAAAGTGATAAAAATATTGAATCTCGAAAATATTGGCAGTCAGATAACATTTGGTACCAACTTAGACAGTAATCAGATGGGAAAAAAAGCCATCATAAAAATATCCGATGTTTTTTTTGATGACAACGAAATTAATAAAATTGCACTTATTGCTCCCGCAGCCAAACTCAACATAATACGAAACTATGAAGTGGTGGAAAAAAAGGTGGTAGAAATTCCCGACAAAATTGTGGGCATTGCCGTTTGTGTAAACCCAAAGTGCATAACCAATCACGAAAATATTGTTACCAAATTTACGGTTGTATCGAAAAACAAAGTGCAGCTCAAATGCACCTACTGCGAAAAGATAACCGACCACGAAAATTTGAAATTGCATTAAGCCATAAAATATATATTATCAGTTAGTTAAATTTTAAAAAGCCTATTTTGATTTCTCAAAATAGGCTTTTTATACAAACAAGAATTACTCGTTCACAACAATAAATTGAGTATAAACTTTTACCCCTGTGGTTTCGTCAATATATTCTTTTTCGTGCTCAGCTCTGGTGTCTGCATCCAAGGAAGTGATA
>JFJP01002449.1_pt1 | contig 10216 bp, 5 predicted proteins | sample 431651 | NCBI WGS metagenome assembly JFJP01 (sample SAMN02602958, study PRJNA72255) | Microbial mat metagenome, whole genome shotgun sequencing project. | biome: fresh water; feature: sink hole; material: water; isolation source: purple microbial (photo- and chemosynthetic) mats found in... | reverse complement strand
GCCGGGCGCGAGGTGCGCGGTGAGGATTCGCCCGGGGGGCACATGGGAAACGGGCGCGGCGGGCTGGCGGGCGAGGGATTGATAGAGAGAGGTCAGCGCGCTTTGATAGTTTTCGGGCGAGTAGGGGGCAAGTTGGGCTGGTGTGGCGGTGGGGCTGCGGTCGGCGATGGTGGTGGCAAGCCAGTCGGCGGCGGGTTGGGTGGTGCCGCCGGTTTCCACGAGGGGAATGCCGCGATGGGCGGGATCCGAGCTGAAGCGCTCGATGATGCCTTGCTGGAGGGGTTCCGATAGATTTCCGAAATCGAGCCACTCCCCCTCGCTGAGCCGGGCGAGGGTGGAGTCGATGAATTCCTGGGAGAGCGGTCGGCGGTAGGCGCGGTAGGTCCGCTCCAGATCCACGGTGAGGTGGTCGCGGAGCAGGGTGAGGTCGATCCAGCTAACGGGGATGAGCAGGTGGTCGTAGAGGTGTCCGGTGCGGATGCCGTGGCGCGCGTGTTCCGCCGTGAGGTGGGGAAGGTTCCTGCCGAGCAGGGGCTTGCCGTGGGCGACGGCTTCGAGGAACGGGAGGCCGAAACCTTCGGCGACGGAGGTGGTGATGAAGTGGCTGGCGTGCGCGATCCAGGAGTCGAAGCTGCTAGTGGCTCCGGCGCCGGGGGCGAGGCGCTCGACGACGTCGAACTCGATGGGCAGGCGGAGGCGGTTGGCGAACTTCCGCCAATGGTCGTGGACGGGGAGGGCGTCGGGATTGAGGGGGGCACGGCTGACGGCGAACCAGGTGTTTCGTGGGGCGAGGGCGGAGAGGAAGACGAGTTCGCCGAGGTTTTTCCGGCGGATGCCACGGATGGGGGCGAAGAGTATGGCGGGGGAGGGAGAAGAGTTTACCGCAGAGGCGCAAAGGTCGCAAAGGGGCGCAGAGGAGAGGGGGATCGGGTTGGGGAGGAGCGTGGCGTTTTCCGGGGGAAGTCCGGCGTCGGTGAAGATGCGCAGATCCCGGGAATTGAGGAAGGCGTAGCGGATGCGCGGGGAAAACGGATAGAGCGCGGGGTGGTCGGCGATGAGCGGATAGTTCGCGGGGCGGCCGGCTTCGGCGAGATCGTGGATTTGCAGGACGAGTCGTTCACCGGCGGCGGCGAGGCGGGCGATGACTTCCGGGATGAGGAGGTTTTTCCCGAGCGAGTGGTTGTGGAAATGCCAGATGTCGGGCGGGGATCCGAGGGCGGCGGTGGCGGCGGCGCGGAGGGATGTTAGGAGGTTTTCGGCGGTGACGTCGGTGGGGTGGGGGAGGTAACCCAGGGCGGGGACTTGCACCGGGACGCCCCGGCCACTTGGAACTGTGTCGCCGGTGAGGATGACATGTGGGACGCCGGCATCGGTTAGGATCTGCGAGGCGCACTCGATGACGCGGGTGACGCCGCCGGGTGCGAGGTGATAGTGGACGATGGCGACTCGCATGGCGGTGAGGAAAAGGCCGTGCGGGCTATAGGGATTCGCCGCCTTTCCAGTCGCCGATGGGTTTGACGAAGTGGAAGCCCCAGATTTCGAATCCGAGACGGTGGTAAAGGCGGTGGGATGGACGGTTCGAGGTGTAGCTGTCGAGCACGAGCAGCTTGCAGTCACGTTCGCGGGCGGTGTTTTCGAGGTGCCCGACGAGCAGGCTGCCGATGCCGGAGGATCGTTGGCCGGAATCGACGACAAGGTTGTCGATTTCCAGATAGCGGCCGCACCAGATTTTGGTGGCGATCCAGGCGCCGGCGACGCCCACGAGTTTTCCGGTGGCGAACGCGCCGATGAGTTGGTAATGGGAATGATCGGCTAACAACGTTTGGAGACGCTCCTTGACGATGTCGGTGGGAGTCTCCGGATTGAGTTGGGTGAGCAGCGTGGCGGCGTCTGCGAGATCCGTGGATCCCAGCGGGCGGATGGTGTGTTGTATCATGGGAGGGAGGATTCCGCCTGAAGGCGGGACTACGAACGCGGAGATCAACCGGCGGGTTTGATGGAGACGAGCAGGGCGTTCTCGGCCTTGAGGTATTTTTTGGCGAGCGTGTTGATTTCCGCGAGGGTGATGGAGCGGTAGTCGGCGTCGCGGCCGCGGGCGAGTTCGAGGCGCTTGGGATCGGACTGGGACTGGCTCATGACGGTGTTGAGCCAGTAGGTGTTGTCCCGCTGGAATTTCTCGAGCTGGCCGAGAGTGGGCTTGAGGGCGCGGTCGAGTTCGTCGGCAGTGGCACCGGTGACGGCGAAGTTGTCGGCGAGGTCGCGCATGGTCTTGAGCAGGAGTTCGAGATCCTCGGGTTTTCCGACGCTCTGGCCGATGATGTAGCCGACGCCCTCCAAGGCATCCGATCCGGAGGCACCGGCATTGGGGCTGTAGGAGGCACCGAGTTTCTCGCGGATTTCCTCGCGGAGGCGGTCGCCGTAGATTTCTCCCAGAATATTGAGGCGGCGGAACTCCTTTTGATTTCCACGGATACCCGCGGTTTTCCACAGGGTGGTGGCGACGGCTTGGGAAATCTTGGAGTCGTAGGTGAAGACCTTGGCGGCGGGCGCGTTGGGGAACTTGATCTTGCGGGCTTCCGCCAGTGCGGGCGGCGCGGCGGCGCGGGTGGGCAGGGCGCCGAAGGTGGCTAACAGGTCCGGCAGGATTTTCGCGATTTCGAAATCCCCGACGATGGTGAGTTCGAGGTAGCCTTGGGTGAGTTCGGGGGTGAGCCACCTTTTCGCGTCCGCGATGGTGTAGGAGGCGAGCTTCTCGGGGGGGGCGGTGGTGAAACGGGAGTCACCGCCGTTGAGCCAGGCTTCCATCTCCTGCTGCGGGCCGCTGGGGGTGTGCTTGAGCTGCTGATACATCATGGGGGCGGATTTCTGGAACTGCCAGAGCGCTTCCTTCCGGTAGCCGGGATCGGTGAGTGCGGCGCACATCAGCCGGGTCTGGGTGTTGAAATCCGCCGGGGTGGTGGCACCGCTGAGCGTGAACGCGTCTTCACCGATGGTGAGGGTGCTGCCGACGTTCTTGCCGGCGAGGATCTGTTGGAGCTCGTCGTTCGAGTGCTTGCCAAGCCCGCCGCCTTCGAAAACGGCCGTGGAGAAGGTGTCGAGCATGGGCATGTCCTTGGGCTGGGTGAGCTTGCCGGAGCCGATGCGGGCGAGCAGGTGGATCTTTCCTTTTTCAAAATCGGTAGGCTTGAGATTGACGCGCACCTGGTTGGCCAGGACGAGCTGGGTGATGCCGAGATCCGCCACTTCCTTGCGGGAGAGCACGGTGCCGGGCCTGCCGAATTCCGTGTAGCCGAAGGCCTGGTTCGCACGTTGGACCGGCGCTTCGACCGGCTTGCCGCGGGATTCCTCAAACAGGGCGGCAAGATCCTTGTCCGCGTTTTCCGGTTGGTCCTTGGCGGTGAGGATGAGGTGATAGCCGGGGGCCTCCCAGAATTTTTGGAACGCCTCGTGGCAGGATTTCACGTCAATGGAGTCGAGGGCCTTCATCGCGAGCTCAAGGTCGGTGACGGGATCGGAGAAAACGGTGTCGTCATTGATGGAGCGGGCGAGCACGGTGGCAATGCTGTCAGACTTGCGGGTGGCCTTCTGCTTGACCTGTTGTTCGTAGGCGTTGAGCAGGTTGGACTTGGCTTCGGCGAGCTCGGCCTCGGTGAAACCGTGATCCAGGGCGCGACGGAATTCCTGCTCCATGACGGGCACGGCTTCCTGCCAGCGGTCGTCGGCGGCGGTGACGTCGAAGGAGCCGAGCTCGAGGTAATTGAACAAGTTGTTATAGGATGCGGAGCCGGAGGCGATGGCGGAGCCTTCGATTTTCGAAAGTCGGTCAAAGCGGCGGCCGACGATGGAGTGGGCGATGTCCAGGGTGGTGCGCACGGCACGGTTGGCCGCGGTATCAGGTTTTGGCTGATAGGGGCGGACAAGTGTGAGTGAGACGTCGGTGGAAGTGAGTTCCTTATCCGCGAAAACGGCGGCTTCGATGCCTTCAGGCTGCTTGATGGCACCGAGATCCGGATTTTTTCCGGGATCGGGCGGGTTGACCATTGATCCGAAAGTCGCCTGGATCGTGCTTTGCATCTCTTGGGGATCGATGTCGCCGACGACGACGAACGTCATGCGCTCGGGCGTGTAAAAGCGGGAGTAGAGGTCGGTGAAGCGCTCGCGGGGGGCGGCCTTGATGACTTCCTCGGTCCCGATCGGGAACCGCTGGGTCACCAACGAGTCAGGAAGGATCTTGGCGAACTGTTGCTCCATGAGTCGGGTGCTCACGGAGTCGCGGCTGATTTTTTCCGAGAGGATTACTCCACGCTCCCGGTCGATTTCCTCGGCGGCGAGCAGGGCGCCGTCGCCGAAATCCCGCATCACGGTGAACGCGAGCTTGAGAGTCTCGGGCGAGAGGTCGGGCAGATCGAGCATGTAGACCGTCTCGTCGAAGGAAGTGTAGGCGTTTGCGTGGGCACCGAAGGAGATCCCGAGCCGCTGCATTTTCGGGATCAAATCGGCGGCCGAGTAGGATTTGGAACCGTTGAACACCATGTGCTCGAGGAAATGGGCGATGCCGCGCTGGTCCGCCGCTTCCATCAGGGATCCGGCGGCGATGTGGAGGCGCAGGGAAACCCGCTTCGGAGGCTCGGAATTCGGGTAAATGATGTATCGCAGTCCGTTTTCCAAGGTGCCGAAGCTGGCCGCCGGGTCGGGCGTGATATCGGAAGCCGCCTGGGGCCACGGGCGCGGCTCGATCTTGACCGCGGCGACCTCCGGCTCGGGAATCGGAACAGGGATGGCGGGGGCCTTGACGTTTTCGACCGGCGGCGGGCTGGTGAGCGGCGGTTTGTGGGAGCGCAGCGAAAGGATGGTCGCGGAGACGGCGAGGAGCAGGACAAGAATGAGCGGCGTAGCCTTTTGCATGGCGGGAAGGTGGTTGAGGACGCGCCGGTTTGGCAACGCCGAAAAATGTCGATGCGCAGGGCTGAAACGCCAATCTGAAAAACTTTGAGAAAACGGGGTTGCAATCCTCCGGGCGGCATGGTGTTTTTCCTGCCGAGCAATCGATGATGTGCGCGCGTGGCGGAATTGGTAGACGCGCTAGATTCAGGTTCTAGTGGGGGCAACCCTGTTCAGGTTCGAGTCCTGTCGCGCGCACCATGTTGATTTTCAAAGACTCCCGAAGCTGAAAAGCCTCGAGATTTTTTGTTAGGAGTTGGCAGGTGTGCCCAAAGTGTGCCCAATTCTGCCGAGGAGGGGAAAATAGGGCAACTGCAACCGTTGCCACGTTGGGTCCCCCGGGGCCTCCTGCTGCGGTGACTGTGCGTGGCTTCTAGGCCAGCACTCACCAGCACCATGATCTTGCATTTGGGCACATTTGGGCACACCGGCTTAGTGGAGGCGTAATTCTTTGGGCAATCATCTAAAGTGAGCTATCTGCATGGCGTGGTGGTGGGCTTCTCCAAGAAAGCGGTGAATGGCTGGCAGGTCAGTTTTCATGGGATGAGACGTAATGTTGAGAGTTGATGACGGCCTCCCCTTTCCAGCGGTAGGCGACGAGCGGGCCACCCTTCGCGGCGGCGTGATCGAGACAGGCGACGTTGTGGCGCTCAGGTGTCAGCGGGGATTCCGCTGGCTTGAGGTAATGGCCGAAGAAGACGGGAGGCGCGTCGATAGGGTATCCCGGGATTTGCTCGAAAGATTCGGGCCTAACGGGATCGGACGGGATGGCCGGGTCGTGCGGGAAGACCAGCTGATCGTAGCCGATGTCCGGATCCGGCAGCTCCCACCACCGGGCGCGGATGTTGCCGCGTGATGCGCCGGTGTGGTCTCGAAACCGCACGCCGTCGGGAAGCTCGACCTCGACGCCCTTGAGTAGAATTTCAACAGCCTCTCCCTCCGCTGTGTGTTTGCTAGAAGCCCCCAGAAAAAACTCCGGGCATTCCAGACTCCGACCCGCGATGCGATCGATCATCCCTTCATGCCATGTTGCATGGACGGCGCGGAAGCCGCCGAAGTCGATGTGGAAGGGCAGTCGCTTCATCCACGGCATCCAAACCTGATGCCATTCGCCTGCGGGATCATCGTGGTCCGGGAAGTCATCGAGAGTGCCCTGGTGCATGGCGATGTTCTTGCTGCCGCGCACTCTCAGCCACTTCCCATCCGGCCCCTTGCTGTGAAAGTAGAGGGCGTTCAGCTCGTGATTGCCCATCAGACAGAGCGAGTCACCGCGGTCGCACATGGCTTTCACGGCCCGCAGCGTGGCGCGCACACCGCCGGGAACGGGATGGCCCGGTTTGGGGTCTATTAGGTCGCCGAGGAACAGGGCGTGGTGTCCGGCCAGCGGGATGAAGCCGTCGCCCTCCTTTCGGTAGCCGAGCCTATCCATCAGGAGGGTGAGCTTGTCGAAACGTCCGTGAACGTCGCCGATGATGTCGTAGTGCATTTCGTTCTTCATACGTGCGGAGCATGGCTGATAAACTTCAATCTTGTAAGTTGTAATAATGCATATAAACTGACTGTGTAGTCATGAATGAATTTGAGCAGCTTTTTGACATTTCCGGTCTGTCGCTGGACCGTCTGCGTTCCTTTCTGAAGGTCGCGGAGGCCGGGAATCTCACTCAGGCCGCACAAGGAGATCAAACGAAGCAGTCGCAGTATTCCCGGCAGATCAAGGAGCTGGAGGGCTTCTTCGGCGTGGCGCTCACACGCAGGGTGGGCCGGCGGATTGAAATCACCGAGGAAGGCCGCCGCCTTGCCATGGTCATCCACCGCCAGTTCAGCGAGCTGGATGATTTCCGGGAATCGATGGCGGGCCGCTGCGTCCGCGTGAGCTTCGGTTCGCAGGGCAGCGTGATCGACTGGCTGCTGCTTCCCCGGTTGGCGGAGATGAGCCGGGTGCTGGGCAACACGATCATCGAAGCGGAGCAGATGAGGACGATGGACGTGGTCCGCGCCGTGGCGGATGGGCGGCTCGACTTCGGGATTGTCCGCGAGGACGCGCTGCCACCCGAAACCAAACGCCAGCGGATTGGCTCCGTCGGCTACGCGGCGTTCGCAGCCAACGCGCTCTGGAAAGGGCGCTCCTCGATCAAAGAGCTTTTGGGAAATGCCCCAGTCGCCGATCTGCTCCCGGGCGGGCAGTTTGTGCAACGCTGGCACCAGTGGCTCGGCGAGGTAAAACTCCGGCCGCAAGTGGCGGCGCGGGTTTCCTCGTTCACCGATTTGGCACGAGTTGTTCAATACGGCCACACCGCCGCCGTGCTGCCTGACATGGCCTCGGTGGATTTCGATCCAAAGAAGTTCAAGCACGAGAAGATCGCCGCGCTGAAGCCACGGATGCTGGCGCTCATCTCGAACGCCCGGAGCTTGGACCGCGTGGGCATCCGCGCCGGAGCCGTGGATAGCTTGGTTGAAATCCTACAGCACGGCTGAAGCACCTAACCAAAATGACACCAAATGGTTTCGCCCACACCCAATCACCCTTCCGAACTCACGAAGCATACGTCGCTGGAAACCGGCGACGTGAGTGATGCCGCCCTGCTCCTCCACCAGTTCAATGCCGTGTCGCTCGGCGAGGGCAACCTGAATGCAGGTGCCAACACGCTCGCCGCGATGGCGCTGACGCTCGCCAACATCGCCCCGCTTGGGTCGTGTCTGGCCGACAGTGATGACGGCACCCGCATCCCGGTCGGCATGAACGTGCTGGTCAGCGGCGGGTTATCCTGCGGCATGGTGAAAGACCGGGTGTTGGCTGCCATCGAAGCCCGGCAGAACAACATCTACGCACATATCCGCCAAAAGCTGGAAAGAGGGAAGCTGCGGGAAAAGCGCGTCTCGGAGGTGAGTGCGTTCCTTGGAGTTGATGAGGAAGAAAAAACCCCGACCCTGCTGGACCGGCTGAAAAAGGGCGCATACATCACCGAGGGCAGTTTCGAGGAAGAACTACGTCAAATCCTGCTGCCGCCATCGGACGCGGATGCCGATGAAATCACGGAGACGCCGGTGATCTATGCGGGCATTGGCTCGGCGGACGGGCTGACCGCTGCGATGAGTTTCGCCCATCGCGGGCGTTTGCTGGTTCATACCACACTGTCAGGGAAAGGCGGCGCAACGCTGCTGAACCAGGTGTGCAGCGAGGTGGTGAGCGGTTGTCCGCAGCGTAAGACGCTTGGAGCCAGCGTCAGGGGCGAAGTGATCGCGACCGACCCAATGGACTCGCTCAACAACCTACTTGGGAATGGTGCCGTGGCGGGTTGGCTGGAGCGCTTGTTGTGGCTTTGCGACCACGCTGTCGGCCCGGAGTTTGAAATTACCACCACTGCCGATGAGGAGCCGCAGTTGGACCGGGTCGCCGCGTGCTTCGACGCGGCCGTGGTGGACATGATGGCCAGGCGCTTCAACTTCCGCAAACCGTTGCCGGTGACCATGGACTACTCAGTCGCCCGCAGCCAGGCCGAGTGGAACGCCTTCCTCGCGCGATACGAGTCACGCTTCCCCGGCATCGCGGGAACGCTGCGTCCGCTGTGGGCCAGTTTGTTGTTCGGTTTGGTGAGGATCCTGCAAGCCGCTCCCGCACAGGATCGCCCCCGGATTTCCGACGCACAGGTGGACGCCTTCGCACGTCTGCTGGCCCTGCGCATGGTCCACCACCGTGAAGTGATTCTGGAGGAGGCCCGCCGCCAGTTCATCGAAGCTCTTGCCGCCAGCTTCCGCCTGAAGCTGATGGAAGGACCTCACACCGTCCGCGATTTGATGCGGCGTAGCAACAACCTCGATTCTGACGTCTGTCGCAAAGCACTGGAACTCTTGATCGACCGCGGGGACGCCGTGGTCCGTGGCCGGGAATGGAAGCTCGCAACTACAACCCCATCACGCATGCTGACCCTCGATGCATAATATCGACAATCACGGCTGGGACATGCACCGCATGATGCGCAACCCGATGGCGGATGTCGGGCGCTTCATGCACGAGTGCGCGGAGGACCCGGTGACGCGGGTGATGGGCACGACCGCGCTAATACTCACGCTGTGCCAGACGGCGGGACCGTCGATGATGTCGCAGCCGCCGGGGTTCCTCCTCGTCCATGCCGGCGACGAGCCGTCTGATCCGATTGACGCGGTCATGCAAAACCTGACCGGCATGGTCCGACCGGGGCCACGTCCGGAGGCAGAGACATTCGAGCGCAACCGTAAAACCATGCAGGCCCTGCTGGTCCAGAAACAGCAGCAATCTCCCAACCCGGTGGTTGATTTCTTTGGCCTGACCGAACCCGGCGAGTGCCCGCTGGCTGCGAAGTTTTCCAGTGTATTGGCGGACAACCACGGCCGGGGCCGGGCTGGCTGGTATGCCGACCGCCGTGACAACGAGTATGGGTGGTTCACCGATGCTTCCGGCCACACCATCCTGCGGTTGGATCGCGGGGAGGACGGGCGGCAACTCAAGGAGGACCTCAGGCTGCACCCGGAGTTGCTCATTCACCCGACCGGCTACGGCGCGCGGATGCGGGAGGAAACCAAGCGCCTCAGCATCGCCGGTTCTATCCCGGTGACAGATTGGGACAATCATTTCGCCGACGGCATCGTCCGCAACGCCATCCCCGTGTTGTTTCTACCCCACACCGCCTGCGAGCCGCTGGTCATGCCGGGACACCTGGCGCTGGAGTGGATCGGCTTCGCGCTGGCAGGGGAAGCGGTGGATTCGCGGGCGACATCGGTCGAGTCCTACCAGCGGCTCGACCTGATCAAACCGCAGGATGTCAGGTCGCGGATCACCCGACTGCGTGAGCGGCTGCGCCATGTCCCGTCGGACTATGAGTTTTTCGTCACGCGCACCATGCGCGAGCTGCTGCCGTGCTGTCGACGGTTGGTGGGCATCATGGCCCCAGGCGGCACGCCTGATGCGGAGCAGCTCGACCTCACCTTTGATCTCTTCACCACGGTCCTGCAGGGCGTCTGCCTGGGCGTCGAAGCGCTCGGCTGGCACGGTCACGGGTTCGAGAGTCCGGGCGGTCCTGATCCGGTGCAGAGGGTGCTGAGGGCCATCCGCGAGCGCGGTTCCATCAGCAAGCGCGAGCTTCAGCGCAACCAGCAATGGCTGACTGCGGAGGGCCGCGACGCCATTCTTTCCGTCCTTGCTGCGGAAGGACTGGTCATGACGACCCACAATGAAATCACCGCCGCGCCCTTCGCCTATTACTGGCAGCGCATCCTGCATCGCTGCTTTGGTGAAATG
>JFJP01059107.1_pt1 | contig 10217 bp, 5 predicted proteins | sample 431651 | NCBI WGS metagenome assembly JFJP01 (sample SAMN02602958, study PRJNA72255) | Microbial mat metagenome, whole genome shotgun sequencing project. | biome: fresh water; feature: sink hole; material: water; isolation source: purple microbial (photo- and chemosynthetic) mats found in... | reverse complement strand
GCTTTACGTTGAGGCGCTTATCGGCATGGAGGGCGGTCTTGTCGCGCCGGATGCCAATTCGACCCTGCGGATCACCTATGGTGTGGTGAAACCTCTGGAAAAAAGCGACGGCATCGTCCTCAAGGCCCAGACCACCCTGCGTGGCATCACGGAGAAGGCCACAGGCGAGGGTGAGTTTGACGCGCCCGATGAAATGCTTGGCGCCATCGACAGCCTGCGCAAGGGACGGAGCAGCCCATACCTGGACGAGCACCTGAGCGATGTGCCGGTGGATTTCCTCTCGACGGTGGACACAACAGGCGGCAACTCAGGTTCCGCCACCCTGAATGTCCGAGGGGAGTTGGTCGGCCTGCTTTTCGACGGGATGTATGAGACCGTGGCTTCCGATTATTTCTATGATGCGGTGAACACGCGCAGCATTCATTGCGACACGCGCTTCATGCTCTGGGTGCTCAAGGAGGTGGACAAGGCGGACAACCTGCTTGCTGAGCTTCAGGTTCGCTAGCGAGGGTAGGTCGACCCTCTGACGGCGATAGGAGGGTGACAGACCCTCTTACGGTGACAGACGGAATACGGCATCCCTCCTCTCGTGTTCTCCGTGTTTTTCGTGGCAAAAAGGCAAGAATCCAGAATCTGAGGAATCCGAGGAATCCGAGGAATCCAAAAGAGGAGGCTGGGTGCGCTCCTCCTGCGTGAGGCAAGCGCAGTAATAGTGACAGGAGCGGTTGACCGCCCGTAAGAATGCATTCGCTTACAAAGGGCCCGCGCCTGTACTGCCTTTCTTCCGCCTCAATGCACGTCCACACCTCCCTCCGCCGCCGCCTTTTCGCCTGCGCTGGCATTTCCCTCATCGCCGGGCTCTTTTCCGGCTGCTCCACCCGACTTCTTGCACCGGACTTCTCCTCCTTTTCCTCGGCTTATGCGCGGGACATGAACTGGCAGATGCTGCTCAATCTTGCGCGCCTCGACCAAGGGCACCCCGCCTACTTCATGGCGATAGGCGAGATACGCCTGGCACGTTCCCAGTCCACCTCCCTGCAAGGCTCCGGCTCCAACACACACACCACCGGCAGCACGGTCGCCGCCGCCGTCACCCGCTCGGTCAGTGAGGTGTTCTCCGGCTCGCTGAGCCCCTCCACCACCCTCAGGGCCGACCCCACCTTCCTCTTCATTCCCATCAACTCCGAGGAGGCCTCGCGCCAGTTGCTCGCCCCCATTCCAATCGAGGTTTTCAACACCCTCTACCAGCAGGGCTGGCCCGTGGACCAGTTGCTGCGTGTGCTCGTCGAGCGCATTGAGGTCGACGTGGTCGGCGAGGGCGACGAGGAGTCCCGGCGCATTGTCCTGACCAATTCACCCACCCGCGGCACCCCCGATTCCTTCGCACGCTTTCTGCGTACCTGTGAGCTCATCCGCGCACTTCAAAAAGCCGGTGCACTCAGCCTCGTGGCAGACGTCCGCTCCGATGATGGTCCTGGGCCGCAGGCTGTTGCCTCCTCCTCGTCCCGTCCCACTCGCGGCGGCAAGGCCGGGGAGGCTGCCGACGAGCCCAGGTCCGATGCCTCGCGGGCCGGCTACCGCTTTCGGGCCAACACCGCCATCCTCGATCAAACACTGGCCAGCTTCTCTGCCGATGCCCAGTTCACCGGGGACCATTCACTCCAGAACCTGCGCACAGTCTTCCTCAACTCCAACCTGCTCGTCGGTTCGCGTACGGACCCCGGCGGCATGCGTTCCGTCAAGGGCACCCGTGCGGTGCTCGTGCTGCGCTCCTTCCGCAATCTTCTCGAGGCCGTGGCCTCCGAGCAGCGCGCCTTTGACGAGCTCGCCCACGACCCTTCCTTCGCCAGGCAACTGCCTTCCCGCCAGCAGCGCCCCGTCCTCCGCACCGACTGGACTGACTCCAAGGGCCAGACCCTCCTGCCTTCCGTCATCGCCCTCGAGTACACGGGTCGCAGTTACCGCATCACCGATCCCGCCGGCTCTGAGGCCGACCTCGATACCCGCTGGAATCGCGACGTATTCCGACTTCTCGTGAATCTCTCCTCGCAGGTCACCGTCGATATCACCAAGTTTCAGCGGCAGGTTTTGGAACTCACCCAATAAGCGCACCCGCCTCCCCGCCCTTCATGTCGTCCCGCCGCCCCGAAGTCTTCGTCAGCGCCACCAGCTCCGATCTTCGCAGCAGCCGCCAGCTCATCAAGGAGGCTCTGCTCACTCTCGGTTGCGTGCCCATCGAGCAGACCAATTTCCCTCCCGACTACCGCAGTGTGAGGGAGATGCTGCATGCGAGGATCGCCTCCTGCGATGCGGTGCTGCACCTGGCGGGCGAGGTCTACGGAGCCGAGCCCGAGCTTCGCCTTCCGGGCGAGCCCCGACGCAGCTACACCCAGATGGAATACGATCTGGCTCGCGAGCTCGGCAAGCCCCTCTACACCTTCGTCTGCGACCCCGGCTTTGCCTACGACTCGCATGCCCCCGAGGATGAGGACCGTCAAGTGCTCCAGCAGGCCCATCGGGCCGTTCTGCAGTCCGGTGAACAGCTCTTCTACGCGATCCATTCGCGCGAGGATCTGGCCTTGCGTGTGCGCGAACTCCAGACCCGGGTCGAGGCGCTTGGCCATGAACTGAGGCGCACCCGCACCTGGCTGAGCCGTGGCGTCGTCACCGGTCTGCTGGCGGTGGCACTTCTGGGAGGCGGGCTGTGGTGGCTCACCCTGCGGACCCACCGCACCGAGGAGCACGTCACCCAGCTCGAAAGCGAACTCGACCGCCAGAGGCGTTATATCCGCTCGATCGCCGACGCCTACACGCGTCAGCAGACGGAACTCAGCCAGCTCAAGCTCGGCGACGACCAGAAGTTTGCCCGTGCGCTGGCCGCTGTTGCGCGTCAGGAAGCCATCACCGAAGAGAGCCTGCGTGCAGGTATCACTCTCTTTGTGGCGGCCACCCAGGCGGACCCGAAGGCGGATTTCATGGATCGCGCCCTCGCGGAGTTTGCGCGGCAGAATTTCTCCGCTGCCGCCAGCAGTGCTGGAGAAGCCGGTCGCGCCGCGCTCGAGCAATACGCAGCCGCGGAGCAGTTGAGCCGCAGGTCGCTTGCCCAGGCGGAGGCGGCGCGCACCCGTGCCCGGCAGGCCTTCGGACTTCAGGGGCAGGCGCTCTTTGCCAGTGCCCGTTTCGCTGAGGCGGCCCAGGCGTTTCAGGCGGGACTTTCCGCCACCTCCCAGGCCGCACAACCGCAGGAGTGGGCGGAGTTTCAGGCCCGCCTTGGCCAGGCTGCGGATCAGTGGGCCCAGAGCTCGACGGGCGAGGACCTGCTTCGGTGCCGCAAGCTGGCCCTGGACTCCTATCGCGCCGCCCTGGGGAGCATGAAGCGCGAGGACTCTCCTCAGCTTTGGGCTGTGACCCAGCACAATTATGGCATCGCGCTCGAACGTGCCGCCGAGAATTGCTCGAGCTCCGAGCGGTTCCGCTTTCTGAGCGAGGCGGTGAACGCTTACCACGAGGCCCTGAAGGTGCACACCCGCACCGCCACCCCGGAAGCGTGGGCCGGCACCCAGAACAACCTCGCCATCGCCCTTCGGCAACAGGCGGAGTCCTTTGACGATGCCCGCCGCCTCATCTCGCTCGCCGACTCCGTCACAGCCTATCGCGCCGCCCTAGAGGTGATGACACCCGCCGCGTATCCCGACATCAACGGCCAGCTTCAGAACAACCTGGCCAGCGCACTGCTTTCCCAGTCCGCCGCAGCGCCCGCCTCCGACCGTCCCGTGCTGCTCGAGCAGGCCCTCGCCGCCTGTTATGCGGCTCTCGATGTCTTCACGGATGAACACCTCCCGCAACTCTGGGTGGCCGCGCAGAACAATCTTGCCAATACCTTCAAACGGCAGGCGGACGCCAGCATTTCCCCCGAGGAGCAGGCCCGCCTGCTAGGTCAGGCTGGCTCCGCCTATCGGGCCGCGCTCACCCGCTGCAGCCGTGAGGCCCAGCCTCGCGAATGGAGCACCCTGCAAAACAATCTGGCCAATCTGCGTCAGGCTCAGGCGGCCCTGTTGCCCGAAGGCCTGGAGCGCTTCGAGCTCCTGCGGGAGGCCATCTCCGGCTATCAAGGGCTTCTCGAGGTCTCGACCCGCGCGAGTACGCCGCAGGACTGGGCCATGACCCAGAACAACCTCGCCATCGCCCTGCTTCAGATTGCTCCGCTGGTTTCCGAGGGTCATCGCGGACGGGCGCTGTCCGACGCGGTGGAGGCTTTGCGCGCCACCTTTGGCGTCTACACCCGCGAGGCCCTGCCTGTCGACTGGGCGCGCGGACATAATAACCTTGCCGAGGCCCTGCATGCGCAGGCCGGGCTCGTCACCGGTGCGGAACAGGTCCGACTTCTCCGCGAAGCTGTCCAGGCCCTGCAGGCCTGCCTCGGGGTCATCACTCCTCAGCTTGACCCGGTCTACCATGCCGCGCGAAAGGCGCGCCTGGCTGCGATCGAGGCGGAGCTCCGCAAGCTTCCGAATGGCCAACAGTGACAATGGCCAAAGGAATGGCCAAAGGGGACAGGCGGAATTTTAGGCGCGTCCAACAACTCAGCACGCCGTGCCGCGTCCCTGCTTGTCCACCCGGACCCGGAGGCTGGGCTGATCGCCATAGAAGTCCTCGCGGCGGCGGTGTCGGCCTGTGCTCAGGAGTTCTTCCTCGTCGAAGCACACGACGCGATCCGTCCGGTACACAAGTACACCGTAGCTGACCGCTTGTCCCGGCTCGTCGCCCACGCCGATCACCACTCCGCGATCGCCTGAGAATTCACTTTTCTCGGCCTGAGGGTTGGCGATGCAGACTTCTTCGTAATACTGAAAACGCAACGACTTCGCCATGGCGGGACCTGCTCAGCGCGCGTAAAGGCCGCAGGGAGACGAGACCGCGGCGGGCCCGCCGGAGATGCCGATGAGAGGGATCATCAAGGGCACTTCGGTGCCATCGACCCAGAGCTGCGCGCGCCTGGCTGTCGACTCGATTCCCTGTTGGAAGAAGGGTGCCATGCCTGCAGGGCTGCGTTGTACGAGGGTGGCGGGCTCCAGATTCGACAGGCGGGTTTGGAAGACATGGCCTGCGACGGTGACCTTGGCACCGACGAAATCCGCGCCTGTCTCGATTTCTATCCCGGCCACGAGCACGGGTGCCGACTCGAAGGGCGTGCCTGCGAAGATGTTGGGACCAAAGTAGGCACCGACTGCAGCATCGGTGGAGATGAAGCCCACCACTGCAGGAGCAGCCGCCGGGTCGGGCTGCCAGAAGAGCATGCCGCTGGGCGCAGAGCCGACAGGGGTGTGTACCATGCGGGCGACATGCACGATGAGGTTGGGCTGTTGCAGGCCGGGCTGGGTCAGCGCGACGAGGTCGACGCCGCCGGTCCAGGACATCCATTTGGTGATTGGTGAATTCATGTGGGAGGGCGTGTGTTGGTTGGTGGTGTCCGCTGTGCCGCCTCGAAGTACGGGACGGGCGAGAGCCACACTCTAATCGGATTCCCGAAAAACGCCTATACGTCCTTCCACGTAAGGGGCGGCGACAGACGTAGCCCCGTAGCTCGACAGATCCTGAATATCCTGCGCAAGCGGCTGAAGTACTCGACGCTGCCCATCCACTGCTATACACTCCATAAGGATTCCTTCTCTTCGCCTTTGGCGTCGGAGGTCGTCCTTCACAAGCCCCTCCCTAAAGGAATCCAATGCAACGAAGCATAAGGTCGCTCATCACTCTATTGCTCTGCCTGCCCTGTGTGCAGGCGACGGACTTGGGCAAGTTCATCGTGCCGGACAACAACCTGAAGTGGTCGCGCGACGGGGTCCTGAGCAAACAGAGCGCTGGGCATGTCTTGAAAGTGCGCGACTCCAAGGGGAGTGAAATGGTCGTTGTGCTTCCCGAAACAGGCAAAGAAGCGCCCATAGGCAAGATAAGGGAATCGCTCACAGCCGTGCTGCAAAAGGGCAAGGTCGGCATCACCCTCGACAAGGCTCTCCAGCTCAATCTGGGAGAGCACACCTGGTACGGTGTCGGGACCGCGCAGGGGCACCTTGTCCACTACAAAGGTGCCGTGAGCAACGACGGCCTCGTCTACGCCGTGGACCTGCGAGTGCCTGCGCCCGGTATCCTATCGCCCGCTTTCAAGACCTTCCTTGCCGAAGTCAAGATCCAGCGTGTGGTCTCGCCCACAGCGGCAGCGCCACTGATCACCCAGGGCAACGGCCAGATGAACAGCAAGGACCTTGCTGGTGCCATGGGGTTTTTCAACCAGGCCATCACCAAAGACCCCAGAAGTCCCGAGGCCTACTATTTCAGGGGGATGTGCTACAAGCGCATGCAAAACACCGAGGCAGCCAGAAGGGATCTCGCCAAAGCCTTGTCTTTGAAGCGCTCGGTGGATTTTCTCGTGGAGAGTGCTGAGGTGGAGCTGGAGGCCCAGAACCATTCGGCGGCAATCTCGTTGCTGGAATCAGCGCTTCGCGAGAATCCTGAAAGCGATGCAGCCTACCGTAGCCTGGGCAAGGCCTACTCGCGGGTCCGAGAAAGGGAGAAGGCGGCAATCTGCTATGAAAAGGCCCTGGAGCTCAATCCCGCCCACACATCGACCCGTGCTGCGCTCGTGCGGTACTATGGTGCCTTACCCAAGCCCCTGGACGCACAGAGGCACCTGCAAGTCTATGAGGTATTTCATCCCGGCAGCCCCGAGATAGCCGAACTCAAACGGGAGAGTCTGAAGTCTGCACCTGCCACGCTTCCCGGCATAAGTCCCGTGTCTGCCGGCATCGCCGAAGCAGCCAAGGATGATGCCACTGCTACAGCCCGGATGCCCGACGAAAAGAAAGCCTTCGAGGCTTTCAGCCAACTGCCGTCGCTGCCTCCGCTCTCCAGGTTGCTGGCTTCTGCAAAGGCAAATCCGGTGGCCCCGGCCTTGGATCCCGCTCGTTTCAACTCGCTACAATATCTCGGGGTGGTGGCTGCTGTGAAACACGCATCCGAGGAGCTCGCAGGCCCCATGAGCGTTGCCGCCTCAAAGGATTTCGAGGTGCGATGGGCAGCCATCCAGGATTACCCTGCTGCCGCCTGCATCGAGTACCTGAACAAGGCCTCCCCGCTGCTGGGCGAAATCCTCTCCCTTCGAGCCTCGATGATGAAGGTCATTCAGGGCTATGATAATTTCATCAATCAGGCACAGGCGGCGCATTTCTTTGGCAACCCTGCCGCAGTCCATGACGCAATGCGCAGGGCAGGTCAGCACGCCGCCCTGCTCAAGGCACTCAAGCAAAGCAGCGACCAGGCCGTGAAAGCCCTGGTGGGGTTGGGTGAGCTCCCTGACGCCGCTCTCATCAAGGCCCGCGTGGCCGAACAATTCACCGCCGCCAAAAGCCTTCTCAAAAACCTCGATCGCCCCATCGAGCTTTCCGGAGAATATGAGGCCGGTGCCTATCGCTCCATTCAGGACCCCCTGGACCGGGCCCGCAGCCAGCAGGCCGATCTGAGCATCATCCGGACCGAAGCCTCCAGTACCCATGCCAGCACCACCTTTTTCAAACCGCTCAAAAGCATGGGCGGCAACAGGGTGCTCCTCTACTCCTGCGAAACGAGTGCGGATGGCGAAAAAAGCTCCAGCCTGGAGATCTTCGAGAATCTCGGCGCAGGGGTCTTCGTCACCTACAGGGGCGGATCGGTTCTGACGAAGATCATGCTGGAACTCACCGAAGAGGGGTATCGGGAGACAGAATACAGTCTGGGGCCGCTCAAGGCTTCATCCGAGAACAACGACTTTTCCGAGCGCATGGCCGCGCTGATCAGCAAAAAACAGAAGCCGGATCTGAAGCTCAGCTGCGAGGTCAGCACGAGCAACCACCTCGCCACGCACGTGCAGTACCAGAAGCCTCCCGCGGACGGCGAATTTGACTGGTCCACGTGGGAAGCCAAAGTGCGCGGGGCCGAAAAGGAATTCATCGCCGAGTTCGAGGGCCAGCGCCTCGCCTTCGAGACGCTTGCCCCGCAGGTTCGCTTCCCCGCGCCCGTGAGCCCGGAACACGTCTTCTGGGTTCTTGACCGTATTGAAGTAGTCAATACGACTCCCTCGCGCGAGCCTCCCTGCTCGCTGAGCGGCTCGCAAAAGGCCGCCGAGGCCACGTATGAGAAGCTCATGAAGCGAGGCGAAACCGATCACCCGCGCCCCTTGCTCGCAAAAAAGCAGACCACCTCGGTGTCGCAGACCGGTCTGTCCTATCATGAGGAGCAAACCGTCTACAGGGAGGGCTCCTCCGGCAGGCAGACGCCTGAGAGCATGCCCCTGGGCTGGTCCATCTCTCATGAGAAGGAGCCGACACAAGTCGGTGAAAGGCAGGTTTTTGACAGCATGCTCATCGCCTATGACATCACCTGGTCCCCCCCCTCGCCCGTCATCGCACAGGCCGGCGGAGTGGTGCGCTTCGACCTGAATGTCACTCGCAGAATTTCCACACCCAAGGTGGCCGTGCTGGTGCCCAGTCCCCTCACGGATGTCTTTGCACGGACCTCGCCGACCAGCGTCCAGGCAAATGGAACCTACCAGGGCTCTGCAGGCTCGGGAGCGCGAGCCAGTCTGTTGACCCAGCACCTCAAGTCGGGCTCCGGCACGGTAAAGGTGGGCACGGCACTTGAATGTCCCCTCACGGAATTTTACAGTGAACATGCCAAAATCGAGCTTCGCCTGTTTCAGGATGCCGGACTCGGTCTGGACTTTTCAGGTCTGAACCTCTGGTACAGGCGCAGGATCATGACGCCCGAGGAGGCTTCCCAGCTGGCCTTCCAAATGGGCGAGCCGCTTGAGGCCCTCGCCCGTAAAACGCCCCCAAGCCAGGGCAAATCCTCCACCTCTGCTTTAAACGCACAGGCCAACAAGGCTGCGCAACTGGAGGCACGCAATGCAAGCATCGCCTATCACCAGGACACCCTTCTGTACGAGCAGAAGAGAGCCCAGCTGTATCAGAATGATTTGGACGCACTGCTTGCCCAGGTCGGCAGCGGAAAAACAGCCCCCACCGAGGACGAGTTAAAACGCATGGCCGCTCTCCGCTTCAACATCATCAATGCAAAGTCCAATGCCGTCGCCGAGCAGGACAACATCGACGAACTGAAGACTGGCTCCTATCGGCACACAGAGACGCCCTTCGATGTCATGGCCCGCACCCAGCTTCGTCGCAATATCGAGCGGAATATCCGCAAGATCGAGGCTCTTGAGACCCAGGGGGAATTGACCGAAAAGTACATCGAATTTATTCCCTCCTCCGAGCGTGCTCAGGCCCTGGATGTTCTTTACAGGATTCGCAACGAGGCTCCCGATGACCTTGATCGATACCTGAAATTAAACTCCGCACTGAAGAACAAATGGATGGGGGCGACGGAAGCCAAAATCGCCAGCATGGATGAGGAGTTGGCCTGGAAGGAGGCGCAGGTGCAGGCCCTTGAGAATATCAAAACCGGGGCGGACGCAGGCATGATGGCCTGCAGCATGGTGGGTGGACCTCAGTCTCTGGCCCTGGCCTACCAATTCTCCGGAGGTTGGGCGGAGAAGGATTTCGCCACGGGAGTGAGGCAATCGGTATCGGCGTACTCCGATGCGGTCGACATGGCCCTGAGCACTTACGACGGCTACTGCCAGGGTGGCTGGTCGGGTGCAGCCAAGGCGGGAGGAATTTCCGTTCTTTCGAACAAGGGCCTTCCCTTTTTACTGGGACGAATGACCAAGGGCGGTGAGGTCACCCGGATAGGCGCCTCCGGCAACGGCAAGATCGTTGCAGGTCCCGCAGGAAAACCGGAGATCAATGCCGTGTCTCCGAAGGCGGGCAATTCCAGGATCGACGATGTCAAAGCCTATGAGTCTGAGCTTCGTCAGGCTGAAGCGCAGGTAAAACGTTTTCAGAGTGAAGTCCTTGCCTGGAAGAAAGCGACCAAGGCTGGGTCACCTGCTGATGAAGTCAGGAGACTCCATCAACAGGTCCTGGATACAAGCGCCTCGCTCAATGGGAATCCGACGGCGAAGGGGTATCTCAAGTACAAAGCCCAGCCGGCGGTGAGCCGTTACTTCAACCAGTCGCTCGACGAGATCCATACCCTGGCCCGCAACGACTATTACGCCACGATGCGCCAGGCCGGCTACAGTGAGCATGAGATTTTCGCTATCCGCAATGCAGCCAGTTCGGGAT
>JFJP01041094.1_pt1 | contig 10217 bp, 9 predicted proteins | sample 431651 | NCBI WGS metagenome assembly JFJP01 (sample SAMN02602958, study PRJNA72255) | Microbial mat metagenome, whole genome shotgun sequencing project. | biome: fresh water; feature: sink hole; material: water; isolation source: purple microbial (photo- and chemosynthetic) mats found in... | reverse complement strand
GCTGAATCCGGCGCTGAATGAAACGCTCTTCATGATCCCAATATTCACTGTAGGATTGCTGCGAAAAACATTTCCTCCGAACACACCCCATTCTGCATTCTTGTTCATGGTTGCATATCGATCATTCAAGAATCGAATATCGATCATTGATGATGCATCTCCATCTTTGGTATACCACGCAGAATGAGCTGAGAATCCTTCGCGCTGGTAATAATCGCGAAAATCTTCTCGGAAGAACAGAGCAGCGAGATTGTTTTCTCCAAGATTCATGATCCATTCATCTTTTGTGTCGGTCAAACTGTGAACTTCCGCTCCAATTTCAAACAATGATGACCCTGAACCGGCAAATTGACGGTCAAGCCCTAACTGCATACGCCATTTGTGGGATGCAAAGCCATACCCGAATGAGCCAAAACCGGAAACTGCTTTACTGCCATCCCAATAAAATTTCTTTTCAGCACCAAACCCAAAGAAAAATCCTTCTACGCGGTTGTATCGGAACAGAAAATTATCATCAAATGTATTTTCTCTGTTCCAGAAATATGGTTTAAAAGAATAAGAATATTTGGTTCGATATGTTTTTTTCTTTCGAGAATTCTTGGATGCCGAGCTGGATGATTGTTCTGTATAACCTTCAACATACGCACCTTCATTTTTGGAAATTGATCCGTTCATCGCCCGTACGTTACCGCTTACATGTGAAGTGCTTTTCAATTCAATATCACCGTTCACGACAAGAACATCGCCGTGTACAATTCCGCGAACGATTAACGCTCCGTTTTTCACTACAAGATCCCCTTGTATGGTGTCTTGTTCTGCAATCTCCGTATCACCGTTGAAGGTGATCGCATCTGTTGGAATCTTTGTTTTTTCTTTATCCTGGTGGTTGTCATTTTCACTTTCCACTCGCTGCGAACGTTCTTCAGCCATTCGTTCGACTTGTGATCCTATTTTTTCGACCAGATTTTCGACAAAATTACCAAAATCATCGGCGGTTCGTTCAAAACGGTCTGTAGTATCATCGAACGATGAATCTTCATCATTTTGCGCTGCCGTGAAGGAAATACATATGAGAGTGGAAATAAAGAGAGTAGCGAATCGTTTCATAATGCCTCCGGGAAAAATTACTTTATTTGTTACGACTCATCAACAAAAAAGTTACGAATCGGTTCCATCTAATCCTTTGAATACTCAATGAAATTTTGTAATTTTTTGAAGAATCTATGAGACTTTGCCTCAATATTGACCATATCGCCACGCTTCGAAACGCCCGCGGCGGAACCGAACCTGATCCGGTTGAAGCGGCAAAAATCTGCGAACGTGCAGGTGCCGATGGAATTGTTGTTCATCTGCGCGAAGATCGAAGACACATTAAAGACCGTGATGTTTGGAAATTACGCGAAACGGTCACAACAAAACTTGATCTTGAAATGGGAGCGTCGGATGAGATTGTCGCAATAGCATTAGAGATTGTTCCCGACCTTATCACTCTTGTTCCCGAAAAACGACTTGAATTGACAACTGAAGGTGGACTTGATGTTGTTGCGCAGAAAGAAAAATTAAAGAATGTCATCACACTATTCCACAACAAAAAAATCCCTGTCAGCCTTTTTATCGATCCCGTAATGGCTCAGATCGAGGCATCAAAAGAAATTGGAGCAGAGATGATAGAACTACATACCGGCGAATATGCAGAAGCAACAACTCAAGAAGAATTACAACGATTATTAAAAGAGATCAAAGCTGCTGCTCAATACGGCAAACAGATGGGTCTAGAAGTGAATGCCGGTCACGGGTTGAACTATTCGAATGTGTCCGGTGTCGCAGCAATTTCTCAGATCGATGAAATGAGTATCGGTCATTCGATCATCTCCCGCGCAGCATTTGTCGGACTTGATCGCGCAGTAAAAGAAATGATCGCGCTGATAAAATAAACCTTGCGAAGGTTTTGTGAAAAGTATAATCAACCGTCGCAAGGTTTTGCATGTAATATTAATAAAAAAACCGCTTTCGCGGTTTTTTTATTTACTGTTCACTGACTCCCATCTTCCTGATATCATCCCGCAATTTAGCGGCTTTTTCATAATCTTCTTTTTCAATAGCTTCTTTCAACGAAGTCTGAAGCTGTTCTATTTTTGTCACCGGTTTTTTAACCGGGGAGGATTCTTCTTTTGTCAATGATTCTTCCGTCTCATCTTCATCCTCAGAAATTATTCCTGCTTCATTCAACACTTCTTCACCAACAAAGATCGGTGCACCGTAACGAACCGCCAGAGCAATTGCATCACTCGGACGAGAGTCAACTTCCTGCGTTTCGCTCAATCCTTCAATCGTCAACTTGGCATAAAAAGTGCCATCGCGCAATTCATTGATGCATACTTCGTTCAACGAAATGGCAAAGAGATCAATGATATTGCGCATTAAATCATGCGTCAGCGGACGAGGCGGTTTCATCCCTTCCAATTCGAGCGCGATGGATTGAGCCTCGAATGCACCAATGATGATCGGCAATTTTCGTTTTCCGTTCGTCTCTTTCAAGATCAGAGCATACGCACCGGCACTCGAAGGACTTGTCGATAATCCGAGTATATCAACTTGTACTTTCTCCACAAATATTCTCCTTGTTCTTCTCTTCCGAGTATATCATTTTTCCCATCAACACGCAATACGAGAAATCACTTACTTTGCATTTTCTTGATTTCCGACGTAATTGCAGGAACAACCTCGAAAGCGTCACCCACAATTCCATAATCAGCAACGGAGAAGATCGGCGCATCTTTGTCTTTGTTGATCGCTACAATGTATTTTGATGACGACATCCCCGCCAAATGTTGGACAGCACCGGAGATTGCAACTGCTACATAGAGCGACGGTGAAACCGTTTTCCCCGTTTGACCGACCTGCTCATCGTGCGGTCTCCATCCTGCATCAACAACTGCACGCGAAACACCAACCGCTGCGCCGAGTGATCCGGCAAGTTCTTCGATCATTGTAAAATGTTCGGGACCCTTTAATCCGCGTCCGCCGGAGACGATGATATCAGCTTCAGCGACATCTTTTTTGCCACCTGATGCTTTCACTTCTTTAACCACAACACTAAAGTCAGTTTCGTTCAACTCGATTTTTCTAATTTCAACTTCTGCAACTGATCCGTTTGAATCTCCAGCCGTAAATACATTCGGACGCAGTGTAAAGATTTTTGTTCCCGTCGTAACGGTTACATCAAGCAGTCCTTTTCCTGCAAACACGGGCCGAGTAGCTTTGATCGTTCCATTTTCAACAACAAGAGCCGTACACCCTGCCGCCAAACCGGCTTGTAATTTTACCGCAATTCGGGGAGCAATATCTTTCCCAAGTTCGCTTGCAGGAAGAAGAATGATCTCTGCTGATTCTTGTTTTGCAATTTCCGCAACAACTTTTGAATACGCTGTTGTTGAATATAATTCAAGACGAGCATCTTCAATTGCAATGACTTTTGCAGCACCATATCCACCCAGTCGAGCGGCGATTGATGCAATAGAGTTTCCTACGACAACAGCAACGACTTCAGCGTTGATTTTATCTGCAATTGTCTTTGCCGCTTTCACAATTTCAAATGCTGTTTTTTTAAATTGACCGTTTCGTTGTTCTGCAAATGCTAATATTTTCATAATTCCAATTTCCTTCGTTAAATGACTTTTGCTTCTTCGTGAAGCAAGCGAACAAGCTCAGCGGCAGCTGACGCATCTGTTCCGACAATTTTTCCGGGCGCTTTTGCCGCAGGCTGACGTAATGCTGATACTTCTACGCGCGATGCAACCGAAACAATCGATTTCTCTTCTATCGGTTTACGTTTCGCATCCATGATTCCTTTCAACGAAGGGTATCGTGGTTCATTCAAACCTTTTTGCGTTGTAATGACTGCTGGAAGTTTTGAATGCACAATTTCGTGACCTCCTTCAATTTCGCGTTCTGCAACAACGTTCCCATCTTTAATTTCGAGTTTCACTACAACAGAGATTGAAGGCATACCAAGCATTTCCGCAACAAGTCCGCCAACTTGTGCATCATCATAATCAATGGATTGTTTACCAAAGAAAATGATCTCTGCACCATACTCTTTTGCGTAATCAGCAAGTCCGGAAGCAACCGCAAATGAATCACGTATTACTGCGTCTTTTAGCAACACTGCTTTATCACAACCCATTGCTAAAGCTTTGCGAAGCGTTTCTTTGTTCGTTTCTCCACCAAGCGAGCATACAACAACTTCGCCGGTGAATTGCTGTTTGGTCTTTAATGCTTCTTCCACTGCTATTTCGTCGTATGGATTGAGCATAAAATTTACACCTGCCGGATCGATCAATTTTCCATCTGCGGCGACCTTTACTTTTGTTTCTGTATCGGGAACATGATTGACAAACACTAAAATTTTCATTGAACTCCTGTATGTTTTAGACTTGCCATGTTTTTAAATACTTGGCAAGTCTTGCTTTACAAATATTTTTTCAGCCCTGTAAGAAACGCATTGTTCTCAAATTCTGTTCCCGCATTCACGCGAAGGAACCCCTTGAGCATCGGATACGAACTGACATCACGGATAAGAACATTTTCGCTTAACAATCGCTCTAACAATACTGACGCTTCATTCTTTGATTTAAAGATAAGAAAATTTGAATCTGAACGAAAGACTGTAATTCCATTTTGTTCAGATAAATTTTTGTATAAATATGCACGCTGCTGTATAATGTAACGGATCCTCTCTGTAACCAGATCGTTTTTCTGCAATAATTTTATCGCAACTGATGCAGAAAAATTATTCACCGTAAACGGGATTTTTGGCTTTAAAAGTTCGGAAACCATCGCAGGCTGCGCTAATAAATAGCCGATACGAAGTCCGGCTAGAGAAAAAGCTTTTGAAAAAGTTCGAAGAATGATCAAGCGATCATATTTCGATAAAACAGTTGCAGCTGAAGGCTTGTCGGAAAATTCAATATACGCTTCATCCACAACAATGATGGAATCCGTTTCATTCAAAATTCTCTCAACATCGGCGATCAGAATCGATTGGCCCGTTGGACTGTTTGGTGAATTAAGAATAATCAGAGCTGGTTTTTCTTTTTGGGCAGTTCGGATGATCGTCTCTACATCAAACGATAGGTCCGGTTTCATCGGTACTTCGATCAATTCACCATCCATCACGTTCACAATTTTTTCATACAAAAAGAAGGTCGGCGTCGGAATCAATACTTTTGTCCCTTTACCGATAATCGCCAATCCAATTGTATACATTAGTTCATTGGAACCATTGGCTGCGATAATGCTTTCTACTGGAACATTACGATCTTTCGATAATGCTTCCAGAAGATGCGTTGGAAATACATCGGGATAACGATTCCAGGGTTGATGATAAAAATCTTCCACCAGTTCACGTTTCAATTCTTCGGGAAGATCGAATGGATTTTCGTTTTGATTGAGCTTGATCAGTTCTGATGAAAGGGGTTTCCCTTTCACATTGTATGTTTCAAGTTTTTGAACGGAGGGTTTTATGTGTTTTAAAAATGACATTTTTTGTGTAGTCATTCCGAACAAAGTGAGAAATCTCGAAATGACAATGCTTAGACGTTGTTAAATAACAGTTAGTTTCTTATTAAATCTTATTTTTCTTTCGTATTCGCAATGACATTGCATGCGCTGTTAATCCTTCGTGGTCAGCAAACGTTGCAACATTTTCAGCGACAGATTCCATCCTCTTGCTTGAGTAGCGAATAACACTCGATTTTTTTATGAAATCATCAACAGAAAGCGGTGATGAGAATCGTGCTGTTCGTTCTGTCGGCAGTACATGATTTGCTCCTGCAAAATAATCACCGATCGCAACCGGAGAATAATTGCCAAGAAAGATCGAACCGGCATGGCGGATCTGCTTCAATACGTATTCATCTTTTGTCGTAATAATTTCAAGATGTTCAGGTGCAAGTTCGTTCGTTACCGCGATTCCCTGCTGAAGCGAAGCTACAAGATAGATTCTTCCTTGATTCAACAGCGATGATGTTATGATATTTTTTCGAGAGAGTTCCTGCAGCATTCGTTTCACTTCACTATTCACTTTATCCGCAAGCGAACGGCTCGTTGTTACCAAAATCGGAACTGCTCGTTCATCATGCTCGGCTTGCGCAAGCAAATCAGCCGCAACGAACGAAGGATCGGCAGAATTATCCGCAAGGATCACAACTTCGCTTGGTCCCGCAAAACTATCAATTCCAACCGTTCCGTACACCATTCTCTTTGCTGTCGCAACAAAAATATTTCCCGGTCCGACAATCTTATCAACGGCAGGAATAGTTTCCGTCCCATAAGCAAGTGCAGCGATCGCCTGCGCTCCACCGACACGATATACATTTTTAATTCCAAGTAGTGAAGCGGCAAGCAAAACATCGGGATGTATATTTCCATTCTTATCCGGCGGCGAAACAAGGTGGATCTCTTTCACCCCTGCTACCTGTGCAGGAATAACATTCATCAATACCGTTGAAGGGTACGCCGCTTTCCCGCCGGGGACGTAGACGCCGACTTTCTCAACCGGACGATATAGCTGACGCAATTCTGAATTCTCTTTTTGTTTCAAAGAGAACGGCTTTCGAACCTGTGCTTTGTGAAATGCGTTAATGTTTGAAGCTGATTCTTTTAATATAGAAACGAATGATGCATCGGCGTTTCTTTGTATTGTAGAAATCTCACTCGGCTGCACTTTAATCGAAGTGATGGTTGCACCATCGTATTTTTTCGAATAATATTTCAGTGCATCGTCACCATTCTTTTGTACTCGGCGTACTATCTCTGCAACAGATTTTTCAATCGAAGCATTGCTCGACCGGACACCGGCAGAGTTTATTGAAAAGCTTTTCTTTTTTCTAATATCGATTATTTTCAGCATTTACATTTCAATCTAAAATTATATCGTCTTTCCGAACTTGTCCCGCTGTACGAGATGCCGTAAAGCGGCATTTCAGAATCTATAAAAAATGCTGAACCAAGATCAGCAAAACATTTCCTTGAGTAATATAATAAAAAAGGAAACCGTTTTCTTGGTTTCCTTAAATAATTACAAATTGTAAAGCACATGCTACGCATACCAGATTCTTCACTTCGTGTTATCTTGTGACACTCACTCAGAATAATGTAGTGTATGAACTCAATGCTGGGCCAGCAATTCATCGATCTTTGCTGTCACGTCCTTTTCACCTGGTTTTACTTTTGAAGCATATTTTGCTACGACATTTCCGTTCTTGTCCACAAGGAATTTTGTGAAATTCCAGCCGATCTCTTCCTTAAATTGAGTCTCTGTCGTGAGATATTTGTAGAGTGGGTGAATATCATTTCCTTTTACACTGATCTTGCTGAACATCGGGAATGTGACTCCGTAATTTCGCTCGCAAAACGTAGCAATGTCACCATCGTTTCCCGGCTCCTGTTTGCCAAAATTATTTGCCGGAAATCCGATCACAACAAACCCTTTGTCTTTATACTGTTTATAAAGTGCTTCCAGATCTTTGTATTGGGGTGTATATCCGCAAAATGATGCGGTATTCACAACCATCACTACTGTTCCCTTATAATCACCAAGAGATTTGTCTTTTCCTTCAAGTGTTTTCATTGTAAAACCATAGATTGGCGCGTCCATTTTCTTTTTTAACTCCTGTGCTAAAAGTGTTCCAATCGCAAAAAGTGCGATGAATGTTATAGAAATGAGTTTATTCATTGTCGTTTCCTTTGGTTTGTGTTGATAGTATAACACTAAGATGGAAATAAATGTTTCATTTGGCAAGAAAGTTTGTTCAATTCAATTAAAATATTTTAACTGTTCCTTTGGGCAATACTTCGTATATTTCTTCATTAGGTTTGCACAGACACCTATGCCCTAAAAGAAGACTTCACTGTGCACAATTCGACCAAACATATATTCTAAAACTTCTCTATCAATCAAGGGCAAACGATAGACCAACAGGAGTTTGTATGAATATATTTCACACACACTACGAGTTTCTCAAGAACGAAGCAGATCTGTTGTTAAAACACGCTCAACAGCGCGATGCGAATGCTGTTGGCCGGTTTCAACGATTATCGTTGTTCACAACCCTTTCTGCAGATAATACAAACGCATTGAACGATCTGCAATTGAAACATGCGTTCAACGTTATCGCTGTTGAAAACGGCTACGAATCGTGGACGGAATTGAAATCCGCACTCGATAATGCTGCGGAAACTTCTCCGCTGGCAGAGATCAAGGAACAATTCTATCCGAAAGGATTCACAACGTACTGGAACATCTGGTTCGCAAAATACTCTCAAGCGAAAAAAGTGTTGGACGATACAATGCATGCCTCTCAAGGAAAAGGATTTCTCCTTCCCTACAAGAATCAATTCTTCATCGTTGAAGAGCATTTTGTGGACAGCATCGGTCTTCCACACTCACTACCGGAATGGAACGAGATCGGCAACGATTGGATCCATCCGAAGAATGTGAAGGCGTGGCTGAAACTGAATGAGATGTATGTTAAAGCTATGAAAGAACGGTAAATATGACAAACTTGTCAAGTCTTAAAGACTTGGCAAATCTAGTTCTAAAAATAAAAATCCCTGAAGCTAAACACTTCAGGGATTTTATTGTTTACTGTAGATAGCAGACACCTCAATGGTGTCAGACATCTTTGTTCATTAGTAGCGATAATAATCCGGTTTGTACGGTCCTTCAACCGCAACACCGATGTATTGTGCCTGATCTTCAGAAAGAACATCAAGCTCAACGCCGATCTTTTTCAAATGTAGACGGGCAACTTTTTCATCTAAGTATTTTGGAAGTGTATAGACCTTCTTCTCATACTTATCAGAATTATTCCACAACTCAAACTGTGCAAGCACTTGATTGGAGAATGAATTCGACATTACGAACGAAGGATGTCCCATTGCGCAGCCAAGATTTACCAAACGACCTTCAGCAAGAACGATTAAATCTTTTCCGTCGATCGTGTATTTATCAACCTGCGGTTTAATAGTATCTTTTGTTTTTCCGTAGTTTGTGTTCAGCCACGCCATATCGATCTCAATATCGAAGTGACCGATATTGCAGACTATCGCATTGTGTTTCATTGCTTTGAAATGCCGACCGGTGATGATGTTTTTGTTTCCGGTTGTTGTTACAATGATATCAGCTTCTTTTACTGCATCATCCATTCTTTTCACTTCATATCCTTCCATTGCGGCCTGAAGTGCGCAGATCGGATCGATCTCAGTAACGATCACACGAACTTTTGCATCGCGCAATGAATCAGCAGAACCTTTACCAACATCGCCAAACCCGGCAACAACAGCAACTTTACCGGCAAGCATCAGATCTGTTGCGCGGCGAATCGCGTCGACCAACGATTCACGGCAGCCGTACTTATTATCAAATTTCGATTTTGTTACAGAGTCGTTCACATTGATCGCGGGTATCAACAATGTTCCATTCTTCATTCGATCATACAAACGATGAACACCGGTTGTTGTTTCTTCGGAAAGCCCTTTGATTCCTGCTGCGAGTTCAGGATATTTATCGAAAACCATATTGGTAAGATCGCCGCCGTCATCAAGGATCATATTGAGCTGCTTGCCATCTTTGAAAGCGAACAATGTCTGTTCAATGCACCAATCAAATTCTTCTGCGGACATTTCTTTCCACGCATACACCGGGATTCCAGCGGCTGCTATTGCGGCAGCGGCGTGATCCTGCGTTGAGAAAATATTGCAGGAAGACCACGAAACTTCTGCGCCAAGATCGATCAGCGTTTCGATCAACACGGCGGTTTGAATTGTCATATGAAGACAACCTGCTATACGGGCACCCTTCAAAGGATTTTTCCCTTTGTATTCTTCGCGAATTGCCATTAAGCCGGGCATTTCAACTTCAGCTAATTTAATTTCTTTCCGTCCCCATGTTGCCAGAGACATATCTTTTACTTTGTACGGAAGTGACGGCTTTGAGATTTTCTTTGCCGCAACTTCATCCATTACTGCACTCATTGTTGCTCCTTTAATTGTGAATATAACCTTATGCCAAAGGCATTCCTTCGGAACAGGGTTAGTTGTAATAATTGTCAATTATTAATGAAAAATTGTATTTACTTTGCTGCTTTCTTCAACGTTGAAACAAGGTCTAATTGTTCCCACGAAAATTCATTTCTTCCAAAATGTCCGTATGC
>JFJP01046800.1_pt1 | contig 10218 bp, 13 predicted proteins | sample 431651 | NCBI WGS metagenome assembly JFJP01 (sample SAMN02602958, study PRJNA72255) | Microbial mat metagenome, whole genome shotgun sequencing project. | biome: fresh water; feature: sink hole; material: water; isolation source: purple microbial (photo- and chemosynthetic) mats found in... | reverse complement strand
TCAATTGGCAGAATCATTTCATTGAGTGTTGAATGCGGCATTGCCACTTTGTTTTGTTTCTTCTTCACTGTTTTCCATCGCAGTGCTGTTGCTGTAGCTGACATCTTTGATGTCTTTCATCACATCATTTGAATCTGCAACAACACTGTCATCAGTCTCAGTATCGTAGTCACTTGGTTCCTTGTAGTTATCGGTCGACGCTGCATCTGTATTGTTGGAATTGCCATTGTTGTTCTTCTTCATGTCATCAGTGGTAAAATTGAGCATCGATACAGCATTGTCAAGATCATCATTGCTCTTCTTCATGTCATCAGTGGTAAAATTGAGTGTCAATACAGCATTGTCGAGATTGTTGTTGCTCTTCTTCATGTTGCTAGCAGTAGAATCAAACATCGATATGACATTGCCAAGATCATCGTTGCTCTTCTCCATATCGTCGAGAGCAAAATCAATCATTGATACAATGTCATTGAAAGCATTGTCATTCTTCTTCATACTGTCAAGAGCAGAATTTATCATTGATATGATGTTGTTGGGACCATTGTCATTCTTCTCCATATTGTCGAGAGTCAATGATGCTTCTGCATGATTGATCATCAATACAACATTGCTGTGATTGTTGTTGGTCTTCTTTGGATTGTTGATGGTTGATGCTACTTCTGTGTTGATCATCAATGCAATGCTATTGTGATTGCTGTCAGTCTTCTTCGGATTGTCAATGGTCAATGCTACTTCTGCTTCGATTATTGATGCAATGCTATTCAGATAGTCGTTGCTCTCCTTCAAGTTGTTCACGGTCAATGCCACTGTTTCTGCATGATCGATCATCAATACAACATTGTCAAGATCATTGTTGTCCTGCAGGCAGTAGACTACATGTGCCATGTCAACATCACACAATGATGTCTTGATCAAATCACAAGTTTTGTAAGTAGATGCGTCATCAAAGGGCACATTGGTGATGTTACAGGGAATACCCTCCCTGGCTACCGACTGCAGGACATGGATATGATGCATGTCATGCAGACAATGGTGAAAAGAAGATGGAGAAGATAGAGAAGGAACCAGAGATGGGGAAGAAACCAGAGTTGGATAAGGAAACAGAGGTGGGGAAAGAACCAAAGATGAAGAAGGAACCAGAGATGGAGAAGGAATCAGAGACAAAGAAGATACCAGAGATGGAGAAGAAACCAGAGATTGCAGTTTGATGTAGAGGCGCAAGAGATGAGTGAAGAGAGGAAGAAGAAGTTGTCCATGCCAATGCAGAAGAAAATGGACCAAGACACTACCATTGTCATTCACAGGAGACGCTGGGTTGATGAACTTATGACAAGGGAGGCTCAAGATCTTGATATCTGTAAAAGCGATCGAGTGAAGACAATCATGATAGAGCGAGAATGATATATCTGGTCCATCAGCAGAGATAATGGACTCAAACTTGCTGCGAGAGAGCTTCATTGGAATGACAGGATAGAGACAGGAGAAATGACGGGATAGAGATGGGAGAAGCGATGGGATAGAGGCAGGAAAAATGACATGATAGAGATGGGAGAAAATGATGGGATAGAGATGGGCATAGGATCAGGAGTAAAAAGATCAGAAAACCAGGAGCGTAGGCCATAACCTGTTGGAACAATTATTTCAACTCTTCCTATTGATAAGAATCCTGCAGCCGATGGATACTCTGTGTGAATTGATTGTTGGGATACAATCGATTCTGCGGTACTGGATCGTTTGTTTGAGGGTCTCTCAAACCATGATGTCGAATGATACGAAGCAGTCTCTTGAACACTTCACACCAAACAATAATCTACTCTTGTAGATTAGTATGCTATTCAATCTAAGAAAGATTGGAAGACAACAATTCGACAATAAACCAATGTAAGAAGAGTTATTTCTATTTTGTTAGTCAGTGATCAAAGTTGCGAGGGCAAAAAGGAAAGAGGGCAGAAACAAAGAAACAAAGCACGTCTGTTCCATCTGCGTACTTTTCCTACCACTTCATTCATTAGGTACCAGACCATGTATCAATACTGTATGTGGTACCACTGGTATCTTTTCTACCCAGCATACAGAAAGTACTTTGCTCCATGTTCAGTTCATGCTACAACATCACACCAATATTAACTCATTTAATCTTCATTGATGGCAGCCATGTTCAATCACTGAAACCCATGTCATCCTTAATACTTTATGAGCAGAAGAAGTATATGTCATTGTCTTAGGGTTAGCTTGCTAATTTTTAAAAATGAAAAGCCATGATTTCTCTCTCTACAGCATACCAATACAACGTCACACCTTGATCATAATATGTAATTTTTTCATTGATAGCATGTTCAATGATTGAGACCATTGGCATCCTTTATGTTTCATAACAGGAACATGTATATGCAATTGGTGGGATTTAGCTTGCTAATTTTCAAAAGTCAACAATTCATGATTCCACTTTGTATAGCATGATGACTTCTGCCGGCGGGCTAGTTCAGCTGGTTAAACGGAATGCCGACCTGGGAGTGGCATAGGTTCGACTCCTCTAAAGTGCGTACTTTGTCACCCGGATGTGACGTCATGAGCCATGACGTCACTAGTCACCCGGAAGTGACCGTCTGTCCGTGACCCGTAGTATGAGCGTCTATGATGACGTCATTGGGTAACCCAGATGTGACGTCACGGCACAAAAATACCTGCCGAAGAGCGGTCGATCCAACGTCCCCCAGAGCAGCACCGCTAACCAGACGGATGACGGATGCAACCAAACAAAAACCACAGAAACCCCTTAACCCCCCAACGTAACTTGAAACAACAATAACATGCAACCAGTGTGGGTCTTCTTAGTAACTACGACTTAGAGAGATAACACTTTAATAGCTGAGGTTTTTTAAAAATAGCATGATGACTTCATACTGTAAATGTATTAGGTAATTTTAGTTTCATTGATTGCAGCCAAACGCAGCTATTGAAACCCATGTCATTTTGCATGTTTTATAAGAAGAATAAGTGTATGTCTTTGGTTTGTGATTAGGTTCTTGAAAATTTACAAAATGCATGATACCACCTTTCACATCAAGATATTAGGACCAAATTAGGCAACTATGTTTTCATTGATGGCAGCCTTGTTCAAGTATGAAAACCATGTCATATTTCATGTTTATGAGGAGACAAAGGATATGTCACTGGTTTGGGTTTAGTTTGATAATTTTTCAAAGCTCATGGCATGATCCATTTACAGCATGCCAATACAGCTTCACACCATAAAAGTATTGGGTATTTTAATTTTTATTGATGGCAGCCATGTCCAACTATTGAAATGCATGTCATCCTTCATGTTTTATGAGGAGAAGATATATATGTCATTGCTTCAAGATTAGATAGCTCATTTTCAAAGGTGAAAAATGCATGATACCACTTTTTAAAGCATGCCAGTACAACTTCACACCACATTGTATTAGGTAATTTTATTTCCAGCAATGGCAGCCATATTCAACAACTGAAACCAATGCCATCCTTCTCATGTTTTATAGTGGTAATAAGTATATTTCATTGTTTGAGGGTTAGCATGCTAATTTTCAAAAGTCAAAAATTCATGATTCCACTACAAATATGACTTCACACCATTATTTTATTGTATAAGGGGAAAATAAATAGAAGAAGAAACAGACAAAGAAAGAAAGGAAAAGAAGAAGAAGAATAAAAGGAAGAGAAATAGAAGAAGAAAAGAAAAATGAAAAAATTAGAACATTAGTCTTCATTTCACAAGCCCAGAGTAGTAATTGACTGAAATTGCTTGAGACAGAAAAGATGGTAACTTCCTTTTTAAAAAAGGAACTTGTACACAATGCAAATAAATGATTCATCTGATGTTGTAGCTCCAGTTGTAACTCCAGAACTTGTATTTGTTGCTGTCATCCTCTGCCTTCTACTAACAATTTTTGTTGATAGTCTTCCTTGTCCTTGCATTTCATGGTTGTTGCACTTGTCATTATTGTTGCTGATTTATTCTTCATAGTTGTGGCCATCATATGAGGCATAACTGTTGTTGATACAAAAGTAGTAGTAGTTGTTATTGTTGGTGTTTATGATGAATGTAGTTGCTGTGGTTGTTATTGTTGCCACTATTTCAAATGTCATTACCATCATCATAGCTGGTGTTGTAACTTTTGTCCATAATATGCAAAGTCCTCATTGTGGTTGTTGTTGATCATGATTGTTGTTTTTGCTATTGTAATGCTTTAGTATCATCATTTGCAAACAATGTTATTGTCCTCATTGTTGTTGCCATTGATATGTGGCATTGTTGTTTGTTGTTACTATTCCAATCATTTGAATTGTCAGCCATTGTTGTTTGTTGTTGATATTGCAATCATTCACTGTTGTCATTTGCAAACAATGTAATGGTTGTAATTGTTTTTGCTGTTGCCTGTGGCCATATTGTTTGTTGTTGCTATTGCCATCATTTGTCATTGTCATTTGCAAACAATGAATTGCCCATTGTTCTTCTTGCTTTTACTTGGTGGCATTGTTATTTGCTATTACTGATTGCAAATCTTTGCCATTGCCATTTGCAAACAATGCTATTGCCATTTTTGTTGTTGATGTTGCTCTGTGGCATTGTTGTTGCTGCAATGTCACAATCATTTACCATTGTTGTTTGCAAACAATGTCCATACATCAGAACTGAAGGAATCCAGTTCTTTGCACATTAAAATAACATTTTCAATAATTTTTCAAACAAAGAAACTTCTAGTGTAGACATAAAGAGTAAAGTCATTTATTTACTTTAAATCTTGACATGATTGTTTGTGTTTGTAGGTTATAAGGTGTAAGATTTGTATTTGTTGTTTTATTAACTTGAGGCAAAAAGCTATATTCAATTTAGAGTGTTTGAGAATATCCCATAGATTTGTAAGCATACATATAGTACAGCCATAACAACATAGTACAAACTAAGAGAAGCACAGCATTATATTGTAACATGGGTGTTTAAGCTTGTTGACTTACTGACTCTTGCTCCATATCAAAGCAAGAGGAATATATGTCCTTGTCATCTATCTTTATCAAAACATGAATAAACACATCTAATACTGCCAATAACAGTACAGCAGCCACATCCAAACACTTGCTATGGTCTGTAAAATAATTTTCTGTGATTGATTGTATATCTAAGAGGTTTTTATCATGTTTGATACAACAACCAAGAATACAACATAATTCCCAGCCTACATCCATCACATGCATGTCAAGTAAGTCACAATCAGTATTTGCTATGATTTCTACACTGTTGATATACTTCTATGTTAAAAATGACTGGACTTCCTTGAATTAGTATGATGTGTCTTCTAACATGTTTGACATAACAAACAATAATGCATCATAATGTCTAACTATATTTATTTAATAGATGCCATATCATCACAACAGCATCTTGTATTACTAAAATCACAATGAAGTCTATACCATTGATTGGTTGTGATTTGTTGGTATTCTTACTAATTGGATGTTCTTAATTGAAAGAAGTGTGTATTATTAGGATGAGATAAAACACAAAAATGCATTGTAATTCCCATCCCATATATGTCACATGCATATCAAACAAGTCACAACAGCACCTTCTGGTACTACATCACATTGAATTATACACAAATGGCTGGTTATAGTATGTTTATCAATAAATAAACATTTAGAAATTGGAGGAAAGAGGTGTCCTCTACTATGAATGATATAACAAACATAGTTTGCACAGCTATCAAAAATTTATCCCCATATGTAATTTCCAGTACCAGCCTTCCCTTTTTACAGCCCCCTTATCTTGGCCAAATTGGCTCATTCTACTGCATTGCTTCCCATAAAAATCACATTCCCATTGCCCCCAATAGCTTTAGTAGCCACTCCTGTCACTATTCTGAGCTCTTCTGACCCCTCTTGGAAGCATTCCATCAATTTAGAATTTAAAATTGTCATTAGCCCTCTTCCTCCTGTATTGGCATTGCATAGAGACCTCTTTGTAGCCCACAGGTACCTACTGACTGCAAGACCTCTGTACCCCACAGCTTCTTTTTTTGCTTTTTGCCAACTGCCACCATTGATCAAATTGACCAGAGCATCAATATAGATTGTTTCCTCCCTTGCCCCCATTGTGCCACTCCTCTGGCCCCTTCTTGTGTTCCTCCCTCTTGCTTTTTGGCCCTTTTGCAACCCCAGTTGATGTCAATCTCCTCCCAATCCAATGCCATCAAGTTTGACTGTGTCCACCACCACCATTGATGCATTGACTGCAGTTTTCACCCCCTTGGCCCCACCCTTGGTTTGGCATCTTCCCCCTCTGCCCTCCCTCCCTGCTGGCCCACACCTACACCTTCCCCCTCCTTCCTCCCCTCCTTGCTCTCATTTCTGTGACTCCCAATTGCCATTGGCACAACATGTTTGCCAATGGCATGCAAATCACTATTTCTCCCCACTCCTGCCAGGCCTTTGTTGCCATTGAACACCCCTTTCCTCCCCAAGACCACTGGCAGGCTCAAGCCAACCCCCATTCCCCTCTGCCCTGCTTCCTCCCCTGGATCAGTTTTCATTCTCCAGGTTACTTGGCCAACTGCACCACCTTCTGTCAGCCAACTCTGTTCCCCTGCCTCTCCTAACACAGAGTGACCCACCCCTAGATCAACTATGTCCCCAGCTTGGCCCATGCCAGCCTGTCTCTGCCCCAGCACTGGTAATTTTCCTCTGGCCACCTTTTCTCCTGCCAGTCCTTGCCCACCTGGTCTCACTGCCTCTGCCCAGCCCAAAATCAAGCTGGCCCATGCCCATATGAACTCAGCAATGCACTAGCCCACACCTTGCATCCCTGAGCACACTTCCCATGGCTCCAGCATTGCTTGCTTGCCTGGCCCATGCACCAGTCCCCTTCTGAACACATTGTACTGTGCTCCCAGCTGAGCCAGCTCCCGCCCACACCCTCACAACTGGTCCTGATGCATTCCCAGCCCCCTGCCCCTTTGCCCCCTCCTGCTGCTTCACCCCCCACAGCTTTTCCTGGCCCAACCCTCACCTACCCAGCTCCCATCCTCCATATGCCACTCCCAGCATGGTGCAGCTGCCCACCACCTGGCTACCCAAGCCACTGTCCCCAACCATCTGACACACAGCTTCCACCTCTGTTGGACTCCCCCACCCACTAAGTCCAGCAGACCTGTCCAAGGCCCTACCTCCCATGGCCCACCCATCCCTGGAGACTTGGCTCCCTGCCCCACCACTACCCTGTGGTCCCAGCCTTGCTCCCATAAGTCCTACTGGCTCTGCTCCCCTTCTCAGAGATCAACTGGTCAGTCACTCACAACACTACCCCTTCTCAGCATGTCCCCCAGTATACTATCTTCCACTTTCTGCTGGGTTTTCAGGCTTCCCACCCCTCATGGCCCTGCTGGTTTGAACCTTGCCTCCAGTCTTAGAACTTCTTTAGCCTAACACCCTACGCTATATAGAGCTCTTCCAGTCCCTTCTCTTATTTTTCTTTCTTGCCTTTATCAGAAGTGGACATTTCATCTCTTAGCCAATAGAACCTTCAATCCCCCCTGGGCCCTGCTCCCAGCTAGTTGGTTCCCCTTCCCCCCTGCAACTCAACTCTGGCCCCATTCCTCCCTTTTTCCCATGTCTCCTGCTTCACCCTACCCTCCTTCCCTTCCATTGGCTGGGCCTTTCCCTCCATCATGGCCCCAGGCTAGAAGTCTAGCTCCTCCAAGAGGGACAGTATTCTCCATCAACTCTTTGAAGGAGCCCTGCCCTCTACCACTAAGTCCTTTGCAACCAAACACCAAAAAGATACATCATCTACACCAATGGACACCAAAGATACTCCCACTTCCCATGGAGTCACAACTGTATCTTCTACCCAAGCCCAACCAACCACCAATGGTGCAATAATGGTGGACACTGTTGCTGCCACCACTACACCAATGGACACTGAGGCCACCTCTACACCCACATACACACCACAACCTTGCAGCAACCACAGCCATTCCAAGGCTCCTACTGCTGCCAGTACCTCTTCTTCCCCCCAGCCCAAATCTCATCCAAGGTTCCCCTTGCTGCCCCAGCTTCTTCCCTTGCCACTGCTGCTATGGTTTCCACCAACACCTCATCTGCCACTCTAGCCACCACCTTTGCCTCCCCACCATCCCAGACATGACCTCCCAACTCTACAAAAGCTATAGCCAACCCTGCCAGCCCCCCAAACCCATCATTATGCCCACTCAGGCAAAATCCAATGACAAACCCAGTGCAGCAGTGCAATCCTCCTCCACCCCAGCCCCTTACCCCATGCTTAAAGAGCCAATCACCTCCACTAACAGGGTGGTAATACAAACTGCACCTCTTTATTGCCCATGAGACACTATGGAGGCAGCAGCTATCCATTAATAATAATAACTCAGAGATTCTATAGACAATTAATTGCTATTCTAAAGGTCATTGCTAACTTTTCCAATGTCTCAAACCTAAGGGAAGATAATTTTGCATCAGGGGCCACTGACTATGATGGTGAGAAGTATTTCATCTGTCTCTGGAAGTTCAACTCTCAAGGGGTGTTGGGGGAGGGAGGTGGAGGAAGGTATGGAGAGCAGCTTGCATACCTTGGATACCTGCTTGTCATCCTATATACAGGCAAGGGCAACATGGGCAAGCCAGCATTGATGGTCCATTAAGGGGCCACATAGGAGGGAATCCACCAAGTGTCCTTCAATGTAGTGTGGCTCACTAAATGGGAGGTCCTGGAGTCCAAGCACAAACTGGGTGTGGAGGTCCTCAGCAACTTAGAGCTTGGCAGTGCAGGCAGTGCCTTCCATTATCCTGTCATGGACCACACAATTTTGGAAGACCCATAGGCTGTGAGATATTGCCAAAAGGTGGGTGATGACTCCAGTAGCCCAAGAAGTAGAAGTGTGGTGAGAAGATGCTGGACAGATGGGAATGTTGTAGACCAGACCATTCTGTTGCAAGCCATCCAAGAAGAAGGTTGGTCCAGCCTATGTGGTCTTGTGCCTGGGCTGTGACCTGAACAGGGGGACTTGCAAAGGGAGAAAATAGGGAGGGTTGCTCCATACAGAGACCTTGGAGCAGGAAAAACTGGATGTCTGGTATTGTGTCCACAGATGTCAGCCATTGCTCAAAGAGCAGTAACTTGAAGCAGTATTCAAGATGCATATGAGGGTCAGAGCAGATGAGAACATGCCAGGTTGTTTCTGGGTCATGTCCACAACAAGGGCATAGGGCATTATCCCATTTTCTCCAGAGGAACATCATGCATCCAGTGACAGAGTGGCCAGAGACAAACTTAGAGAACCATAACCAATACAGGGGGGAAGCAGACTTCAGTGCTGCAGACAGGGCTGGAAAGCTGACCAAGGGAAATCCTGTTGAGGAGATTAACTGCTTTTTCTCTACCATATACTTGTAGGCCACACAATAACCAAGGTGCCAGATAATATGCAGATGCAGGTGAGATGTGACTGTCTGGTTATCCACCTGTAAGGACCATGCATCTCCCACAAGCAGGCCAACCCGGTGCTGGCAGTTTGTAGGAGATGGAGGAGGGAATGCTTTGTAAGTTGACCAGCCAAGATGTTGAGTTGAGCCAGGTGGGGCAGCAAGGATACCAAGATTAGTTTGTCCTGATGACCCTTCACATGCTGAAATAGGATAGTGACACCTGGTAGTGAGCAATGGATCTGATGGATGGTTAGGATGAGATCCACATGGATAGAGCTACATGGAGGGCTCCTAAATTGTCACAGCCTACTACTACTGACCCAGTGGTGACTGCATGGAATGAGCAGCATCCTTTGATTGCCAGGAGGAAAGTATGGAGTTCTTGGAATTCAGCACAATATGCATTGGCCTCAGAAGGTGGGCCGACATGGGTGATGCCATGACACAAATTTTGGTGTGGGAAGCAACTGTCTTCAAGCAACCAGGCAGTGTCGGCAAAGTCTGGAGAGACTGCACTCATGTAGGATTGGTTGCATACACCATGTGGTGTGCCAAGGCAAATGGCATTGGCTGCTGCCAAACCTTGGTTAGGGAAGACAGAGGAGTTCAGTGGCTAGGCACACTCCTTCCAAAGGAGGTGGGTAACATGTTCTGACAGAGTCGTAGCCTGTGGGGGAGGAATGGTCAGGGGACAGGAACCTTGAAAGTGAAGTGTTTGAGCTGGACCAAGAGATGCAA
>JFJP01041093.1_pt1 | contig 10218 bp, 7 predicted proteins | sample 431651 | NCBI WGS metagenome assembly JFJP01 (sample SAMN02602958, study PRJNA72255) | Microbial mat metagenome, whole genome shotgun sequencing project. | biome: fresh water; feature: sink hole; material: water; isolation source: purple microbial (photo- and chemosynthetic) mats found in... | reverse complement strand
ATGCTTTTGATTTTAATAAATCAGATTGTTATAAATTTATTGACCTGTTCATTCTAATCAATCTTTTACGCAGCGAACAGAGAAACCAGCATCTCTAATCAAATATCCTCTAATTACTGCTTTTTCATTTTGTTGGATGTAGCGATAATAGTAAAGTCCGGTTCCATCATCAGAATCCGTCCACCAATAACCCATGTCGCCAAGGTAAGTAAATGAATAAGTACTAAAACGTCCTCCGCCGGGCAAAGCATTAAAATTAGCTTTGTTGTTTGCTCCCGTGTTTGGGCTATTCCAGTGCTTGGTGCCTTTTTCCTTGAGTTTGCCACCTGCATCGCTTGCACCAAGGTAATCTGTTAGTTGTGTCCATTCTGCATCGGTGGGTAAATGCCAACCTACCGGACAAGCAGCTTTGGCTGCTGACCAATTATATAAAACACCATAAGTTTTGTAATTAGCTGTCGCCTTTGCTTCTTCTACATTAGTACCTTCGTAACCATATACATAGTGATACAAAGTGTATTGCGACTGCCTCAAAGGACCCACAACGCTCGGTAAATATCTCAAATTTTCTGCCATCCAGGTCTGCTGACCTATAGTTACTGTTTTATATACATTTCCGTCACGCGGGTCGGTGAATGTGTCGGTTTTAAAATCATCGGTTTCGCAGCTGCTTGCAAATAAAAGAGTAATGATGGCGAATACGAATTGCCAAGTGCGGGTTAATAGTTTCTTTTCCATAAGTTGCTTTTTTTAATTCGTTATGAAAACTATATCTGATACAATTTTTGTCAATGGTTTGGTCGGAATTATTTTAACTATTGAAATTAAAATACCACCCGGGGTTGATTCTAATGCCGTGATTCTATCGTCGCTTGTTGTTAAGTTTGGCTTTTCAATTTCAAATGTTGAACCCGATAATTTATATAAGTTTTTATCTCTGCCCGATATCAGGTAAGTATTATTCCCCGCAAAAGCAATGTCTTTATAAGTTCGATAAGTATCGCCTGGAAGTAAGCTAATTGATGTTGGTAATACTATTCCTTTTTTTATAACTTCGATGGCAGTACCACTGAATCTGTAAATATCGAGGATATCCGAGTTCTGACGTCGAACAACCATGTATGGATTATTAAGATTGGTTGGATTTTTATATAATGTGATAGTATGTTTATTATACATAGAATTATCAGGACCAATACTTCCTATGCCAGCCAGACTTGTTACACTACTAAAAGTGCTTCCATTGTAACTAATAATATTTATTTTACCGTTCGAAGCAGTGGTTGTATAGCTCATCAATGCCCAAAATACTTTATCGCTATTACCAACTTTTGAAGCATCGTTGGTAGTAGGTATGTCGATTCCGCTACCAGGCACTAAGTTTATTCCGGGTACTGCATCACTTAGCCAGGTATAATTTGTAGGGTTATAACGATATAGTGTTGGCAGTCCACCATTAGAATTTAATCCCATGCTCAACATAAAATTGGCATGATTGATAGTATGCATATAACCTTGATTGGAACTTGCCGATATGGCACCCGAAAAGAAAGACGGACTATGTACATAAATCCTTGTTCCTGCAAAACCATAGGAACCATGCGATCCACTTTTAGAATTGTAGGAAATTAAACGGGTATAATCGGTGTCTATTTCGAAATCGTCAAAGGCTGATATTTTCTGAATAAAAACTGTATTTTTGTTTTCAGATGAATTGTAGTCGCCTTTGCAATTTAATATAGCACTATAACCAATAAGGCTAATGGATGGTACTGAGCCTTTAGCGAAAATGGAGAAAATACCTTTGTCGTCGATGATTTTATAGACCTCGGCTGCATGAAAATTATTGTTATTTGTATCACCTTCGGTAGGAAGCCAATGATACATTCTGAACTTAAAAGTGCCACCATTGTTTGCATAAAAGCTTTTTGCCGGATCAAGTTCCTGAGCAATGGTAGATTTGTTATTAACTACATCTTCCTCGGATGGTGTGCAAGCAGATATAATTATGCTCAATAAAAACGATAAATATAAAGTTTTTTTCTTCATAAAATCCTAATTTTTTTATTAATAAACTTTGTTATATGTTTCTGATTTTAGTTGTTAAATTTCAGCTATTTAGCAGTGGCAATTTTTTTGTATCCCATAAATTCTCATGATTCCATAAAGGAAACCTCAATTGGATTTTTTTTATTATTCGTAATAAATAATCATCAATTTTATTTGAACTCCAAATTTTGTATGCTTAACTGAGTTTATGGTACGACGAATTTGCCTTGTGTTTTAAATCCTTTACACGTAAATGTGTAAATATAAATACCTTTTGATAAATTCATATGTATAGTTTCTTTATGTTTTCCTCCAGCATAATTTTGCTGAACTAAAACTTTTGAATCTTTCCCGGAAATGTCAAAAACTTTGAAGGTTACATGGTCAGGAACTGAAAGTTCAAAACTAAGTTCAATTAAATTGGATGCTGTTTTTGTGCTAACACTTACTAAATTAGATTTCGAATTGAAATTTAATTCTTTGATAGCTGTTGTTGGTGAATTTAGTTTCATTATACCTGAGCCATTTGTAAGTAGAAAAATTTCCCCGGTTTTAGTTTTGTGCAATTTGTATAAATCTTTTGAAATTAATCCATTACTAAATTTTTGATGAGAGTTTCCCTCATCAGTGCTCACAAAAACATTACGACTAGTTGCAATTAACAAACTATCTTTATTCCCAATCAGAATATCTCTTACATTATCAAAACCAAAACCGTCATCCGGTAAATTTATTGATTGCCAGTTTTTGCCTCCATCTGTTGATTTTAGGTAATATCTTGCACCAAAATTTAAATAATGATTGTTTTTGGCATCGATAATATAATTTTGAATATCAATATTATTATCGAGATTTGTAGCGGGACTTATCAAGTTGCCTATAGGTGTCTCTTCCCAGTTGGCGCCGTCGTTGGTCGATTTATAAAATTTTTTGTTTGCAGATGCGTACAAATCGCCATTTTCTCTTTCGAAGACTGCAACAATTTGTACATTTGAACCGAAAACTGTTAGCTTAGTCCAGTTGTTCCCATTGTTTACACTCCTGAATAATCCTCCTCCGGTAGCAGCCAATAAGGTACCATTTTTGGTTACCCTAATTTGATGTACACCTTGCTGACTACCAATTGTAAATCCACTTGTAAGATAACCCCAATTTGCACCCTGATTTGTGCTTCGCATAATTCCGCTTACATTACCAAGAAAAATAGATCCATTATTTTCGCATATACTTTGTATATTAACTCCGTAACTATGAATTTTTTCCCATGTGTTAGCCCTGTCGGAACTCATAAAAGCAGATCCATTAGTAATGGAATAAAGTTTACCATCTGAGCCTTCACACAAGTATTTGGCATAAGACGCCTTGAATCCATCAGATGACAATTTAAAAGATGCTTCAGATTGTTTCGATTTAAACAATCCAAATCCGTACTGACTTACAATTACTTCACCAGAACTGGTTGTAGTTAAGCAATCATTAATTCCGGTAACTTCAAGCCCGGTTGCAAATGTTGTCCAGGAATCTCCATTATCAGTGGATTTTAATAACCCTACAAGTCTTGTGCTTGCAAACATAACTCCATTTTCAGCGGCTTTCAGATCGGTTGGATTCTGTGGAAAAGTTGGAGGATTGTAAACATAATTCCAGGTAGTGCCTTGGTCAGTGGATTTTTGAATGGTTGTGCCTGTTAATAAAAACAGACTGTTGTTGAAATAAAATAATTTGCTGCCATTCGGGCTTAATTGTAGTGGATTGGTAGTTGTCCAGTTACTGCCTCCATCTATTGATTTGTATATACCGTTATTTTCGTTTAAGACAATAAAAAGTACCGTATTGCTTACTGGAATAATATCTGATATGTTTTTTAATGGTAAACCATTTGTTGTGATAAAAGTCCATGATGTACCGTTGTTAACAGATTTTGCCAATTCTCTACCAAGTAACTGATAAAGTGTTCCATCAGCAGTAGAGGTGGTAATACCAGTTCCCCAAATTTGTGTTGGTAATGCTTCCCACATTTTCCCATTATCCCTGGAAACAAAAGTTATATTTTTATTTCCATTGTATGCTGTAACAAAAATATTGTTGTTTAAACCCTTACGTATAGCAGTAACTGAAGTAAATGGTGAGTTATTAGAGCTTAATCCTTCATTTGAAGGCATCCATGTATCGCCATTGTTGGTTGACCGAAAAATTCCGCCATTGTTGGTAGCAAGTAATAATTCGTTATTGTCGAGCCGTAACATCGAAATCCCCACACCACCAAAAGGACCGCCTGTTTGAACCCAGTTAGCATAAGTTGATGTTGCTGAAAACAATGCAGCAAGCAAAAGTATTTTTGCTGATTTCATATATTGTAGAGTTTTAATTTAAAATTAAACTCATTACAATAATGAAAAGTTTACGCATAATGAAAAATATTTCTAAAAAAAACAAAAAAAATCAAGAAAAGTCGAGTTGAATAGATTTGAAATAGGATATAATAAAATAGATTTTCAAATGTTTGATGTCAAAAAATCAAACCATAAACATTGAATTTCTTCCGATAGGGCAACTTTGTGGGCTGACCAATCTTCCACGATAATTAATTCAAAATTTATTGTTAATTGGTTTGAATAACTAAGAGCTACAGCTAATCTTAATTACAAATAAACTCCAACACTCGAATTTGTCTGCTTAGTTTCATTATTTGCTATCAAAGCTTTCCCAAGTCATTGCTACCTTGCCTCTTGTTCGCATATTCTCAATATAACTTATTGCGTCTGGAGTTTTTTCGTATGGAAAAATTTTGTCAATATGAACTTTTATTTTCTTATCGTTTATCAGGTTAGCTAATATGTCTAAATCTTTTTTGTTGGCTTCGGCTGTAAATTGAACTAACGGAAACTTTGTGAATGCCTTTTTAAAAAGGACTTGAATCATATGCCCCATAGTTGTAAATCCAATAATTACTCCACGTTTTCCCATGCGTTTAAAGTCCCGGAAATTTAAGTTCCCGTTTGTATCTATTATAAGATCGTATTCACCATTGTGTTGGTGAATGTTTTCTTTGTCGTAAGCAATTACATTATCGGCACCCAATGACTTTACAAAATCAACATTTTTATTTGAACAAACTGCTGTAACAATCGCTCCATATTGTTTAGCAATTTGAACTGCAAAATGACCGACCCCTCCGGATGAACCATTGATAAGAATCTTTTCTCCATTTTGGAGTTTTCCGTGGGTAGTTACAGCTTGTAGGGCAGTTAAACCAGCAATTGGTAGGCAAGCCATTTCTGAATATTTGGCACCATCGGGCATTTTTGCACAATTATTTTCGTGCACACAAGCGTATTGAGCAAAAACACCATCAGTGTTTGACTCCCCAAATATGCTATCACCAACTTTAAATTGAGTTACATTTTTTCCTACCTGTTCCACTATTCCTGCAAAATCAGCACCCAAAGTTATTACTTTAGGTTTGATTATTCCAAAGGAAAATCGTGCTATAAAAGGTTCTCCCCGCAAAATATGCCAATCAGCCGGATTGGCTGAGTTTGCAAGAATTTTAATTATTAAATGTCCATCTTTTATGACCGGAAAATTAACTTCCTCCAATGAAAGAACTTCAGGTCCTCCATATTTCCTTTTTGTAAATGCCTTCATTTTGTTTCTTTTTTGATTGTTATAAAAAAAATTGTATGTTGTATTTGCCTGATAACTAATAAGTACTTAACCACATTAAAACAACAAAGAATTTATCACTTAAGTTGGGAATTTTATCTCCCTAAAAGCGAAGTTTCTATTATAAGTTGCTGTTCAAAATCGATAATTTGGCAAAGATTCCAGATTAAAGCCAACTGAATCGTGCAAATTCAATCCTTCAATACTTTTATTGCTACTCCACCTCTTTTATGTCCACTTTCTACATAGGTATGTGCCTGAATAATTTCTTCAAAGGAATAACATTTATCGATGTAAGCTTTTATATATCCTGCTTCGGTAAGTTCTTTAATGTGTGAAAGTTGATTTGAATCGAGTTTTAAATTACCATCATCAATTGAAGAATAAGTGCCTCCTTTTTTTAATGCTTTTTTACAGGATACTTTTAAGTTGGATGTTTTACTTTTGCCTACAGCATCTAACATATAGTCGAAATTAATATCGTTTTTTACGGTATTTTCTTTGGTGTAATCCAACACATTATGCGCTCCGAATGCCTTAACCAATTCAATATTCGCAGTACTACACACTGCTGTAATTTCAGCACCCAAATATTTTGCATATTGTATAGCTATAATGCCTGTAGTACTGGATGCTCCGTAAATTAGTATTTTATCGCCCTTGTTAATTGTGCCTTTACCCATATACTGAAAAGCCAAAAGACCGCCATACGAAATCATTGTTGCATCCTCGTAGGATATATTATTGGGCATTAATGATAAGCAACCATAGGTAGAATCAAACTCTTTCATACATTTATATTCTGCATAAGCTCCCAACCCAAATCCAGTAAGCCCATAAACATCATCTCCTACTTTAAATCTTTGTATCTTTTTTCCTAATGCTTCAATTTTCCCAGCCAACACAAGGCCATTTATCTCTTTCCTTGGTTTGGTAATACCCAAAAACAGACGCATTAGTATTCTATATTTTAATGGTAGGACTGATGAACCCCTTATGTATAAGTCACTTGCTGTAACGGCTGTTGCATATATTTTTATTAAAACTTCATCTTCTTTGGGCTGAGGTTTTTCAACTTCTTTAATTTTAAGAACTTCCGGGGGTCCGTATTTAGTTGTGATTATTGCTCTCATATTTGTAAATATTAATATTATAGTTGAATGAAACACTTTATAAAATATTTCATCCTTGAATCTGAATTTGTTATGAATATTTTATTTTTCAATTTCTTCGCTAAAAGAAAATACTTCGTCTAAGGGAACATTAAAAACGCGAGAAATTCTAAAAGCCAGTTCTAAAGTTGGTGAATATTTCCCGTTTTCGATAGCTACTATGGTTTGACGTGTAACGCCAGTCTTATCTGCTAATTCTTGCTGAGTCAATTCATCAGCATTGAACCGCAATTTTCTGATATTATTTTTTATATAACATTTACTCATATCAAAAACCATTTCGATAATAATAAATTTTAGCTATTTCTGAAGTAATTCCTGATAGAAACCCGGATGAAATCAATATTAAAAACATCATATAGAGCGGCATTTCTAATACAAGTGATACCATTGACAACAAAAAGCCAACAGTGAACACCCAATGTGAAATTCGCAACGCTTTAAGTTCAATTAATTTGTCGCGTTCATCAGATTTCGTTTCGATATCCTCATTTGTTACTATTCTGTTTACAATAGCAAAAATGATATGAATTACAATTTCAGCTACGATTGTAACCGGAATTAGAATTAAAAATGTTTTACCCCAGAACTTTACACTGTTAATAATTTCAAAGTTATCTACAACAAATGTGTTATACACATAAAGCGAATATAACAAAAATATTAAAATCATACTGAATAAGGTTACAAGCACCTGTTTTTCTTTATTATCCATAATAAGCCTCCTTTTTTTTAATTGTGTTAAATAATTTCGACACAAAGATAAAAATAATATACTCAATGTCAAATATATTATACATATAATTTTGCTAATATTTGTTAATTGACTGATTGAATGCTTATTAAAAAATGTTTTTGTAGGATAAATTTTGCCGTTTTATAATAAACCAAAATGCAAAACCGATTCAAACGTAATAAGAAGAGAGATTAGAATAAATCAGCTATTAAGGAATGTCAATAATTAAATGAGTAGTATATGCACACTTATTAATGACGCTGGTCTGCTATTGTAGTAATTTACAACATACATCTCTAATTGCATTAAACACAATTTGCCACTGAAAGCTTTTTAAAACTGTGTCAGTGGCAAATTATAATGGATTATTTTCTAATAAGAATCAACAAAGTTTCATGATTGAATGAAACAGTTTGTACTCAGCAAACACTTAAACTTAATTTCCTTCCAAAAATTATCGCATTAAAGTGCATTTACCCATCACCATTGATTTGTTAGTCTGCAGTTTAATTATATAAATTCCCGGAGCATTTCCCGACGAGTTCCATTCGATATTATGTTCACCATTTACCATTTGCTGATGTAGTAAGTCTTCAATTAACTGTCCGCTTTGATTATATATTTGCAGCCTAACATCCGAAGTTTCGGCTAAGTGAAATGAAATAGTTGTTGAATTTGTGAATGGATTTGGGAAGTTTTTTAACTGCATTTTATTGTTGGCAAAAAGTTCGTTATTTAATCCAGAAGCCAATATGTCATCTCTACCTGGTGATCCATTCAATTCAAGGCTTGTACGCCAACTAAACGGATCGTTCGGATATTTATTTTCGTTGGGTAGTTTAGGCACTAAGGAGTATCCACCAATATTTGCTTTGGCTGGCCATAAACCGGAAATTTTATAATCGGTATAAAATAAATCGTAATATTGTGGACTGTAAAGAACAATGCGTTCGCCATCATTGCTAAAATTTTTTTCATACTCGCCATCGCCATAAAAATTATACCTTTTAAAAAAGCTTGGTTTATCTTTTACAAGAACAATAAACTCGTTGGGTTTAATATATTTATCGTTGTAAAAAGTGTATTCAATACCTTCACCAAAATGAACGCCAACCAGATTAATTGTTTTCTTTCCTACATTTTTGAGTTCGATAAATTCACATAAATCCCCCTCATCAACAACTGCTTCTATTGGTTTATACATTATCTCGGTAACTATCAAACCACTGTAATCTTGGGGTTCGTAAACAAGGTCGTCTTTGCCTGGTGTACCGCCAATCCGATGGCTCAATCTCCAACTTGAAGGTTTTTCAGGAAAGGGATTTGAATTTAAATTGACTGAAGCTAACGAGTATTTTCCACTATCGGCATCTAGGGGCCAAGGTGCAATGTCGTCGTATTTAAAATTGAGAACGATATTATCAAAAGGATCTTTCAATACTAGTGAATCACCACCATTGTTTAAATTACCATTAAAAACTCCAGTAGGAGTAATGTTGTATTTCTTTTTAAATTTAATGGCATCTTTTGCCAACACTACAAACTGATTGGGCTTAATGATTGATTCGTTAGGAAATTGATACTCAATACCTGCTGTGAATGTATATTGCGATAAATTTAAATCTTCAGTACCGCTATTTTTAAGTTCAATAAATTCGAAATTATCGCCATCCGCATCGCCTAAACTTTCGGGATTATACATTATTTCGGTAAGTGTCAAACCATTGCTGTTGGGCGATGTAAGAAAAGTTGCTACAGTAATTGGACTCCATTCGCCATTTTTAAGCGTTCGTGCTTTAACGGTTATTGTTTTCTGTATAGCTAGCTGAATAGCAGGATTCCCTTGTTTTGCAGTAGGCGAAACCGCACCTCCCGACAATCGAGGATCGCTACAATCTGTTGTGTAATAGATTGTTCCTGAAGTATTTGGATTGCTAATGGACAATGTAAAACCACTCTGTACTTTTCCTCCATGTTGGCTATACTTTGGAGGCTCGGTAGTTGGATAAAGTTTTGAAGGTGTAAATGCAGTTTTATATTTGCCTACATTGTTGACGATGTTCAATTTCACTTTATTAATTTCTGCCTGTACATCTGCGTAGGTAAAGACCCTTCCTGGCGATTTAGAACGTCGACTATCGTCCGACCAACGTTTTTGTTCAGCAAGTATTGGTTCCTTTGCAAAACTATTATATTTATCGAACCAAGCAACCATATTTGCATCGGTTAATCGTCCATCGTTCGACATAAGTTGGTTTGAACGATCGGCAAATAACATTCTAAAATCACTATTTTTAATTAGCGAGCGCCACACGCGCGATGCTGGCGAAATGTATGCTTTTCCACCCCACAAATTTGGATCGGTAAGATATGGACTATACCAGGCATGTTTAAACGACTGTGGATCATCGCCTTGCAAGAGTGTTTTCTCGGCATCCCACGAAAAAAATCGACCCGGAATAGGTTGTTCACCGTTGTTAATTACAAATATCCAGTTGTTATCGGGCCAATCGCCAATTCCCCAGAAATTATAAATTATCATATAATCAACAAATGCCGGCACATCTAAATACTTTTGAATATTCTCGTACACAT
>JFJP01002910.1_pt1 | contig 10218 bp, 7 predicted proteins | sample 431651 | NCBI WGS metagenome assembly JFJP01 (sample SAMN02602958, study PRJNA72255) | Microbial mat metagenome, whole genome shotgun sequencing project. | biome: fresh water; feature: sink hole; material: water; isolation source: purple microbial (photo- and chemosynthetic) mats found in... | reverse complement strand
ATCCCGAAAAGTCGGCGCTGGCAGGACGGCAAGATTTTTTTCCCGTAGCAGTCCGCCAGTGCCAGCGAGGAAGCCGGGGAAGAAGAAATGTTTTACCAGCGGCAGGCGCGGGTGTGGCGAGGGCAGGCCATGACAACCCGCCACCCAATCTTCAGCGGAAAGGTATTCAAGGTTCAGCCAGACGGGCGGACGCGGCATAGTGGCCATCGCTTCCACATAGCGCGGCGGCAGTTCGCAGGCGAAAGCCTCGATAACCACCTGCGCTGGTTTGATGTCGGCAAAATTACCAATCGGTGCGGGGTCGTCGATCCAAAGCCGCACCTGCCAGGCATGCTCCTTCGCCAACTGTCGTGCCAGCCGCCAGCTGACGCCGGCATCGCCCAGGTTATCGATGACAGCGCAGAAAATATCGCAGGAAATCACACTCATGGCGCTATCCTACGCTGCTCGTTTGCCGCTCAGTTTGCCGTCCCGCCAGCACCGACTTTTCATGTCAGCCTCGTCCTTTGACAGCAAAGCCTTCCTCGCCACGCTTACCGAAGCGCCAGGCGTGTACCGCATGCTGGCCGCCGATGGGGCAGTGCTGTATGTCGGCAAGGCGAAAAATCTCAAGAAGCGGGTTTCCTCCTACTTTCAGAAGACCGGACACAGTCCGCGCATCGCGCTGATGTTGCAACAGGTGGCGCGCATGGAAACCACGGCGACGCGTTCCGAGGCTGAGGCGTTGATCCTCGAAAACACGCTGATCAAGAAGCTCGCGCCGAAATACAACATCCTGTTTCGCGACGACAAGTCGTACGCCTATATCGGACTGTCGGGCGGCGAATTTCCACGACTGTTCTACCATCGGGGTACGTTTGAAAAGCGCTCGCACTACTTCGGCCCCTTCCCCAGCAGTCTGGCGGTGCGTGAAAGCATCCAGTTGATCCAGAAAACTTTCCTGCTGCGCACGTGTGAGGAGGCCGTGTTCGCCCATCGCTCGCGGCCGTGCCTGATGCACCAGATCAGGCGTTGCAAGGCGCCCTGCGTCGGGCTGGTTTCAGTCGAGGATTACGCTGCCGATGTGCGCCTGGCGGAATTGTTCCTCAAGGGCCGGCATGCCGAAGTAATCGAGAAACTGATGGCGCAGATGGCGCAGGAGGCCGCAGCCTTGCGTTTCGAGCAGGCGGCCGCCTTGCGTGACCAGATCAAGGCCTTGCAGGCGGTGCTGCACCGGCAGTATGTGAGTTCGACGAAGGATGCCGATGTCGATATCGTCGTCGCCGTGATCGAACGCGGCGAGTTGTGCGTCAATCTGGCCATGATCCGTGGCGGCCTGCATCTGGGCGATCGCGCCCACTTTCCGCAAGCCGCGACGGATGCCGAGGCGGCGGAAGGGCTGGCGGCGTTCCTCACGCAGCACTACTTAGAGCAGACGTCGCCACCGCGCTTGATCCTCGATCCCTGGCCGCTGGACGATCTGCCCGATAATCTGCACGGTAGCGCGCCGCGCAACGAGATGGAGCGCGCCTGGCTGGAAATGGCGCTGAACAATGCGCGGCTCGCCGTGATGGCAAGGCATCAGGCCAAGGGGCGCGCGGCTGGACGGCTCGAAGCCTTGCGTGCCGCGCTGGATTTGCCGGAGTTGCCGCAGCGCATCGAATGCTTCGACATCAGCCATACGATGGGCGAGGGCACCGTGGCGTCCTGCGTGGTCTGCGTCGATGGTGCGATGAAGAAGGGCGATTACCGTCGCTTCAACATCGAAGGCATCCAGCCGGGCGACGATTACGCCGCAATGCGCCAGGCGCTGACGCGGCGTTACGAAAAAGTCGCCACGGGCGAGACGGTGGCGCCCGATCTGGTGCTCATCGACGGTGGCAAGGGGCAACATGGGGTGGCGCGCGAGGTGTTCGCCGAACTCGGGCTCGATCATCTGGCCAGCGTGGGCGTGGCAAAAGGCGAGGATCGCAAGCCCGGTCTCGAAACCTTGTTCCTGCATAAACGCAGTCAGCCGTTACAATTGGCTATGGATAATCCCGGCTTCCACTTGATACAGGAAATTCGCGACGAGGCGCACCGCTTCGCGATCGTCGGCCATCGCGCACGGCGCGCCAAGGTGCGTGGCCGCTCGAGTCTGGAGGATGTGGCGGGCGTCGGGCCGACGCGGCGGCGTAATCTGCTGGCGCAATTTGGCGGGCTTGAAGGCGTGCGTGCCGCAACCATCGAGGATCTGTGCCGGGTGGCGGGCATCAGCCGTTCGCTTGCAGAAGCCATTCATAAACAGTTGCATTAAGCATGCCCTTGAACATCCCCAATTTACTGACCTGGGCGCGGATTGTCCTGATACCGTTGGTGATTGGCGTTTATTACATGCCCTTGTCTCTCGCCGAACAGAACCTGATCGCCACGATTGCCTTCATCATTGCCGCCATCACCGACTGGTTCGATGGCTGGCTGGCGCGCAAACTGGGGCAGACCTCGGCTTTCGGCGCTTTCCTCGATCCGGTGGCCGACAAACTGATGGTAGCTGCGGCCTTGATCGTACTGGTCGAGTTCGACCGTATCAATGCGATAGTCGCCTTCATCATCATCGGCCGCGAAATTGCCATTTCGGCCCTGCGCGAATGGATGGCCAAGATCGGTGCAGAGAAAAGCGTGGCCGTTTCGTTTATCGGCAAGCTGAAAACTGCAGCCCAGATGGTTGCCATTCCTCTGCTCCTCTATTCCACCCCCATTTCCGGTATTCCGGTCGCCCTATTTGGCAATTGGCTGGTCTGGCTGGCCGCCGGACTGACACTCTGGTCGATGGGCTATTACCTGAGCAAGGCATGGCCTGAAATTCGTGCGAGGACGTCATGATGTTGATAACAGAGCAAAGACAACGCGGGGTGTTGTTCAGCCTGCTGCTTATCCTCTGCATGATTTTTTCGTTGCCGGCCGTGGCAGGGGAACCCGATGTCCTGCGCATTGGCGTGCTGGCGTATCGCGGCAAGGAGAAAGCGCTCGACGAATGGCAGCCGCATGCTGACTATTTGAGCAAACGGCTTGCACCGCGCAGGTTCGAGATTGTTCCGCTGACTCTGGCTGAATTTGCGCCGGCAATTGCCGGGCAGCGTATCGATTTGCTGACGACCAATACCGGTCACTACATCGAGCTTGAAGCAGGCGGAAATGTGGCGCTCATTGCCACCATGCGCATCGCCGGACCACGTGGTCCGGTCGATCTCTTTGGCGGCACGGTGATCGCCCGAGCCGGGCGCACCGACCTGAACGGATATGGTGATCTGCGTGGCAAACGTCTGATGATTCCCGACAAGACGGGTTTCGGCGGCTGGCAGGTGCATTTGCCCGAAGCGCGCAACGCCGGCATCAATCTGGAACTCGATACGCGTGAAATTATCGAAGTAAAGAATCAGGAAACGGTAGTGGAAGGCGTGCTGGCGGGGCAGGCCGATGCCGGTTTCGTGCGCTCGGACCTGATCGAGTCGATGGCGGCGCAAGGCAAGCTTGATCTGGCAGCATTGCGCATTGTCGCTGCGCGCAACACAGCGAATTTCCCTTATGCACACAGCACCCAGTTGTATCCGCACTGGCCGTTTGCCCGCCTGGAACATGTTTCCGAGGATCTGACCCGCGACTTGCTGATTGCACTGCTTGAACTGCCTCCCGAAGATCCGGCGGCACGTGCCGCCGGCATTTATGGCTGGACTTTGCCGCACAACTATCAATCTGTTCACGAACTGTTCATCGATTTTCGCTTGGGTCCCTACGCCGATTTGCCAATCCGCATAAGCGATGTCATGGGTCGCTATGGTGTGCTGATTGTCAGTGGAGTCGCCACCATCATCGTTCTTTTGCTTGCCGCCCTGTGGGCCACGCTGTATGCCAATCGAGCACTCAAGCGCAGCAAGGAGCGCCTGCAACTGGCCGCCGGCGTTTTTGAGTATGCGCAGGAGGGCATCGTCATTACCAACGCGAAAGGCAACATCGTCGAGGTGAACGACACATTTTTAAGTCTGACGGGCTATTCCCGTCATGAGGTGCTAGGTCAAAATCCGCGTTTTCTCGCCTCCGGCAAACAGGATCCATGGTTCTACCGGGACATGTGGCGAACCTTGGTCGAAACCGGCTTCTGGCGCGGCGAGCTTTTGAACAAACGCAAGGATGGGACTTTTTACGTCCAGCAAAGCAGCATCTCTGCGGTGCGCTCACCCGAGGGTGAGGTTACCCATTTTATTGGCCTTTCCAGTGATATCAGCGCGCTGAAAGAAAGCCAGTTGAAGCTTGAGCAGATGGCCTACTTCGATACCCTGACGGGGTTGCCGAACCGGCGCATGCTGTCCGACCGGCTGCACCAGGCAACCGCATTCGCAGAGCGTAATGATTTCCTTCTGGCGGTTTGCTACCTCGATCTCGATGGCTTCAAGCCGATCAACGATACCTGGGGGCACGCCGCCGGAGATCGCTTGCTGGTTGAGACCGCGCAACGGCTTTCTGACTGTGTGCGGGGTGGCGACACGGTATGTCGTCTGGGTGGCGACGAATTTGTTGTTCTGCTCGGCGGTCTGCAACACCTCGATGAATGTGAAATTGCCCTGGAACGCCTGCGTGATGCGATTGGCGCACCGTTTTCTCTCCCGGAAGGCAATGCAATCTTGTCGGCCAGCATTGGCGTTACCTTGTTTCCGCTGGACACTGCGGATACCGACACCCTGATCCGTCACGCCGACCAGGCCATGTATGCGTCCAAACAGAACGGCCGCAACCGTTACACCATTTTCGATGCGGAACATGACCGCCTGACGGAGGTCCGTCGCGATTCTCAGGAAGGCATATTGCTGGCGTTAGAGCGGGATGAATTTTTGTTGCATTACCAGCCCAAGATCAATATGCGGACTGGTGAGGTGGCCGGAGCTGAGGCGCTGATCCGCTGGCAGCACCCGGAACGCGGCCTGCTCCAGCCGGCAGAATTCCTTCCTGTCGTCGATTTTGTCGGACTTCAGTCAGAACTCGGCGTATGGGTCATGAAAGCCGCCTTGCAACAGATGGAAATCTGGCAGGCGGCAGGTCTGAGCATGGTGATCAGCGTCAATATTGCCGCCCAGCAATTGCAGTCGCCGGACTTTACCAAAACCCTGCGGGAAATGCTGGCGCGCCACCCTGATGTGCCGCCGGTTCATCTCGAACTCGAGATTCTCGAAACTGCCGCACTTGACGATCTGACGCAGGTTTCCCGGGTGATCGAGGTCTGCCATACACTCGGTGTGCAATTTGCCATCGACGACTTTGGCACCGGTTACTCTTCGCTGACCTATCTGAAGCAATTGCAGGCCGGCACACTCAAGATTGATCAGACCTTTGTCCGCGACATGCTGGAAGATCCCGACGACCTGGCCATTGTCGATGGGGTGATCGGCCTGGCGACGGCGTTCCGCCGTGAGGTGGTCGCCGAGGGAGTGGAGACGCTGGCGCACGGACGCATGCTGATGCAACTGGGTTGTGAGCTTGCCCAGGGTTATGGCATTTCCCGGCCGATGCCGCCCGAACAATTCCCGGCCTGGGTCGGGCAATGGCGTCATCCCGACGAGTGGCGGGGCATTACAATCTGGCCACGGGAAGATCTGCCGCTATTGACGGTCGAAATTGATCACTTGCGCTGGATACGTCAGTTTTCTACAGTGCTGCAAAACGACAGTAAAACGGCCGGCCAGTGGCCGCAACTCGATCACCGCGAGTGTCGTTTTGGCCAGTGGATACGGGCCGGCGGGAAGTCCCGCTATGCCCATTTACCCGCCTTCGAGATGATGGTGGCGGCACATGCTGAAGTGCATGATGTCGGTGCAGCCATCAAGCATGTGCATGGACATGATGCCGAGTCGGCACGCGGGCAGCTCGATGAACTGTACGCCTGCCGTGACCGCCTGCTGAAAATGCTGATCAAGCTGCGCGGCGAGGCCGGTCTGCCGCTGCGCTGAAGCTTTGTTGAATATTTTCAGGCGGGCTTGAGTTCGCCACCCAGGGCAACCAGCAGGTCATTAAACAACTGGGCGAGTTCACCGCTCATCAGGGCGAAATCGGTATCAAACTGCTCATCGGCATTTTCGGCAGACTTTTCAGCCTGCTCCTTGAGAATATCCAGAAATGCCAGGCGCTTGAGGTGCAGCTTGTCGGTCAGCACGAAGGAAACGCGGTCGTTCCATGTCATGCCGAGCTTGGTGGCGATCTTGCCGGCGGCGATGTGCGCAGCAACCTCCGGCCCGCCGATGTCGTGATGAACGTAACGGATCGCCGCCTGTGCTTCGCTGGCGGCACGCAGTTCCAGGTCGCTGTCAAGCGTAAAACCGACGGGGGGTTCCCCACCCGCCAGCCAGCCGGTCATCGCAGAAACCGGTGAAACCTGCGTTTGCAGGGGACGCGGGGCGATGTCATCCAAAGTGCTTAGCAAGACTTCCATGAACTCGTCGGCGCGTGCATCCGATCCGGCATCGACGACCAGCCAGCCATGCAGCGGATCGAGCCAGGCCCAAGTGGTGCGGCGGCAGGTGAAGGCCTTGGGCATCAACTCTTCGGTAACGCGATCGCTGATGTCGCGCAATTCCTTGCGGCCGACCTTGCGGCTTTCTGCCGCTTCGATCTGGGCGGCACGCTCCTGCGTGGTCTGGCGGATTACCGTGGCAGGCAGCAGCTTTTGCTCGACGCCGAGCGCGAGCAGCCATTGGCGATTCACCGCATGTACAAAGGCGCCTTCCTGACGCGGGAAAACCCAGCCACGGCTGACCATTTCAAAGCTGCCGCAACGGGGCAGGGGGCGCTTCGCCAGCAGTTCGTCGAGACGGGCGAGGTCGAGATTGAGTTCCCGCTGCAAACGGTAAACACGCAGATTGCGAAACCACATAATCAGTTCTTTCCGGTGAAAAGGGGCGAAGGATACCCGCTGGGTGCCGTCCCGCCAGCGCCGACTTTTTATTTGCCGAGCAAGGCCTTCAGATTGGCGAAGGGCGAGTGAGTAGCGATGCCGCCTTTATCACCGATATCTGCGCTTCCGCCACTGGCTTCGAGCAGACGCTGATGCTCGTTGTCGTGGCAATACAGACAGAGCAGTTCCCAGTTGCTGCCGTCCGGCGGGTTGTCGTCGTGGTTGTGATTGCGGTGATGGACGGTGAGTTCGCGCAGGTTGGCTTGCGTGAAAGTCCGCGCGCAACGGCCGCAGATCCACGGGTAAATCTTCAATGCCTGCTCGCGGTAGCCCTGGTCGCGCTTTTCGGCGGCGCGACGGGCCTCGGAAACGATCTTGTCCAGTTTTGCCGTATTGCCGGCGCCGACTTTTGCTTGCGTGGCCATCGTGTGGATTCTTTGACTTAGGTCAATAAAGGGCCGGAAGTATACCGATTGGCATGCACAAAAATCACCCGATGCCGACACGATTTGATATCTTATTGGACTGTGTTGCTTTGCAGCAAATGACCGTTTTATCCTAATTACAGAAAGGGAGCAGAACATGGCAAGCCAAAAGTTCATCTACGCCTTTGAAGAGGGCGATGGCAAGAACAAGATGCTGTTGGGTGGTAAGGGTGCCAACCTGTGCGAAATGACGCAGATCGGCTTGAATGTTCCTCCCGGTTTCACACTTTCGACTGCTGCCTGCCTGGCCTATCTGGAGCACGACGCCCTACCCAAGGGCTTGATGGATGAAACCATCAAGTACATGAAGGATCTCGAGAAGAAGACCGGCAAGACCTTCGGCACCGGCAAGAATCCGCTGCTGGTATCGGTGCGCTCGGGTTCCTCGATGTCGATGCCGGGCATGATGGACACCATCCTTAACCTCGGTATCAACAAGACGCTTCCTCCAACTCTTCGGCAAGATCGCCCTGGGCGTGGATGACAAGTATTTCGACGAAGCCATGGCGGCGATGAAGAAGAAGGTCGGTGTCACGCAGGACGTCGACCTCAGCGCCGAAAACCTCTCCGACCTGGCCGAGCAGTTCATCAAGATCATCGAAACCCGCACCGGTCAAGCCTTCCCCGAAGACCCCTACAAGCAACTCGAAATCGCTATCGCAGCGGTGTTCCGTTCGTGGAACGGCAAGCGCGCCATCGACTATCGTCGCCAGTTCAAGATCACCAAGGACATGGCCAACGGCACGGCGGTGAACATTTGCACCATGGTGTTCGGCAACATGGGTAACGATTCCGGCACCGGCGTCGGCTTCACGCGCAACCCCGGCACCGGCGAAAACCTGATCTACGGCGAATATCTCGTCAATGCCCAGGGCGAAGACGTGGTAGCCGGCATCCGCACGCCGAAGGCCATCGCCGAGATGGAGCAGGACATGCCGGAAATCTACCGGCAGTTGATCGAACTGCACAACCGCCTTGAAACTCACTACAAGGAAGTGCAGGACTTCGAATTCACCATCGAGCGCGGCACGCTGTATTGCCTGCAAACCCGCAACGGCAAGATGAACGCCGCCGCGATGGTGCGCACGTCCGTCGAGATGTTCAAGGAAGGCCTGATCGACCGCGAAAAGGCGCTGCTGCGTATCGATCCGGCCATGCTCGAACAACTGCTGGTGCCGCAACTCTCGCCCAGCTTCAAGGGCAAACCGCTGGCCATCGGCCTGTCGGCATCGCCGGGCGCCGCTTCGGGCAAGATCGTCTTTGACGCTGACACTGCGGAAGCCCGTGGCAATGCCGGTGAAAAGATCATTCTGGTGCGCGAAGAAACCAAGCCGGAAGACATCCATGGCTTCTTCCAGGCGCAGGGCATCCTTACCGCGCGCGGCGGCAAGACCTCGCACGCCGCCGTGGTCGCACGCGGCATGGGCAAACCCTGCGTGTCAGGTTGCGAAGCGATTCACATCGATGACGTGAAGAAATGCGCCGTCATCGGCGACACTACGCTGCACGAAGGCGACGTGGTCACCATCAACGGCAGCAACGGCCATGTCTATGCCGGCGACGTGCCGACCGTGCAGGCCGAATTCAGCGAAGACATGCGCACCCTGTTGAGCTGGTCCGACCAGGTGTCGCGCCTCAAAGTGATGGCCAACGCCGACACGCCGGAAGACGCAGTACGTGCGCGCGAGTTCGGCGCCATGGGTATCGGCCTGTGCCGTACCGAGCGCATGTTCAACGCCACCGACCGCCTGCCGATCGTGCAGGAAATGATTCTGGCCGAAACCTCAGAGGAGCGCCAATCCGCGATTGACCGCCTCCTGCCGATCCAGCGTTCCGACTTCAAGGGCATCTTCAAGGCCATGAAGGGGCTGCCGGTCACCGTGCGCCTGATGGACCCGCCGCTGCACGAATTCCTGCCGACCGCGGCTCAGCTTGAACTGGAAATCGCCCACCTGCACCATCTGCGCGACTCCCTGAAGGCGCTTGAGGAACTGCCCGAAACGCTGAAACTGCTCAACCCGAAGCTCTACCAGCAGTATGCCGACGGCCTGACCCGCCTGAGCAACAGCATGGAAGACTTCAAGGACAGCCACCTCGAAGAGGACATCATCGCCAAGAAGGAGAAGACGCTCAAGAAGGTACGCGCCCTTTCCGAAGTCAACCCGATGCTCGGCCATCGCGGCGTGCGTCTCGGCGTTACCTATCCCGAGCTGTATTCCATGCAGATCCAGGCGATTCTCGAGGCGGCGGCACTGTGCGCCAAGGAAGGCATCGAGGTCTATCCCGAGATCATGGTGCCGCAGGTGGCCACGGTCGAGGAACTTGCCCGCATCCAGAGCTACGTCAAGCGTATCCACAAGCTGGTCGAACTGACCCACGGTATCAATGTCGGCTTCAAGTTCGGCAGCATGCTCGAAGTCGTGCGTGCGTGCCTGCGCGCCGGGCGCATGGCCGAGATGGCGGAGTTCTTCAGCTTCGGCACCAACGACCTGACGCAGGCGACCTTCTCGTTCAGCCGCGAAGACGCCGAGAACAAGTTCCTGCCGAACTACGTCGAGGCAGGCATCCTTGACGACAACCCCTTCGAAGTACTTGACCAGAAGGGCGTCGGCGAACTGATGAAGTTGGCCGTTCGCGAAGGGCGCAAGACCAATCCTGATCTGAAGATTGGCATCTGCGGCGAGCATGGCGGCCATCCCGGCTCCATCGCCTTCTGTCACTCGATCGGCCTGACCTACGTTTCATGCTCCGGCCCGCGTGTGCCGATCGCCCGCCTTGCCGCCGCTCAGTCGCAACTGTTGGATGCTGGCAAAAAAGTAACGAAGAACGCCTGAA
>JFJP01048464.1_pt1 | contig 10219 bp, 9 predicted proteins | sample 431651 | NCBI WGS metagenome assembly JFJP01 (sample SAMN02602958, study PRJNA72255) | Microbial mat metagenome, whole genome shotgun sequencing project. | biome: fresh water; feature: sink hole; material: water; isolation source: purple microbial (photo- and chemosynthetic) mats found in... | reverse complement strand
TCAAATTTTCAAATTTTCAAATTGTTTCATTTTCAAATTATTTAATACTATGCTTAACACCATTTTACAACATCGCAGCATTCGCAAATACAAAAGCGATCCGATTGACGAAACTATTTTAAATCAAATATTGGAAGCAGGCAGTCGTGCTTCTACAACCGGTAACATGCAAGTTTATAGCATTGTAGTTACCACGCGCCACGACCTGAAACAGCAGCTTTGGGAAGCGCATTTCAAGCAGAATATGGTACTCCAAGCTCCTGTAATCCTGACCTTTTGTGCCGATTTCAACCGTTTCAACAAGTGGTGTAAGCATCGCAATGCTGAGCCGGGTTACGATAATTTCCTATCATTTTTTACGGCTGCCATTGATGCTTTGTTGGCTTCACAGAATGTTGCCCTTGCTGCCGAAGATTTTGGTTTGGGTATTTGTTATCTCGGCACTACAACCTACATGGCTCAGCGCATCATTGACATTCTGCAACTTCCGCAAGCAGTTGTGCCAATTACTACGCTCGTGCTTGGTTATCCCGACGAGACACCCGGACTCACTGACCGTTTACCCTTAGAGGCTGTTATTCACCGCGAACAATATACCGATTACAGCATTTCGGATATTGACCGCTTGTACGCTGAAAAAGAAAGCCTAGAACAAACCATTCGCTTAATAGCTGAAAACAAAACCGAAAACTTAGCACAGATTTTTACCGATAAGCGCTACAAAAAAGCTGACAATGTATGTTTCTCGCAGCAATTTTTGAAAGTTATCGAGAAACAGGGTTTTATGAATAATCTTTGATTTAACCATTTTTGCCTTTTGGCAAAAAGGTTGAAAGCCAAAAAGTTTACACGTTTTATGCAAAATTGAAATTGGATTTCAGATTTGCATAGATTTGAGGAAAAGCTTTGGTATTTAAGAATATGATGACTGAATTTTCAACGATCTCATGATTTTTTCATCCAATCGTCCGAGCGAAAAAGGCGGATTCGATTTGTATTACGTTGGTATTGATAAGATAAATTACAATTAACGAAAAAGCATCACATATCAGGAATATATTCCAAAAAAACATTACTTTTAGGGAATATAATCTTTGAAATTCAAAAATCGAATTTTCACTATTAATGAAGCTATTAGCAGATTAAAAACTAATATGATGCGAAACAAATTTTTGGTGTTACTTTTACTACTTACTATTCCGTTTATTGATTTATCAGCTCAAAAGTTGCTGATTATTGACAAACCCAATAGCTATAACCGTTTACGATTTCGCGAGAATGAAGCCATACATCTTAAAAGTGTATCCAATCAGTTGGACTATAACGGAATTTTAGTAAAAATCCTCGATTCGACAATCATCGTGAACGAAACGGAAATTTTACTTGATGATATTGAAATTGTGTATAAACATCGCCATTTTTTTGAGCGGGCTGCCATTTATTCTATGATTGCCGGTGCTGGTTATACATCTCTCGATATGGTTAATAACCTGATAAACAATCAACAAATTGTAAAGTTAGAGTCCGTCATTACAGGTGGATCGTTACTGGGTATTGGAATGATTTGTCAAAAGCTAAGTTTGAAAAAATATAAAATCTATAAAGCATGGCGGGCAAGGATAATTGAGTTTTGACATTGTGCGATATATTTACTGGGTTTGTACCGAAAAAATTACATCTTTGTACTCAATAAAATGAATGTTAAATAGTGGAAAGACATGGCTGCGAAGATTCAGATAGTTAATAAAAAAGCAGGGTTCGAGTATGAGCTTGACCAGTATTTCGTTGCTGGTATTCAGTTGACTGGTACCGAAATAAAGTCGCTACGTATGGGGAGAGCAAGCCTCAACGAAGCATATTGCTATTTTAAAAAAGGCGAATTGTGGGTAAAAATGCACATTGCCGAATACCCTTTTGGTAACCTTAACAACCACGATCCCAAGCGACACAGAAAACTTTTGTTGCACAAACACGAATTGGCAAAACTCGAGGCTAAAGTTAAAACCAAAGGCACTACCATAGTACCTATACGAATATTTATTGCTGATAACAGATTCGCTAAAATTGAAATTGCTACAGCTCATGGTAAACGCAAATACGACAAACGCGAAACCACAAAGCTAAAAGATGCAAAACGCGACCTTGACCGCGAATTTAAACTGTAAATATTACGAAAAACAGAATTGAAGTTGTACTAAAAAACAAGAACACTAATGAATCAATTTGACATTAAAGCCCGAGAATGGGATAAAAACACAATTCATACCGAACGCACCAAAGCTATTGCTGCAACCATGCTCGAAATGATTCCCCTTAGCAACAGCATGAAAGCTTTAGAATACGGAGCCGGTACCGGTTTATTAAGTTTTGAACTCGCCGGTAAGCTTGGTGAGGTTTTGTTGATGGATAGCTCGAATGAAATGATTCGAGTTGCAAATGAAAAAATAATTCAAAGCGGGATTCAAAATATTAAAGCCAAATTTTTTGATTTAGAAAAAGAGGATTATAACGAGAGCAAATTCGATATTATCTTCAATCAGATGGTGTTGCATCACATTGGTGATGTGCAGGCTATTTTTCAAAAATTTTTCGCTCTACTGACTAAGAATGGTATTCTTTCCATTTCCGACATTTATACTGAGGATGGTTCGTTTCACGATGGCGATTTTACTGGACACAAAGGATTTGAACCGACCGATTTGCAACATTTGCTCGAAAAAATCGGCTTCAAAAATATTGCATACCGAACATGTTTTACAATCAAAAAGGTCAAAGAAGATAAGCTGACGCACGAATATCCGGTATTTTTACTGGTAGCACAAAAGTAGAACTTTTATAAAAAGTTCTACTTTTATTAACCACTGTTTGATATTATTTTGGAGATTCACTTTTCTGCGTAGATATTTTCAAAGGACAATACAATGGACACCAGCCAATAAACGCCGTTGCAATTGGAATTAAACCAATCAGCCCAAACCAGCTATTAAAATATATACCGGCAAGCCCAATTACTACACCCGCTACAATTCGCACAATCCGATCAACACTACCAATATTTCGTTTCATACAATTAATTATTTTTATTTGACTTAGTACTTATTCTTCCTTAGAACGTATCTAAATATCTACATGTTTCAATATATACTTGGATAATTTTTATGTTTGTATAAACTGATAAATAACAACGACATATATTTATTTTTGAATATACAATTTATCCGTAATGGATTTGGGAATGTAATCGCGATTCACCAAAACCGATACTGTTTTTAGTTTCAAAAAAGCCTCCGACATAAAGATGAAACCATTGTATCTGTTTGCTGTACCCCAGCTATTTTTAATGATATAGCTTTTCTTTCCATTTGTGTTGTAAGCTATTCCGGTGATGTGCATGATGTGATCAACCGTGGTCGTAAGATTGTCAAAAAGCTTTTGTCGCAACTCAGGTTCGATGACAAAATTTTCATATTCAGGCAATAAAGCAGTTCCACCAGAGAAGTCGAAATACATTTCCGACACATCGCCATTCCAAGCTAAAGTGCCGCCTTTTTGCAATACCGAATCAATCAACATCATAAATTCATTGAGCGGTATGTTGTAATAGCTGCCGAGCGACCAATTGAATCGCGATTCGAGAATAAATGGCTTATAAAATGGATGATGGGTAAAGGAAGTAACCTCCACATATTTATCGGTATCGAATTCCAATGCTTTATCTGCAAAACTACGAGGCGTAAAGCGCGTATTTTGGTAATTAAAACTACTTGGTAGTTCGCCCAAATGATAATTGAGCAGTGTATCAACAGTGTATAACCAATTGTCTGGTAATTTAACCGCTCTGTCGCCATTTCGATTCTGCACTATTTGACGAATATATTTCGATATGGCAGTATCCAATTCAGCGTGGTCGTGTAGCCGGTTTCCCAACGGACGTCCCATGTACGCATACTCAGGTACAATACCAAATTGTTGGATTATGTTTATTACATCATGGCTTTGACCGCCGGGCGTAAAAAATGAATTGCCTTGCATTCGTAAGTGCATAACTGCTTTTTGCCTGTAAATCAGCCTTGCAACAAACATCTCCGACAAATCATACTCACCTTTTCCCATCCTTAACAACTCGCTTTCGAGAAACGAAATTGTTCCAAAACTCCAACATGTGCCCGACATATTTTGGTTTTTGACCGCAGTTACTGGATTCTGACTCTTAATTGTAAAAGGAGTCGTATTACCTATTTGTGCATTAATGGCTGCAATCGGTAGAGCAGCAAATAAAAATGATAATAAAAGTATTTTTTTCATGCTGTGGTTTTTATTTGATTTGTTGTTTTCCGAAAATTGATTAATGTGTTTATTTCGTTTTGTGTCCATTTTTTTTACTTGAATCCAGTTTTTATTGTTATAAATGCTTATTTTATAAAAGGTTAATTATATTAACTGTTGATGCTAAATTGCGGCAATAGATTTTTTTAGTACATAAAAAGAAGACAAAATTATTTAATAAAAGCGATTTGTTTTTGAAGCATTTCTGGCTTACATTTTGCTAAAGGCACAATAATAAGCGTTTAACAAAATAAGCATTAGTACGCAACACTTTATAATTCGTTGATAATAAAACAATTATAACAAACAAAAAAATACAATAAAAAATAAAACAAAAAAAAATGAATTTAGCAAAAAAAATTGTAAATATCCAATTTATTTAATACATTTGTGAGAAGAATGAATTTATTTACCAAAACCTAAACATAATAGATATGGAATTAAATCTCTTACTTTCCGAAACAATATCATTCCTCAAAGATCACAACCGTTGGTTGGAGGAGGATATACCGGAAGCAATTCGGGAACCGGCGACCAAATTTAATCAGTTTGTAAAGGAGAAACTTTTTGCTGGGAACGAAAGAGCAAAGAAGTTGGCTGAAGAATTTTTGCAAGATATTGACAATCCAATACTTGTTTCGAAACTCGAAGTCCGCATTGAGTATCAGTTGGAGGGTAATCCGGGCTTGCAGATTGAGTTGGAAGAATTAATAACCGATTTATCACGGGCAAAAGAGAGAAACATAATCTTTTTGCATTTCAACAGCATACTTACAGAAATGGATTCTATACAGCGGGAAAATCCATCGCTTTATGCCAATTTGAAAGGAGCGTATAATGAGGTAAATCGAATTATGAAGGAAAAAGTTCTTACCACCATCACAGGAACTACCGACGAGGAGAAAAATGTGATACTTGTACCATGGGATTTCTCGCAAGTAGCTGAATATGCACTACTACATTGTATTCAGTATGCACGAATCATCAATGGCGTAATTTATCTTGTTCATGTGGTGAAAAAAGATAAAGAAATTGCTCCGGCATAATGCGCACAATATTAACCTTGAGGCTATTGTAAGGGTTGGAAATATCTTTACTACTATTGGTGAGTTAGCTGTGGAGCTTGATGCTAAACTTGTTATCATGGGAACACATGGTGCGAAAGGTATGCAAAAATTCACCGGTAGCTATGCGCTTAAAGTAATTGCCGACACATCTGCGCCGTTTATAGTAATTCAGGCACCTCCTGCACATGCGCAAATTAAAACAGTACTCTTCCCTGTTGATGCTCAGAAAGAAGTAAAACAGAAACTTGCACAAGCAAGATTTTTAGCCCGCTATTATGATCTGAAATTTATTCTTTGTAAACCAGCAAATATAAGTGATTCACAAATTATAAAAAGAGTCAATAACAACATTAATTTCTGTCGTAATTATCTGAAGCAATTCGGTATAAATCACGAAGTTGTTACGGTTGAAGGTACCGGCGATTTTGCAGAAGCAACGCTAATTTACGCAAAAGATAATAAGCCGGATTTAATATTGATAACCATAACCAAAGATATCGGATTGTCTGATTTTATTTTAGGCGCCGACGAACAGAAAATAATCACCAACGAATCTGATATTCCGGTGATGTGCGTTAACCCAATACATGTAGGAAAATACACAATCAGTACCGGTACAACAGGTTAATAAAATTGTTACTGTTTTAAAAAGGCTGTCGTGAAAATGACAGCCTTTTTTATTTCCCCATATTCCTGATTTTTTAACAAATATTCTAAAAATACCGGTTTCATTTCAATTACCTTCACAATTCAATAATAATTTGTACTTTCGTGGTAAGTTTACTTATTTTCGGTTTGTAGGTCTGACATTGAAATTTTATTTGCAAATCATTTCATTCCTAACAAAAAAAACGCTTATTTTGATGTAATTAATTGTGTGGTGTTAAATCATTCAACTTTTACATAATTTTGAATGATAAACAACCAGACGCCACAATTACATAAATGTATAAATATCAAGCAAAAATAATTATATTCATCGGTTCATCAATTGCTATTGTTTCCATTAAAAGTTATGCTAAGAAATATAAGAGATTGGTATAAAGACGAAAAGAATCGCCCTGTATTCATTATGGTAATCGCAGGGATGACCGCTATTTTATTTAGCTTTGGTTATCTATTGCAGTATTCAATAACCGAGTATTTGGCACAAATTAGAGTTAATCAGATATTTATCCTTATTATTGGTTTTAGCATATCGGCAGCATTATACATTTCGGGTTTAGTGTTACGCAATCGAAAAGTTTACCGGCTTTTTGCTGAAGCCTTGATTTCACTCTCTATTTTGCTCAATTATTTGCTTATATACTTTCTTGCCGATTTAAGCGACGAGTTTCCATTATTTGAATCGCCTATCGTAGGGTTTATATTTATCGTAATCAACACAATTGTTGCAGTATATGCGTCAGTAAAAAACAAATCCCGTTTTATTGCTGCAATAAGTATGATTGGCGGTGCTTTAACGCCTTATTATCTTCGTACTGCAATCGGCGCTTATCCGTATTTTACTTTCCTTTGGTTGCTTGCAATAGCATCAATTATAACTGCTTGGTATTTACGCTGGAAACTGCTTGGCATTATTGCGTTTGTGCTACCGTACATTGTACTCGAAATTCACGTTTTTCAGCATTTAACAAATTTTGGACAAAATCTTGTTGATTGGCTTTATTTATTTGTTTTTCAAGCATTCGGATTTACTTATACATGGTTCTGTTTTTTCTCAATCGGGCAATTGAAATATCCACTACCCGACAGCGATTTAGTTATCCATTATGTAAATTCAATGTTGGTCGTTTTTAATACCTTATTCTTCTTTTATCCATTAAGTAAGGGCATTACAAGTGCAATAATTGCTATGGATGCCATCCCTTTTGTCATATTATTTGTTAATGCCCAACGACTAAAATACCATAGGTTGGAACGGGCGGCACTGCTTACAAGCTCGTTGTATGTAAGCTTGTGGATTATACTTAGTTTCCAGATTGATATTATTGCGTTTCTGCTAATCATTCAGGCTATTGTTTTACTCTATATTGGATTAGATACCAAACAAATATGGGTAAGAGTAATCTCTAACATACTCTTACTGTTATGTTTAATAAAAATACTAAGCGATATACCTACTATTTATTATTACTGGGATAAAACACTACTCACGCGTGGTTACGCCGGTATATTAGTTTTAGGTATAGTTATTTTATTGCTGATTGGATTGTACCACAAATTTAGAAATATACTCACCTCATTCGAAATACGACTTGCGCAACTATGCGACGAATTTCTTTCGCTCTGGTTTACTGTTGTTACCATATTAACTTTTTCCTATTATTCATACCAGCAGTTAGCATACTTATGTCTTATTCCCACCTTTTTATTACTTTTTCGCGGACATCAAGCAAAGCTACTCTTAACACTTCTGCTTGGTTACTTGCTCTATATTTGTTTGTTAGTTTATTCACTTTCATGGGTCATTATTCAGGTTGTCCTCGATTTTGAACATTTTGTTCCGTCAGTGGGCTTCGCAAATCTGGTGGCTTCGGGGTTACTACTTATTGGACTAAGATATTGGTACATAGTTATTGATGTAATAAACCAAACGAAAACAGGGATTCATATCCGCTCAATAAATTTTGAACAGAAATATACTTCAGCAGGTTTAAATCCTGTTTTTAAACAACGTATACGGTTAATTGACCGCACATTATACTTTTGGTTGCTTGGGTTTTTTGCGCTAACTTTTTATTCGCTATCACCGCAGTGGATAGCTTTTTGGATGCTGGTACCTGCGTTTCTATTTATTTACACCGGATATGTCAACAACAAATCGTTTAGCCTAAGGTTAGGTTATTCTATTTTCTTTTTGTTTTTTATTTATATATCAATCAACACATTACTTAATATTCCGTTGCAATGGGAACACCTTTCGTTTACAAGTATTTTTACCTATCTCATTCAGATGGGCTTCTTTCTCGGAATCCTTATTATAATACCCCGACTGATAGCGATTAACCAATATTTGTTTGGTTTGAAAAAACTCAACGAAGCCCACATAAAATTCAATTTCACACTCTATCCAATTGATCTGCTGTGGTACGATATACGAGCTATTGTGGTAGCTATTTTGTCGTTTCAGTTTGGTTTGAAGCGGATTAAACCAATAACACCGCATGTAGTTATTCAGGTCAACAAGTTACTGTGGAATCTGCTTGCTGTTTGGTTTGCGGTGTCATACTTTGTATTTGCCAGATATGTTGGTAGTCAACTCGAATTAGATGCGTGGTTGCATAAAGTCGGGTTGTTACATTACAATCCTGAAGTTAATGATCATAGCATTTTAGCTTACAACTTAATTTTTATCCCATTACTACTTTTAACAGCATTAGGCGGACGAAAAAAAATGCGCTTCATTGAGTTTGTTGGTTTAGCACATTATTTTATCATGGTTTTTGCTGCTGTGGTGTTTATTGCCGAGGCGGGAAGCGTTGCCTGGTATCGGCAAACATCCTATACCTTGTTGCTAATAATCGAATTAGCAGTTATTTCTTTGGGATTATATCCATTTTATTGTAAATTTATACCTGCTGACAATCCGCAACGTGCAATAACTAAACTGTTACAAAATTTTGTTTACTTAGTTCTGCCGCTTGGTCTGGTGGCAGTTGCAACGCGACGCTTGTATTTTGCCATGCCGGTTCTCTTGTGGGGCGCAGCGTTGCTAACTTTCTTTCTATCCGAAATGATGAATAGTGAGCATAAGCGACGCCCGACCTTAAAATTGCGCAATAAAACCATTGTGGTCGAATTTAATATCTGGGCACTTCTTGCCTCGCTCGATACTATCCGGTATTTACTTTCAACAGCAGAGATACATACGTTGACTTATATTATAATAATAGCTGGCATAGTTATTCCTTGGGCTATTCTTATCTACAAAAAAGGTTATTCACAACCTATCGAACGTTTGCCACGCTATTTTGCTTATCCTGCATTTACTTATCTATATACCGGTTTGTATCTTGCAAGTTGTTTTTTTCTAATTAGTAACAGCGATTGGATTGGCGCCATATTATTACTTGTTTGTTATATACTTGTTTTATTGGCACTCGCACGTTTCATTTTTGTTGTGCGAATTGCCTATCAGGCTTTTTACCAAGCGGCACAAGCGATTCTTTCAACTTGCTTACTCATACTTTTATTGCAACTAAGTGAACGAAATAGCTTCGACGGAAGCAACTTTTTTATAAGTCTATTATTGACAAGTGTAAGTATAACCGGATTTTATTTCCTGATTTTCCATTCATCTAACCAGTCGTACAAAACACAAAACCAATGGTGGGCAAATTTCAATTTGGTTTGGTTCAATATCTGTCTTGCTGTAACTTATACAGCATGGCTATTACAGTTCCAAATAGATTTTACCAGTATGACAATTACATTTATAGTGTTGATTCACGGGCTATTGCTTGTTATCTATTCGTATAAAATAAAAACATCTGTTGTTAGCGCATTAGCATATATTTTCCTTGGTATAGTAATAATAAAATTCTTATTTTTCGATTTTGGCAATCTACAAACCATGAATCGGTTTTTGGTGTTGTTACTTATTGGTGGGATATTACTTTTTACTGCGTTTAACTTTTTGAGAATTAAGGATAAAAACAAGTAAGCAATCGGTAGTTGATGTTCGGTGGTAGATTAAGTTTTCTACATTATCAACCTTTATTTCGCTCAACTAATCAGCTTAATAAACGGTTCTTTTCCAGCAAATACAATTGGCAGTTTTACAATTTTACTTACGTTGTTATCAATTAATTCCTTATAATACT
>JFJP01041092.1_pt1 | contig 10219 bp, 8 predicted proteins | sample 431651 | NCBI WGS metagenome assembly JFJP01 (sample SAMN02602958, study PRJNA72255) | Microbial mat metagenome, whole genome shotgun sequencing project. | biome: fresh water; feature: sink hole; material: water; isolation source: purple microbial (photo- and chemosynthetic) mats found in... | reverse complement strand
TTCTATTGACTAAGAAGTACACAGCGTCCTCGTCACCGGCGAACACAACTGTCACCGCAATGATGAGATCGCCTGTTTTCGTCTCGATCTTACTCCACCCGTATAGGTTGTTTGCGTTCATCCGCCCGACAAGCGCTTTGCCGTTCGCCATCACCACGTATATTTCACTTTGCGGGAATTGACGGAAATCCATCGATACGATATTCGAGTTGAAGATATCCTCGGCGTGTTCGGTCATGGAGCTTGACCCCACCGGAGACTGCGGATCGAGAGCGAATATCTGCCGCAAGGAGGAGGACACGAATAGGATGCGGTTGTCGCAGAACATCGGGCGGATACGTGCGCTTCCTGTTCGGCCCATCAGGACAACACGCGGGTTTACCGCATCCAGGCCATCGGGGAACAACCACTCGCTTGTGCTGGTGCCTATGTGTAGCCCTTGAGCCGATATCATCCATTGGACAATCTCATCTTCATCGGTAGCCAGCTTGAGCTTAATAGCGCTCGACGCTCCGGTCTGTTGCACTGAGTCGGTTACGGTTACCCACTCTTCCTGGTACTGGTCTGTCCATTCAGCACTTGGAAGTATCTGCGTGGACTCGAACTCTACGTCCTCGAAATATGCGAAGTTTTGATATTCGTTTACCTTGCTCATATAGACTGTGTTTCCGCTTGAGATGCACATTCTTCCCGCATGGAAAGAAACGCAGGATGGCCTTGATCCATCTTCAGCGTTGGCGAAAGGTGTAAGGTTTATCCCAAAGAACCCTATCACGTTAGAGTCTGTGTTTATGTCTACCGGAGCTTCATTAGTGTACACGGTTATCGATACTTGACCGTTCACCGTATTCTTTACTGCACTAGATGGAGTCCTTCCATTCACTGTATACAAAATATCCGGAGGACACTGATACGATAATCCCTCATCCATCCAAGGAGCAAGCCTATCCAATATATCATAAGACCCTGCCGTGTACCCGTTTATAGATATAACCGGAGCGGTCATCTTGAGCCATCCGTTGATTGAGTCGGTTGCATCATTCAGCACATACGCATCGTCAGAAGAGTCTATAACGGTTATTGTGTAAGTAGCTGCTGTATTCGTGTAAAGCACCATATTAGGTACGTCATCTTCGGTATGCCAATCAGTGTCATGCGCTACTGAGTATATGGTGCCAGAAGTTAGATAGTTAGGCATTGTGGTTGCTATTACTGACTTCGCTGTTCCAGCAGGGAATAACGGTCCTATAGGGCCGGTAAGACGAACTTTCCAATTGTCTATCAATTGATCCCACCAACTATCGTACCCTCTCTCGGCTCCAGTCCCGAACTGCATTGCAACTGATGTATTTCCAACTGAAGCTTCTGTTAGAGTTTCAGCAGTTACGGCATTATTGGCAACGCTTATCCCAACAGAAGGAAACTTTGGAATGTCTTTTATTTCTATCTTTATCGCTTGATTTGTCCAGGTAACGTTTACTGACTTTATGTCTCGTATGACTCCACCAGTTGCTGTTATCTTTCCTGTAACTCCGCCAGATGCTAGAGTGTATGTAGTACCGTTGGTCAACCCTCGTAGAGCGTCCTTGAGTGTTGCGAAGCTAATATCTTTAAGAGCAGTTTTCTCTTCTACTTTTCGAGTCTCGGCTATATTCCCAGTAAGCTCCATGAACGCATACTTTATGTCTATTGCGTTTACATTTATAGATACAAACTCAAACTTAATTGTCTTAAAGTTCTCGTGCACTACTATCATTGTTCGCAAGTTCTGAGCGAAGGATATCTCAGGAAGATCAGCTTCAGCTATATTTATAGTCCAATTCGTCCCATCGCTTTTCGGTATGGTTGATATTACTAAGTCTGAAAGCGGGCTTCCTGTTTGAACAAACGCCGGTTCCATACCGTTGCTTACGTTTATAATTTTGATTGAGTCATGTTCGAACGCGAATATGAGATCGACTTCTTTATTGATAGACCACTTCAGTAGCGCGGCTTTTCCACCGCATACGCTTGCCATCTTATGCTGTAACCCGCCACGCTTCGACACCGCTCCGAACTTATCAGGAGCGAAGTTCAAGAGTTCCTTCGCGCCTTTGAGCAATAGAGGGTTGTCCACCCTTCCGGCCATCTTCTTGGAGATGAAGCCGCTTGAGAAGTCATTCAGCGTGGGAGTTACCTTGGCCATTACGCTTCTTCTCCCCTGTCAGTCCACTGGGTCATCGGTGAATCCATGTTCATTTCCATGAGCGCCCGGTTACGAGCGATCTGCAACTGAGCGGCAAACTCGCCTTGTAGGATCTGCAAGAGCCGCATGTCTGACACCATCTTGACGACGATCTTGTATGCGATGTTTAGGATGAGCGCTTCTTTGAATCCTGGGGTGAACGATGCAGGGTCTTTCACCCGCTCGGTGTACTTGATCTCCATGTACGTATCCGTTCCAGACACCACTTGCGGAGCGTCGGTGAGTATCCTCTTGGCTTCACCAACACCGTACACTTGATAGGTAGAATCGGGGTCAGCGGCGACACTCAAAATGTCGGTCATGTCGATATGTGCCGTGAAAGCAGTAGCAGCACCAGTGGTTGGCCGGTCAAGCGTTATACTCGTCGTTCCTACCGCTATGATGGTGGCGTTCTCAGGGATGTACTGTCCGGTGACAACACGGCCTATAAGCGCTTCATCGAGGAGTATTCCGGTTACTCCGGTTATTACCGCAGTCGAGCTTGCCACGCCGGTAAAGTCGTCCCAATCCTCTGCTTTGTATAGATACGCGAACCCGTCTAGCGGGTCATAGGTTACATCATCAATGGGAACAAGAGCGGTACGGGTGGCGAAGTTGAAGTTCCGTAGCATTTCATCGCGGGCAAGGGCATACACAGCGGCACAAGCGCGGGATTGCTTGGTATTCTCGGTAGAATCGGCTATATGGTCAGCACCCATGCGGTCAAGAGCTTGGTTGCATATCTTACATTCTTCAACTCCGTAGACCGGATCAAAAGCGAAGGCGGTAACTGTCGCCATGATGCCTCCATTTGACTGTAATTATATACCTGAAATACAAAAAAAGAAACCCCTTCATGGTTTATCCACAAAGGGGTCGTTCCTCATCGTTTTACGGTGTTAGCCGTTGACGATGCGGGCCTTGAATATGGAGTTCCCGGTAACACCGGACCCTCCTGTTATAGTAACCTTTATGTACTTCGAGAGTCCAATCGGGAGACGCAACCGCGCCGCCGTCTTGTTCAGGTTCTTTGCAGCGAGCAAAGCTGCTGAACTAACATGATAGGATAATCTCGAAACATACGTTCCGCCTTCCAAGGCGCAGTCCTTTATCTGGAACGTGTGACCTACGGTAGCGCCACCACCGTCATACCCCGACGCCAGGGTATCTACGATGATCTCGAGAATCTTCTCGCCTGATCCGTCCGCATACTTCCCTTCGGGCGGGTAGTACCGGGCATCCGAAAGGACCTCAGTCTCCGCAGCCGCCGTGAGCGTGTCAGTCGTCGCACCAGCGGTCTTAAAGTAGTCAAACTTGTCAACAAGCATCTAGGTCCTCCTTTAGGCTACGGCGCTTTCGGAATCGTTGTACTGATCGTCACGAAGGACGGGTACACCCATGAACGACAGCATGTTCTGACGGCCCCACATCTCACCGATGGTGATGGGACTCGTTCCGCGCCGGACTCTCTTCCAGAACTGCGAGTACATCGAAGGGCTGACGTAGATCGCCGTGTTGTCGGTGTTTCCACCGGGGAGTCGTGATAAAGCATCCGCAACCGCATCCTCACCCTTGAACGGAGAAGTAGCGTCGTCGAAGAAGCTGTTGGTGCTGGAAGCGGCGATGTTGCATACGCGCTGCAAGCACTTCTCGTCGGCCACACCGATACCGAACTCCCACGCCCAGTTTGTCATCAAGACCTGATAGGGGTAGTTGTTGGAATCATACACGGTCAGCTCTTTCCCGCCAGCGGTGATGTCCTTCTCTTGGATCGTGCGGTATCCGTCTTTCGGATGAAGGAAGAACACACCTTCCTCTCCCCACTTGATGATAAGAATGGAACTTCCACCGTCAGAGCCCATGCTAACGCAGTTGTCTCCCAGGGTGTCTCTTCGCTTACGGAATCCGTCGATGTGGAGTTCGTTGGAACTCGAATCTCCGAACCCGGCGACGGAAAGGGCGTGCTTGGCGAACGTGTCGAGCATACCTTCAAACGCCTGTTTGCGTTTTTCCATCATGTATTTGACCGGATCGTTGGATTTCTCCAAGATACGAACGTCTATCTTGAGGTTGGACTCCATACGCATGAGCTGTTCACGCTTGGGAGTCTGGGTTGGATTGACGAACGGAGCGCCCTCGTTGTACCGGACAGCCGTGCTGTTAGGCCGCGTGGACGAAATGAGCATTTCATGGACAGTGTTATCGGATGCGCGCACCCAATAACCCTCTTCAGTGAACGGGCGCTTGCGATACGCGAGGGTATCGATCATCGTCTTGGTACCGCCGCCAGGGGCGTTATGAGTTATAACGTCCGCAAGGGTAGGCAGGGTTGAAATATCAAACGTAGCCATGTCTTCTCCTAAGTTCTACCAGGGGTAGGCGCACCACCGTATCGTTGGTACATCCACGAAAGATCCTCGGCGTCCTTTGCTCCGCCTTTTCCCGAATCTGATTTTAACAGGTTCGTCTCAGGCTCTAAAACGGACGCGAACTCGGCGAACTGCTCCACCATGTCGGGATCGTTGTCTAAGCCTGCCGCCTTCAGGCGCTCGAATAGTTCAGGTTTAGATCCAAACATTTTAGCAAAAGCCTTCGCAGCCTTCGCCGGAACCTCGGCATACTTGTCACCGTACTTAGCCTTCAGCTTCGCCTCGGCGTCGGAATACCGCTTGTCATTCGCTTCATTTGCGGCCTTCTCACGGTCAGCCTCTCTGTTCTGAATAGCGTCCGCCATCTGTTTAAGTTGGCGTCTATCCATCCCGGCTTTGTAACCGTTCTCGGCAAGGAACTTCTTGAACCCTTCGTCTTTTACCGCTGCAAGATCGTATTCTTCCGGGGTCTTAACGCCTCGGACTCGTGCGTAGTATTTATCCAACGCACCCGAATCAGCATCGTCTTGTGGGATTTCTACCGACTTACCGAGTTTACCTTCGAGTTCCACATAGCTCTTGGCCAAGGCGTCTTTATCGACGAACTTCTCCAAGCTCTTGTTGGTCCGTAAGGACTCATCTTTCAGTTCTTCCCGCCAGCTCTTGCCGACAGAATCACCGCTCTTGTCTTGATTGTCCTGGTTGGGGTCAGACATAGCCTTCTTTACTCCTTATAGCACAGTTCTAATAGACTGTCAACAATTTTCTCCACGTTGTCGTCAGTCAGAATACCCATCTCAAATAACAGTCTCGCCGTCATGTTGTGACGCGGAACCGCTTCCGGGTCAGTCGCGTCGATGCACGACAACAGCCCGCTCGTTACCAGCATATCTCGGAACGTCTCCCTTCCTGGCGGCGTGGTGAATGTTGCCGCAAGGGAAAGAGCTTTCTTCTTGAACGTCTCGTTTTTCTTATCGAATAGGGCCACGTTAGCCTCCCAACTTTTCGGCGAGCATCTTTTCTAGGTAACTACCCGGCTCCGGGGCGGTTGCCGCTGCGGGCATGTTCTTGATCATCTCGTTTTGCTGAGCCGCCTGTTGCATGGCCATCTGTTGTTCCTGTTCAGCCCGTATCCCATCGGCTACCTGCTTATCGGAGAAGATGAACTTCTCAGGCAACCCACCCTCACGGGCCGTTTCTTCAGCCGCGCCGATATAGTCAAACTTGCGAGGAACGTTACGGTCTATCGTGGCAAACTGGGAAGCGGCTACGAGCGGAGCGATGGTGTTCTGCTGATTGACGTACTTTCTCTGCGCTTGAGCAAGCGGACCCTTGAAGCGGATAGTGAACTTTGTCGCGGGATCCAGGCTTTCAGGAGCTTCCGGCCAGCGGCCACGGCTCTGCTCGATCTTCATAAACATTACGAGAGTCGGCTCGATGAGAAGACGATTGATCGAGCCAACCGTCTCGGAGAGAGCCGCCGCGCCTTCGGCCTGGATAGCCATGATCTCAGCCCGTGTCCTTTCCCGGCTTGAGTTCTGGATGCCGGAGATCGCCATGAAGAAGTCACTCTTGAAGTGTTTGTCGAGCAACCGGCTGTTGCGCTCTAAAGCATCCATCCCGATCTGATAGTTTGCGTTGGTGAATACCGGAGTGACCTGATCGCTTGGCCTTTCACGGTAGGTGATCCCTCGCGGACCTAGCTTCAGTGAGCCTTTCAGCCCGATATCTGCTATTGCAGGAGGATGGGCAGCCAACTGGGAGGCGTCTTCCATATCCTTACTCATCGCGTTTCCCATCTTGGCTTCGTACAATGCGTCGAATGTTGGAGCGTTACCATAGCTGTGTCCGGGGATCTCCTCGTACTTTGCCACGGTGAACTGCTGGAACTCCATTCCTTTTTCCTCAAGGAGTTTCATGGTAGGAGTTCGAGACAAGCTCCTTGCGGCCTTCGATCCTCCAAGCATGTAACATGAGGCTATGGGGTGCACATTATAGAACTTGTCGCCGGGAACTGCCGGATACATGAAGTGAAGCACCTCGGCGTATTCTTCGGGGTTCTTAGCGAAAGACTCTCTCTCTTCCTTGGTAAACTTGTCAGAGAACATGGCGAGAAGGTTCCGGTTACGTAGCTTCACGCGGTGGATGATCGTATCAGACACGCGGAAGCGGTTATCGGAAGTGAGGAACTCGTTGATGGTGGAAGCCTCAAAGTGAGTAACACCGGCCTCGTCATTGGGTTCGGCCATCATCGCTTCGGTGCCGCAGGTGACGAGTTCATCGATAGCAACAGCCATCTGCTCGTAGAAGTTGGTTTCCCGCAGCGTATCGTAGGTGTAGCGCTCGCACTCGTCGGCATACGTGCGGGCGATCTTCATTTGCGCTTCATCTTTGATCATAGACGGCTCGTATTGCAGCCAATCCAGGCTCGGTGAGATAAGCCACGCGAACAGCCCGGAAGAAAGGCGCTTCTTGGCTATAATCGGCTCACCGTTATAAATACGAGAACCATTCGCAAGATTGTAGCCATCGGAGAAGTAAGAAGCGAGGCGATTTGGCCGCCAATACTCGGCAACCTCGTCTAAAAGGCTTTGTATCTGGTCCTTCTCATCGACCATGGAGTTATACATCGAGCGAAGCCGGTCCTGTACCTTCTCTTGACGGGGTGTGAGCTTTACATTATCAAGCGCCATGCCGTTTCTCCTCTAAAATCGCAAAAGTGTCAAAAGTGTACTCGCTGTCCTTCTCAGGATCATCTGCCCAACCTTCTATCTTGCGGCCTTCATTCACCAATTTGGGGAATCTGGCCTCAAGTTCAGGGTCGCCTATACGAGCAAGGCAGTCAAGCATGTCATCATGGATGAGATAGGGGAACGCCATATACTCATCCTGGATAAAAGACAGTATAACATCGATTTGCCGTTTGTCATAGGTTCTTTTTACGAGCGTTTCAGGGATATAGAAGCGTTTTTCCGCAAAGAGTGGTTGTAGCCAGGACACAATGCGGTCGTTTTTTGATAATTTACCGCTTAATTCTTGTATTCTGAACCGATATTGCCACGTATCCATCTTTTCTTCAAGGAATTGTATATCGGCTTGTATACCATACCTTTCGTATCCTACCAAAATAGGCCGATATTGCTGGACCAGGGCAAACAACCGCTCCGCCCGCTCCTTCATGTCCAGTTTATCTCGAATCATATCTATCAAGTAATAATTGTGGTCGGCGGCAAGACCCATCACCGCCATAACCGTGTAGTCGCTCTTCTTACTCTTACTGTTAGCCGGGTCAACGAGGATGTATCTATTCATCTTGTCCCAGTTGCGAGGATGCCATCGCTGTATCCACTCAGCGGAGAACACTTCCTCGCCTTCAAGCACCGGCTTACAGAGTAGCTGAGCCGAAGCGACTGACGGACCCATGTCGCGTACCTTCTTGGAAAAGATCTCACGGGTCCATAACACCGGCTCACCAGTAACCAGTCCATCCTCAGTGGCCGGGTATATGCGAGGCTTGAACGCTCCACGGTCCATCATAGTCTGATACGTGTCGGCATAATGGTATCGAGTCCCGATCATTCTCATGCGGCCATCTTCTACTGAGGAAAGGTTGAACGCCAGCGACACCGCGTCGGTAACCTTAGCGATAACGTCAGGAGAAGAAACCGCCTCTTTAGTAACCACATCGTCGAATATGAGTATCGAGTAATGACCTCCCGTAGGCATCGAGTCGATGACCCCATACGCCTCAAGGGTAGAATGAGGCATGACTTTGTCGCGCTTAACCACGATCCCGTCGTCCTCACTCCACTTTGGGCTTTCCTTTTCAGGGTTGGCGTAGCAGATCTCAGGGAACAAATCCTTCAATTTTTTATTCATCTGAAACTGCATCTTAATGGTACGTAGGAATCTCTTAGCGGTAGGCCGGTTGAAGCTCAAGAGACATATCATTATATCAGGGTTCTTGAGTATATCCTGAATAGTAAGGGCGAGTGTTATAATGGTAGACTTGTAGTGTTCACGACTCCATACATCCAAGCATCCGTCAGGCTCAGCGCTTACCACCTGACACATGCGAAACACGAAGTCCTTATTAGCGAATGATAGGTCGAGTATGTAGATCATCAAGAAGAACAGATCGTTCTTAGCGAGTAACCTATACACATTGTCTACTTCCTTCTTTCCCTTCTTAACCGCCGCCTCGGTTATTCGCTGGTAATCATCTAAGCGTTCCATACGCATCTGGTGCCATTGGTCGGCGCTAACGGTGTCCCTATTAGTAACCTCACTCATTATCTACCAACTCGTATTCAGCATTCGTTTCATCCGTAATCGCATCTATATCCTTGGTGCTTGCATTGGCTAGTCTCTCTCTATAATCCTTCCCAAGAATTGATGTAACCATCGAATCGATCTCAGGGGATAGTTGCATAGCCTCGTTTCCATCGGTAGCCCCGATCTTTGCCGCAATGAGTGACATACGCGCAAGCGAATCAAGAACGCTGTGTACCTCACGCTTAGCCGCAATAGCAGCGGCATAGGGCTTGGAAACCTCTATTCTATCGCCGTTCTTATTAGTAGTGGAGAAGTCGTTATCCATGATCTCATCGTACACACGCTCAAGATCGGTCTTAACCTTAACCATCTCGCTATAGTAATTGATCGCCTCGCTTTCCCGCTTAGCCAGTTCCTGCATAGTACGCTCCTTATCCCACATCCGTAGTTTCCCATACTCACCCGTATCTGCGTCCTTATCCACATGATCGGTAGGCGGATACACCAACGCATCATTGTTAGTCCTAAACGCCGCCTCTTCTATAGTGCGCATTGATCTGTTTCCGCCAACGAGACTCCTATGCAGTTCTTCAGGCACATTACTAATAATAGTTTGCGCCACCCTCCCGTACACCGGAGCCATGTGCCTCGCTATATGCAAGAGTATCATGCCCTGATCGATTCCCGTCTTCCTTGATAGTTTCTCAGCGGTCATCCCACGTGCTATCTTTTTATCTATATCATAGTGATTTGGGTTGTTGCACACCGGACACGTACCGGATACCGGATACATGTTCTTCAGGTCATACTCTTTATAGAGCGACCTCTCATACGGTGAGTCGAAGTTATTGTCGAAGATGAGTTCAGGGGCCGCAAGTGATGGTTGATGCTTGTCATCTTGCAACGCTTCAATTTGACTTTTACCCATTGTACCAAGGCGCGGACCAAGCAGCTCTTGTTCCTTGTTTCCTATATCTATCCTATTCTTGAATGGAGCCATTCTAGCGGCGTGTGAGTCGCGGTATTGATTGATGACAGGAAGAGGCTTGTTCACACTTCTATGATAACATGTAATAGGTTGAAAAGCAATTACGGAGTCAATATCATGTCGTTGAGTGTGGAGGAGTAGCGGCGGCGGCGGAGTGTAGGAACCAATATCATGTAGTTGAATGATGGGAGGGTGGTAGGGTTAGGGGGGAATTGGAATGGAGGAGTTCGTGGATCAATATCATGTAGTTGAATGAGAAAATGAGGGGAGGGATAGGGGGATGTCCCCCTCCACGCGCCCACCGGCCCGCGATTCCCCCCCCCAGGGGTGCCTGACGCCTGCCTGGCCCTGACGCCTGCCTGG
>JFJP01024758.1_pt1 | contig 10219 bp, 1 predicted proteins | sample 431651 | NCBI WGS metagenome assembly JFJP01 (sample SAMN02602958, study PRJNA72255) | Microbial mat metagenome, whole genome shotgun sequencing project. | biome: fresh water; feature: sink hole; material: water; isolation source: purple microbial (photo- and chemosynthetic) mats found in... | reverse complement strand
GCCGTACAGCAGCTTTTGTTTGAGGGCTTCTTTGGAGGAGTAGCGGCCGAGGTCGATGGTGAAGAAGCAGGTGTGGGTTTCTGGGATGCGGTCGAGGCTGTCGGAGGCCAGCAGCGAGACCTTGTGTCGGTCGGCTGCCTGGAAGCCGAGTCTCGAGCGGCCCCAGACGTACCTGAGGTACGAAGAGAGCTGCTCCTGCGAGAACTCGCCGAGCACTTCCCAGAGCCACTGGAGGACCTGGTTCTCCGGGTCTTCGCCGGAGACCTCGGTGATGCTGCGGAGGTAGTCCAGGTCGACCTGCGTAAGAGCCGCCTACGAAGTTCATGCCGCAGACGCGCTTTTCGAGCGCTTCTCCCGAGACGCCCAGGAGAGCGTGGTCCGGGATGATCGAGGCGAACCCGCTGCGGACTTGCTGGAAGGCTGCGGTGAGCAGTCTGAGGTGCGTGTGCTTGACTCTAGCCAGGTACTCTGCCCGGTTCGCCTGGGTGAGGCGACGGTCGCTTCCTCCGAGGACGAGCTCTACCTCCCGCGAGTCGAGGAGGTACGTGACGAAAGACTCTTCGAGGAGGTCCAGCTGGTCTGCGGGCAGGCGCTCGAGGTGCTCCACGCACTCGACCAGGTTGAGGCTGGCCCTGCGCAGGTCCGGCCAGGCGAGCTGCCTGCCTGCCAGGAAGTCCCAGAGCAGCGAGGGCAGGTTCAGCTCGAGACACTGGTTGCAGCGGAGCGCGAAGCCGAGGAGCATGCCGAGCATGTAGAAGTTGTCTCCGTCTGTCTTGGTGCAGGCCGTGGGGTTCGGGACCAGCTTCTCGCGCTCCTGGCCGACGTTCGCCGTGTTGTTCGGGGAGCGGACCAGCAGCTGGAGCGGTCCGGCGAGCTCCTGGCAGACCGCAGTGAGGTACTCGCGGGTGGGTCCGCCTGCATCGGAGGCAGCTGCGTGAAGGAATGGTACGTTCGCCGAGGAACTGGAACTTCACCAGGTTGGCCCGCTGCCTGCCTGCGAGCGAGGACAAGCAGCCGTCCAGCGCAGATAACATCTGTCTGAGCAGCGAGAAGTTCTGTCTCTTGAGCGTCGTGAGCGTCTTGCCGCGCATGCGGTTCACCGCGAGGTAACGGATCTCGTTGTCGCCTGCAGCGAGACTCGGGTGGAAAGTCTGCAGGTTGCTCGGCAGCCACGTGGACGCCTGTCGCTGCAGGTCGTTGTCGAGGACGAAGCGCTGGAACCGGGGCTGGGTCTGCAGCCTGCTCACGTAGACGTGGCAGAGCAGTCGGAGGCCCACCAGGCCGAGCTCGAGGCCGAGCCTATCTTCCGCGCCTGCACGCTGGTAGAGACCCGAGTTGAAGAGGCCTTCGCAGGCGGTGCGGAAGTCCAGCAGCGAGTTCAAACTGGTCTCGGGAGCACTCGCGAGCTCGGCCTGGACCTTGCGTCTGCAGTCTTCGAAGAGCGCGCGTCGCTGGTCGAAGCTCTCTTTCCAGTAGTGCGTCGGGAGGAGCTTGCGGAGCCTGCCGAGGTCCCTGCTGCTCATGCGGAAGAAGTCCGGGGCCAGGTTCACGAAGGTCTTCTGGCTCTGCAGCTCTTTCTCGGCGATTTCTTTCTCCGCGGCCTTCCGAATCAGCTCTTCGGCCTTGCGCGACTCTTCCATGGCCATGGCCATCTGCTCTTCTTCGGTGGGGAAGCTCGTGAGCAGCGCCTGCAGGTCCGGCAGGCCTGCGCGGAGCTTCTTGAAGGCCTTGACCAGGAAGCAGAGGCCGGGCAGCTGGTCGGGGTCTGCCGTGGCGGAGTCTGTGGAGAAGAAGTTGAGGTCTTCGAAGCAGATGTGGTAGGGCTCGCGGAGCGCGTCGTTGAGCAGCTCGGAGGCGTGGTAGGCCTGCAGCGCGGCGAGCATCTTCTTCTTGTTCAGGCCGTTGATCGGCGGCGAGGCGATGACCACCAGCACAGACGCCTCGTCTTCGAAGCGAGGAGGGTCCACGGTGTCGTAGCCGACTGCGCGGACGACTTCGAGCTTGCTGCGGTCGACCGACAGGTAGACCACGATGGGGAACTCCTCGAAGAACTCGCTCCCTGAGTCTGCGATGGGCGTCGCGCTTTTGGTTGGGTCTGATGAGGGGATGGCGGCATTCGCTGCTTGGTTTTCGCAGTTGAGCAGCAGCAGCTCTTCTGAGGCGCGCTGCACAGACCCGAACTTCGAGGCGCGCTTGAGTGTTGCGCCTTCGAGTTTGGAGGTGATTTCAACCTCTGGGTTCCTGGTCACCTGCTGCAGCTTTAGTTTAGGCTGGCCTTCCTCGAGCACTTCCTGCAGCGCAAGCAGCGATTGGTCGCCGAACATCGCGATGTCCGAGTAGCCTGTTTCTTTGGAGCGCTTCACCTGCGGGATCAGTTCGTCGAAGCTCGCGTATTCTACCGCTTGCGAGGTGAAGCCGACCTTGAAGATGCGACCGGCTTCCGTAAGCATATACAGGCAGTTGGTCATCGACTCTTCGGGCCGAGACACCAGCAGGCCTTTCGCGTATCGCTCACCGGCCAGCAGGAAGCGTTCTCGCTGTTCGTCGTGCTTGCTCATCATGTCCACAGAGATGCCTGCAGCTTCCTGCACCACGAAGACCGGGCCGAGCCGAGACTCGAAGTAGTCCACGAGCTTCTTGCCGGTCAGGTCTGCCTGTCGCTCGTAGGCAGGCCAGTCTGTTGAGAGTCGACTACCGATCTTTTTGTCTTTGAAGAAGTCTGCAGTGAGGTTCAGGTGCTGCGTGGAGACCGTGACGAGCACGCCTGTGGCCAGCAGCAGCAGCACGCGGGTCTGGTCGAAGGCAGGGATCTTCACGACTTCGGCCATGTGCTGCAGGTCGATGCTGACGAGCACCTGCTCCGAGTCGCTGACGAAGTCTCTGCTGAAGGTTCTCGGCGACTTGGACTGGCAGAAGAGCTTCAGCTCTTTGGAGGCTGCCCTGTAGTAGACCAGGTCTCCGCTGTCGCTCGCACAGGTGACTTCGCTGTCCAGCTCTGCGCCTGTGAGCAGGTTCAAAAGACAGCCGTTGACCAGCGCGTAGCCGCCGTTCAGCAGTCGCGCCTCGTCCGAAGAGCTGCCGGTCAGGTACTTCTCGAGCAGCAGCAGCTGGCTGTTGGTGAGGCCGATGCAGAAGACGTTGAAGTTCGGCTTGGATGACAGGCGCAGGCTGTGCTCTTTGCAGTAGGCTCGCGTCGGACTGACCTTGAGCTGGTTGTAGGACCATTCTGAGCAGAGGATCAAGGCGTTCGAGTCTGCGTCTCGCAGGAAGTAGGGCTCTTCCGTGTCGAGCTGAGGCACCATCCAGAAGTCGAAGGCAGACAGGTCTACCGGCGTGCTCTCTTCAGTCGCCTGCACGCCGAAGAAGCTGTTCTCTTTCCTCATCGCGCTGCTGTGGAACGCTTGCTTGAAGAGCGTGATCAGGAAGAGGTCTTCGAGCGCGCTCTCTTCTCCGCTGAGCAGTCTGTGGTGCTGCAGGGTGTAGTTGAGGACGGCCAGTTCTCGCTGGTGGTCGACGAGGTCTTCCGGTTCGAACTGGAAGAGCTTCTGGAGGTCCAGGCAGAAGCTGAAGAGCAGGTGCGACAGATACTCGCTGCGACATACTCTTGTGAGCTTCTTGCCCGCGAAGGGTTCTTCGATCAGCAGCAGGCCCAGCAGGCGGTCGAAAGTCTCGGCGTCTTCCGCTTCTTTCTCCTGCGCGAAGCTGCGGACTCGGGCTTCGCTGCAGGCGAGGCGCAGGCGGCTGGCAGCGCGGACGACGGCGAACACCAGCGCGATGTTGTTCGAGAAGTCTTCGCCGAGTCTGAGGCAGTTCTCGACGCTGCGGAGGAGGAAGCGGACGAACTCGGGCCAGAGCTGCTTGTCGGGGCCTGCGTGGGCCACCAGGTCGACCAGCAGCAGGTCTGCTTCGAAGGACCCGGGGAAGAAGTCTTGCTGGGTGAGGCAGGTGAAGAGCGTGGCCAGCTGGTCCGCGGCGGCCGGGTCGTGGACTGCGTTCTGCAGCTTCGCGTGGATGTCGAGCGCGGCGGCAGACCCGCTGCAGATGCGCTGCAGCTGCACGAAGCGTCTGGCCAGCAGCTGCAGGCCGTCCAAGAGGTTCGCAGGAGCCAGGTTCTCGGCCAGACTCGACAGGTACTTCAGGCGCGTCGCAGTCTCGAGCAGGGCCTTGAGCTGCGCGGGCAGGGTCACCAGCGACTGCTGCTGCGCCTCGTTGAAAGAGCTGCGGAAGCCGGCCTTGTCGGGCAGGTGGCTCAGGTCCAGCTCGAGTCTCCGGGCCCGTCGCTCGCGCAGGCCCGGCTGTCTGTGGCTGCTGCGCGCGCTGGCCAGCAGCTTCTGCCGCAGCTGCGCGTGTCTCGCGTTGGGCTGGGCCGTCTTCTCCAGCGCCAGCAGCGACGCGCCTTCGCAGCAGGCCAGGAAGTCCACCTGCGCGTCGATCAGCCTGCTGGCCTCCGACTCGCCCAGGTACTCCTCCAGCGGAGACTCGGACAGGCGCAAGTGGTGGCCGGCGAGCAGCGGCAAGAAGTCTGGACAGCGGGTGGCGGCCAGCGCGGAGAAGCAGCGGAACTGGGCGTAGGGGTCCAGGTCTGGGAAGCGCTCGGGCAGGCCCAGCTCTTTCGCGACTGCAGCGACTCGGGCCAGGTCTGTCTGGACGGGGAACTGCTCGAGCTCGGAAGCCTCGAAGAAGGAGTAGCAGCGGGTCCTGAGCGAGACGGTGAGCAGCTTGTGGTTGAAGTTCAGGTCGGAGAGCTCGCGGTTGCGCTGCGACGGCTCCTTCGCGAGGTTCTGCCGGTAGTGCAGCAGGTCGCGCGTGTAGGCCTTCGCGAAGAGGCCTGCGCTTTTCTCGAGCAGCAGCAGCGGGTCTTTCAGCGGGTCCTGCTTCTGGAAGACCAGGCTGCCGACCGACAGCTGCTGGTGGCTCGCGTCCAACACCTCCAGCACCAGCAGCTGGTCGGCCCTGCTGCCCGACTGCCAGCGCTCGGCGAGGCCGGCCTGGCTCGCCTCGGGGAAGGCTGCGAGGCTGCTGCGCACCAGGCCGATGAAGCTGAACACGCGAGGCCGGTCGAAGCCTTGCGCCTGCTCCTGGTACAGAGGCGCGTACGCCGCAGAGAGCCTGGCGAGCACCTTCGGCAGCAGGGCCTGGAACTGCCTGCGGATCGCGTCGCTGTCTCTGTAGACCGCGCTGCAGCGCTCCAGGAGCTTCCCCGCGAGCTGCGAAAGACTCCCAGGGTAGTCGCCCAGGTGGATGCGACCCAGCAAGTCCAGCACCTGCGCGTTTTCGAAGAAGTCTCTCGCGAGCGACTGGGACTTGAAGAGGTACAGGTAGAGCTGGCAGAGGATCGTCTGCGCTTCCCTGGCGAAGTACCGGGCCTGGCTGGCGTCGAGCGAGCTGCGCCTGACTTTCTGGAGGATCTCTGCCGCGGTCTCGGGACTTGCCCCGGTGTCCGTCGGGCTGCAGGCGTCTGCTTCGCGGGGCACGAACTGGTCTGCCTCGAAGAAGCGCGCCAGAGTGTGCACGTCGACCGAGTCGCGCTGGACCTGCTCAAGCTCGGCCTGGGTGAGGCCTGCGCCTTCGAAGGAGTCCAGCTCTGCGCACCGCTGCGAAAGCTGCTCTAGGAGGAAGTGGTTGTTGGCGTCCAGCAGCTTCTTGAGCTCGCTGCTGTTCTGCAGGGCTTCTTCGAAGCTGTCTAGGCAGGCCACGCCTTGCAGCAAGATGCCGTTCAGCTCGATCAGCGAGTCTCTCAGTTTGAAGGCGTCTCGAGTCAGGTTGTGGTTCGACTGCCAGAGCCTCCGGATGTCGATTTGCTGGATGCACAGGCCGATCTCTTCTCTGCGCCAGACCCACTTCAAGGCTTCGAGGGCAGCCAGCACCGTCGAGAAGGTCTGGTCGGTCGCTGGCTTGTCCGCGTACAGGTAGCTCAAGACGGACCTGACCACGCTGCGCAGGAGGCCCAGGTATGAGTCGACTTTGGCCCTGTCCAGCCCCTGGTAGTCGCTCGTCAGGTGGTCCAGGGTTTTCTTGTCGCGCCTGAGCACCTGGTTCATCTCCAGCAAGAGCTGCTTCGGGTTCGAGGCTTCGGTTCGCGCGGTTTTCTCGAGCGGCTCGAAGACAGACAGGAACAGGTCGAACGCCTTCTCTTTGGTGAGCATGTGCTGCACCACGTCGTCCACGTGCGCATCGAGAGCGAGGAACTTGAGGATGGACTCTGCAGCGAACTGCGGAGCCACATTGATGGAGGCAGCTCTCCTCAGCTTCAAGACGCTCATTTCGTGCATCTGTTTGACGAGGGCAGTGGCTACTGCTGCGTGGCTCGGCTGGTCTCTCGCGTTGCTGCGCAGCTGCTGGTTCGGGGCGAAGGACAGGACGAAGGCCAGCTTGTCGAAGAACTGCTTGAACTGCTCGATCCGGTCGTAGCCGCGGCAGAGGGCTCTGGTCTTGATGCAGTCTGACCAGAGTTGCTCGACCTGTGCGTCTGCTGCGAAGCTGTTGGATTTGAGCGACTGCAGCAGCGGGTCGAGGCGAGCCTCGTGTTTGAGGCAGAGGGCGAACACCGAGCGGACGAGCTTCGAGCCGGTCTGTCCGAGGATCTTCGAGTGGACTGAGGCCTTCTTCTGTTCGAGGGAGTCGCAGAACTTGTGGAAGAGCGCGGCCTCTGCTTCGGCCAGTCCGACGCTGCGCAGGAAGCAGGCGTGCAGCTCGTCGCAGAGGTGCGTTCGCAGCTCTTCGAAGGTCTCTTTGTCGGATCCCGAGAACTCCACCTGCTTCCGCAGTCGAGCCACCTCTTCTTTCTTGAAGCCGTTCAGGAAGACGGGCGAACGCAGCAGGACCGACAGGCTCTTGGCCGCTTCCTTCGAGAGGCCGTTGGACCTGGCGGACTCGGCCTCGAGGCCAGCGAGCGTTCGGGTGTACCTGTTCCTCAGCTTCTCGAGGCAGAACTGCTCGCAGACGAGCTGCAGGTGGTTCAGACTACTCGACCCCGTGAAGTGGCTGTCGACGCCTCTGACCTTCACGATTACTTTCTCGTCCGCGCGGTCTGGGCCAGTCTGCACGTCGCAGCGGATGAGGAGGATGACGTGGTCTGTTCGGAGCTTGACGGACTCGAAGGGTCTGAGGCTGCAGTAGGGGATGGGCAGGTCCGAGTAGTTGTTCTCGCCGGGCTTCGAGGTCACCCTGTCTTGCTTGGCGACTGCGAAGACGTGCACGCTGCTGTGGAGGGGGTTGAGCTCTGCCTTTATTTTGATTCCTTTGCACCCGCTGAGCAGCAAGCGGTGGCTTCTGATGCGGTTGCCCGTCTCTCCTGCTTTGAAGACCTCGACGATCTCTCGCGAGTCTTCCGAGTTCGCCGGCCGGTCGCTGTGCGCGGGCTGGTGCTGGGCCGCCTGGCTCGGGCTGGGGGGCAGGGCGAGGCCTTTGAGCGCGAGGACGAACTGCTGGACGATCTCTTCGAAGTCTTTCTCGTTCTGCAGCAGGTCGTCGATGAGGCACAGGACGACGATTTTGAAGAAGGTGTTGCCGAAGTGGCTCGTGGTCGCCCAGAACTCGAAGTCTGCAGGGGCTGCTCGCACGTACGCCGATGCAGCTGCGTGCTCGGAGACTGCTCGGAGGAAGACCGGCAGGTCTGCGGCGAGCTTCTTGTGCAGCGACAGCATGAGCGCTCGGCTGTCTTCGGGCCAGTGCTTGTGGAACCTGATCAAGATGGTGAGCACGCGCTGGAAGTTGAAGCTGCTGCGCGAGAAGAGGCCTGCGCTGTGGGTGTCGAGCAGCTGCTGCTTCTCCTCTGCGACGATCCGAGCGGACACCTCGAGACACTTTCGCAGCAGACTGCTGATGCAGTCGGGGAGGTTCGAGCAGGCTTTGGAGCGCAGCTGGAAGAGCTGGAAGAGGAAGTCTGCGGCGAGCTGCGCGGGGACGAGAGCGGTCTCGCCGAAGATGCCGTCCACGATGCGGTCGAAGTTGTTCAGCTTCTGCACTTTGCGGCTGAGGTCGAAGCAGCCGGCCAATACCTGCAGCTTGAGACAGGCGAGCGCGTTGGCTTTGGGGGCTGACAGGGGGGCTGGGAGGGCCAGCTGGTCTACGAAGAGACGCAGCTTTCCGAGGGTGGTTTGGTCGATGACTTTCGGAGGCTTCTTCTGGTCGCTTTGCAGGAGCCTGGCTGCTTCGAGGTAGGGCGCGAACATGCGCAGCCAGCTGACCAGCGCTGCGGATTTCTGGGGCGAGTCAGGCAGCTGCTCGATACAAGCTTTGACTGCGAAGAGCGAGTCGATGGTGCTGGAAGAGAGCTGGAAGGCGTTGAACTGGTTCATGAAGGCCAGGACTGTCTGTTTGTCGGCGGCTGCGGAGAGGACTTCTTCGACCTCGGTGCAGGCGAAGGCGTGCTTCGAGAGGTGGTGCAGGTAGTCGCAGATGGACTGGGTTCGCTGCGAGTCGGCGTCTCGGGGGAAGAAGTCCAGGTCTTCGAAGAGCTTGAAGCTGTAGAGGCGGATCTCTTGGGTCGCAGGGCAGAGCGCGCAGATCTGGTCGTTCGTGGCGTCCAGGCCGAGCGCTTGGAAGGGCAGCTGCTTGTTTTCGAGGAGTGCGCCGGTCTGGGGGTTGAGGATCAGCAGCTGGCCGGACTTGCTGTCTCGACTGGTGCCGACGAAGAGCAGGTCTTGTCTGCGGGTGGCGAAGTGCAGCTGGGAGTCCTCGAGGAATGCCGCAGCGCAGGCAGGGTCGCTCGGGACCAGCGGGACGGCTTCGAGGCTTCCAGCACCGTCTCGCCTGACGATGAGTCCGACGGACCGGGTGACTGCGCCGGACTCGTCTTTGAGCAGCGCGTGGCAGAGGGCTGACAGGCCGCCTTCGGGTTCATCGAAGTAGGCGAACTGCGCGAGGTGCACTGGGGCTTTGAGCAGCGAGCCTGCAGCTTCGGCGAGGGCCTGCTTGGAGAAGGCTGGCTTGAAGCGCGTGCTGGGGACGTCTGGGGCTTCGAAGAGGCCTCGGACGAGTCCTTGGGGGTCCACGGTGACGAGCTCGTTGTTCAGGAGGGCCAGCTTGGCGTCTTCGGGGAGGGGCTGGCTGCTGGAGACTGCGTGCATGCCGAACTGCGGCAGTCTGTGGCAGACGAGCAGCTGGCCTGCTGCGACGAGGGCCAGGCGGTAGAGGTCGAAGCCTGCCGCAGCGACGGCCTGGAGCGCGGCGGGCTCGACGCAGAGGCCCGAAGAGACGGGGTTGGCCGAGAGCTTGAGCCTGCTGAAGGCGGTCGGGGGAGTCGCCTTGATGAGTTCCGCGAAGTCGAGCTTGTGGAGCAGCTGCTGGTCGAGGAGAGTGAGGACGAACTGGAAGTGCAGCTGCATCTTGCCGATGAAGAAGCGCATCTTGCCGAGGGTCAGCCAGAGGGCCTCGAGGTCGCCTGGGGTGAGCTGGGGGGCGAGCCTGCGGGCCAGTTCTGCGAGCGAGCTGCTGAGGTGTTCGAGGACCACGGGGGTGTCTTTGTCGTGGCGGTCGAAGGCGTGGACTTTGTGCACCGAGTCTGCGATGGCTGCGAGTTTTTTGAAGGAGAGCAGCGCGTCGTCCGACTTGCCTGTCTGCAGCTGGAGGGCCGCTTCTTCGACTATGCGGTCCACGATGGAGAGGGTGAGTCTGGACTTGAGGCCCATCTGCCGCTTCTCTTTGGCGGCTTCCACGAAGTGCGCGCTGAAGCTTTCGAGGCGCGAGGCTCGCTGGACTGCGAGAGCGGCGAGGTCGTCTTCGAGGGCGGCCTGGTACTTGAACGTGAGGTGGAAGAGCTTCATCATCTTGTCGAGGCTGCCGTGCGCCTCGGCTTCGCTCACGCTGAGCGCCTGGAGGCCTTCCAGGGTGTAGTCGCGCTGGGAGAGCTTGAGCTTGGCTGCGGCCTGCGCGTCGCAGTGCGGCAGGAGGCCGAGGTAGGCTTTGGAGGCTTCGGTGTCCTGGTCGAAGTCCTGGGCCGACGGACAGTCTGCCTCGAAGAGCTGCAGGAAGGCTTCGGAGCCCGGCCGAGAGATGCAGGAGAGGAAGCGCTGGCGGACCTGGGGGTCCAGGAGGACTGCCGCGGTGAGCGCCTGCTCGTCTGCGGGGGTCCAGCAGGCCGCGAGGTTCGGGGGGAGCGAGGAGTTTGATTTGAAGGGGGAGGAGTTTCCCATGTCGAAAGATATTATTATTCTGGGTAGCGTAGGGGTTTGGGGTTTGGGGTTTGGGGTTTGGGGTTTGGGGTTTGGGGTTTGGG
>JFJP01041091.1_pt1 | contig 10221 bp, 8 predicted proteins | sample 431651 | NCBI WGS metagenome assembly JFJP01 (sample SAMN02602958, study PRJNA72255) | Microbial mat metagenome, whole genome shotgun sequencing project. | biome: fresh water; feature: sink hole; material: water; isolation source: purple microbial (photo- and chemosynthetic) mats found in... | reverse complement strand
TTTTAAAAGGGTCTGGGCCGTGATGACAGCATTCAATTCCTGGCCTGGAACCGCCGGTGTCCCGCCCAGTTGACCGGCCGAAATCTGGATATTCTGGGCCCTGATAGCGGCTTTCACATCTGTTGGAGTGAGATTGAAACTCTTGAGTTTCAAAGGATCGATCCAGATTCTCATGGCATACTGAGACCCGAAAAGCGTCACATCTCCGACACCGGGAAGACGGCTGACAATGTCCTGGACATTGGCAGCCACATAATCGGACAGATCATACCGGTTCATGCCCCCGTCTTCAGACACGAATCCCACCACCATGAGAAAATTCCGTGTGGATTTGGCCACCCTGAGACCCTGTTGCTGAACCACCTGGGGCAGAAGGGGGGTAGCGAGCTGGAGTTTGTTCTGGACCTGGACCTGGGCGATATTGGGATCGGTCTGCGACGCAAAAGTCAGGGTGACAGTGACCATACCCGATGAATCGCTGGTGGATGAGATATAATTCAGGTTATCGATGCCGTTCATTTTCTGTTCAATAATCTGGGTCACCGTGGTTTCAAGGGTTCGGGCGGACGCACCCGGATAAATGGCCGTGATGGTGATTTCAGGCGGAGCAATGGCCGGGTACTGGGAAACCGGCAGTTGTTTGATGGCCAGCACACCGGCCAACATGATGATGATGGCGATAACCCATGCAAAGATAGGCCTGTCGATGAAAAAATGGGCCATGCGGCGTCTCCTCTATTTCTCTGCTTCAAAGGGAATGGTTTTGACAATACTTCCGGGGCGGGCCTTCTGAAGACCTTCCACTATGACCTTGTCACCCGGGGCCAATCCTTTGTTGATCAGCCAACGGTTTTCAATCGCCCGATCAATTTCAAGTTCTCTGATCTCAACCATACCTTCCGAGGTTACAACCATTGCCGTGGGGATGCCTTTGGCATTTCGGGTCACACACCGCTGGGGCACCAGGATGGAGGCTTCATTCACCCCTTCTTCGACAATGGCCCGAACAAACATGCCGGGCAAAAGGGTGAGGTCGGGGTTGGGAAAGACAGACCGGAGAATGACGGAGCCGGTTCCGGAATCCACCGTGACATCGGAAAATTTGAGAACCCCTTCACGGGAATAGGGTGTCCCATCTTCAAGAATGAGCCTGACCCTTGCCTGATTGTCGGCATCTTTTTTGATCAGCCCTTTTTCCATGCTCTGTTTCATTTTAAGCAGGCTGGTACTGGACTGGGTCACATCCACGTAAACCGGGTCGAGTTTCTGGATGACGGCCAGGGCAAGGGGTTGAAAACCGGTTAAAAGAGCGCCGGTGGTGACCGAAGATTTGCCGATACGGCCTGTGATGGGGGCTTTGATACTGGTAAATGCAAGGTTGATGCGTGCGCGGTCTACATCGGCTTTGGCAGAGATGACATCCGCTTCGGCTTTTTTGCCTGCTGCTTCGGCATCATCAAAATCCTGTCGGCTGATGGCGTTTGAACCGGCCAGTTGCCGGTATCGTTCAGCCTTGGCCCGTGCAGGCAAAAGAAGGGCTTCAGCTCTGGTCAGGGCAGCGTTTGCACTGTCGTATGCTGCCTGAAACAGAGCAGGATCAATCTGGTAGAGGACATTTCCTTCTTTGACTTCGGAACCCTCGGTAAACATCATTTTCTGGACGATTCCACCCACCTGGGGCCTCACCTCAGCCACAAGATTGGCTGAAACACGCCCTGAGAGTTCTGTTGTGACCGATGCCTTTTCTGATTGAAGGGTAAGAACGGACACTTCAGCCGGTTGAGGATCTCCTTTTTGGGGTGGCCCTTCTTTGGGTTTGTCACAGGCCGAAAGACCCCAGACCATGGACATGATTCCTATAAAAATGATGATTCCGACGGTTCTATTTTTTTTCATGCGCCACCTGTTATTGTGTCATCTGTCATTGGGATTTTTATTCAGGTTATCTATGAATGAACATCCATACCGTTTTAGGGATCATTCTGGGTTGTGTCAAGCCTTTTTCTTTAAAGGCACAGGGCGAGCCTGTTTCCATGTTAGGTAAGTATAAAGTAATTTTTTTTAAAAAATTAAGTTGACATTAAATTTTGTTAAGGATAATTCTGACTTTGAATTCAGGTTTATTTTTACAATGGCGTAAAAATAAATGATTAAAAGGACAAAGGTGTCTGGTTCGGATTTTATCCGGGCAAGATACCTTTTTTATTTTCACAAAAAATCATTTCAACGGCGAAATGTAACAAAGAAAAAAAGAATTTAAAAAGGAGATCAAAAAATGGAAATGAGATTTTCAAAAGGAAATGATGCCCTGGGAACCAAAAACCGGGGAGATATCTGTGAATCAAGTCTTTGTTCATTATGCCGCGCAGATTGTAAAGGGCAATGCGAAACATGGCAGTCCAGCATGGTCGGAAGAAAACTGCTCTACCCCAGGAGTTTCGGGCTGGTCACCGCAGGCGCTAACAATACCAATCATGTCGGCGTGTCATACAATTCTTTGAGAATCCAGGGCTATGCCTATGGATCAACCGGAATCACCGGGGATATGACCCATAATCCGGATGACTGCATTTTCCCCAATGTAAACCTGGAGACATCCTTTGGTAAAAAGAATAAGACAAAAATCAAGATGCCGCTGATGACAGGAGCCCTTGGGTCAACCTTTATTGCGGAAAAATACTGGAATTCCTTTGCCATCGGCGGTGCATTGGTCGGTATCCCTGTGGTCATCGGTGAGAATGTCGTGGGCGTGGACAGAAATTCCGAGATCAGCCCCCAGAAAGACAAAAAAGGCAAAATCATTAAGGCTCCTGAGCTGGATCGCCGAATCGAAACCTATTTGCGGTATTATGACGGGTATGGGGCCATTATTGTCCAGCTTAATGTTGAAGATACCCGCAATGGTGTGGCAGAATATGTGGTGGACAAATACGGCGATAAATGCATCATAGAGCTGAAATGGGGACAGGGTGCAAAAAATATCGGTGGTGAAATCCAGGTTAAAAGCATTGAATATGCAAAATTCCTGAAAGATCGCGGATATGTGGTGGACCCTGATCCATCACTTCCTGAAGTTCAGCAGGGTTTTGAGCTGGGGGCCATCAAGTCCTTTGCCCGCCACAGCCGTCTGGGCGGAACCGATCTGGATACGGTCAGTAAGGTCAGAGATGATTTCATGAATACAGTGGAATACCTCCGGGGCATCGGGTTTGACAGAGTGACCCTGAAAACAGGGTCCTACGGCATGGAAGAACTGGCCATGGCCATTAAATTCGCCACAGATGCGGAACTGGATCTTCTGACCATTGACGGTTCCGGTGGCGGCACCGGCATGAGCCCCTGGAATATGATGCAGAGCTGGGGGGTTCCTTCCATCCACCTGCATTCAAAGGCCCATGAATATGCAAGTATCCTGTCGGCAAAAGGAAAAAATGTTGTAGATATGTCTTTTGCCGGCGGGTTTGCTCTTGAAGACCATATTTTCAAAGCACTGGCCCTGGGCGCTCCCTATACAAAACTCGTCTGCATGGGAAGAGCCATCATGATTCCAGGATTTTTGGGTGCCAATATTGAAGGCGCCATCTATCCTGAGAGAAGGGCTACAGTGAACGGCAACTGGAATGAGCTGCCGAAAACGGTTCTTGAAGTTGGGAAAGCCGTGGATGAAATTTTTGCCGGATACCACGACCTTGAGAAAAAGCTTGGAAAGGATGAAATGAAAAAGATTCCTTATGGCGCCATTGGATTCTATACTCTGGCGGATAAGCTTGGCTGCGGGCTTCAGCAGCTCATGGCAGGGGCAAGAAAATTTTCTTTAAATCAGATCACCCGTCAGGAAATCTTTTCAGGCAATAGGGAAACCGCCCATGAAACCGGTATTCCCCATGTGACGGATGTTAATAATGAAAGTGCCAAAAAAATACTGAATTCATAATTCACAAACAATCAGGAACAGGGGCCTTTGACGTGTTTTCAACGGCCCCTGTTTATTTGATTTTCATCCATAAAAGAATCACCGTCTCCTCCTTTTGATTCTGCCAGAGCGACGGGCTGAAGGTATTCAGATAAACCGTATCTCCTGATTTGAGAGAATAGGTCTGATCCTTATACACCATATCGATTTCTCCAAACAGCACCTGTCCTGCTTCTTCTCCCTTAAAAAGGAAAAAATGAGAGGGCAGTTTTTTGCCGGGGAAAATGCTGACCCGGAAAAGATCAACCTTGCCCTTCAGGTCAAAGGGGGTAAGCTGAATAATTTCAAAGTTTTTTTTGTCACTGTTTGAAAGATTGATTTTAACCCCCTCCGTCGCCGGAAAAACGATTTTTTCAAGGGTATTTTTTTCCTGAAAAAATGACCCCACATCAACCGATAGATGCTCGGCAAGTTTATACAATGCCGGAATGGAGGGGAAGATGAGATTGCTTTCAATCTGGGAGATATTGCTGGAAGTGACCCCGACCAGCTCTGATAATTCTTTTTGCGACATCCCCTGTTGTTTTCTGTAATTTTTTATGGCAGCGCCGATATCCATCTGGACATTCTTCAGTTTTTCCCCTTCTATCAGGATATCTCCGCCTTCAACCGAGTAATCATAAGATTTTCCAAGACTTCCGGGAGTTCTGTTTTCTGCCTTCAGGAGCTTGATTCTTTTTTTCCCCTGCTCCATGGAAAGATCAATCACCACCTGGGCGATCTGATTGATATGGGCCTTTAATTTACTGGAATGGGCATCTTTCTCAATCATCCAGTAGGCAATGGTGTCCAGTTCATAAAGCTGGGGACAGGTATGGGAATAAAATTTCAGGATATGATCCTCGCCTTCCCATAAATCTGCCATCCCGGTGAGGCTTTCAAACACAAAACGGACATCACCGGTCAGTGTTTTGTGGAGTCCCAGGATGGATTCGGATACAGCCTGGGTGGACTCAGGCTGTGTAATCTTGATGACTTTATAGGGCCATTGAGCCCCGTCTTTTTCATAAAATTTATTAAAAACTTCTGATTTGTCGCCTTTTCCGTTTGTAAAACAGTCCAGGATGATGAGATTCTGGTTTTCAGCCAGGGGCCCGAGTTTTTCAATCAAATTTCTGGGGGAACGGTCAAAGGAAACATAGACGATGGATCTTTTCCGGTTTTGGGATTCTTTGATAAATTTCATGGAGAAGTCTGACGCAAGGCTTCCGGCATCATCATACCACACCACATTATCGCCGATGAAAAGGCCGTTCAGCATCCGGTTCAGCCCGATGATTCCCGAAGAAACCTTTTTTTTTCTGTGTTTCATGCTTGTGTCCTGATCTGTCTCTATTGTCCAGCATCATAAAAAAACATAATAGATACTGAACATTCATAAGCGGGTTGTCAATTTAAAAAGGGGCATTTAACAGGGAGGCTTTTGATTCGGCAGGATTTTACCTGAACACCAGAACCAGCAGAGTCCTGCTACCTGAAGACACGAAACCATAAGAAATCCTGCCAGATAGCCGGATGGGTGATAATTTCCGGCCGGGCCGGTGCCCCAGAGATGGATGATGGCACCAATAGCCCATTGCAGAATAAATGCGGCAATAAAGACCAGAAGGTTGATGCTGGTTGTCACCCTTCCGGATAAAGTTTTTGGGAAATGGGAGGAAAGTGCAGAATAAGAAAGAATCCCCGATGTTCCAAAAAAGCCGAACAATATCCACAAAGCAGACGCCGGAAAGCCGGTGTTAAAGGTAATCAAAGCCTGAACCCCTATAAACAGGGTCATCCCGGTAACCGCGGTGGAAATAACGCTGAACCCTTTTTTAGAAAGTGCCTCAGCCATCAGCCCAAAAAAGATATATCCGCATATCGTGGCAAAGGCTGTCCAGAATAGAACATCGGCGATCTCAGGACGTGACATCCCTGCCCTATCTCGCAGCCACGGTCCTGACCAGAGACCCTGAAGGGAAAGAAACCCAGCCTGGGACAGGGTGACAAGGGGTGCAATTCTCAGAAAATGGGGGCTTTTAAAAATTTTTCTAATGCCATCAATCTGTGAAGAAAAACTTTCTCGTAAAGGTGATGTTTTTTTTTCAGGAACAATCAGAAAAATACCAAGGGCAGCGCATAGAGAAATTACCGCCAGGACTGCAAACAACCCTCGCCAGTCCGTAAGCTTAAGCATCCACTCAACCGGGGTGGTGGCACAAAGGGCGCCAAGACCTCCGGCTGCCATCTGGAAACCGTTGACTCTGGGCCATGCTTTTTCCGGGAAAAAGAGGACATAGGATTTGAATGCCGCCATGAGACAGGCGGAGACTCCGAAACCGATGAAGGCCCGGCCGATAATGACCCCGGTCAGGGTCTGGGATGTTGAAAAAATATAGGCACCGAGTACGGCAAATAAGAGAAGAAAGGATTCCACAATCCTCGGACCGAACCGGTCCAGAAAAATACCCAGAGGCAGTTGGGAGGATGCAAAGGCAATAAAATAGGTGGAGGTCAGCAGTCCAAGCTGGGAAGGCCCGATATCAAGGTCGGCCGCCAGATCAGGAGCAATCACGGCATTGACCACGCGGAACAGGTAGGATAAAAAATATCCAAAGGCAAACGGGAAAAACACCCTGAAAGCGGTAAAGTTGAATAACGGCATAAGAAAAGCTCATTTCTCCCGGTTTCAGGTGAATAGATAATTAAATATTTGATCAAATTTTTTAAAAAAATATCTTTTTGAAGTCGGTATGTCAAGCATATATTAATTGCTGTTTATATAGACGGAGCGGCTGTTGGAATATTAAATAAAATGCTTTTCCGGTTGATTTTATGAAACCCTTGGTATATTCATTCTGTTCATGAGCCGGAATATCAGGGAAAAAAAGAAAAGCACGGAGGATTATACCCAGGAAGCCTATATGGGTATCCGCAGGATGTTTTTTTTAAATGAAATAATACCTGGACAGAAGATCTCGTATGGGGATCTTGCAGAGCGTCTTGGCATGAGCACGACGCCGGTGATCCAGGCCTTGAAACGTCTGGAATTCCAGGGCCTTGTCCGACATGAACCCAACCGCGGATATTATACTGAAAATATCAGCCTGAAAGAAATCATTGAAATTTATGATTTCCGGGAATTGATCGAAACCTCGCTTCTACAAAAAACCCTGTCCAGGATTGGACAAAAAGGCCTCAAGACACTGAAGAAAGCATTGGACAGCCACCTTGAGGCTGTCAGGGATATCTATTTAAAAGGGCGCCTGTTAAAGGATATGGAATTCCACCTTGTGCTTGCGGAACTTTCAGGCTGCACCCTGCAGATCAATACGTTGAAATCGCTTTTTGACCTTTTATATCTCAAATACCGGGGAAATATTCTTTTTGTGACCCCTATGGAAACCGTTGATTCGGAGCATATCGAGTTATATAACTGTATTGCCGCTTCTGATCTTGACGGTGCGATAAAGGTTTTGAAACAGCATATTTCTAATGTAAAAGAACATGCCGTCATCAGCATTGAGAGGATGAACAAAGAAAAGAATATAAAAACCATTTAATACAGCCGGATAGTGATGAGGCAGTATTAATTAACCGGATCAAGTGATAAAAATATAATGGACAATGACATAACGAAAAAAGAGTGTACCGACCCGACACAGATCATGACCATCGAATTTCCGTGTGCCATGATAGAAAGAGTTCAGAAACTTGCTGATGAGAAAAACACAACTCTTTCCAATATTCTCATCGAAGCCCTGGACAGTTTCTTAAGAAAACAGGGATAGGAATCCTGAAGGATTACCCCTGATCCGGATAAACTACCGATGTATTCGTCCTGATGTCCGGGTGACTTTAAAATTGCTCATGTGTTTTCTCCAGTATTTACTTGAGTTCAAGCCACTCAAACCAGATGGGATATTTTTTTTTGTACCACAATAGGATTTTTTTAAGCATTTTCTGCTCTTCTTTGGAAATGGTGGCCTTGGGTATTTTGTCAAATTCCAGGAAAACCTTGTTCCCAAAATATTCCAGAGCTTCTGTGCAGAGGGTCTGAAGTTCATTTCGGATTCTGCCTGAATCTGATATTTTCACTGCACGGGTTTTGTATGCCTCTCCCTTTAGAAACCGATTCAGAAGCGGGCTGAAAACAAGCTTGCTCTCTTCATGGGTTTCAAGAAGCCTTAAGGCAAATGTAATTTTCTTGTCTGCCGTTTCCGAACTCATCCGAACTGTAATTGAATAGGTGTCTTCTAAAATTTTAGTGACACCGGGATGGCCGGAATAAGGATCAGGAAGGATATAGCCGGATGTGGCAATGGCCCGCCATTTTTTTTCAGCAATCAGATCATCGGCGGACAGGGTCCTTTTTTTCAACGGAATACCGGCATTGCGGGCCAGGAGAATGCTTTCCCGGTAGGAATCGATGAACTCATCATCGGCATCTTCCTCCAGGATATCGGTTCTCATGCAATGGGAAAAATTATCTGCATCCGGATCAAGCTTCATGCTGGCTGCATCCTTATCAAAGGTCAAGGCAAACTTGGACGACAATACCGCCATTGAGACTTCAATATCCAGAATCGGGGAAAGGCTGGCTGCCTGGATGGCTTCAGCAGAAGCAGCATATCCGTCAACCAGGAAAAGATGGGTTTCATTGTTTTCATCCTGCCATGTCTTTACGGCAAAGGTGGGAGCATAGGTTCCGGAATCGGTAAAAGGGTGAAATCCAGTGGGCAGAGTGAAGGTTTCATCCACTATATGGGCACCGGATTCCTGCCATTGTTGCCAGAGTTTTCCGATCCGTTTCTTCCTGCTTTTTCCCTGCAGGGTCCACACGTGGATGTGGTCCGGTTTTATCCCTGGGTAGGTCATTTTAATGGCCGCCACCACTTTTTCCCTATGGGTGAAATAATTGATCAGGATGGAATCGTCGGCCGCTGTTTCAACAACAGCCTTGGGCAGGATCAAGGTCCCGATATAGCCTTCATACTGATCTGTAATGGCAAGCGGTTGATCAAACAGGTGAAGGACGGTCAAGGGACCAGTCTCCGCGCCTTTTGCAAACCGGGATGTGTTTTCAAGGGTATCAATGGCAGCCCCCCAGACCGTGATATCCTTTAGCGCAATGGCATGCCTGAAATCTTCCCAGGTATAGGATTTATCATTGATCAGTCTCAGAACACAGCCTTCCAGGAATTTGGCCACTCCGGGCCGTGCATAGATTCTTCCAAATCCCAGGAGCGGGTTTGCACCCATTTCAGAAGTCTCTCCAGCTTTCGGCATGAGACCTTCCCCAAGACAGACCATGATGGCATGGTTTTCCGGCAGGGTTCTGGAGAGATACCAGAGGCTTTCACTCATGGCATAGGCAGAAATAGCATCGGCATCTTTTTTGACCAGATTAAGGTCTTTTTTTTCAAGACCGGCTCCTTCCCCGAAACGACCGAACAGCCTTGTTCCAAGTGCGGTTACGGCTGATGTCATGGCAAGCATACGTTCCGTCCTGTGGTCAACAAAGGAAATAGAATCGTTCAGTTCGTCATCGGTTCCCCCTTTGATCCACTCAATACTGACATCTTCAAGCCATAAATGCAGCCTTCCAAGAATGGGGCGGGTGTCAAACGCCCATTGTGCGATAAGATTTTTTTTCTTCAAGTTTAGGGTACCCATCATTTTTATCCAATCGGTTTGAGTTTTTTAGAATCTTTATCATTATTAAAAGCCAAATGGAAAAGAAAATTATAACAAAAATTTAACAGCAGCACTGTAGTAGATAAATACCCTCTCCCTCCCCTCTAGTCCAGAAGCCAGGATTCGTGGTTGTAGATACTGAGGAGCGTCGGGTCCAGAAGGGTATTAATTCTTTTGTCGGCTGTCTCAAGATCACCTTTGCCGAAAACCAGTTCGCTTCGAAATCCTTCCGGTGTGATAAACCGGGTAGGGACATCAATGGTCAGTGTCCCGATTCTTTCCATGATTTTTTCTTTTTTCATGTTGGGATGAAAGGCGATGAACCATCCCCAGTCGCCAAAGCTGGGCACGTTTTCATGAAAGGGAAGGATGGAAAGACCGGCGTTTTCAATGGTTCTTCCAATGCACAGATAGCTTTCTTTTGCCATATAGGGCGAGGTGGCCTGGACCACCATGAACCCGTGCTGGGAAAGGTGGCGTCTTACTTTTTTATAAAATTCCGTTGCATAAAGCTTGGTGAGTTCAGGAGAGGATGGGTCGGGCAGATCGACGAGGATGATATCAAAAAA
>JFJP01027688.1_pt1 | contig 10221 bp, 16 predicted proteins | sample 431651 | NCBI WGS metagenome assembly JFJP01 (sample SAMN02602958, study PRJNA72255) | Microbial mat metagenome, whole genome shotgun sequencing project. | biome: fresh water; feature: sink hole; material: water; isolation source: purple microbial (photo- and chemosynthetic) mats found in... | reverse complement strand
TTTTTACAACAATTATCCTCTTCTCAAAATTTCAATTTATTTAATTTAAAAAAAATCTTAAATATTTTTTTCTTCTTCCTTCACTTCAATTAAATTTTGAATGAAACTTACGAATCTATTTGCATAATTAATTGGAGGAATTGCAGAAATAGTTGGACCAAAAGCTAACTTTTTTACAATATATTCTAGTTTTTTCGCATAAGACCTGAATAAAAATTTTAATAAATTTTTTATTAAAAAAAAAAAAAACTTAAAAGAAGTAAAAATATCTATAATTCCGAAATAATAAATGAATTTTCCATCAGAAGATTCAATGCATCTGTTAAACTTTTTAAAAATAATTATAAATTGGTGATTGTTTTGCATTCAATAAAAAACCTCATTTTTTGACAAAATATTGAGTGATTCTTTCAATTTAAAAAAATCTTTTTCTCCAACATTAGTGAGCAGAGAGCTTCGATATTTGTGATGTATTCCAATGAGCATACTATAATCAATGAGAGAATTCTGTTTAAAAAACTCGCTGTCTTTTTTTAATTGTTCAATGAACGGATGAACATATTTTGAGTGAATTTTCATTTTTAGTTTATTCTTTAATGCGTCAAGATCTTTTTTTGCAACTGAAGGATCTCTTTTTTAGTTTGAATAAGATTTTTTTCTCTTAAAATTTATTGCTTATCGCGCGTGGTTCTCTTGTAGAGTGACCCTTTCAAATCATATTTCTCATGAATGACTTTCTGAGTGCTGAGAACATTCTCCATAACAACAAAACAAATTGAGTTGGAATTGTATTTTGATCCATTTCGATATTTTATCCTATGCAGACCATAAATTCTAAAAAAATATAAGATTAAAATTTTTAAATTTTTTTAATGGTTTTATTTTATTTTTATTAAAAGAAAATATGCTAATAAAAATAAATAAATCAATAAACTTGTTTATAAAACTATTGGGATATTGAACCAAATGTTCATAGTAGTTTTTTAAACATAATCTAAAAATTTTGAATTCTTTTGGGGGAATTGTTTTGATTGTGTATTTTCCATCAGCTGTATAATAAAAAAAAGATCCACTTTTGCCTGTGGAGACTAGTTCTGATAGTGTATTTACATTGCCTTTTATTAAATGCGAAAGAATTCGTTCAGGACCGATTGATTTCAAATACTCTTCATTTTTTATATTATTTTTTTCTCTTAAATGACAAAAAACTGCAGGAGCATAATCGAAAAAGCAATAAAATGTGGCAGGATGATTGTCATTATTGATTTTTCTAAGAAAAAAATAATTTTTTCTTATTAGAAATTAAAGAAACTTTGGAATAATTTCGAAAAAAAATGATAATGCAAAATCTTCAGCTGTCAAATGAGTGGGAGAAACAATGCTTTTTACTGCTGTTTGGATACCTATCATCATATTCAAAACCTTGAATTATTTTTTAAGAATGTTTTGTATTTCTCACAAAATGATAAAAAAACCAAAGTCCAATTATGATGTCCAAAAAAAACCATTTCATTATTATCCCCCCTCATTGTTTTTTTGCGAAATAAAGCTGATTTTGGAATGTTTTGAGATGTCAGTGTTTTGAGTCTCTTAAAGAAGATTTCTTCTTTGATTTCTCTTTTCAAAAACACAAATAAAATTTAACAAAAAGAAATTTTAAACTGAAAATCTTCAAGATAAGTTTTCTGTTCTTCTACTTCATTCAAATTAATTTGAAAAGAGTTTTTCAGATTCAAAATGTCCTGCTTAATCTCAATGAACTTTTTAAGCATTTTTATGACTTCGTTTTTTAAATCATTTGGTCTTTCACCTTTTATTCAAATTCAATTTTTATGCAATCAAAAATAATAAAAAAATAAAAACTTTCATTTTCTGTTGATGTTAAATTTTTTTTTTCTAAATTCATTATTCCTTCATTTATCTCTGTCAAATCCTCCGTTCTTAAAGAAGGCGTATTTTCTAAGCCAAATCTCTCTTCGGCATGATCAAAATTAAGAGATTTTATATATATTCCGAACTCTGGCCCTCTCTTAGGAAAATTTAAACTTTTATTTGGTTCTAAATGCATGTTTTGTGTGCTTTCTGTTAATTCTAATTTTAACAGAATATTTTCTAAATCCTGAATCGAAGACTCAATTTTTTTGATAGTGAAATCGAAATTTTGTTGATATTTTTCTTTTTGCTGAAAAACTACTTTTTCTTTTTTTTGCAGGGAATTGGTATTATGAGTGGTGACTCCTTCATTAAGAGCTTCAACTATTTCTAATAAATTGGGCTCTTTTTTCATGATTTCATTGAATTCATCATAGGTAACTTTTGCTGAATTATGAAAATCCATCTTTTGAAACACATCCTTCACGTAATTATCTATTATTTTTTGCAGATTTTGATCTTAAAATAAATAGAATTTGTTTTAAAATAGCTATTTAATTTTATCGGTTAATAAAAAAAATGAAACTCATTTGATTTGCTGAAAGAAGTAGCCAAATATTCACAAAAGACACTATTAAAGAAGTTAAATCTTCTAAATTAAACCATCCCTTTTTTTGCACATCTATTAATTTAAAAGTCCATTCATTTTTTTCATCTACATTCCCATTCAAAAGAATATCTAAATATGTCATGAATTCTTCAAAATTTACCTTTAAAAATAAATAAATAAACTTTGATATGAAAACTAAAATATGAAACTTTTCCATCTCCATTTACATCTAACATGTTAAATATTCTATCAGAAAGAAATAATGAGGAGTCTAATCCCAATAAACCGATATGTTGACGAAACTCCTCCTTGTTTAATGAATTTTTTGACTTCGAAATTTTAATGAATCTAAAAAAAAAAAAAAAATAAAGAATGAGATTTTTTGATTTTAACTAGACCGAGTTTTCATTTCCAGGATTTGGTTTTGACTGAATCGCGTTTTTTCAACTAAATCTAAAATTTGGATTTTGGTTTTTGAATGAAAAATTGAGGAAAGCATATTTTTGCTTATTGATGTAAAATAAAAATTACTTTTCTAAATTATATTTCTTACAATACAATTCACAAAAATTATTTATTTTTTTAATTGTGATTTGAATTCTTATAAAAATTATGAAATATCAATTTTTTATCTGAATTCCTATAAAAATTATGATATCAAAAAAAAAAAATTTCCAAAGAAAAAAATTAGTTTTTTGTTTTTTCTTTTGTTATAAATTTAATTTTATTTTTTTCAATGCTGGTTTTTTTTTGTTAATGTATTTTTTCCTATTAATGTTTAACAGTCCAACCTTCCATCACTTTTCTGACAACTTCATTATTTTTCAAAGCATTATCCAATCCTTGGGGTTGAAGTGATAAAAACTCATTCTTAGCACTTTTTTTAAATTGAAAAAAACACATTAAGGAAATCAAAAAATATTGAATTTTTACGCTCTATCAGCATCTCTCACCGATTTAAGTTGATCCTCTGTTAATGCAATTAATTTGGCTTGTCTATTTATTTATAAAAAGATAAATTTTTAAAGTAAAAAAAAAAATATCTATTACTGTTCATTTGATAAATTGTTGATTTTTTCTACACTGTTTCTTATGCTTTGTTTGACAATCGGTAAAATAGGATCAATTGCATAGTCCATATATCCCTTTGATAAACCTATTTAAAAGAAATTACTTTTAAGAAAAAAAATGTGTCATTTTTGAATAAATTACCATCAATAGCTGAAGTAAACATTTCATTTTGAATTCTTTCTTTGTCTGATGCCATTTTCTATTGATTTTTTAAAATATTTCAATCTCTTTGAAAAGAAAAAAAGTGCTTACTCGGTCAATTTCTTTGCCAGCTTCATTAATCAAGCCCATATAAAGTTTTTGTTTGTTGGCGTTTTCATAAGTCTTGACTTGTGTCAAAATATTAACTGTTCTCTCAGAAATGTGTTTTTTCAAGTTCAAGAACTCATTGGCTAAGAACTTTTTATTTATAAAAAAATATCAATTATTTGTATTTTTTTTTTAACACTTACAATATTAATGGCTTCAGCTTTGACATCTTGGAATTCATTATTCAATTTATAGAATTCCATTTGGGATTTTGCCTCTTCATAAAAATTAACAACAGTTTTTATTCAAAAGATTTACCATTCATCAATTGTCTAACTTTATTTTCGATATTTTCATGGTAAAAAGCATCGATGTTATAGATTTCATTTTGAGCGATTCTTCTATAAAATCTCACAAGCAAAGGCCTTTAATTTTAATTAAGAATGGTATTAATTTTTTAGATTTCGGTAAAAAAGCACTTAAGTAATGATTTTCTTCCTTCTAAATAGAAATACATCAATTGAGCCCAGAACAAAAATGGAACAATAGAGGATTTTGCAATATAATTCCAATCAGCTTAAATATAAACTTTTCAAATAGAACTTCCAAAGAAAAAATTACTGGTTGCGGCTCCAACGTTTAAGATGAACAAACCCGCGATAAATCCTTTTTAAAGAATGAATTTAATAAATGAAAAACCCTCATTTAATATTACCAAGAGCATATTTTCTAGCCACCAGGAAATTTTCATAATGAGGGGACACTTGTTCAGGACCGATAAAATCGTTGAATAATTCAGCAGTTTTAACAACGGAAAAGTTCAAAGGATGATGTTCTAAAATAATTGAATAAAATTATTTTAATATTTTTTTTTTTTTATATATATATTAAATATAAAAGTTATTGATTTTTTGTTTTACCGCTGTTGTATGGATGAGTATATGCTCTTCCAACAGTTTTTTTTGGTGCCTCCTTATTCTCTCTCTCCAATTGGATACTAATTAAAAATAAAAACAAATTTATAAAAGTTTTTTTTTGACATTTTTTCTTGGAAAGCTTTGACGTGCTGGTCATATTTTGTTTTAAATTTAATATAATTTCTTGTGACGGAATCAGAGTGGACTGCAAAACTCTGGCAAATGATTGGAGTGAACTGTTTGTGGAGTTGGCCCGATTGGTAAATCGATCTTAAATGATGAAGATTTCTTATCATTTGATATAATTTTTTTTATTTTTTAGGAAATTATTTAATAATTTAAATAAAAACACCGATGATGAAATTAAAGAAACATCCAACTTTATTAAATAATGGAAAATTAACGAATTAAATAAAAAAAAAAAAAAAAATCCAAAAAAACGAAAAACAATTTTTTCGTTGAGAGAAATAAAAATTTTGGTTGAATTTTTTTTTATAAATTAAGGATTTTTTTTTAAGGTTCCTGAAGGGTTTTGCTCGTTTATAAGTTTTTTTGAAAATAAGCTAATTTCTAAATAATAAAATTTTAATAATAAAACTTTAGAGAGAAAAAAATAAAACTTTGATTTTAAAAAGAAAAAAAATCATTTTTTCTGTTAAACTTAAAATTTTCCTATTTTTTTCTTAATTTCTCATGAATCCTGAAATTGAAAAACAAATCGCTTCATTGTTTCTCACTCTTTCCGAATATGAAAATAAGGTTTCTCTTTTTTTTCAAAAGAATTTTTCCGAATTTTTATTAAAAAAAGATTGAACTTATCAGACAGAATTTAGCTGAATTTGAAGAATTCGAGCCTTATGCTGCATTCCAAAGAATCAGCAGAGTGGGAAAAGGATATATCTCACAAAAAGAAATTTCTGATTTTTTAGAGTTTATTTTTTGTCAATTTCAAAAGATTTTTATTTCAAAATGTAAATTTCTCCACATTTTTTACTAAAAATTTTCATCAAAAAGGTTTAATGGAATGAATTCATATGAAAAAGATCTTGAATTTCTGATAAGAGTTTATGATTCAAATGATGATAAACGATTGAGCTATAGGGAGTAATATTCTATAAAATAAGATCCATTTGTTTTCTTTGACAACAAAATTTATTTTAAAGCTTTTTAAACTTTCTTTTACCGCATTCATCACCAGAATTGAGACAAATTTGCACACAAAGACAATCTTATGCAGTGAATTCTGATGAAATTTTGCCATGGGAAATTGAATTTAAATTAGCGAAGTTAATTGAATTAGAGATCTCCTCGTTTAATGAAACAGATGCTCAGAAAAATGTTATTGTTAATATTCCGGAATTTAATTTAAAAGACGTTTTCGCTTGTTTATGTTCAGCAAATAACTCATGGATCGATATGTCCAGGTTTTCATTCTCAAAAATTATTTTTCTTCTAAAACGTTACACTAAAAAAAATAATGATCTTTTTAAAATTTTATAAACATTCATAAAATAAAATTTGTAAAAAAAGCATGGCTGAGTTTTTCTCAAAAATAAATTTCCATTTCAAAGATCATGACTTGTTTTGCATCATAAAAAGAATCGATAAAGACCAAGATGGTTCTATTTGTTACAGCGATTTTGTTGAGTTTATTTTGCCGATTAAACCTTATACTCGTTTATCATTGAATTCAGCTTTGAATAAGTCAAATATTGATATAAATTCTCCAATAAAAACCAAAGCAAATGCAAGTCCAAACAATCATTTATTCCCAACAAAATTCAAATGCAATTCTTGCAATATAATGGACAATAAAATCTCATCACAAAAACCTCAAATTAATCAATTAAATAACGATACTGAAACTCATGATTCTCAACAAATTATTAACAAAAGCACTTTTGCATTAAATCTACCACAAAAAAATCTATCAGGTTATGAACATCAACATAGTTTTAACACAAATCTGACTTATACACAAAGTAATAGAAATAGTTTTCGAACTCCCACAAAGAATCCTTCACTAGAATCAAATAAAAACATTTATTTTTCAACTAAACCTATCTATTATAATAAAATTCAACAAAATATTGAGACTGTAAAAGAATTTAAAAACATTGAAAAAAAAGCAGAACCTCAAATTCAAAATTCTCGTTCAATGAAATCTTATAATCAAAATTTATCTGATTATCGGGAAAATAATGAAATTCCATTTGATAATCAAAAGGTTTTTGAAAATCCATCATCTGATTATAGAAAAAATATTGAAAAATCATTATTTGATCATCGAAAAAATAATGAAATTCCGCCGTCTGATTATCAACAAAATAATGAAAAAAATTCATATGATTATCCAAAAAATAATGAAATTCCATCATCTGATTATCGAAAAAATAATGAAATTCCACCATCTAATTATCGAAAAAATAATGAAAAAAATTCATATGATTATCAAAGAAACATTGAAATTCCACCATCTGATTATAGAAATTCTAATAATAAAGAAGATAACAACAGTTTTCCTGCAAAGAGTATTCTAACTGAAGAGATAAGGATTCAAATGAAAGATCTTTTCTTTTTAGAGAAATCGATTAAATTATTTTTAGAAGAATTATATGCAGATTTAGATTTTGATTTTTATCAGATTTTCCGCTTTTTCGAAATGAACACCAAACAAAAAATTGATGCTAAATGCTTGGAAATGAAATTAAAGGAATTCGAAATCTTTATTTCGAAATTTGAAATCTATTGCTTTATCGAAAAATATGACAAAGATCATAAAGGCTTTTTGAAGTAACACTACACTTTAAATAAATATTAATATGAATTAATAATTAATCTAGCTTTTCTGAATTTTCATTTGCTTTTGCTAATAAATTCCCTTTCCCAGAAAAAAAAAATTCAAACAATTGCTCATTTTCTGTATTTCTTTTTTAAATAAAACAAGAAATTTAATTAAAATTTTAGAAAAACACAAGAAATCTTGAGAGAAAACTTGCGAAAATTTTAGGTTTGATAATTAATTTTGAATGCGATTGTCTTATGCTCAAGAAATTATCTGAGAAAAACACGAAATTCTCGTTTTTGGATTTATATGTTGAGCATTTCAAAGGAGAAATTTTATTGGAAGCATATTTAGAGTTTTTGAAGAAATATGAGCTGCAAAGATTGGAAGAGGTTCAGGATAATTAAAATTATTTTATTCTTTATTTTTAATTACAATACTTTAAATTTAAAAAATAAAGAATCATTCATGTGAACAAAAAATTTATCATTATTTTTAAAAAAAATTTATTTTTTTTAAAAATTCAAAATTTATTAAACATTTTTGATTAAAAATTTAAAAATATTTATGAAGAAATTTCATGGTTGTTGCTTTTTATCTTCTTGATCCTTCTCACTAAATTCAATATCCCTGATCGTTGGATTCGGGAAATACCATTCTTCCCCAGGTTCATACTTCAATAAATTAAACAATTCTTCTCTCGTTTGCATCCTTCCATCAAAAAATTATCAAAAAAAAAAATTAACAAATTTTTATTTACTTTTCAAGAAATCCTTCTTGCGTCCCAAAAGTCATTAAATGCTTCAAAAACAAATCAACAGCTTTCATTGCAACTCTTAAAGTCGTTACAGGATATATAACGCAGTTATAACCAAGTTTTTTGAATTCCTCTAAAGAAATTAGATCAGTTTTCCCGAATTCTGTCATATTTGCTAATAAATAAGGTCCTCCTTTGGGTCCATAATGTTTTAAAGCATCAGCAACTATTTTAAACTCTTCAATATTGCTCAATCCCTCAGGGAAGATCATATCAGCTCCAGCATCTATATATTTTTTCGATCGAGAGATCGTTTCCTCAATACCATAAACTCCTTTAGCATCAGTTCTTGCACAAATAATGAACTCACCATTTGAGCATTTTCTACTTGCTTCTGCAGCAATTTCTATTTTTTTCACCTAATAACCAAAAAATATTTCTACATAATGCAAATATTTATTATAATATTACCATATCTTCTGGTTTTACCAATGTTTTTCCATCTAAATGTCCACAACGTTTGGGGAAAAGCTGATCCTCAAGATGCAACCCTTATTTCTTTGACGAATTCAATTATAAATGCAAAAAACCTGCTGCTCCAGCATTGAAATATTCCCAAACAGTCTTTGCGCACATTTCACCCTCTCCAAATCCTGTATCAGCATCTGCTAAAACAGGCAAACCTGATGACAAATGAACATCTTTTATTATCTGGCAAAACCCTTCTAAAGTCACCAGTCTAAAACATTTGAAAATATAATCAAATTAGCTTTTAAAAATAAAATACCCAACATCTGGTTCTCCTGTTGAAGCACTGATTGCAGCTCCTGATATATAACATGCTTTAAATCCTTAATGAAATATTTTAAATTTATTTTCAATCAGATCTTTTTGAGAATAAAAACCCTGTTCTGCAACACTTCGAGCCACTAATCCATTGAATGCACCGATTATAGGGACACAATCTGTTTCAAGGAGTTTTCGAAAATTTCTGCAGGATTTCATAGTGAGAAAACACAAGATTTTTTTAAAAATAATTAAAGCTTTATTTCTAAAAAAATAATTTGTTTTAAAAATAGGAAAATGAATATTTTTTAAAAAAAATAAGTAATTTTTATTTGAATTAATAAACATGGTTGAAAATGTTTTCGAAAAAAATTTCTGGATAAAACTTTTTAATGAAATCACCATTATTTCTCATAACTATTCGGCTTCTTTTTCTCAAATAACTGATGCCAAATCACACTTATATGATAAATTTTCATATATTGCCAATTATAATCCTTATAATTTTCAAATCAACCCAAATATTCCTCTTGATGATCAAAAGAAACAATATGTGCCTTTTTTCAGTGGTCGATATTTTTTGAAAAATATGCTTTGGTCTTTAATTGGTTATTATGGAATAGTGTCGCTTTATTGTAATTTGAGTTCGAATGTTAGAAATTTTCATTGCAGATTCGTTTATCAGAATCTTTGCTTTAAGAAAACTTTTATGTTACCTCTTGTTATTTATTTAATCGCTCATAAAATTTACTTTTCCATGGATAAATTTGATAAATTATTTGCAAAGGAATTAGAGAAAACTAATGAGCTTAAAAGTGAATCTTTGTTTTCTGAGAAAAAGAAACTTCAAAACAAATTATTTTCAATCAAAAAAGCCTTATTGGAATCAAAGAAAAAAGCAGAGATTTCGAAAGATTCTTCTCTGAAGAAGAGTGAAAATATGGAAAATAATGAAAATCGATTAGGAATTATTAAAAAAAAAAACGAAAACGTGCAAGTCAACTGGCAAGATAATCCAACTAATTTGATTTGTAGTGAAAAAGAAAAACATTTTATTTTAAAATTCGTTTCTAATATAGAGAGTAAAGGCTGTCTAAATTAACTCTCTAATAAAACAAACAAACAAACAAAATGAAAAAAGAAAGAAAACAATTTTTGTGTGAATTAAAAAAAA
>JFJP01015155.1_pt1 | contig 10221 bp, 14 predicted proteins | sample 431651 | NCBI WGS metagenome assembly JFJP01 (sample SAMN02602958, study PRJNA72255) | Microbial mat metagenome, whole genome shotgun sequencing project. | biome: fresh water; feature: sink hole; material: water; isolation source: purple microbial (photo- and chemosynthetic) mats found in... | reverse complement strand
TTTCAAATTCAGATGGCTGCTTGGGATAGATTTTGCTTGGAATATCGGCATTTTAGCTATAAAGATCCGCTAAATCCTCAAAGTCTGGGTTTACCAGTTTACTGTGCCAATCTTGCCGATCTTTTGAGGTTGAGTGGGGTTCCAGGTAAAAGTTAAATAGTATTCCACTACCAATTACGAACACGGATTTTACGGATTACACGGATTACACTGATTAACATTTACGAACACGGATTTTACGGATTACACGGATTACACCGATGACCATTTAATCCGTGAAATCAGATAAATCAGTCTAATCTGTGTATCCCAATTACCAATTACCTCAAAATCGCCTTTGCCTCTTCAATACTCTGCCGAATTAATTCCGCTGAATCCATAAAGGCGATGCGTTCCATATCAGTTAAATGTAATTCAAAAATCTTTTCTACGCCGCGACATCCCAACCGACAAGGAACTCCTAAAAAGATATCTTCTAAACCATATTCTCCTTGTAAATAGGCACAGCAAGGTAATAGCCGCGATTGATTTAATAAGATTGATTCGATCATTACCGAAACCGCAGAGGACGGGGCAAAATAAGCACTACCTGTTTTCATCAAATTGACAATTTCTGCCCCACCATTACGAGTCCTTTCTACTACTTTTTCAATAGTTTCCGCATCCATTACATCCGTCAGGGGAATGCCGTTAACAGTCGAATAACGAGGCAATGGAACCATTAAATCACCGTGAGAACCTAAAACCGTCGCTTTGATATCAGCAACGGAAATTCCTAATTCCATAGCAATAAAATTTTGAAATCGGGAAGAATCTAAGACCCCCGCCATACCCATAACTCTATATTGGGGTAAACCTGTATTTTCCCACGCTAAATAGGTCATTACATCTAGGGGATTTGTTACCACAATTAAAATTGCTTCGGGCGATCGGGCGATCGCTTCTTTTGTTGCCTCAACCACTATTTTCGCATTGATTTTAACTAAATCATTGCGACTCATATTCGGTTTCCGAGGTATGCCAGCAGCGATGACAATAATTTCGGAACCGGCAGTATCATCATAATTATTTGTACCAATAATTTCGCGATCGTGACGTTCTAAGCCTCTCGCTTGCATTAAATCTAGGGCAATTCCTTGGGGCAAACCTTCAATAATATCTAGTAATACAACATTAGCAATGTTTTTCTCAATAATCCGTTGGGCAGTGGTACTACCAACTTTTCCCGCGCCAATAATAGATATACGAGTTGAAGTACAAGTTGGGGGAAGATAACTGGTAGAAATCATAAAAAATCTCGGTAAGTGGGAATAGTACGCACGCTACTATTAATTTATAATCTTAATTTATGAGGTGCGTACTTTCTAAGTTACTATTTATTTGAAGTCTTCAATTTGGTCGAGACGTAGCCAAATATTAGGAGTAGGTACACGACCAAATTTAACCAATACATAGTCTCCCCGCAAATCCATTACTTCGCCCTTGGTTTCAAATAGGTAGGACGAAAAGCGGTGATCACTAGCTTTGGCTTCTAAACTATTTTCCAATTTTTCGCGGATGGCGCGGACAATGCTACCTTTTTTGAATGCCATAACTCTTTTGCTGTTGTTTACAAATATTATGATAAATTATAATGGTTTTCCGTTGCATAAGATACAAATTGCTAATTGCTAATTGCTAATTGCTAATTGCTAATTGCTAATTGCTAATTGCTAACTGTCAACTGTCAACTGTCAACTGTCAACTAACTGTTAACTGTCAACTGTCAACTGTCAACTAACTGTCAACTGCTTCCCTCTTCCTTCATTTCTGGCAATTTGGACAAAAATGACTCGATCGCCCTGCTAATTTTATGCGTTCAATGGGAGTATCGCAGACTCGGCAAGGTTGACCGGCGCGATTATACACCCAAGCGATACCACCATAGTTACCATTAACCCCATGAACATTGAGAAAATTACTAAAAGTTGTACCGCCTGCATCGAGGGCATTTTTTAATACTTTAATCATAGAAGAGTGTAGGCGTTTAATTTGGTCTGGTGTTAAATCTGAACAGATGGTTGGCGATCGCACTCCCGACAAAAATAAAGCTTCATCCGCATAAATATTCCCCAAACCCGCAACTAAGGATTGATCTAACAAAGCCGTTTTTATCGATCGGCTTCGACCTTGTAACTTCGCCGTCAAATATTCTAAACTAAACTCCACTGAAAAAGGTTCCGGCCCTAAATTTTTCAGGCCAGTTACCACCGCTGACACCTCAGTTTTTGGTGGAACCCACCACATTTTACCAAAAGTCCGCTGATCGATAAACCGTAATTCTTGACCCCCCGCCAAAAATAACCGCACCCTCGTATGTTTATGTAAGGGTTCGGCTTGATCCAGCCACAGCAATTGACCCGTCATCCGTAGATGTACTCCTAACCAAGATGGAGAATTAGGAATTGCAGAAAAATTCTCCTCTCCTCTACCATTAATCTTGCCAGTTCCAGGTTCACCGAGTTCTGCCAAAAGATATTTACCCCGTCGATGCCAATGGGCGATCGCTTTTCCTTGTAACCCAGCCAAAAAATCGGCAACAGAAATTGGGCTGGCGATCGTGTTCTCTAGCAACACATCACCGCCCAATATTTCCAAACCAAGGGTAAGTTGATTCAACCCCCGGCAAACAGTTTCAACTTCAGGCAGTTCTGGCACAAGGTTAACGCTGATCTGTTCCTTAGTTGGGCTTACCTGACCTGCGGTGGGTGGTCTGTGGTCAGGGAGGGCTTTTCTCAAGTTTTGAGCTTTTACAAGCCATTTACTCCCTGTCCTACCACTACCGGGAGTGATCGTCGTTTACTTGGCAGCCGCTTTAGCTTTAGCTTTGGGTGGTGCAACTTCAAATACTTCGCTAGTGGCGAAGTTGTTGGTGTTGACACCAGAATAGTTAACGCTGTTAAAGCGAACGATCACGGAGTATTTAATGCCGCTTTGGTCGACGGAGGCAACGGTGCCCACTTCTTGAAACCAGTAGGATTCTTTGCGGAGGATGCGAACTTGAGAACCACGTTGAACCATGAGCTTTTTTTCCTTTGCGACGAATAAACGGATTAAGCTATTTGTTTTTCATTCTACGATTTGACGGTTCACTTGAAAACTAGCCTGGGGCTTTTTGTATCAAATCAAAATCATTTTTTAGCACAGTTCGCTGTATCCCCAGGGCTAAAATTGCCCATTATTGAAGTGATCATCTAGCTGAAAGCTTTAATCTGTAATCTTTTCAGGATTTGACAGGGCGATCTCAAATCTCTAATTAATCCGCGATCGCATTTTGTCCAGAGCAAAGACAGCGAAAAATTAGTAATATAAGTTTATATTTCAGAATCCTAACTGGTCTGTGGCCCAGGGCGATCGGCAGTTTTCAGGATGCTCGAAATTGCTTTAGCTGGTAACTCAGCCATAAGCCAGCCTAAAATAATTTGCCAATCAGTGCCAAATAATATCACAATGCAACTTCACTCTAGTTCAGGTAGATGGCGTTTAGGTTTAGGCTTATCCCTTTTAACCGCAATACTTTGGGGCGTTCTGCCCATTGCTTTAAAGATTACACTACAAGCAGTTGATGTTTATACCGTGACCTGGTTTCGGTTTATCGTCTCTTTTACCTTGTTAGCTTTATATTTATCGGCACGGCAAGAATTACCCAGCCTGAAAAAATTAAAAACAGTAAATTGGGGATTAATGGCCGTTGCCATTATATTTTTAGCAGCTAACTACATACTATTTCTGATCGGATTATCCCAAACTTCTCCCGCCAATACCCAAGTTTTAACTCAATTTGCTCCCGTACTCATGGGTTTGGGAGCATTAGTGGTTTTCAAAGAACGTTATACTCGCTCTCAATGGATAGGTTTAGGGGTACTAAGTTTAGGATTTTCTCTATTTTTTCACGAACAATTAACCAGCTTAATTTCAGCACAAACTCAATATTTAATCGGTAGTGCCATCGTAGTTTTAGCCGCCGCAGTCTGGGCTGTTTATGCCCTAGTGCAAAAACAACTACTGCAACAATTACCCTCCGAAAGTATTATGATCATCCTCTACGGAGGAGCGGCGGTATTATACACTCCATTGGCGACACCTCAATCACTACTTACTCTTAGTCCCTTACATTGGGGAACACTGATTTTTTGTGCATTTAATACTTTAATTGCTTACGGCTCTTTTGCCGAAGCAATGGATCATTGGGAAGCTTCACGAGTTAGCGCTGTTCTAGCTATGACCCCCTTAATTACTTTAGTCTCAATCTCAATTTTTTCGTTGTTTTTTCCCTATTTACTTAAGCCAGAACATCTGACAAATCTGGGAATTTTGGGAGCAATTTTGGTGGTGATTGGTTCGGCTACAATTGCAATGGGAAAGTCCAAGTAATCACTGACAGAACTTACGCACGATTACGTAAGGTCTGAATAGACCTCTTGCAAAAGTCATTTTCATCAATTCATCGGACGGGCAAGATGCCCATCCCACAAAAATGACTCTTGTGGGATGGGCATCTTGCCCGTCTTAGTTATTTTTGCAAGAGGTCTGAATGATTTAAACTTTCTATCTCAATTTTTAGGCGAGAAGCAAAATTTATGCTATAATTATCACACTGATTTTCAATTAAAATCGTGCCAACCATGCAAACCATAGAAAAAAAATCTTCTTTATTCAACCAAGTGTTGATGGTTATTATATCCTTGCTAGTAGTCAGTGCAATTGCCATCACTATTACCCTAGTTATTCCCGGAGGAAAGGCAATTTTTGCCGGTCAAAGACCTACTAATCTTGGCATTCAAGCCGGAAAATTTGCCCCTTGTCCAAGTTCTCCCAATTGTGTCAGCAGTTTTAGTCAAGATGCCGAGCATAAAATTGAGCCTCTGTCCTATAATTCTACTCCTGCCGAGGCAATGGCTCAGCTAAAAAAAGTGATTCAGTCCTTAGAAAGAACTAAAATTATTACGGCAACTGATAATTATTTGTATGCAGAATTTACTAGCGCTTTAATGGGTTTTGTAGATGATGTAGAATTTGTCTTAGATGACCAAAAAAAGGTGATTCAAGTCCGTTCAGCTTCCCGTCTAGGAGATTCCGATTTCGGAGTTAACCGCAAAAGAATAGAAACCATCAGAGAGCAACTGAATTAATGAAAGCATGAGCGGGTAAAGAGTCCAATAATGTGATAATATCTGTTTGACAGGACTTAATGCAAAAATATTTGTAACACCGTTATCTCGGTATTACTTAAAGCGACCATAATTCCTTTTAGTAAATTTAGTGAGTTTTTTGAACATGACTAGCACTATCTCCGACATCAAAGTAAAAACGATTACGGGAGAAGAAAAAAAATTAGCAGAGTACGATGGTAAGGTACTCTTGATAGTTAACCTCGCTTCTAAATGTGGCTACACCCCCCAATACGCCGGTTTAGAAAAGTTAAACCAGAAATATCGAGAGATGGGTTTACAAGTTTTAGGTTTTCCTTGTAATGACTACGGAGCCCAAGAGCCTGGTACTAACGAAGAAATTGTAGCGTTTTGTACTGCAAATTACGGTGTAACTTTTGACTTATTTGAGAAAGTACACGCCAGAGGACCTGAACAACATCCTCTTTATGCTTATCTAACTGAAGCTATTGAACCCAAGGATGAGGTTTCATGGAATTTTGAGAAATTCTTGGTGAACAAGCAAGGTGAGGTAGTTGCGAGATTTCGCACCAGTGTAGCTCCTATCTCAACAGAATTGATCGCAGTTATTGAGATGGAATTAGCTAAATAATCTCATTATTAAAAGTTATGTAGCAGTAAAAATGGGTGGGGTGAAACTAAGTGAAACCCAACCCAAAGACGCTCTGCACAACTTTATTTAAAAAAATCGCAAAATTTGAGAGGAATTAAATGGAAAATTCGGCGTTAGATTTATTGGTAGGTTTCCTGGCAGGTGCGATTCTGATCGCTGGGCTAGTAATGTTATTTCAAGGAATTGGCTCTTTTCCCAAAGAAAAATAGAAATAATTAAACTGTAATCAGGGGATTTAATCCTAGGAGATTTAATAATAATGACTGACAATATTATGCTTACTCCTGGAAATTTGCGGCGGGTACATCACGCGGATAGCTATTACTAAAAATTAAGAAAGTTTAAATACTGACGATGGAATTTTGATTGTAACTGATTTATAAACTAGAGTTCGCTCCTGCTAATTCCAGAGATTCCTGCTTGACGCGGCCGGCCATTGCCGCCAATTGCAAGCTCATGTAGGCATTCAAATCTTCCAAGGTATAACTAGCAGAGAGTAATAACTGACCGATGAGCTTTTCAGCTTCAACCGTGAGGCGGCCAGTGGTGAGAGCTTGTTGAGCAATTTCGCGAATCGGAGTCATATAAAAAACCTGCTTTTGCTTTACATCTTTAGTATCACCCTTTTCTCAGTTCAACTCAGTGATGCTCATTCCCTTTCCCTGTGATGATTTGAGGTGCAATGCGTGATTAAATTTGAGCTTGGGAGTGACTGAAATCACAATTAGGACGCGAACACAGAGCGGTTTTTTGCCTTAGTTCTAGCAGAACTGTCAGAATTGACATTAATTTTTAGAGAAATTAACCGATTAAAAATACTCGTACCTTGACCCAGAAGGAATTTAAAAATGTTGACTGTCAGCAAGCTACAGTTTGCGAGTACATCCTTAATTGCTAAAGGCTAATTCAGAACCAGTGTGATACCAATATAGTTGGTAAGTGAGGAAACTTACTGTACGGCCATTTACGCCTCCTGACATCCATGAGTCGATCGCCCCAAAATACAACCAATCCCACTAGAGATCGTGTCACTTCCTGGCTGAACGGCTCTAAGTCTATGGAACCCCTGGTAGAAGCTATGCTGACATGGTTCGAGGTGCTGGGCTATACCGTTCTGCTGCAATCAGATATTGTCTCAGGACGACATCAGGGGATTTTGCGAAGTTATCGCAATGGCATACTGGGCGATCGCTTTCGTCAGGCGATGCAGCGCCTTAATCCAACAGTTTCACCTCAGCAGATTGAATCTATCCTCCATCAGCTAACAACAACTCGCAGCCGGCCAATACTACAACAAAACCGTCAATGGCATTTGCAATTGTTGAATGGTATCCAAGTTGAATCTTCAGTAACCGAGTATGGTACACCCGTTACCTTAGAACTGATAGATTTCTCCAATTTGCTTAACAACGACTGGTTAGTAATCCATTCCTTTCCTGTGATTGAGGGAGATTACCAACATTGTCTCGATCTAGTTATCTTTATCAACGGATTACCCTTAGCAGTCTTTCATGGTCTGCATGGGGGGGATGAATCATGGTCAATCCGCACTGCTTATTTACAGCTTCAAGATTATAAAGAACACCTGGCCAAGTTTTTCGCGTTTAATGAATTGTTCGTGATTTCTAATGGGATGCAGTCTCGGATCGGCACGCTCACAAATTCATGGAAACAGTTGATTACAATTCACTCAGTTAACGGAGAAGAACACCCTTTTGTAGGGCAGATGGAGATCGAAAAATTAATTCAAGGTGTTTTCGATAAGCGGCGTTTTTTTGAAATTATTCAGTATTTTATTGTTTTTCGACAGACTCGAACAATGTTAACTAAAAAGCTAATTTCTCATTCATTTTGTACAATCCCCACCCCTAAATACTTGGAGATCAATTGTGAAAACAGGACTCTTTTGCACCTACGAAAATCACTATCAGGATGCCCATCGAGCCATCGCCGAACAGAATGCGTTAGTGCTCCATGCCGAAGCCTTGGGGTTTGAGGAAGCATGGATTACGGAACACCACTTTAGCGATTTTCATATTAACCCGTCGATTACGGTATTGATGGCATATCTGGCAGCGGTGACATCCCGGATTCAACTTGGATCTGCTGCTGTTTTGCTGGCATTTCATAACCCGGTGACAGTGGCAGAAGAAATCGCTACCCTGGATCATTTGTGTAATGGCAGATTGTTATTGGGAGTAGCAAAAGGTGGCCCATTTCCAGAACAAAATCAACATTTTGGCATTGCTATGGGCGAATCTCGCCACCGGATGTTAGAAGCCTTGGAGTTGGTTGATAAGTTGCTTTATGGGACAGAGGTTTCGTTTGCTGGGAAATATTACCAATGCGATCGCCTAACTATCCATCCCAAACCTTTACAGTCCCCGATTCCAGTTTATCTAGCAACAAGCGATCGAGATGCGATTGAGCAAGCAGCATTACATTCCTTTGGTTTAATGGGAGGCGCACCCTTTTCTCTCGATCGATTAAAGACAAATCTGGCTTACTATCGCGCTATTAATGCCAATGGTGCGGAGAAGTTAGTGCAATGGTGCGGAGAAGTTAGTGCTGTCTCGTTTCTTTTTTGTCAGTCGCACCGATGAGGAAGCAATTGAGGAAGCTTTACCCTTTATTCGCGACTTCGTAACTCGGATGACCAAAAATGTTGCCAGTATAAAAAATGATGGCAATACCCAGCATCTCAAACCATCTGTAAATCAACAAACTTGCTTTGATGAAACCTATTTGTTGGCAAACTCAATTATCGGCAGTGTCGCCACCTGTCGCGACAAGATTAAACGATTTCAAGATGAATTAAATTTAGGCACTTTGGCATTGAAGCCTTGCTCGTTTGATTTACAAAAGAATCTGACTAGCTTGACTTGCTATGCAGAACAAATTCGTGATGCTTTGTAAACTTGATGCAGGAGGAAATCAAATGGCTACTGTTATCTTCTACTTTTGGGATTGCTTTGCGGCGCTGGCAATGACATAATTACTTTGTCTTTGCATAAGTCCTTTAACTCAATTGCTTATAACACAAATCTCACGGGAAATTTATTCCCCGTGTCGCTTTCCTCTAAGGACTAAATGCCACGATTGTTTCTCGCTTATCGAGGTTTTTTTATGAAAACGTCCATGCTTCCCCCCGACGATCTCGCTCCCACTCCCACATCTATCGATCAATTCTTGCAGTCACAACTTGAGGAAGCTGTGACCTACTATTTCTATGCAGGTTGCGATCGCATCACCCAGACTCTCTTAAGTCGGTGTGAGTGGTCAATAGAAAATTTAGATGTTCCAACATTGACGATTTCCTGTCCTGATGCTGAAACATATTGGCATTTGGTTGGTAACATTAAATGTATCAGTGATTATTTATCGCGAGTGACTCGTCCCAGCAAAATTGAGGTGCTTCCAGGAGACAAGAAAAACTTCTACTTTCAAGTAGAAATTGGTACATGAATCCGAAGTCAATTCAATTTATACTGTTCACGATGGATTTATTCTCGTGATTGAAGAACAAGAGATATTTACACTGGTTTGTAATTGAGGAGAAAGTAATGAAAGTTAGTGCTCGTAATACTTTGAAGGGAATAGTGAAATCTGTGGTGACAGGGGCTGTCAACGATGAAGTGACAGTCGAATTGTCTCCTGGTGTGGAAGTTACAGCCGTGATTACCAAAACCTCGGCTGAAAACCTGGGACTGGCAGCCGGTAAGGAAGTGTACGCAGTGATCAAAGCATCGGATGTGATAATCGCCATTGATTAGATGATCTGATCGCGACAAAGGCGTTCAACCCCGGTCAGGATGTACTCCACTTGACCGGGGGTTAGGGCGTGTTTTCAAACTATAAATTTGATGTAGGGGCGTTGGCGTAGCCTGCGCGTAGCGCATGGCATTCGGGCGATAAATTACCGCTATAAACCAAGGTTTTGTGTCCGAATGCTTCGCCCGACCAGAGTTTGAAAACACGCCCTAGTTTTGACAAATCCTATTGTGTCGCCAGCATCGCCTCAACTGGGGAAGGAATAGGCACTGCGATTGAGATTTGGATTCCAAATTAATTATATTAGTTATAAAAAAGTTTAATAATACTGGTCAATCGACCAGTTTTTTGTTTAGGGGTAAGGGTTTCAGATGCGGAGTTGGAAATGTTTCAGATAGTTGGTAGCATAACTAGCAGATTTTTTAGCTAACATTCTCCATTCTAAATTATAGAAGATAAATAAATCCACCTAATTATCGCCCAGATCCATCTTCTCTGTCTCAGAAATATCAGTTCTCATCACCATAATATCCGTTTCCCGATCTTCTAGCAAACTATTAAACTCAATTCGCCAGCAACAACAATTATGAACTTCTCAAATTTACCAGGGGACGATCAAGTATTTTC
>JFJP01041090.1_pt1 | contig 10222 bp, 9 predicted proteins | sample 431651 | NCBI WGS metagenome assembly JFJP01 (sample SAMN02602958, study PRJNA72255) | Microbial mat metagenome, whole genome shotgun sequencing project. | biome: fresh water; feature: sink hole; material: water; isolation source: purple microbial (photo- and chemosynthetic) mats found in... | reverse complement strand
CGTATGTTCAGGCGTAACCTATCCGTGATCCAAAACAGCCGCAACCCAAAAGGAGCACCCGAAGAAGGCGGAAAACACCTAACCCGCCCCGGAACTCCGGAGCGGGTTCGAATCACATCTGCGATAATTTTACCAGCCGACTGCGGGACGGGTGCTGGCCTTGCGGATTTCCTGTTCGTTACCTAATAAATTCAAATTTCATTGTAAACTTATTATCTTCGGTCTGCTCGGAAAGAATCTTGTAGGCAGCTTGACTTGGGTGGGTATTATCCGAATTTCTCTTGTCTACGTAAATTTTTACGTTCGCTTTTTCACATTTTTTTTCAATTAAATGCAATAGCTTTTCTCTGATTTTTTCTTGGGGCATATTCGGAACCGTTCGGTTCAGATCAACAGTGATCGACCCCCCATCTGGGGATGTATATTCTGACGCGATTGGTAAATCCGAGATAACACTATAACTTGGTGAGAAAACGGGTGAAAGGCTCTCGCCGGAATTTAAGTTCTTCAGTGATCCGCCCGCCCCTTTCTTTTGGTCTCCGGTATAACCGCTCATCATAGCAAGCGTTCGCCAATGTGCCGCCCGCTCGGGATCCGGCTTCACCCATTTCCCATCGGTATAGCAGATCGAAAGTCTCCATTGAGCCATCGCATGCCCTTTTTCAGCGGCACGCCGCCACCACTTCGCCGCCTGGAAACGATCATGCTCCACCCCTGTCCCCGCTTCGTACGCTGTTCCCAGATTATATTGGGCATCCGAATTGCCTTTGGTGGCGGCTTTTTCCCACCAATAGACGGCCTGCACGTAGTCCTGAGTGACAAGATCGCCCTGCGCATACAGGTATCCTAAATTGCACTGTGCATTCACGTCACCTAATTGTGCCCTCTCACGCATTAGAAGAAGGTCACTTTGCGCTAGACTAAAAAACGGAGCCCCGAGACAAATCATCATTAGTATGGTAAGCCGCCGCATCGATTTTAGAACATTCGATTTCATTACGGCCCCTTCACCGTCATTTTGGCTGCAAAAGGCTTACCACCCTACGGACGGTTTGCTACCGGCTTTGGTGATTTGGACTTCGTCTTCCCAAACGGCAAGCCCGGTGCCCACTTCGGTGAGGGACATCTGGAAGGAGTAGGTGACTTGGCGGTTTTTACCAACGCTCACACGGTCTTCAAGCAGTTTGCCGGAAAGACTGTAATCCGGCAGGGCTGTTGTCGATGCAGCCGGTTTGTCGTTCATAAATGCGGCATACTCGGCGGCGTCTTTGGCCAGCGGATCTTCGGCACGCCCCCCCATTCCCATCGTGGTGGTGGTCATCACTTTTCCGGTTCGGTTGAGGCTGACTCGAATTTTTTTAACAAGCGAGTCTGTTTCGATATGCTGCTGGGTGTTGTTGACAATGCGACTAATTGCAAGCACCGCAGGCTGCTTGGGAGCACGCTCCAGTGTTCCAGAATTCAATAGGGATGCGACCAATTGATCGGCTGCGTTATTCCAGTCCTGAATGTTAATCTGGTTAAGCGAGACGATGGTTTCGGTGCCTTGTGTAGAGACGTACCGAGCTCTAGACGAGGTACAACCCGATACAAAGAGGATAGAAAGTAAACTAGTTCTAATAAGTAATGCTTTCATGATGAGGAATTCCTTGGGTTATGGATTAAATGGATTTAGATCATGCCGCTGCGGGAATGGACGGGGTTCCTGAAGTTTTAAAACAAAATCCACGGCCTGCGGGTTTGGCGCGATGGCACTGATGGCTTTCTGCTCTTCGCCGGCGAAGGAAAGGCCTCTCCATCCTGCCCCCAGAGAGTTAACGAGCATACCGTTGGTATCGTACCACTCCCATGCATAATTGATGCTTATCGACGAGCTCTTCTGGTTGACTAAGAGAACCTGTACTTTAGTTAGATTACCACTAACTACACCTTCATTGACCTGCACGATGCCAATCTTATGGCGCAGTGTAAGGTCGGGCTGAATCCGCTTGTCGGCGACAAGCTGTGCATTCCCTATAGGCTGCACGCGCTCCACACTGGCGACAGAAGCCCGGCATCCGGTCAGGAGAACCGGCACAACAACAAGAAGAAGGAGTCTAATCTGTATTTTCATAAGAGATCCTTAGTTCAGGGTGAATTGCTCAATGATGGGTAGAGCTGTATCATTGACGCTGCGCACCATCAAGATGTTTGTTTTCCCGGGCGTTACGCTAACCATCCGCGAAGTCATTCCAATTTGCAGATTGACCTGTCCGTCGGCAGGAGTCGGCATGCGAATATAGGCAAATTCTTTTGGCAGGGTTGTCCAAGTTCGCAGATCGGCGATGTTGGTTGCCGCCTGATAAGCTGCAAAGCTCACTTTCACACCCAACTGGGCCAGCTGATTTCCGTTTTTGACTGCAACCTCTTCAGCGGCCCGTGCTACAATGGCTTTGGTTGCTGTGGTCAGCAACGTTTTGGTCATCATCACCGGCCACTCGTTTTTAAAGTCGCGGCTGATCACAGCATCCATACTGCACAGCAACTCACTAACTCTGGATACTCCACCTGCCGTCGCACTCATTTGCGGGATATAGTTTTCATGATAGTCAAGCCGCGGAAAGGCCGCGCCGATATAAGTGACCTCTTCAGTCAACAGGAACAGCGGGAGATCAATCCGAATCTGTTTACGACTGACTGCGGAACCAGTCGCAAAAATCACATAAGTCAGAGCCTCGGCAGAACCGCCGGAAGCCATCGACTCCACCATGTCAGAGTCAGCTGCAATATAGGTTCCCGGCGACATGCTGTTGACCCGTTCAAATGACTTTCGGGCTCTCTCGATGTCTGCATTGTCAAAGGCAAGGTGACTAAAAAACAGTCCATCAATAAAAACGGAGAAGGGGTTCACATAGTCAGCATAAGGAAGGATGCGTGCATCCACCTCTGCCATCTCGATGTTGACTGCGGTCGAAAAGGTAGCGTCCCGCTCGGTACGACTCACATCATAGCCGGGGGTCGATTCCCCTTCAGGGGTTTTAAACTCTCCAGCCTTGGCCTGCGCTGCAACCTCAAATGCCGCCTCAATTTTTTTCTGATTTTCTGCAACAGCATCTTTTTGGCGCTGAAACGCCCGATTGAGCTCTATACGGGCCTTATCCTTGTCGGACAGAAGCAGGTAGTTGAGCGCCTTATAAGTATTTAGCATGATCTTATCGTAGGCTCTCCCTTGATACGGAAGATTTGCCTGACTACTAAACAAAGCCATCGCTTCTTTAGATGCCTTAATTTCAGCCTCTTCCTCATATCGATCAACGATGTCCTCAGCTTTGTCAAACGCAGCAAGACTCCCTTCGATATCCCCGACCGCAGAGAGAATGGTTCCCTGTTCAAGTCGCCATATCAGCTCATCTTTGGAGCCGGTTGATTTCTCCGCCTTCACAATCACATTGGTTACAGCAAGATCACCGTTCCCAGCTTGCCAAGCCTCCGTCATTTTCAGCCCTTGTTGGGAATAAGTGGAGCACCCAGTAAAACTTATGACTGCACAAAATCCCGAAATAAATAGGACTGCTTTTTTAAGCATGAAACTATACCTTAGTTCGACGGACGAACCACGCTGCCTTTAACAACACCAAAGTTCTCTGTTAGGACTCCACTGGAAAATTTCGGGGTTACCTGATCAATTCGCAAGCTGCCAACCTTCACTTCGCTACCGCCGAGAGATTCCCCTGTATCCGGATCAATCATTTCCTCCCCCAGCGCGAAAACATCCCAGATCTGGCCGACGGCAATGCCTGCTCCATCGCCACGATTAATCGTGGCCTGCGGGCCGATCAATGCAATGATTTTTGCGGGATAGATTACATCCACAACCCGATTCGCGACCTTACCACCCATCTCCTGAGCAATCTTCCGAAGCAGTTCATCTGAGAAACTTCCCGATTTTACGGACTGACTCATCAGCTGTTCAAGGTCTTTATTATCCAGCTGAAAGTTAGCTGATTCGATCAGTTTGCCACCATGAGCAACATCATAGATTCGGGCAACCATGCCCAGGCGGATTTTTCGTTTGGTCACGATCTTGCCAATGCCGCCGAATGTGGCGGTTTCTACAAAATCCTGAAAATCATCCACGGATGGAACAATCAGATAATCCGCTTCACCGGGTTGCAGGCCTTTACCTGTTAAGCCCCCCTCTTCCATCAGAGAGTCCAGATCGCTGCGAGCAATGATTTCAAACTTACGAGTCCCGTTGAGCGCATCAATGGTCTGTCCGTCAATCGCCTCAACTACACGCCGCAAAGAGGGATAAGTGCCATCTGCTGATGCCGAAGATTCTATCGAAGGCGAGATTTTCACCTTTGCTACCGCAACAGTTTTCCGCTGCGCAAACGCGCTACCGGCGCCGAAAACCAGCAGAGCTAATGCTGAACAAATAAACATTTTCTTCGTTTTCATATCGTTTCCCTCTTCCCGGTTAGTCCTGGTTCATCAGACTCTGGTTTTTCTTAATGGTGATACCCTCATCCGTATCCACTTTTACATCTACTTTAAAGCCGGATTGCCGAAGCATCTGGGCCTGCCCGCGCAACACTTCAACCTGGGCATCATTCAGCTTGGTTTTCTGCAGCAGCTCATTAAACATCTTTGTCTTTTCCTCCCATCGACGAAGTCCCTCATCATTGAGCTGCATAGAAATGTTCAACTGCATACCCTCATGGATGTTGACCATACGTTCGTAAGGAGCCAGATCATCGCGGACCAGTCGGATGCGATGTAACCCAGGTGCTGCTTGAAACCCATTCAAATAGTCTCGCCCAGTGGTTCCTATAGCAAATCCATCCAGCTCAACTGTAACCGCCAGAGGCTCAACCGTCGCTTTATTGGCTGTAATTTTAACATTCCCATCCTTATCAATCTCCGCCTGTGGAAAATTGATGTCACCCAGGCTGATCCCAATTTGAAAACTAACCTGTTCTTTTGCCACATTAACTTCACGAATCTGTGCGGTCTTCTGTTTCAGGCTGGATGCCATCTCCTTGCTGGCCTTCGCCAGCAACTCACGAATCAGACCGGTTGTGGTAGTCTGAGAATGCTTTGTCTGCTGAACGGTTCGGCTAGGTTCCACCATTCCCGCAGTAAGCGATCCCCCAGTGTTGCCATCTAGAATTTTGTACGATCCTCGCAATGTAAAAATTTGATTGTCATATTTCACATTGTACGCATCGACGGAACGCACCTCGGTATCCAGCCCCATAAATGAAGCGAACAGCAGGTAATCTGCTCCAAGATTTTGAGCCAGACGTAGAGAAGACGTCCGGTCGTCCAGCAGAGTGTCTAAATCATTCTTTTTAGATCGCTTCAAAAGATCCCCTGTCGCACTAACAACCATCTCGCGACTAATCACTTCAAAACCGAGATCGGTCACCTGAGCGGTTATCATATCCTCAAAAATCGGCATTTGATCGTTCAAATCAGCACCTGCCCGATTCGCTACAAAAATGGCCACTTTCTTGGTCATCGGCTGTGAAGGATTCACTTTGTCGTGTTCATACGTCTCAATCACTGTTCGCGACTCCGATTCGGCAGCATACCCTGTTATAGAAACCATTGTTAAGATACACAGTGCGACTCTTGTAATCTTCATAGGCCCTTCTCCATTTCGTAGTTCAACATCCAGCAGGATTTTTTTTGACAGTCCCCCAAGCGCAACCAAACAATCAAGCCAAAAAATATGTCTATAAAATATTTCCAGCGCAACCTAGCAGGTCACACGGCATTCAACAGACTCCGAATTCAAGCGAATCACTGTAGTCCCATACGCAGTTTAAAAACAGTGCTGGCTAGCGCCGAGCCCTTATCGAAAGATAAGGCGGACTTTTGTCAGTCGAATGGTATTTCACTGGTTTGATACAAATTTTTTTGCGTTAGCGGACTTAATAAACTCAAAAACGTTGGAAAATTTGCGTTCTGCCACAAGTTGGTTAATTAAATATCCTACAGCCGTTACACCGGCGCCACCGATTAATCTTTCTGAAGTATCTCTACTGCCATATTCGGCGGAGCTTTCTGTGTAATACTTATGCCCGTCTCTGTCCGTGGCGGAACGTCTTTCGCCAGCGCCACCGAGCACTTTTGACATGAAATATATAAAAACCACTACTAAAAAGGACTTCCCGCTCCAAATTACAACAGTTTTATACATGTCTCTATTTTGCATAATATAAGTATTTGAAAAAGTAACAAACGTGAGGGCTATAGTGAGAAGCGTAATTATCACTGAATGGATGCTGAACCCGCTAAATATTGCAAGAATATCTATCACGATGAGAATAAAATTAATTGCTATAAATGCTAACTCAGTATAGTCCTTGAATACAATTGCGGGGTTTTTTTCATTTTTCGTCCACGCATAACTTTGTATTGACGAATAAATAAACCAGCCGAAGATTCCTATTAAGATCCAATATTCCATATTTCACCGCATTCAGGGTATAATCTCTGAAATTTTCTCTCCAACACTTAATTGCTAAGAAATCGCTTTTCAGCAGTGCGGGCACAGACCCATTGAGGCCAGCCTGCAAACGCGCTTTTATTGATGGCAGTATGCAAGAACAGGATGGTGTTGTCAAACACGGTGTCCTGCCGGGCTTTTAAAAGTGAGTTTGTTTTAAATCAACATGTTACAGACGTTTTTCAAAAGACCATGACAAAACACGACAAAAGTCATCCCCCTTCTTGACAATTTTTATTTTATGACGTAAACAAAATCGCCTTAGAGAGGAACTGAATGCAAGCACTCATACTCTCCGCAGTGCAAAATGATATTAATAAGGAGGGCCCGTCAATGTCACGATTCCGGTTCGCTGTTCTGCTTGTTTTTGTGAACTGTTCCCTTTCTTTCGCCGCTGATCCGCAGCCGGGCGAATCGTGGTTTGTTTCAACCGAAACGCTGATTCTCCAAAAATCTCCTTCGGGATTATCGCCAGCTGTGAAAACACTAAAATATGGGGACCCTGTAACGGTAGAAGATTTGCTTCTTGTTTCGGTGGGTCAAGCGGAATATCCCGATGACAAGTTTGCAACGACCAATATCCTTCCTCGATGGATTCTGGCTTCGTTCGGAGGAGAAAAGGGATACCTTCCCGTCTCATCCATGGCCAGCAAATGGTTAATAAGGAATCAGGACCCTAACGGAGCAATCTCCGGCGCTGATGCTGGCGTGGCCCAGAAAGGGTTTTCCGAGTCTGAAGATGACATGGACTTGGCCTCCATGCGCGGAGCTGCCGGTTCCGCTAAGACAGGAACTGCCGATGCAGGTGCCGTACAGAGGATGCTTGATGAGTTAGCACCGGCTCCCGAATCCTGTTTTTCTGAAATATTGACACCTGGGCAGATCCAATCAGCGGACGAAGTTCTCAAGGAACTCTCTCTGGCATCGGAGGCCCCGGGGAAAACAGGCTCACTTTGGAAGAAGAGCAAACAGTTGGGCGCCACAGGCCTGAAGTTTGGAGCCAAGATATCCGGCGAAGTGGCCGGTGAGGACAAAAACGTCGCCATGGCCTCAAAAGCCGGAGAGATTGCTGGGGACATGTTATATAGTGAGATAGGCGCGGTACAAGAGTTTCAGCTCGGCAAGGTTGTGAGTTCCAAAATCCTGCCCTCATATAAACTGTTACCCTACGATCATATTGTAACGCGATATATGAACCTGTTAGGCGGCGCACTGGCCGCTGCTTCCTGCGACCCCACGCCTTACAAAGGTTACCGCTTTGTGGTTCTGGACGATGATGAAGTCAATGCGTTTGCGGCACCGGGCGGGTTCGTGTTTATCACTACCGGCATGTTGAGATTTCTTGAGGACGAAGATGAGATGGCGGCCATACTGGCACATGAAATTGCGCACGTGGAACTCCGGCACGGTATACAAGCTGTCGGCAAGGAGAAGGTACTGAAGCTGTTTTCAATGGCCAAGGAGCTTGCCGAAGACCAGAGCGGAGCGGGACAAGCCGGACAAGGTTCTATCGAGAAGCAAATCGCTACTCTCGCTGATGAGATCTTCAGCAAGATGATGAGCTCTATTCGTCAAGGGTACAGCGTGGAGATAGAAAGCGAGGCCGATTGGCGTTCCATCCAGCTCAGCCGTGTGCTCGGCTACGACACCACGGTATTGTACAATGTCCTTGAACGGTTTAAAGAGCAGAAAGGATCCTATGGGGGCGCCAACTACCCTCGGGAACGTGGAGCCGACGCGGTGCTTTACCAGAAGCGATTTGATCCGAACTACCAGCCTGCAGATCGGACGGCCCGAACCAAGCGATATAAAGAGTTCCTCACACTGCTTCCCGCAGGATCTGGGGCCGCCGGGCTGTAAAAATTCCTGCACCTGATGCATGAAAGGAGTCTGTTATGTCCCCGAACCCCTCGGTCACCTCACACGATAAGCTTCAGGATAAGCGGATTGAGGTAAATCGCCGTCTGATCGAGACCCAGACCAAATATTTGGAAGAGATCCGCAACCACTTCCTGCCTGAGCAGGTGCATACCGAATCGAAGAAACTCAGGACGTTCATTACCAGAATGGTTACACGGGCCGTGCTGGGGTTTGCATTTGTCTGCGGCCTCTGGGAAACGCTGGGCTGGTATTTTGATCGCTGGGAAATCCGAAATATGGCCTGCGGGTACGCGGATGTTGCTCGTGACATGTATTACAACGAAAACAATCCCGAGATTGCTCTTGAGTTTCTTAACAGGGCGATCGAACTGCAGGAAACCGATGCAGAATTCCGTTTTTTACGGGCTTATATTGACGGGATGGCCGTGGCGCGAACCCTGCTAAATCTTGATAGGCCATTTAATAAGGAAGAGCTGGACCAAGCCCATCAGGCCCTTGCCCAAGCACTGTTCCTGGCAGGTCTGGAGCCGGAGCGGCCTGAAGCCTTCATCCTCCAAGGACAGATCCTAATGCTGCTGAAAGAAACGGATCGGGCCGAAGCGGCTTTAAGGAAGGCCCTACAGCTTGACCCCTCCAGTGATTTCGCGCACGTCCGGATGGCCACCTTTCTTATCGAAAAGGGCGATTTGGATACCGCAACGACACACGTGAACAAGGCCCTTGAATTGAATCCTGAGTCCAAGTGGGGGTACTTGTGGAAAGGAGTGCTCTTAAGAGACCGGGATAAGGACTACCAGGGTGCCAGAGCGGCCTATGAAAAAGCCCTTGAGCTGGATCCTAGATTCGACCTAGCTTGGTATAACAAGGGCTGGACCTGGGTCACAGAAAAAGAAAAAGATTATGATCAGGCCAAGGCGGCAATGGAGAAGGCTCTGTTGATTAATCCTGAATACAAGGAGGCTTATTATGCCATTGGTATGTTTTACGGATATCAGGATAATTATACGGTGGCCCGATTATACATGGATAAGGCCCTTGATATTGATCCGCAATTCCTGACGGCCCTCAAGTGGCGAGGTATTATCTGGGGTGAAATGGGCAAGTATGAAGAGGCCCTTCAGGACTTTGAGGCGGCGCTCCGCGTGGATCCCATGAATGCCGACCTGTATGTGCGCCGTGCAAAAATGCGGGAGATGATTGGGCAACTGGATGAGGCACTGCAGGATCTTCGTTTTGCTACAGAGCTGGATCCCGGGTCTAAGCGCACGGCCTTGTATTTTGGCAATCTGTTCCTGAAAGCGGGCGACCCGAAATCTGCGCTTGAGCATTTCGATCGGGCGATCGGCTTGGATGAAGCGTACGATGATGCCCATTCCCAGAAATCAGCTGCTCTGATTGAGCTAGGCCAGAATGATGAAGCCCTTGCAGCTGTGGATACCGCCATAAAACTGGCGCTGTATAAACCAGAGCGGTTCTGGGTGCAGAAGGGACTGTTGCTTCAGAAGATAGGCCGGCCTTCCGATGCCCTAGCCTGTTTTATTAAGGCACGGGAGCTAAATGACCGGCTGGCCGATGCCTGGCGGAAAGAGTATGAGATTCTTAATGAAAAAGGCGAGACGGATGGTGCCACAGTAGCACTTTCTGCCTACCTTAAACTGAAACCCTCTGACGAAGAAGCACGGCAAATTATTGAAGGGTTGAAGAGGGGCTCTTCAGAACCTGTTGCCGGAGCCTCAAACGGGCTTTAAAGACATCAGCCCGGTCAGATTTCTGCACTTGCCGTAAAAAACGCCGAGGCGCAACCCGGCCACATCGTAATCTTCTGCTGGAAACTGGGCGGGATTA
>JFJP01035264.1_pt1 | contig 10222 bp, 11 predicted proteins | sample 431651 | NCBI WGS metagenome assembly JFJP01 (sample SAMN02602958, study PRJNA72255) | Microbial mat metagenome, whole genome shotgun sequencing project. | biome: fresh water; feature: sink hole; material: water; isolation source: purple microbial (photo- and chemosynthetic) mats found in... | reverse complement strand
GCCTTCCTCCACGAACAGGCGGATGCCTGGACCGAAGCGCCTGTGCGCGATGATGCGGGCGTACATGCGCTTGTTGGTGCGCAGGAAGGCGACGGCGGCGATGATCCAGAAAATGGTCGTGGGCAGCCCGGGCAGGAAGACGCCCAGCCAGCCCAGGATGAAGGCCAGCCAGCCGACAGCCAGCGTGACCCAGGTCCTGAACCTGCCGGCACGTACTCCGGCAACGTCTTTTTCTGCCCGGACACGAATCACTTCGGTACCTCCGAAAGCGCTATGCCCATCGCGTCGGCTACGCCCTTGCCGTACGCGGGATCTGCCTTGAGGCAATTGCCGACGTGCCTGATCTTGATGTCGCGCGGCGCGTCTCCCATGGCCCTTGCTGTGTTCCAGAATAGAGCGGCCTTCTGGTCCGCGCTCATCAGCCTGAACAGGGCGCCCGGCTGGGAATAGTAGTCGTCATCCTCACGGTGGCTCCAGCGGCCGGCCGCGCCTTCAAGGTCGAGCGGCGGCTCTGAGAAGTCAGGCTGCTCCTGCCACTCGCCATAGCTGTTGGGCTCGTACCCCAGGGCGCTGCCGTAGTTGCCGTCGACACGCATCTGGCCGTCGCGGTGATACGCGTGGAAGGGGCAACGCGGCGCGTTGACCGGAATGGACAGGTGGTTGACGCCGAGGCGGTAACGCTGGGCGTCGCCGTAGGAAAACAGCCGGCCCTGGAGCATCTTGTCCGGAGAGAAACCCAGTCCCGGCACGATGTTGGCCGGATTGAAGGCCGCCTGCTCCACATCGGCGAAGTAGTTCTCGGGATTCCTGTTGAGTTCCAGAACGCCCACCTCGACGAGGGGATAGTCGGCATGGGGCCAGACCTTGGTGAGGTCGAACGGGTGGTACGGGCATGTCGCCGCGTCCTTTTCCGGCATTACCTGGATGAACATGGTCCACCGAGGATACTCTTTGCGTTCTATGGCTTCATAGAGGTCTTTCTGGTTGCTCTCCCTATCCTTGGCGACAACAGCTTCCGCTTCCAGGTCGGTAAGGTTCCTGATGCCCTGCTGGCAGCGGAGGTGGTACTTGACCCAGAAGCGTTCACCCTTCGCGCTGATCATGCTGAAGGTGTGGCTGCCGAAACCGTGCATGTGGCGGTAGCTGGCGGGGATGCCGCGGTCGCTCATCACGATGGTAACCTGGTGCAGCGCCTCGGGCAGCGAGGTCCAGAAATCCCAGTTGTTCCTGGCGCTGCGCATATTAGTACGCGGGTCGCGCTTGACCGCATGGTTCAGGTCCGGGAACTTGAGCGGATCGCGGAGGAAGAACACCGGCGTGTTGTTGCCCACCAGGTCCCAGTTGCCCTGCTCGGTGTAGAACTTTACGGCGAAGCCGCGGATGTCGCGTTCCGCGTCGGCTGCTCCGCGTTCTCCTGCCACGGTGGAGAAGCGCACGAAGGTCTCCGTCGTTTTTCCGACTGCAGAAAAAAGCCGGGCCTTGGTATACCTGGTAATATCATGGGTAACGGTAAAGGTGCCGAAAGCGCCCGAGCCCTTGGCGTGCATGCGCCGTTCGGGAATGACCTCGCGGTCAAAATGGGCCAGCTTCTCCAGGTACCAGACATCCTGGAGCAGCATGGGGCCGCGTCTGCCAGCAGTCATCACGTTCTGGTTGTCAGGCACGGGAGCTCCGGCCGCTGTGGTCAACTTTTTGGATTCAGCCATGGAATACCTCCCGCCGTCCGCAAACGGCTCCATCGTGTCTCCACGAGCCTTTCCCGGTGGTCCGGTCAGGCTCGTGGAATCCTGCGTCATGGGGACAGAGCTACTTCAGGATGGCCTTGAGCACCTTTTCCTTGTCGATTTTCTTTGTGCAGAAGAACCAGTCGTGGCAGGTAACGCCCTGCTCCTTGCCGTCCATGCGGTCCTTGGCCACGCCGCAGGATCCGGCGGTGGGTACGATCACATCATCGCCGGGGCGCCAGTCGGCCGGGCAGGCTACGGAGAAGGCATCCGCGGTCTTGAGTGCCTGCACCACGCGGTGCAGTTCGTCGAAGTTGCGGCCTATGCTCAACGGATAGTAGATCACGGCCCTGATGATGCCCTTGGGGTCGATGAAGAACACGGCGCGGACTGCCTTGGTCGCCGATTCGCCCGGCTGTATCATGCCGTACTTCTTCGCGACGTCCATGGTGATGTCCTCGATCAGCGGAAACTTTACCTCGACGTCCTTCATGCCCTTGTAGTCGATCTTGTCCTTGATGGTCCTGAGCCAGGCTATGTGGCTGTACAGGCCGTCGATGGACAGGCCTACGAGCTTGCAGTCAAGTTCTTCGAACTTCTGCTCGAGGGTGGCGAAGGTCATGAACTCCGAGGTGCAGACAGGGGTAAAGTCCGCGGGATGGCTGAACAGGATGACCCAGTGGCCTTCGTACTTTTTGGGGAATTCAATCTCTCCCTGGGTGGTCACGGCCTTGAAGGCCGGTGCCTTGTCGCCGATGCGGGGCATGGGGATGACGGTCTCGTTGCTTGTTTCCATAAAAACTCCTTGTTCTGGTTGTTGTAGGGGGCGAATGACGGCGGATGGTTTCCGCTGTCCAGTATCCGCGCATATGCGAATATACAAAGCAACAAGCGTGCCAAGCTGAGTGCTCGATTCAATTCTATTCAATACAATTAATTAAATAATAGCATCTATAACGGCCACTTGCACGGCACCGATATTTCAGCGATAGTTCACCACTATGACGGTGCACAACGATATTTCGGTGACGAGGCGGATACAGGATTCCTGGTTGCGGCCCGGCATGGAAGCCCTGCTCGCACCAGAGCGGACCATGGACATAGTCCTCGATTCACTGCGGGAACTCATAGACTACGAGCTTGCCGTAGTGCTGGGCTATTCGGGAGACGACCGCCTGATGGTCAGGACCATGAAAGGCCCGCTCGCGTCGCCCCGGCTGGCCGGTTACAGCATATCGCTGGCCGCGCGGACCGACCTTGCCTCGTTGCTTGCGCTGGGCAAACCGAAGCTCTTCCTGACCGACGACGACTACGTAGACACCTACGCCGAAATCCTCGACCTGCCGGCAGGCCACTCCTGCCTCGCCGCGCCGCTCGTGATAGACGGCACTGCCATAGGGCTCCTGACCCTGGACCACCGGAGCTGTGGCGTCTTCTCCGAGCAGATACTCCGCTTCATCGGCGTCATATCGCGGCTCATCGCGGTGGCGCTGGCCCAGTCGGAGGCGTCACGCACCCTGCAGGACAGGAATTCCAGGCTCACGGCAGAGCGAAACCGACTCCTCAAGCACGACGCGGAAGCCTTCAGGGACCTCGCCGGCACGTCGCAAGCCTGGCTGTCTGCCCTCGACTCCGTAAAGCTGGTTGCCGCTACTGAATCGCCGGTGTTGCTCCTCGGCGAGACGGGCACGGGCAAGGAAGAGGCCGCCAAGGCCATACACCGCCTCTCGCCCCGGTCGGCCGGTCCCTTCGTCGCGCTCAACTGCTCGGCCATGCCGGCGTCGCTCGCCGAGAGCGAGCTGTTTGGCCACGAGAAGGGCTCGTTCACCGACGCCCGCTCGCTGCGCCGGGGCCGCTTCGAACTGGCCGACGGCGGAACGCTCTTCCTTGACGAGATAGGCGACCTGCCGCTTGAAATACAGCCCAAGCTGCTGCGGGCCCTGCAGGAAGGCAGCTTCGAGCGAGTCGGAGGCGAAACGCCGGTGCAGGTGGACGTGCGCATCATCGCGGCCACGCACGCCGACCTCGGAGCGGCAGTGGAAACCGGCCGCTTCAGGGAAGACCTGTTCTACCGCGTGGCAGTGTTCCCGCTCAGGATGCCGCCACTCCGGGAACGCCACGGCGACGCCATCATCCTGGCAGAGCTGTTCGCGTCCCGGCTCCGCATGCGGCCCGGCTGGGGGTCGCTGACCTTCAGCGAGGATGCGCTCAGGCTCCTGGAAACTGCACCCTGGCCTGGCAACGTCCGTGAATTGCGCAACGCGGTCGAGCGCGCGGCCATACTTGCCCGCGGCGGCATGATAGGTGCCACCGAACTCCGTGCGGGAGACTGGACCAGGGGACGGCCAGCGCCATGCGCCAGGGACGCGTCGTGTATCGAAGGGTGTTCAGAAACTGGTACGGGAACGCTCGAGGAAACGGAACGACGCCACATCTCGGCGGCACTGGAGCGCTCGGGCGGCAGGATCTACGGAAGCGGTGGCGCAGCCCTGGCGCTCGGCCTCAAACCGAGCACCCTGCAGAGCAGGATGAAGAAGCTGGGTATTGTCAGGAAGGAATCGATACGATGAACCTGCTCGCCCACGCACTGCTCGCCTACGCAACGCTCGACGATACCGGGGGCCAGGAATGCACCGGCTCGATGATGGCTGACTTCTTTGCCGGCCAGGATGCGGCTGACTATCCCGCAGGCATCCAGGCGGGCATGGCCCAGCACCGCGACATCGATGGCTTTACGGACACGCACCCTTCGTTCATTGCATGCAGGCGCGCGATAGCTGGCGCAGGTGCTCCGCGCTTCACCGCCGGAATCCTCACCGACATATTCTGGGACCACGTGCTGGCGTCCGACTGGAAAACCTGGGGAAAACCGCTCTGCGCTCTGGATCTGGAACCGTTCTGCGCGGAATTATATACCAGGCTCGGCAAGACCAGGACCATGCACAGCCCCGGCTTCGCCAGGGCCTACTCCTGGATCGTCGATCTGTCCTGGCTGACCTCGTACGCGCAACCCGCAGGCATAGAGCAGACGCTCCAGGGTCTGTCCACACATATGAGCGGCAACCTGGACCTGGCAAAAAGCGTCAGCATCCTTGCCAGCCTGGACGGGCCGATACGTGCGCACTTTGCTGCCTTCTGGCCTGACCTCGTGGATTTTGCGCGGGGCTGGGCCGGGCGGGAAATCACGCCAGGAGCGTACGCAGGCAACGAGCTGAAACATGAACCAACACCGTCATGTTGACATTGCCCCCCTCGGTGTTACTCTGGTGGTACACCGGAAGGATGAACAATGCCTACAAGCAAGCAAAGAATCAACATTACTGTAGACTCTGAGTTGTTCGCTTTGCTCGGTCACATGGCCGGGAAAAAACACCTCGCTGTGGCTGCATATATCAAGGATCTCGTCGAAAAGGCAGTGGAACTGGAAGAAGACCGTTATTTCTCGATTATCGCGGACGAGCGTCTCTCAATCCATTCCACCAAGCCGAGCATCGATCATGAATCCGCATGGGGATGAGCTATACCGTCGTCTACCTTGAGGATGTGGTCCGCAAGGACATTCCATCACTCGATGCCACAACGAGAGATTCAATCAAGCTGGCAATCGAAGAAATGCTGACCACCAACCCGGTCGAGTTCGGCAAACCCCTGCAGTATTATTTAAAATGATGCAGGCGGCTCCGTGTCGGTGACTGGAGAGTCATATATCAGCTTTCAGGTCAAACGGTTACCATCGTCAAGATCGGACATAGAAAAGAAATTTATCGCTGATGTGGATGCCACAAGACTGCCATCAACGGATCAGGCTATCTATTCGCAAAACAGTCGGGCAGGATCGACTCTGAACCCCTCAAGCAGCTTCGAGGGCACGGGGCCACGGGGCGTCAGCGGTTCGTAGAGGTCGCCCTTGCCGAAGCGGCCGTTTATTTCGAGTGAATATACATTAATCCATTTGCCCAGCGGATCGATGACCCAGTACTCGCGGACGCCGGCCCGTTCGTAGCGCCTGAACTTGTCGTTCTGGTCCCACTTGGACGTTGACGGCGACAGGATCTCCACAGCCAGTTCCGGCGCGCCGCGCGCATACTTGTCCAGCACCTTCCTGTCGTCGCAGAACACCATGATGTCCGGCTGGACGACTGTGTCGATGTCTTCGTCGTCCTCATCGCTATCGGGGATGAGCACGTCAAACGGTGCGATGAAGACTTCGCAGGGCTTGTCATCAAGATAATCAGCAAACACCCTGAACAATCGGCCCAGCAGCCGCTGATGCGCCGCGCTCGGTGCGGCCATGGCCATGGCGACCCCGTCCACAAGCTCCCAGCGTTCGTCATCGGGCCATGTGGCGTAATCACGGTACGTGAACAGTCCCTCGTCACTCAAGGTGGTCCACTTTGGTCCAGTCAATTGAGTACGAGATGCGGGAGGCTACAGATTCGACACTGGCATCGGTATGGTGGAGCATGCCAGCCGCCGGGCCACATGGTGTGCCGCCGTCAAGGTTTCTTCATTGTTGCCCTTTGCATCGATGGTGTGGACTACTCCGTTGCAGGCGCAGACGTATGTCGACGTGGCGTCTGCCCAGATGCAGAACGAGGTGCCCCGGACGCCCATGACGGTCTGCGCGGTCTGCACATTGAAGGAATTGCCTGTTGCCACCGTCTCGAGCTTCTTGAGCACCGCGGTTACACCGCCTCGCTCCAGCTGGACTACGGGCACGAGACTGGTCAGATCGATATCGACAAAGGCGTTCTGTCCAATGCTGAGAACGTTGCGATCGTCGAACACAAGGTCAAGTCGAGCACCAGGCTCGGTCCTGACGGTGAACTTCCGCCCGATCTCTTCACCAGGCTCGACAGAAGCACCATTGACCGTCACGGTACCTTCAAGGTACACGACCGAGGCGGGGCGGACTGATCGGGCAACCGGAACTGCGGCCTGCGGAGCTACGGCTTGCGGAGTTGCCTCCACCGGGGCCTTGGTCCCCGAGCAGGAGGAAAACGACAGCAGCGACGAAACGAAAAGAGCAACGACGACTTTCGGTACCTGGTTGTTACGCATGTGGATAAGATCGTGCTTTGGCAAGGCTCTGTCAAACGCATGATGGTTGCGTGGCGCACTATGGAAGAACGGTTTCCGCTCGGTGTAGTTCCGGTGTATCATGGCATCGTGACCATGCGGCAACAACCAGTGCACAGGAGACAACAGTGAAGCGATCGTTCCTCGGCAACATTCCGGTGCCATTCAAGCTCCTCTCGCTGACGGTGGTGTTCCTGGCTGCGTTTGCGGTGACCTACCTGACCGCGGACAGGGGCCTGCGCTCGCTCGGTTCTGCCCTCGAAACGGTGCAGGTGGTGCACATGAAGACCTACCGTGCCGTTTCAGACCTCCGCTCAAGGCTGGCCAGCTACCATGCGCGCGTGCTTTCGCTCGCCAGCGTCGCGCTTTCGGGAGACCCCGACAAGGAAGTCTCCTCAAAACTCTTCTGGATGAGCGATTCAAGAACCAAGCTGTCGCAGGCCATAAACGGCTTCGATTCAATCTCCGACGACGATGCCATCATTGCCACACTCAACGCATACTCGGCGGCCACCGAACAGGTAAGCGCGGCGGCGGCCTCAAGCATTGAAGCCGTCAAATCGGCCCTCAGGGACACCGAAGCCCGCTATGAGGCAATAGAAAAAAGCCTGGACGCACTGGAAACCGCAGAGCGTACGATGCAGGACGACAGTTATCGGGAGGCCAACGAAAAAGCCCAGGCCACGAGGCAACTACTGCTGCTGGTCAACGCGCTGGCGGCGCTCGTCATACTTGCCATTTCCGCCCTGATATCCATATCGATGACACGGGCGCTGGCCACGCTGGTCCGGAGCCTGCGTAACATGGCCAGTGGTGACTGCACAGAGCGCGTCGACGCCATGGGTACAGACGAGATAGCCTCGATCGGGGCAGCGGCCAACGAGCTGACGGGGTCGCTCAACACACTCGTGGGAGCGGTGCGGGGGCGGGTGCTCAAGCTGAGCCGCCAGGGCGAGGAACTGGCTGAAACCATGCGGGGTACCAGCCGCTCGGTTGACGGCATCGACGCAGGCTGGCGCGGACGGTGGACTCGCTGTTCACGATGATAGGCGACCAGGGCTCGGTGATAGACCGCTCGTCCACCCTGGTCTCGGACATGATAACCAACGTCAAGTCGATAGCCGCCAGCACCGATTCAGCCGACAAAGCCGCGGACTCGCTGCTGGCGACCTCCAGTGACAGCGCCGCGGTACTCAGGGAAATGGACGAAGCGGTAGCCGACATTTCTCGCTACTCGCAGGGGCTCGCCGCAGCCGCAACCACCATCAACGACGTTGCCGTACGCACCAACCTGCTGGCCATGAACGCCGCGATAGAGGCCGCCCACGCGGGAGCGGCCGGCCGTGGCTTCGCGGTGGTAGCCGACGAGATACGCAAGCTGGCCGAGCGGAGCGCAGCCCAGGCTACCGAGATTTCAACAGACCTGACCAAGGTCGGCACGTCCATCTCCAAGGTCAAGGGTGCGGCAAGCGCCGTTACGGAAACCTTCGGCAAGGTGCTGTCTGAAGCCAGGGAGGTTGGCCGCATCGTCTCTGAAATCCGGGAGACTACCGCGGAACAGAGTGCCGGTGGTGCGCAGGTACTCGACGGCCTGTCCCGGCTCGTATCGATAACAAGGCAGGTAGCTGAAGGCGCAAAGGAGATGACGGTCGGCAACGGCCAGATACTGGATCAGGTCTCCACCCTCAAATCGGCTGCCAGGGCAACGGTGGAGGCCAACGACCAGATAGGCCGCGGCACCGCCGCGATCGCCAAAGCCGTCTCGTCAACCTCCGAACTGGCAGAAGTCAACGAGACACTGATACTTGAGGTGCTTCAGGGCGTCAACGCATTCAAGATAGACAGCTGCGATGATACCGACACGCCCGCCCACGGACAGTCATGATCGCGGTCATTCTACAAAGGATCTGATCAGCATCGAGAACAATTCCTGGCTGTAGGCCGTGCCCTTCTGCTTGTAAGGCAATGACTGATCGTATGCAATGGCTTTGTCCTCATCGATTGCATAGACCTTGCTTTCTTCGAATCTCCAGTCATGGTTATCAAAAACTCCCTTCTGCAGTTCGAGGACAAGCAGTCCCAGGGGGTGCTTTCCATCCATGGTGCTGATCCTTAAGTCTTTTCCGTTCCTGAAACCATGCTTGCAGTAATTGTGCGGATCACCCAAAATGATAATAGCCGGAAAATTTCTTTGCATGACCAGGTTTTTTGTATGCTCTATGAGCCGGGTACCTATTCCGACCCTTTGATGATCGGGATGAACACACAAAGGACCAAAGGTGACGGTTTCAATCATCTCATTTTTTTCATTCATGACATGGGATTTGGTATATATGATGCTGCCGACAAGCACGCCATCGATTTCAGCAACGTGATTCAGCTCGTTGATGACATCAGGATGACCCCGCATCATGTGGACCAGATAGTGCTCATCACAACCGGGTCTGTATAGATTCCAGAACGCCTCCCTGGTCAATGCTTCTACCCGTGCAGAATCCCGTTCCTCTTCTTGCCTGATGGTGATACTCATGTATAAACTCCCTTACTCGCCTATGGAAGTATGCAGCGCACCTTGCGGCCACCGCCCAGGTCCCGCAATGCCGGTACCGCTTCCTTGCATTCGGCTTTGGCGTAGGGGCAGCGCGGATGGAAGCGGCACCCCCGGGGAGGGTCGATGAGCGACGGAATCTCTCCGGAAGCAGCCAGCCGCGTCCTGCCCAGGCCAGCTTCGGGATTGGGCGACGCCGACTTGAGCAGCTGCACGTAGGGATGCAGGGCGTCGGATATCACCGCGTCGGTGGGGCCGATTTCCATGATCATGCCCGCATACATTACGGCGATGGTGCCGCACATGTAGCGTGCTCCTGCAAGGTCGTGGGTGATGTACAGGTAGGAGACGCCCTTCCGCTCCTTGAGGTCGAGCATCATGTTCATCACGCCCATGCGTATGGACACGTCCAGCATGCTGGTCGGCTCGTCCGCCAGTACGATGCGCGGCTCCACTGCAAAAGTGCGCGCGATGTTGACGCGCTGGCGCTGGCCACCGGACAGCTCGTGCGGAAAGCGGCGGAGGTATTCCTTTGCCGGCGAGAGGCCCACCTGTTCCAGCGTATCGTTGAGCTTCGCTTCGAGGTCGGCTCTGCCGTTGGCCAGGCCGTGGATCAGGAAGGGCCGCTCCAGGATGCTGCGTATTGTGTGCGTGGGGTTGAGGCTGCCGAAGGGATCCTGGAATATCAGCTGGACCTTCTTCTTGTACGCCAGCGATTCAGCGCGGTTGCGGAATGGCCTGGCTTCCCCGCCATCGACTATCAGGCTGCCCGAGTCGCGCTCGTAGAGCCTGGCGATGACGCTGGCCGTGGTGGTCTTGCCCGAGCCTGATTCACCAACCAGGGCGAGCGAGCCGCCGGCCTGGAGGCTGA
>JFJP01030534.1_pt1 | contig 10222 bp, 8 predicted proteins | sample 431651 | NCBI WGS metagenome assembly JFJP01 (sample SAMN02602958, study PRJNA72255) | Microbial mat metagenome, whole genome shotgun sequencing project. | biome: fresh water; feature: sink hole; material: water; isolation source: purple microbial (photo- and chemosynthetic) mats found in... | reverse complement strand
AGGAAATCCTCAAGTAAATGAACCAGAACGCTACCCGATATGCTTGCACAATATAAGCGTTCACCTCCCCCCTTCGTAAAAGGGGGGTCGGGGGGGATTTTGCCGGAAATCACCTAATGACTCGCCTCACCGGGCCGGGCAGAAAACCGCGATCAGGGGTTATGCTGCGTTAAACCCGCTGACCCACCCGTTTCCGGCCATGCCTTGATATACAGATCGCGCTGTGGGTAAGGGATACTAATGCCGGCGTCTTTGAAGCGATCCTTGAAGCGATCCCAAATCGTGAACAGAATCTGATCGCGGGTCTTCAAACCGCTGTTCTGGCCAATGTCCACGAAAAAGTAAACGCGGAAACTGACCGCAGAATCGGCAAATTCCCACAATATTACCGACGGCTCCGGTTCTTTCAGCACCGCCTCATGTTCACCCATGGTACGCTCAATAATCGCCTTGGCAGCATGTGGATCGGAATCGTAGCTGACGCCGATGACCAGCATGGTCCGCAACACCCGATCCTGATGCGTCCAGTTCGTAAACGCCTCGCCAGTGACTGCCGAATTGGGAATAATCACCATCTGATTATCGAACGTGCGCAGACTCAGTGACCGCATCCCGATGCTCGACACCTCACCTTCGTGGGCACCAATCTTCACAATATCACCACTGCGCAAAGGCCGCTCAATCAGCAGGAACAGCCCGCTGATGAAATTATTGGCCAAATCCTTCAATCCCAGACCCAGACCGACGCCCACCGCTCCAGCGAATACCGCCAGCGTCGTCAGATCAATGCCGATAACGCGCAGAATCACGATCAGGCCAATCAGCACCACTGCATATTGAGTGAATACCGACAAGCTATGCCGCACGCCCAGATCGCCCATCCGCGAGAACAGCCAGCGGTAGGTGACTGCCCGACTCCACTGCCCGAACCAGATCACCAGCAGTAACAAGGTCGTGGTCAGCGCGATCCGCCAAAGCGTAATGTCCGCCCGGCCAACCGTGAACAGTGGCTGTTCCAGAAACCGCCAAATCGAGGTCATCACCGCGGATTCCCCGGTCCAGCCATACGCCCGAAATACCGTCAATCCCGCGCCCAGGAATAACAACAGATTGGTAATCCGATGCAGTGGCGCAATGACATCCTGCGTCCAGAGCAGGCCATAACCGGAGTGGGCGACGGCGTAGTTCTTCAACGCCACCACCAGATCGTTCAACAGGCTACGCAGCAACAGCGCACCGACCAGCACCGCGATCAGGATCAGCAGGTGGCCGGCCACCAGCCAGGCCAGTTGGGGATAGCCCAGCAGACCCAGGATCGCAGCGCCCAACAGCGACATCGGCAACAGCAGACTGCCAAAGCGCAACATGGCAAACCACATCCGGTCGCCATACACCGCGCCCAGCCGGTCCATAATCAACCGGCGAATCCGCATTCCCGGCACAAAAGCCCAAAACCAGTACAGCATGAACAGTCGGTCGAAGACATGGGCGACGCTGTCGGGCAGGTCGCTCAAATGCACCAGAATGACCAGCGCCCCCAGTACCCCGCCGCCGGTCAGCGTCCAGAACAGCTGACGGTAGAGTGGCCATTGCCGTTCTTCTTCGGGCAGTCGGGGTGAAGCCAACAACAGCCAGGCCAGACTGATCGGGAGTTTGATGCCCACCCAGACCAGCGCCAGGGTCATCAAAATACCAAAACCCGGTTGCGGCGCTTCAATCAGCCACAGCAACAACCCTAACGCCGCCGCTGAACCCGCACCCAGCAGATTATCCCGGGCTAATCGCAACCACAAATGAATCAGTCGGCGCAAGAAGCTGTCATTTTGATCAGCCTCTTCCTCGCGCATCCGCTGGGCTGTCTGTCGCAACTTGTGCCAGGTCTTCAACACCAGCCAAATCAGCGCCGCTTCCAAAGCCAGCAAGCGCAACCCGCCCCACAGCGGTTGGTCCAGCAGAGCGTTGAATGCCGATTCGCCGCTCAGGCGCACCTGATAAAACAGCACCCGTGGCACGGTGACCAAATCCTGCCAGAGTTGCCCCCAGGCTTCGGCACTGTCCGGGTAGCGCTTGCGGGTAAACAAGTCCTGATGCAGCCGATCCTGGTAGTACTGCGTCAACTGCCCCTCAACCGTATCCAGTTGCATCCGCTGGTTTTGCACTTGCTCAGTACGCTGGTTCAATTCCGCCAGTAACTGATCGATTAATTGCGCTTCCTCATCGCGCAAGCGCCGGTTGACGCCGGTGAGATGACCACGCCGTTCGATGACTTGGCGCTGTTGGGCGTAGAGACTGATTTTCTGCTGCAATAACTCGTCGGTGCGGCGCAGATCGGCAGCGGCAGTCTCCAGTTGCTTCAATGCCTGTTGCAGTTCGTCGGGTGGTGCTTCGGTCTTTTTCAGCAGGTCATTCAACCGCGCTAGGGTCGCGCCGACTTCCGCCAGCGAGCGATCCTGGGTGCGCAGATTGATTTGCTCATCCAGGGTGCGCAGTTCGGTTTCCAGCCGCTGCCAGGCAGCGAGCGACAGTGAGCCACGTTCCTTGGCGAGTCGCTGCTTCAGGGTATTGGCGCGATCCTGCAAGGTGGTGAGGTCGGTTTGCAGCCGACTGATCAATTCGGCCTGGGCGTCCTGCCGGGACTGCTCCTGGCGCTGCCGGTACATCCGTTCCACCCGCTCCTGCCACTGCGTCACCAGGGTCAGCCGCAGTTTGGCGGTCGCACTCTGCGCCCGCAAATTGGCGAGATTGAGGGATTCCAGTTCCAGTTCAGTGCGTTGCTGGCCCAGCATCTGACTGGTTTTCTGCAACTCTGCGGCACGATCCGCCGCGCCGTCCACGCCGTCCTTGGCTGGATTTTTCAGCAATTGCTCACGCGCTTCGAGATCGGCAATGGCCTTTTGCAGTTCCTGAATACGACGTTCCGCATTATTTAACTCGGTGGCGGCAGTTTCCTGATGCAGCCACGCCGATTTCACGTCCAGCGCCGTTTGTTCAAACAGTGCTTCGTTAATCTGCTCCGGGCGCAGGCTCTCCATCTGCCCAGGCAGATCTGCGATTTGCGCTTGTAGATCCAGCCGACTGCGCTCGATAGTTTCCCGATCCTTGTCCAGCGCCTGCCGACGCGCCGCCTGCTGTTCGCTGACTTTGGCCGGATCGGTCGATGCCACAACGGATGCATCGGGTTGCGCCGCCAGCATCCACCCTGGCATCCACAGGACTATCAACAAAGCCAGATTGCGCCACATCACAGTTTATGCGTCTCCGGGGTTAAGCCGTGTTCACGGTACTGTTTGAACCGCTCCCGCGATTGCGCCCGCACGTCGGGATGGGCGTCCACCAGTTCCGCAACCCGTTCATAGCGCTCGAATCCCTCGGGGAAGGCGTCGGTAAAATTGATGAGGACCTGAGCATCCACTTCCGCCGGCGGCGCGACGCCGATCAGCACCGGTGATCCTTCGGCACCGGTCAGGGGATACCGCTCGTGCGGGACAAAGCTGTCTTGGCGGAACGTCCACAGCAGATCATCCAGCGCTGCCGCCTGCGCCTCGGCAGCGACGGCGATATAGAGGGTATAGCCGAGGCGATAGACCTTGTCCGCCAGCCGACAGGCCAACTGCGCCCGACCCTGCGCCCGGGCGTCCTGTAGAACGTAGAAATCAATCTGTGGTGTGGCCATCACGCCTCTTCGCGACGCTGCTCCGCCGCCCGATCCAACAGATACTGCGTCAACAGCGGCACCGGACGTCCCGTCGCACCCTTGGCTTTACCGGTCTTCCAGGCGGTGCCGGCGATGTCCAGGTGCGCCCAGTGGAATTTTTTGGTGAACCGCGCCAGGAAACAGGCGGCGATGATCGCCCCGCCATCACGACTCCCGGCGATATTGGCCATGTCGGCAAAGTTGCTGTCCAGCGCCTCCTGATAATCGTCCCACAGCGGCATTTCCCAGACCCGGTCGCTGGTGGCGTGCGCGGCAGCTTGCAGCGCGTGGGTCAGTGGCGGGTGATTGCTGAACAGACCGTGGGGATGGCGACCCAAGGCGATGATGCAGGCTCCGGTCAGGGTGGCGATGTCGATGACGGCCGCCGGTTCATCGCGTTCCACATAGGTCAGCGCATCACACAGGATCAGCCGCCCCTCGGCGTCGGTATTGAGAATTTCAATGGTCTGACCAGACAGGCTGGTGACGATGTCACCCGGTCGCGTGGCCTGACTGCCGGGCATATTCTCGACTGCCGGAATCAGGCCGATCACATTCAGCGGCAATTGCAATTCAGCGCAAGCCCGCAGCGTCCCCAGCACACTGGCCGCGCCGCACATATCGAATTTCATTTCATCCATGCCCTCGCCCGGCTTGAGCGAAATGCCGCCAGTGTCAAAGGTGACGCCCTTGCCGACCAGCGCATAGGGTTTTTGCTCGGACGGGCCTTGCCGGTAATCGAGGCGAATCAGCTTGGCGGGTTGGGCGCTGCCCTGACTCACTGCCAGTAGCGCATTCATCCCCAGTTGCGCCATCTCGGCTTCTTCGAGAATCTGTACCTGGAGCGTGGGAAATTCGGTGGTCAGCGCCAGCGCCTGCTCGGCCAGCCAGGTCGGATGACAGCGATTGGGCGGCATATTGCCCAGATCCCTGGCGAAATTAACGCCGGAAACGATGGCGACGCCTTCCCGCACCAGGGATTCCGCCGCCGCCAGTTCGCGCCGCTGGGGAACGCTGAGTATAATCCGCCGCAAGGGTCGGCGTGGCGCGTCCTTTTTGCTCTTCAGCGCATCGAAGCGGTACAGCGCTTCTTCGACCGCTTCAATCGACTGGCGGAGTTTCCAGTGAAGATCGCGGCTCTTGACGGCGAGATCGGTCAGATACACCGTCGCTTCGGTAGCGCCGCTGTCGTTCAACGCTGTGGCGGTGTGGTTGAGAATCTGGCGGAAACGGCGATCATCCAACTCGCGCTCGCGGCCACAGCCGACCAACAGCACCCGTTCGCACAGCGCCTCGGGGACATTGAACAGCAGCAGCGACTGGCCGAGCTTGCCTTCCAGATCGCCGCGGCGCAGCAGGTTGCCCAGATAGCCGCCGCACGCGCTATCGAACTGTTCGGCGGCAGGCGTCAAGCGCCGGGATTCGTACACGCCCAGCACCAGGCAGGCGGTTCGCTGTTTTTCGGGATGGCCGCTTTTAACGGTGAATTCCATGGGGAAGCTGCCTTCTGCGTCAGAATGAGGGATTCATTGGACTGCCGGGAATGCCCGGCGTCAGGGTCGCGCCAAATCCGGGAGTGTCGCCGCGAATAATATCACCTGACCGTCGCCAGTATGGGGAGACTTTGTCGATCGTGCCTTCAATTATTGACCGTTATTTGATCCGTGAAATCGGCCTGACGCTGCTGGCGATGCTGTTGGCGCTCATGGCCATTCTGCTCAGTCATCGCTTGGCGGGTTACCTGAGCAAGGCGGCCGCTGGCCTGCTGGCCAAGGATTCCGTCTTGCTGCTATTGCTCCTGCAATCGGTAGACATGGTCATCGTGCTGGCCCCGCTGGCCTTCCTGCTGAGCATCATGCTGACGCTGGGCCGACTGTACCGCGATCAGGAAATGACCGCATTGGCGGCGGGGGGGCAGGGACCGATGGCGGTCTACCGAGCGGTCTTCTTGCTGGCCACGCCACTGGCCCTGTTGACGCTCGGTGCTGCGCTGTTCCTGTTGCCAGTCGTCATGGAATGGCAGTTCGAGGCGCTGGCCAAAGCCCGCAAGGAAGCCGAAGTGTCCATGTTCACACCCGGTGCCTTCCGCGAGATTATGCAGGGTCGACACGTCATCTATATCGGGGCGCTGGACGAGCGCGAGTTGCGGAATATTTTTATCCAGAGCCGTGAAGCGGACGGCGATTTCAGCATTACCACCGGGGCGCGGGGCCGACAGAACATCGATGAACAGGGCATCCGCCATATCATTCTGGAGCAGGGCCACCGTTACCGGGGCGTTCCCGGTCGCGGCGATTACGACTTGCTGAGCTTTGAACGGGCTACGATGCGGATTGATACGCGATCGACGGTGGAAACCTGGCGACATCGGGAAACCCTGCAGACTGCGCAGTTGTTGGGTTCGACCGAACCGATGCAGATTGCTGAACTGCACATGCGCCTGAACAGTGCGCTGCAGATGCTGCTGATCGCGCTGTGGGCGCCGCTCCTGGCCTGCGCTAAACCTCGGGAAGGTCGCTATGGGCGCATCGTTGCCGCGATGCTGATCTATGCCATCTACTTCAATCTGGTCGGCGTGGGTGAATCCTGGCTGAGTCAAGGCGTCGTTAGCAGTTGGGTGGGCCTGTGGTGGGTGCATGGCCTGTTTCTGCTCTTCGGTCTGGGTTTGTTGCTGCATCACTATGCGGGCAGTCCCGGGTTTCAACGGTTATGGCGACCGGCGCGAGGCGGCTGATGAATATTCTCGATCGTTATCTGTTTCGCGCCGTCGCCACGGCAACGCTGGTGACGTTATTGGTGCTGTTGTTGCTGGAAATGTTGCTGACCTTGCTGGCCGAACTGGAAAGCGTCGGCCAGGCGCAGTATGACTTCACGGCAGCCCTTCACTATCTGCTGCTGATTCAACCGCGCCGACTGTACGATCTGTTTCCCATGGCGCTGCTGGTCGGTAGCCTGTTGGGCATGGGCGCGCTGGCCAGTGGCAGTGAATTGATTGTGATGCGCGCTGCCGGCCTGTCGCTGACCCGGTTGACTGGCGCGGTCGCCGGGACCGGTTTGCTGCTGAGCATGGCCGTGGTGTTAATGGGAGAATTCATCGCTCCGCCCCTGGAACAGTTCGCTCGTGAACAGCGGGCGACGGCTAAAGGCGAGAACCTGGAGATTCGCGGCGGGCGGGGGTTCTGGGCGCGGGACGGGGACGATTTCATTCATGTCCAGGCGGTCCTGCCGGGGGTTCGCCTGGCCGGGATTCAGGTGTTCAGAGTCAATCCTGAGGCCCGACTGGAATGGGCGACGCACGCTGAAAGCGCCCGTTATCAGGAAGGTCGCTGGCAATTGGCGGGCGTCAGCCGCAGCCGCCTGGAGGGCGATGTGGTGCTGACCGAGTATTTGCCGAACCGGTCGCCTCAGCGATCAGTCCGCAGATTCTGGACGTACTGGCGGCGCGTCCAGATGATCTATCTTTCCGCGATCTGCGGGTTTATATCGACTATCTGGAACGGAACGGCCTGGATGCCCAGAGCTATGAACTGGCGATGTGGCGCAAGGCCTTCGCGCCGCTGGCCTACCTGGCCATGCTGGTCATCGCCATGCCGTTTGTCTTCGGTCCACAACGCGCTTCCGGAGCCGGTCAACGACTGCTGATCGGGTTAATGCTGGGGCTGGCGTTTTTCCTGATGAACTATCTGCTGGGCAATGTCGTGCTGCTCTATGGCTATTCGCCACTGATCGGTGCCAGCCTGCCGTCGCTGCTGTTCCTGGGTGCCGGACTTTATGCGCTGCGGCGATTGCGCTGATGAGCCGCTTTCGGCAACACGACCAACTCGGTGGCCGACCAGCGATCCGGCAAGCGCAACGCCAACAGCACCAGCAATATGCCCAGCCCGACCCCAAGACTCCAGCCGACACCCGGCTTCACCATCTGGTGAATAACGATCATCGGGATCAGCCACAACCCGCCGCTTAAAAACCGCAACAGCGCCTGTCGCCAGTGAATCGTCCTACCCTCGCGTCCCTGCACACGCAACCGCCAGGCGTGCATCCCCAGGGTCTGGCCGCCCCGGATCCAGAATCCGCCGTAGAACAGGAAACAGACCAGTAATAGATAGGCCTGGAAGAAGGGGTTGCCCTGCAGGGGATGGTCGGTACTGGCCGTCGTCACACCCAGCGCCAGGGTGGTCACGCCGGTCGCCAGTCCCGTTGCGACGACCAGGACACCGGCCAGCAGCAGGCTGTCGTAAACCATCGCTGCCAGTCGGCGCGGCAACCGGGCGGGTAATAGGATCACCGATTTTTCCGCGCCTTCCTGAGAGGAAAGCGGAGCCGAGGATGTCGCCATCGCTGCTTCACCCGAGAGCCGAACGACGTTCACTTGGCCGCAGGCTTGGTTTTTTGCGCCGGTTTGCCGTTCGCCTCGCTTGGGGCAGGCGTCGATTTGACGGGTTGTTCCTCACCCAGTGACTTGGCGGTTATCACCGGCATCGCTCTGGGAGCCGACGTGGACAGCGCTTCGTCCAGCCAGCCATTGATCTCGGTGACATCGGCTTCCGACAACTGGCCGGACGCCTGGCGCAATGTCAGAAAATTCAAGATGTAGTTATAACGGGCGCTGGCGTAATCGCGTTCAGCCTGAAAAACGCTGCGCTCCGCGTTCAACACGTCAACGATCGTGCGGGTGCCCACTTCATAGCCCGCCTGATTGGCTTCCAGGGCGCTGCGGGTCGATATCCGGGTCTGATTCATCGCCTTGATCTGGCTGATGGCGGTTTCCTGCCCCCGGTAGGCGTCGCGCACCACCCGAATCGTGTCGCGCTGCAAATTCTCCAGTTGCTGGCGCGCTGATTCATAGCTGTACGCCGCCTGGCGGGATTTTGAAGACACGGAACCGCCGCTATAAAGAGGTAGATTGAATTGCAGCGAGACCAGATTATTGGTGATCGTGTTGGAACTGTCGTCAGAAATAGCGCTGCTGGCGCTCAAATCCAGCGTCGGATAATGCCCGGCTTTCTGGAGATTGATGTTGTCGCGGGCCTGATCCACGCTGAAACCGGCACTCAGCAATTCCAGATTATTGGCCAGCGCCATACCCACCCACTCTTCGGGATTCTGGGGGGTGGGCAGGGACAAGGGCATTTTTTCACTCAGGATGCTGAGCTTTGCATAATCCAGGCCGGTCAGTTGCCGCAATTGTTCGCGAGCGTCAGCCAGGGCATTGATGGCGCTAATCTCTCGGGAGACGGCACCATCAAAACTCGCCTGGGCATCGTAAACGTCGGTGATGGTCGCCAGGCCCACCTCAAACCGCCGGTTGGCCTGTTCCAACTGGCGGGCGAACGCATTTTTCTCGGCCGTAGCGAAAGTCAAACTGTCGAGCGCTATCAACACCCCGAAGTAGCCTTGCGCCACCCGCAGGATCAGGTCGCTTTGCGTATTGCGAAAATCGATATCGGCCTGCTTGACCGTCGATTCCGCTATTTGTTGTTGCACCTGGCTGCTGCGGTTATAAATGGGCTGATTCAGGGAGGCCGTGTAACTGCTCGTATCCAAAGAAAGTTTTCTGCCCGGAAGAACCCCATTCGAATCAACCTGCCGGTAGATTTTTCCCTCATTGACAGAAACCCCTACGCTGGGCAGAAACAAAGCGCGAGCCTGCGGTAGCTCTTCCTCAGAGGCTTGCCGGGTCGCAACAGCAGCTTTGAGCACGGGATCGCTGTCCTGAGCCTGCCGGTAAACCTGTAGCAAATCTTCCGCAGCCGCCGGTGATCCGCTTAGCGCGACGACGATCCCGGCTAATACCATATGATGCATTTTACGCATGTTGGGCAGGCTCCCCCTGGTTGTTGATGCCCGTTCAAAACTCGAAGGTCTTGATCGGCGCAGCGCCTCGTAACGGCGGCAATTCAGTGTCAAACAAGCTTTCACGCGTCCATTCCTGCGCACCGACCCGGGTGATTAACAGGGCTTCCATCACCGGTGGTTGTCCCACAACGATGAACAATCGCCCCCCCGGATTCAGACTTTGCTGCCAAATGGGGTCAACCGTGGCGACCGATCCCGTAACGGCGATGGCATCATAACGATGGGCACCCCAACCCCGACTGGCGTCGCCAACCTGCACAACGACGTTGCTCAAGCCTTGCGCCTTGAGCTTGCGCCGAGCTTGCTCAATAAAGTCGGGAATCAGATCCACGCTCACCACACTGGCGGATAATCGCGCCAGACAGGCGGTCAGGTAACCGCTGCCCGTACCGACTTCCAACACATGATCCGTGGGTTGCAAAGCCAGTGCCTGCAACAGGCGGCCCTCAACCACCGGTTTGAGCATGATCTCGCCGTGGCCAATCGGGATGGCGACATCGCTGAACGCCAGATGGCGATAGCGTTCCGGCGCAAAATCCTCACGCGGCATCTGGGCGAGGGTGTCCAGCGCCCGCTGATCGAGCACTTCCCAGGGCCGGATCTGCTGTTCAATCATGTTGAAACGCGCCTGCTCGAAATTGAATGCGGTCATGTTCTGAAAGTCCTGTCAAC
>JFJP01041089.1_pt1 | contig 10223 bp, 8 predicted proteins | sample 431651 | NCBI WGS metagenome assembly JFJP01 (sample SAMN02602958, study PRJNA72255) | Microbial mat metagenome, whole genome shotgun sequencing project. | biome: fresh water; feature: sink hole; material: water; isolation source: purple microbial (photo- and chemosynthetic) mats found in... | reverse complement strand
AGAAATACTTCCTTAAATTTAAGAAAGCGCATTTTCTTTTGTTAGATTTAAACTTCATTGTTCATCGTATTTTTAAAAATTAAAGATTGATTTATTTATGTTTGAATTATTTTGAAAAAAAATGAAAATTCGAGATTGGATTTCGAATGCAAATGTAAATTAGTTTAGCTGCAATATCATACGTTTACACTAAATAGATACAAATAAGCTAAATATTTGGACTATAAGTATATTTTTTGATAGTAGAATAGGTCAATAAATATAACGTAAAAATGTTTTGGAAACAGTTGTGTAAGTTAATTAAACAGGTTTATTTTGCTTTTAGAATTGGACAATATGAGGTTTTAGTCAACAATTACTTTTTTTCGAGTTGTATTACCAAATACATCATTCACTACTATCAAATAAACTCCTGCAGTTAAATTTGAACCAGATAAAGTAAGTTCGGTATTTGAAGCTTTTGTGTAATTCACTACTTGCCCTTGCATGTTGTATTTTCTGCGGTTGCCCATGTTTCACCATATTCTTCATTCTCTTCACCTTGAAAAAGATTTTTGGTAATTAAAGGAACTGTTTCATCGACATACAAATAGCCACTGGCATCAACCTTTTGACCTATATAATTATTTGGAGCATTATACATATAGTGCTCAACAAACCCACGTCGAACTCCGAAGCCTAGGCTTTGACCATAATAAGGTGCTGAAGTAGGGAAAACTTGAGAAGTTTTTTCATCTTATCTTGAGCAAATCTGATTTCAGTTGAACAATTTCATTAAAAATCAGGATATTGATTAGGGTTGAATAATCGACACAAATATATACATAATTGCTTTTGTAAAATAGAACCAATATCAAGTTAGGTCAAATAGGCAAAAAAAATGGACTGTGAGTAAAGTGAGTAATTAAATGTCAACTTTGGCTGGCATACAACAAGTGTAAAAATCAATCTAAAAAGGGCATAAAAAGCAGGAGATGATTTTTTTTAAAATAGTAATATTTTGTACTATGTGTCTTTTTTTATTGTCTTATTGTGCAAATGTTACTGCGATATAAATGCTGTATGGTTCCAATAATATATATTTGTGGAATTTTGGTGAGTATTGAATTTGCGATTATAACTTTTAGTTAATGAATAGTGCAAAATCAACTATTAAATCGGATTTGTCAAGTAAAATTTTTAGTAACATTAAATGAATTAAACGCATGAAACAACTTAAATTTAAAATAAATAATTCAGGAATTCGATTTTGTCTACTCTTTGCTTATGTCTTTTTTAGTGTGCATTTACAGGCAAGCAATAATGCTACTTTGATTCAAAATAATCAGTCTTCTGTAACTTCATTTGCACTAGATGAAGTGAAAGCAGCACTTACAAAGTTAGGAAGAGCAAGTATTGACCAACCTATTCAATCAATTTTTGAAGTAAAATCAGGTGAATTTAAATTTCTGTTTTTAGACTTTAATAATATAGTCCATCAAAAAATTATAAAAAGCAAGAAAATTGCCCGTACTGCAGAATTAAAAAAAGAAGGTTTTCTTATTCACCGTGCAACCAAAAACGACAAAACTATTTATATTATTGGCTATGACGAAGCAGGTTTAATGTACGGAGGATTGGAAGTTGCCGAAATTATTAAAACAAAAGGTATTGACGCAATACAAAGTCAACTTCAAAATGCGTACATGAAAGTACGTGGCATTAAATTTAATATTCCCCTTGATATGCGCTCGCCAACTTATACCGAACCTAGCGATGCAGCACAAAAAAACATGGACGAAATGTGGGATTTTGAGTTTTGGAAAGATTATATTGATAACCTTGCCCGCTATCGTTACAATCTTATTTCGCTGTGGAACATGCATCCTTTTCCTTCGATGGTAAAAGTGCCCGAATATCCAACTGTGGCGTTGAACGATGTGCGCCGCAGTACAGGAAACTGGAAAGAAAACTATTCGCTGAATGGTTGGGGATTCGATGCTCCAGAAGTAATGAAGAGCTTTGAAGTGATTAAAAAAATGACTATCGATGAAAAAATTGATTTCTGGCGCAAAGTAATGGCTTATGGAAAACAGCGAAACGTAAAGTTTTACATGGTAACATGGAATATATTTGTTTATGGAGTGGATGGAAAATACGGCATTACCGATAAGGCTGAAAACCCTATTACTACTGACTATTTCCGAAAAAGTGTGAAGCAAATGTTGCTTACTTACCCCGATTTGGCTGGTATTGGGCTTACAACCGGCGAAAACATGTATGATTATTCGGCTACCGAAAAAGAGGAATGGGCATACGCGACTTATGGATTGGGCGTTTTGGATGCATTAAAAGAACAACCCAATCGAAAAATTGATTTTATTCACCGCCAGCACCAGAGTAAAGCGAGCGAAATAACCAAAATTTTTAAAGGAATTACTGAAAATAAAAATATCAATTTCTTGTTCAGCTTTAAATATGCACAAGCGCACGTTTACAGTTCAACAACGCAAGTTTTTCATCAAGAATTTGTAAAAGATATTCAAAGTGAGAATCTGAAAACGCTTTGGACACTTCGCAACGATGATAATTTTTATTTCCGCTGGGGCGCACCCGATTTTGTGAGAGAATTCATTAAAAATATGCCACAAGATATCAGCGAGGGCTATTATTACGGCTCAGATCAATATGTTTGGGGTAGAGACTTTTTGACTAAAAACAGCAACGATAAATCGGAAGTTGAATTGACCAAACATTGGTATCAGTGGATGTGTTGGGGACGACTTGGTTACAACCCGAACATGAGCAATGATAGGTTTGTCGACATTATTCAATCTCGTTTCCCAACGGTGAATGCGCAAGAAATGTTTGCTGCTTGGCAAAATGCATCTATGATTTATCCGCTTGTAACTGGTTTTCATTGGGGAGCACTCGATTTTCAGTGGTATATTGAATCTGGACAATCGCAGCCGTTTGTTTCTAAAACACCATCCGGTTATCACGATATTACGAACTTTATCAACTTGAAACCTCACGGAGGAACTGATAATATTGCTATTCCGGCTTATGTAAAAGCTTTTCTTTCGAATGCCGAATTGAAAGGAACAACTCCTTTGCAATTGGCCGATAAAATTTTAAAAGTGTCGAATAATGCACTTGATTGGGCTGTAAAACAAAATCAGAATTCTAGCAATGAGCTTCGGGTTACTATTGACGACATAAAAGCTATGGCATGGTTGGGTAAGTATTATGCACACAAAATTAAAGCCGCAACTTACATGGCCATTTTCAGAGAAACATTGAAAAAAGAATGGCAAACGAAGGTTTTTGAGGAATTGAATCTCTCTGCAAGTTATTGGAGGTATTATACTACAATTGGCTTGGCAAATTACCAAAATCCCTTGTGGACAAACCGTGTAGGACATGTCGATTGGAAAAAGAACTTCACTTATGCACTTTACGAAATCACTTCGAATGGTGGTAAAATTGATTTAACATCGATGCAACCAAACAATGGAGGCACTATTTTGGAAGCCGAAGATGTTGCTAAAAAAACGTCGGTAATAGATACTAAACTGAAAGGATTTACCGGAAAAGGATATGTTGGGAATGGCGACGGACATGCCAAACAGTCGTTTACATGGAATTACAATGCATCGGAATCAGGACGATATATCCTGGAATTCAGATATACATTAAATCGGGAAGATGCAGCTCCTTTTAAATTGGACATCAATGGGAAAGAAGTTGCAGAAATTCAATTGTGGAATTGCGGAAATACAGGTAATTGGGTGTGGGAGCGTGTTACAGTGGATTTGAGTAAAGGTGATAACACAATAAGTATTGCTCCGGAGCGATTTATATTGCTCGATCATTTGAATGTAATTGGTATTGGAAAGTAAGTAAATAAAAACACACAGTCTATTTTTATGAAAATCAAAGCAACAATTGAAAAAGTTCCGGGAGGAATGATGGTGATTCCATTAATTTTAGGGGCATTAGTAAATACTTTCTTTCCAGAGATTTTAGCGATAGGCGGTTTTACAACAGCAATAGCAAAAAATCCATTGGCCATTTTGGGTGTATTCCTTGTGTGTATGGGCGCAGGAATGGATGTAAAAGGTGCTCCAAAATCAATTAAAATTGGTGTTGTACAAACACTTACAAAATATGGTATTGCTGTGGCAGTAGGTTTATTGGTGGGTCATTTTTTCGGTCCAAATGGACTTTGGGGAATATCGTCGCTTGCATTTATAGCTGCCATGTCGAGCACGAATGGTGGATTGTACACTGCACTTACAGCCGAATTTGGTTCAAAAGAAGAAGTGGGTGCAATTGCGGTTTTATCAATAAAAGATGGTCCTTTTCTTACCATGATTGCTTTAGGAAGTGCTGGTTTAGCTTCAATACCGCTTATGACTTTGGTAGGTGTAATCTTACCATTGGTTATTGGTGTAATTTTAGGTAATCTAGACCCCGATATGCGCTCTTTTCTGACCAAAGCTGGGATGGTAATGATTCCCTTTTTTGCTTTTGGTTTGGGTTGTGGAATAAATATGCAAACGCTTTATATCGCTGGATTTTCAGGTGTCTTGTTGGGTTTGCTAACTGTAGTAATTTGCGGATTCTTTACTGTTTTAACCGATAAAATTACGGGTGGAACAGGTGTGGCAGGTGCAGCCAATTCGAGTACAGCAGGTAATGCCGTTGCAACACCAGCTGCTGTTGCTATGGTCGATCCTTCTTTAGCTGCAACAGCTGCTGTTGCTACGCCACAAGTAGCTGCTGCCGTAATCGTTACGGCATTGCTAGTGCCGGTATTAACGGCGTATATTGCAAAAAGGAATAAGAAGAAATGAAAATACTTATTGCTCCCGATTCATTTAAAGGTAGTTTGTCGGCTCTCGAAGTTGCCAAAGCCATTGAAAAGGGTATAAAAAAAGTTGATGAGCGCATTGAAACAGTAATTGTACCTATGGCCGACGGCGGCGAAGGAACGGTTCAGTCGCTTATTGATGTTTCTGATGGAAAATTGATAGTGACAAATGCTCAAGATCCATTACACCGAAAAATTCAATCGTTTTATGGTATTATGGGCGATGGAAAAACGGCTGTCATTGAAATGGCTGCTGCTAGCGGACTTCCTTTATTGAAAAATGAGGAGCGAAATCCTCTAAAAACAAGTACTTTTGGTACCGGAGAGCTGATAAAAGATGCATTGGATAAAGGCTGTACTAATATAATTCTCGGTTTGGGTGGTAGCGCTACAAACGATGGTGGAACAGGTATGGCACAAGCGTTGGGTGTGCTTTTTTTTGATAATAACGGAAACGAAATTGCAATCTGTGGCGGTGAATTGATGAATATTCATTCGGTAGATATTTCGGGCATTGACCCTCGAATAAAAAATACAAATTTTGTAGTTGCCTGCGATGTTGACAATCCGCTTTGCGGTGTAAAAGGCGCATCAAATGTGTACGGTCGACAAAAAGGAGCTACCGAAAACGATGTAGAAGTATTGGATTCCGGATTGAAATACTATGCCGGATTGATGAAAAATCAGTTTAATTATGACTTCGAACATGTTGCAGGAGCTGGAGCAGCTGGCGGACTTGGATATGGCGTAATGTGTTTTTTGAATGCCAAGCTAGAAAAAGGAATTCAAATTGTAACCAGGGTAACCAAACTTGCCGAAAAAATGGAAGGTGCTGATTTGGTATTTACGGGCGAAGGAAGAGTGGATTCGCAAACGGCTTTTGGCAAAACACCTTTTGGAGTGGCGCAAGTAGCCAAAATTCAGAATATACCCGTGATAGCTCTGGCTGGTGGTTTGGGCGATGGTTATCAGGAACTTTATAATAAAGGTTTCGACGGCATTTTTTCTATTATTGATAAGCCAATGACACTCGATGAAGCCATTGCCAATTCAGAAAAATTATTAGAAAATATTGCAGAGTCAATAATACGACTCCGAATTTCAATAAATAACAACAAATAACTCAATAACAACAAATAACAATTAAATAACAAAATAAATTATGGTAGAATCAATTCACAAGTATGCTAAAATTGGATTAATTCATTTTATGGCTTATCCATCAACAATCAAGGGCGAAGGTCCTATAGAAGAAACTATTCGTAAAATTGCAGTCGATGACTATTTTGATGCCATTGAAATATCATGGATAAAAGATACTGAAGTTCGCAAAAAAGTAAAGAAAATGCTTGATTCATCGCATTTGAGTATAGCTTATGGTGGACAACCTAGAACTTTATCTACTGGTCAAAATATAAATGATTTGGATGAAGCCAAACGACAAATTGTTGTTGAAAACTTAAAAGAAGGTATCGACGAGGCTATTGAAATGGGTGCTATAGGTTTTGGTTTTTTGAGCGGTCGTTATGCCGAAGAAACCAAAGAAGAAGCGTATCAACAGTTAATTAAATCTACCAAAGAGCTTTGCGCGTATGCAAAATCGAAAAGCGACATTAAAATTGCGCTCGAAGTATTTGATTACGATATTGATAAATGTGCGCTTATCGGACCGGTAGAAATTGCTAAAAAATATGCCGAAGAAATTTGTGCTGAGTTCGACAATTTTGGGTTGATGGTTGACTTGAGCCACTTGCCTATTTTGCACGAATCTGCTCGTCAGTCGCTTATTCCGGTAAAAGATTACATAATTCATGCTCACATGGGCAACTGCATGATGCGCGACAAACAAGATCCTGCTTATGGAGATGCGCATCCTCGTTTTGGTTACCCAGGTGGCGAAAATGATGTGAACGAATTGGTTGAATACATCAAAGTATTGATGGAAATTGGCTATTTAAATCCTGATAACAGACGTTTTTTAAGCTTCGAAGTAAAACCTGTGGGCGACGAAGATTCGGATATCATTATTGCCAATGCAAAAAGAGTGTTGAATTTGGCTTGGGCGAGGGTTTAGTTAGAGGTAAGAAAATAAGAAAATAAGAAAGTAAGAAATTTAATTAAGTAATCACTCTCTATTCCCCCTTCGGGGGTTAGGGGGCAAAATATTTATATATGAAAATAGTAGTTTTAGACGGATACACATTAAATCCAGGAGATTTGAGCTGGGATGGTATCAAACAAATAGGTGATGTAACAGTGTATGACAGAACCGATTTTGCTCCCGAAAAAGTAATTGCAGCTATTGGCGATGCCGTTGTGGTTTTTACAAACAAAACACCACTTCCAAAAGTAGTGTTGGAAAAAGTGCCTTCAGTAAAATACATTGGTGTGTTGGCTACAGGTTACAATGTGGTGGATACAGTTGGAGCTAAAGAATTGGGCATCAAAGTTACCAATATACCAACTTATGGTACAACGGCTGTGGCTCAATTTACCTTTGCGCTATTGCTCGAACTTTGTCATCATGTAGGTGCACATGGCGATGCCGTTCAAAAAGGCGATTGGACAAATTGCAAAGATTTTTGTTTTTGGAATTATCCATTGATTGAATTGGCTGGTAAAAATATCGGTATGATTGGATATGGACGAATTGGACAAGCTGCGGGTAAAATTGCACAAGCTTTTGGTTTAAATGTCTTAGCTTTTGATAGTTATCAGAATCCGGCATTAGAAAGTGAAACATGTAAATATGTAACACTGGATGAATTGTTGGCTCAATCTGATATTATTAGCTTGCATTGTCCGCTTTTCGAAAGCACACAAGGTATTATCAATAAAGAGAATATTGCAAAAATGAAAGATGGCGTTTTGATCCTAAATACCTCACGTGGTCCATTGGTTGTAGAGCAAGATTTGTGCGATGCGCTAAATAGTGGAAAAGTAGGTGGAGCAGCAGTGGATGTTGTTTCTTCTGAACCTATTTCGGCTTCAAACCCATTGCTTCAAGCTAAAAATTGCATTATCACTCCTCACATTGCGTGGGCACCTAAAGAATCGAGAGCACGCCTAATGAACATTGCTGTTGATAATTTGGCTGCTTATATTAATGGCGCACCTGTTAACGTTGTAAATAATTAGAATATGGAAAAAATAATCATTAAAACCGAAAAATCACCTGCTGCCATAGGACCTTATAATCAAGGCACTGTTGCCAATGGTTTTTTATTTACTTCGGGTCAATTGCCCATTAATCCGGTTACTGGAGAAGTTCCTGCAACCATCGAAGCACAAACCGTACAAGTAATGGATAATTTAAAAGCCATAATCGAAGCTGCGGGAAGCTCCATGGAAAAAGTGCTGAAATGTACAGTTTACATTACCAATATGGACGATTTTGGCGTAATGAATGGTATTTATGCCACTTATTTCCCTACAAATCCACCTGCACGTGCAACCGTTGAAATTTCGAAATTGGCAAAAAATGCCCTGGTCGAAATTGATGCAATTGCCATTGTGTAAGTTCTGATATTTTTAATTTCCACTTCCAACGGATTGAACCTGTTGGGAGTGGAAATTTGAAGTTTTAAATAACTAATAATTTAAAGTATGAAAACATTTGTAAAAATTCTGATTTTACTTCAAATTTTCAATTGGAGTGTTTTAATCGCTCAAAATACGAAAGAAGTTTTATCGCCTGTAAAGTTCGAACATTTACGTATAAATGTGGCTGATAAAGCCGCTACTGCCAAGTGGTATGTCGAGAATGTAGGATTGGAAATTATTCCTTCCAAAAACAAGGAAGTGGTTTATGTGGCCGACAAAGATCATAACTTTATGATTGAATTCACTTCCATTCCAGGACTTAAAACCACTTATTTTGATATTCATATCGATGCTTTTCACTTGGCTTTCGAAGGACAAAAGAGCATTGAAGCCACAGCCGAAAAAATGCTTGCCAATGGCGGCACGCGCGAGGGCAAACTCTATCGTAATCTAATTGGCGATTTTGTGGATAATGTGCGCGATCCGAATGGTTTTACATCGCAACTGATATACCGTGTTAATCCGTTTTTTTCGAAACCGGTAAAAAGTACTATTCGCTTTGAGCATTTTGCCTATAATACACCCGATCAGAAAATTACTGCTCTTTGGATGGTTGAATTTATGGATTTAAATATTCCGTGGTCAAAAGACATCGATACTACTAAAAATATAATGTACCGAAATTACCGCGTGCCCTATGTAGGCGATGCTGCTCGTAGCATGTCACTGGAGCTTTTTGGAAAAAAAGAGGTGGAAAATACCTTTGCAAAAATGAAACATGATGAAGTTCATGTGGCTTATTTGACCTCTGAGCCCGAAAAACTAGCGAAACGCATGGTTTATGGTGGAGCAAAAATAGTAACTTCATTAAAAAAATGTTCAAATGGCGATTTGATGATTGATCTAGTTGATCCATCCGGTTTTCCGATTAGGTTGATAAAAAGAAGTAAACCCATTTTAAGCTAATTTTTCTGCCTTTGGCTAGTTTCTATTTTTTTTATAATATGTGTCTACTAAATGACCGGACTTTATAGTAAAGTATAGAAGTTGTATATCTATAATAAAATGTTGATTATTATAATGATAGTTCGGTGTGAAATTTTAATTGTACGCTAAGCCGCGAAGAAAACGATTACGTTATTTTATTTCGTGTCTTTGCGCATAATTTTGATAATATGACAAATTCGCAGCTAAATGGCAGGTAGCTAGCGTGATATCAAATTTTGCTACGAATTATTAATAAAAATACAGTTAAAAATGCAAATATCGTTTTCAAAATTAAAAATTGTAGTTGTTTTACTATTTATTTTATCTGGTATTTGTGGATTAATATACGAAGTGGCATGGTCGAAATATCTGGCCATATTTATTGGCAGCACTGCCTATTCTCACATGATAGTACTTGTGGTATACATGTTCGGGTTGGCATTAGGTGCCTTTTATTGGGGTAAATTTTCTGATAAATTTCAAAATCAATTGAAACTTTATGGATGGATAGAAATAGGTATTGGTCTTTATTGTTTGGTTTATCCTTTTATTATTGATTACATAGGAACCCTTTTTATAAGTATATCATCGTCAATGTATGGAGCTTCGAGCCAAGCTGGTATGCTCGCATTGAAGTTCTTATTGAGTTTTATTACACTAATAATTCCAACCTTTTTAATGGGAGGTACGCTTCCAATTCTTTCGAAGTTTGTAAGTAAGACAATTTCAAATTCAGGAAAGGATGTAGCTGTGCTTTATTACATTAATAGTTTTGGTGCTGTTATTGGCACTGGTTTAGCCGGTTTTTTTCTAATTCGCATTTATGGTGTTGAAACAA
>JFJP01041088.1_pt1 | contig 10223 bp, 10 predicted proteins | sample 431651 | NCBI WGS metagenome assembly JFJP01 (sample SAMN02602958, study PRJNA72255) | Microbial mat metagenome, whole genome shotgun sequencing project. | biome: fresh water; feature: sink hole; material: water; isolation source: purple microbial (photo- and chemosynthetic) mats found in... | reverse complement strand
GATACTTTAGTAGCGGACGTTAAGAAAGGACGTTGGATGAAAAGAAAGCCTCAATTACTTAAATGAGAATTGAAATTAATTAAAGATAATATTTTTTATTATTTTATAAACCTTATAGCAAATGAATTTATAACAGACTATAAAGGATAAAGGCACAGAAAATAATGATAAAATCAAAAAACATATTGGTAACTACCCTTGGCACATCATGGCTAATTATGCCCGAAATTGTTAGTTTTGTTAATCATTCAGTTTATCAATTATTAAAAAATAATACACATGCCCAATCTTTTTATAACACGCTAGATGAATTAGGAATAAATAGAGTTGATGAGATTTGGGCTGTGATAACTAATGAGACAAAATCACTAGATTGTAAAAACGATGTTGTAAAATGGCAGGAATCTTTAACTGGTGTTCCCATTATTCGTTTCTTTTCATGCTCTGAATTAATCGATTTAAGCAACGAAAGACAATGTGCCGGGATGACCGATTTAATTTTCCGTACGGTATTACATGCAAAAAATGGAGTAAATAAGGGAAAACTGATTTTGTGTTTAACGGGTGGGCGTAAAAATATGAGTGCCGATATGCAACGAGCTGTTGAGTTGTTTGGTTGTGATTTATTTTTTCATGTGGCAGATGTGCAGACTAATGGTAATAATTTTTCTCCCTCTACGCTGCCAGAGGTTTGGTCTGCCGATATTGCAAACAGATTTACGCCTGTGGTTATTCAGAAAAACGTGTCGGAAAACCCCATATTGTTCGTACCGGAACCATTAATGGTGGATGATTATCCGATTGATAAAATTCTGAATAACAATTATTCTGATGGTTTATTGCGAGAAATGAATGGTCGGGTGGAAAACTCAAAAAACAACTATTACAACTTTTATCTCAAAAAAATTGTTGATTCAAGTGCATCAAATTTTTATTTTTTACATCAACTGCATCCAACCAAAATAAATACATTACAAACATCTGTAATTCATTATACATCAACTGACTTATATGCTCATTGGCAGTTTATTAAAAAAATGCCAAAAGCGGATCTGCATTTTCATTTTGGAGGCTGCCTTACAATAGCTGAAACTATTAGAGTAGCATATACCTGTAGTGAAGAAGTAAACTATTATATTAAGACGAATAAATGTTTCGCAAATTGGTTAGATACAGTGAAGCTGTATAATGATTCTGATTTTTATAAATTGTTTAGGCAGAAGGAAACTCGTAATTTATTTCCCGAAATTCCTCAACCATACACCGTATTAGCTTTAATTTTATTATTTAAGAATGATCCTGATAGACTTGGAAATATTATTTATGAAAAATTTTGTGATAATAATTTATTTTTTAAAATCGGAATAGAGGATTATGAGAAATTAGGAGACATTCAAGGTAGCGCTATTTTACAGTGTGAAGAAACCATTCGAGAAACTTGTAGAATTATAAAAGAATATTGTTTAGAAGAGAACATAAAATATCTCGAAATACGTTGTTCTCCCTGCAATTATACTTGTGGAAATTTATCACCTGAAAAAGTAATTGAAATTTTACATACAGAACTTTCTGAAAATCAATTTACCATTTTTAGACTTATAATCATCGCATCACGTCATGGTAATCTTATTATTTTACAGAATCACATTAAATTGTTCTTAGAATTAAAGAAGCAGCCATTGTATGAAAATTTTATTGTTGGGTTTGATATTGCAGGAGATGAAGAAAAAATGAAACCTCGTGATATCAGAATCAATTTTGAGGAAATTCTTCAAAATTGTAATCATATGACTATTCACGCCGGAGAGACACAAGATGTCGAAAATATATGGGAGGCTGTTTATCTTTTTAATGCAGATAGAATTGGACATGGTTTGTCATTAATACAGAAACCAGATTTAATCAAGCGATTTGCTGATAGAAAAATTTATATTGAGTTGTGCCCGTCGAGTAATTATCAAATTGTAGGATACCAAGATTTCAGATTTCAAGAGACTACTAATGAAAAAGAATATCCTTTATTAAATTTTATGAAAGATGGTTTAAAAGTAACTATAAACACAGATAACAGAGGAATCTCTAAAACTTCATTAACGAATGATTATATTAAGGCTGCTTTGATGTCAAAAGAGGGTTTATCTTACTGGCAGATTTTACAATTAATTAAAAATAGTTTTACCGGTTCATTTTTACCAAGACATGAAAAACATCAGCTTATCATGGCTGCCGAAAAAGAGATTTATTCATTAATAGCGGAAGAATGAAAGAAAAAGTTGCTGTATTTAGAAGTTCTGATTTGGATGTTGATTGGAGTCAATCAGAATTAGTTATTCCATTTTCAGATGATATTGAAAAAATGTTAAATAGAAATAAACTTTTTTGGATTGACAAAATTGAAGCAGAGACAGATGAAACATATAAGCAAGTAATACCATACATCTTGATTCAAAACCCGATACAACAATTCTTTTGTTACCAAAGGAGAGGGAATGAGAAGAGACTTCATGGTTTATGGTCGTTAGGTATCGGTGGACATGTTAATGAACAAGATAAAGAAGATATTAATCTTGACACATTTCTAAGCGGAGCAATACGTGAAGTATTTGAGGAAACAGCTATAGTTATTGAAAAATCAGATTTAAAAGTAAAGGGTGTTATTTACGAGAGTGAAAGTAATGTAGGACGAGTTCATTTAGGAATAGTTTATTTGTTGAATACGAATAAAGAGATATCGCAAACTTTAGAAACAGAATTATCTGAATGGGGTACTGGTTTGCAGCTTGCAAGCAAAAAAATAGAGTTGTGGTCAAAATTGTCTATTAAATTAATTTAATTATTATGAAAAACGTATTGGTATTATTAGTTAGCGATCAAACCGTTCCCAATTACCTGTTCATTAAAATGTTTAATGATATTGATCGTTATGTTTTTATTACAACAGAACGCATGGAGGATAAGGAAAGAAACAAGCGCGAGTGGATTATGAATGCAGCCAAACTTAATCTGAAAAGTGTTGATACAATAATTGTAGATGCTGAGTCAAAAGAGAGTGTGTTAAATGGGCTAGAATCTTTTAGTTGGGTTGACTGCGAAGATATTATTGTTAATGTTACAGGTGGTACAAAAATGATGTCGATAGCTGCCTATGAATTTTTTAAAATGAAAACGAAAAATATTTGGTATTTGCCAATTGGAAAAAACACATATCATCTTGTTGACGAAAAAGATAGTATGATTAAAATTAATCATGAAATGAACGTTGAAGAGTATCTGGATTGTTGTGGTATTTTTTATTCTGATAATAAATATACAAGGAAAAGCCCATACAAGAGCAGGGAATTTAATTATAAATATTTCAATATTTTTATTAATGAAAAGAATTCATTTTATCAAACTATTGAGTTTATAAGACTTTTATTTCGCGATAATAGAGCTCCTTTTAAAATTTCGAAAAATGGTTTTAATATTTCAAATGAAGAAAATATTTCAAGATTTAAGCAACATATTGCAAGTAGTGATTACAAGCTTTCTATTCCATGGGAAGATTATGTCAATTTCAGTTTTATTGTCGATTTTTTTGATTCTATTGGTGCTGCATTAGAGGATAATCTACTTCTTAAGTATGATGTTGATTATATTACCGGTGGATGGTTTGAAGAATATGTGTATTATATTTTGAAAGACCTGAATATTGCTTCTGTTGAATTGGGCGTAGTTTTAAACCCTTCAAATAGTGTATCAGGGTATGCTAATTATTTTACAAACAATGATCTAGATGTAGTTTTCGTAAATAATAACAAATTATATGTTGTTGAGTGTAAATCAGGGGGGATGGAAGAGAATGATTTATTCAATAAAACGATTTATTTAGCATCTGCATTGAAAAAGTATTTTGGCCTTACAGTAGAATCAATATTGTGTACCATGTCAAGTATGAGTAAACCCAAAATCGAAAAGTCGGCAATTTTAGGTATAAAGGCTATACCTCGTGAGGTTTTTACTTCAGTTGATTTTTTGGAAAGAATAAAACAAATGCTACAAATAAATTAAACATTTATGCTCCTCAACCTCTCCAACCATCCTTCTTCAACCTGGCTTAGCGATCAAATAAATGATGCGCAATTGGCTTTTGGTGAAATATTAGATTTGCCTTTTCCTCCTATAGAACCCAATGCCGATACCGATTTTATTGTAGATCTTGCGCAAAAATACGCTGCCGCTTGCATTGAAAAATTAAAATCGGATAAGGGAGATTCTGCCGTGCATGTGATGGGTGAAATGGTTTTTACCTTTCATGTAGTAAATATTCTTAAGAAATCGAAAATCCGCTGTGTGGCTTCTACCACCCGCAGAATAACTTCTGAAACCGGCAATAACAAGTTATCTCAATTTGATTTTGTACGTTTTCGAGATTATTAATTTCTAATGGTATTTATCTAACCTCCATTCCTTTAAACAAAGAAGTGTACTCTTGAGATGGCTTGTATTCTTTTAAAATAGGGTGTTCAAATGTATGAAGCATTTCTTTAGCCCGCGTTATGGCTGTGTACCACCATTGATAAATACTGGGTACTGGCATGCCCCAATGCGAATTGTCTAAGTGCAGATATACCTCATTCCATTCCCCACCTTGGCTTTTATGACAGGTTAAGGCATAACCATATACCGAACGAATGGCATTCAAATAAGGATCCTTCAACATTCGTGCACTAAATTCTTTATCTTTCTGTCTTATATTTTCTTTGGCCATTCGCCTGTAATAATCTATGAGTAAATCCTTATGCTGCTTATCGGTTAATCCATTATTCCTTTGGCTTAATAAATTTTCCATAATTAACGAGTCTATTTGCCGTTTGCTGCCCAGTACTTCTAGTTTGATATTTCTAAAGGTAAATCCGGCACGATATTCATAGTCACCTATCTCCATGATTCTTATTAAATCACCATTTGCCAATCCATTTAAATGATTGTTCTGGGTTACCAATAATAATTCATTTTTTTCCAGCTTAGTAGAATTTTTATATAATGCAGTTCTTATTAATTCGTTAATTTCGCTACATTGGTTATTGGTATGGCATAAAAGTGTGCTATATTCGTAGCCATGCGCACGAATGCTTGCTATATAACTGTTGATAAAAGAAATAGTAGATGAGTGTTTGCAAACATTTTTATTTCCTTTTAATTGTAGTTTGGGGTAGGTTGTTTTTCCGGGTTTTTGATATAGTGCCCTAAGTTGCATGGAAACATCTATTAATTGATTATTTTGTGTTTGCCGCTTCATTTCAATTAATTCGCGTTCCAGCGCTTTTTTGCTGAAAGTATTTTGGATGTATGATGAACTTAGCGCAGGAGAAATTTTCTGATTAATGGGAGGTAATTGACAAGGGTCGCCAACAAATATAAATTTACCCGAAGGATTAAATTCAAATAGATCGCTGAGTAGCTTGCCCGAGCCAAAAGTAGCAAATGATAAGGATTGTTGTTTGGCATCTGCTACCATAGAGGCTTCATCAACTATATATATGGGATTTTTTTCACTTTTCTCCTCATTTTTTAGCTCGAATACCAATTTTATCTGGCCGGTATCATCCACTTCATAATCTTTGGTGAGTTTTTCTAATTTTTCTAAATCCTGATTGATTTCATTGAAGCAGTATATTTTGCTATGAATGGTACTTACACCGCAATTCAATTCCTCCGATAGTTTGTCGCTTAGTATTTTAGCTGCCCTACCTGTTGATGACATCAGAAAAAATGGAATATCTTTTTCTGATAAATATTTTACAAATGCGGCTACTAAACTGGTTTTTCCTGTTCCGGCATAACCTTTTAATATAAAAACGGGGGTGTCTTTTCTTTCAATGAAATCTTGAAGCAGTGCGAAAGTAGTTTGTTGCTCGTTCGTAGGTGAAAAAGGAAAGTAATTGGAATAATTCATTTTTTTTTGTTTGAAAAGGTACATAATTTTTGTCATATCTAAAAAACGACCTATCAAAAAATGATATTTTTTGGGCAAAAAACCCGCTGGAATAATTTTTGTAACCGCATTTCCCATACATTTTATAAAAACATTATGGAATTAATATTAAATACTTTTGGAAGCTCTTTGGGTAAGGAGGGCGAAAATTTTGTAATTATTCACAAGGATGGAAGGCAATTGCTACATACCGAAGGGATAAATAGTATATTAATCAGCAAGGGGGCGCAAATCAGTTCCGATGCGGCTATTATGGCTATTCAAAAAGAAATAGATGTGCTATTTGTCGATACATCGGGGAAACCTATTGGGCGTATCTGGGGTTCTAAATTTGGCTCGGTTTCTACCATTCGCCGTAAACAGGTTGATTTTACTTTTTCTGAAAAAGCCGTAAAATGGATTAAGGAGGCTATTGCGCACAAAGTAGACAATCAGCAGGCCATGCTTATGGCATTAAGTCCTGCCGAAGAAAAAATTGCTAAGGAATTTCAACAGGCAATGGTTAAGCTCGAAGACTATAAGAGAAAAATCAGAAGCGTTGAGGCAACTATCATTAGCGATATTGCACCCACATTAAGAGGTTGGGAGGGTATTTCATCTAAAATATATTTTGAGGGCATCAATAAAATCCTGCCTGAAAAATATAAAACGCTTGGCCGATCACAACATCCAGCTAAGGATATTTTTAATTGCTTGCTAAATTATGGCTATGGTATGCTGTATGGTAAAGTGGAAGGGGCACTGATTAAAGCAGGTTTAGATCCATATGTGGGCGTTTTTCATCGCGATGATTACAACCGCCCGGTGCTGGTATACGATGTAATTGAATTGTATCGCATTTGGATTGACTATGTGGTAATCAATCTTTGTATTCAACATGCTATTGATGAAAATAGTTTTAGTATTAAAGAGGATGGTTCGTACTGGCTTGAAAATTTAGGCAGGCGAATCTTAATACAGTCGGTAAACGATTATTTAGATGAAATTATTAATTTAAAGGGAATCGAGCGCAGTCGCGCAACCCATATTGAATTAGATGCCCACGCTTTTGCTCAGAAAATTTTAAATAGTTAAAAATATGTTTCAATTAGGAAAAAAAATTACCTCAGCCAATGATCCTTTAACTAGTATTAGCTTTGAAGATCTGATTGAACTGATAGAAAAACCCGGTGATGAAATCGTATCAATGATACATCAGTTGCGAATGGTACTTAGTATTGATGTAAATAAATACCGCAAGCTTAAAACATCGCTTCCATATATTACATGCGGGAATTTTAGTCCTTCATACCGCAGAACCGAAAATTTTGGAAGTATTGAATATTTTATGCTCGACTTAGACCATTTGCATTTGCTGAATTTATCACCTGCGAGCTTAAAAAAACAAATATGTAAAGACAGCAGAATATTTATGGCATTTACATCGCCTGGTAACGATGGGTTGAAAGTGCTTTTTAAATTGAAAGAAAAGCTGTACGATGCCGGAAAATATTCAATGTTTTATAAATTGTTTGCCCATAAGTTTTCTGAACAATATCAATTGCCTCAAATAGTTGATGATAGAACATCAGATGTTACGCGGGCTTGTTTTGTAAGCCACGATACTGATATTTACGTGAATGAGGCTGCTGATGAGGTGGATATTTCAACCATTATGGATTTTGATTCTTATCTAGATATGAAAATAATGGCTGCTGAGTTAAAAGAAATTGAAGCATCGATGCCTAAGGTGCAGGCACAAAGCGATAAGCCTTTATTAAATGATGATATTCTGTTAGAAATAAAAAGGAAATTAAATCCGAATATTCGTCTAAAGCCCGATAAAATAATATTTGTCCCCGAAAAATTAAATGAAAATATGGCTTTGGTTAAAGAACAATTATTGAAATTTGAAATGGAGGTGAAGCAAATTACGGACATTCATTATGGAAAAAAACTAAACATTATGGCAAAAAACTATTGGGCAGAAATAAATATTTTTTATGGTAAGAATGGTTATTCTGTTGTAAAAACGCCTAAGAGAGGTAGTAATATCGATTTAGCCAATTTGGCCCATCAGGTAATTTGTGAATTGTTAATTGAACAACATGACAGCTAAAAAAGAAAAAAAGGAAAAGCCCGGTTTCGTAGAAATACTTTTGAAACTAAAGCGTGCGGGAATAAGGGGAAACCGTGATATATTAAATAGTGATAACGAATGGGAACAACCGGACACATTAGAAGAAAGGATTAAAAAGATACAAGGTATTACTAATACGCAGCGAAAAACCAGTGAGATGATATATTTTATTATGTACGACATAGAAGACAACAAAATAAGAAGGCATGTATCCAAATACCTAATAAATAAAGGTTGCATTAGAATTCAGCGTTCTGTTTTTTTGGTAAATACCCAAAGGGCAGTGTTTGGCGACATTGCACAAACACTGAAAGAGGTAAATGAAGTATATGAGAATAATGACAGTATTATTTTAGTTCCGGTTTCAACCGACGAAATATCGGCAATGAAAGTAATTGGCTATAAAATAGAACTCGATTTTATTAAGAAAAACAAAACTACCATTATATTTTAAGACATGCAAATGGAAAAAATAGCGCAGTTGCGTAAGGAAGGAAAAATAGAAGCTGCTATAGAATCTTGCCTATTAAAGGGTTTTGGATGCGAAAGCAGTGAGCTCGAAAAAAAATTGTATGCATGGTGCTTGCGCGATCGCATAAAAATAGATATTTCAAAAAATAACCAGCCTCGCATTTTGGGTGATATGGCAACGATTATTGAATTAAAAATTACAGGACACAACGAGTATCTTAGTAAAGCGTTAACTTGGGATATGGCAAAAATAGTTGAAATTATTGATGAAGATAACTTAGGAAAATATTTAACAATGCTTAAACTTATTAGTCTTGAGCGGCCCTCAGAAGCTTACAGTTTTTTATTGATGAAGCTGCATAACAGACTTAAAAGTCATTTTTTATACTGTAAAACGATTGAATGGTGGGGATTTAAGCATTTTCAGGAAAGAGATTTTGAACCGTTTAAAGGAAGTGATGGTAAGAGTTATATGTCATTAGCAGAAAAAGTGATATACGCATACTATAAGCGTAAATTGGAAGAGCTTCAAAAGCAGGGATTTGAGAAGAATACCTACCAGAGAATGCTACATTATTTAGAAGATATAGCCGCCAAGAAATTGAACTGTAAATTTTTGGAATATTATATGGTAAAGTGTTTGATTGCAATGGGCGAAAGAGAAGAAGCCGGTAAACGATTTCAAAAATTTGCTTTGCGCAATCAGGAAGAGTTTTGGGTGTATCAGACTTATGCGCAGGTATTTGAAGAGGGAAGCGATGAGCAATTAGGACTGTTGTGCAAAGGATTGGTATGTAGAGGAAAATCGGCAATGAAATTGGGATTGTATGAAAAGCTATTACAAGTATTGAACCAAAGAAGCGAAAAAGAATTAAGTAAATATGTATTGTACAAAATTATCAGCATTAGAAAAGAAAATGGCTGGCCTGTGGGAGAGCAGTACATTGCCTATCAAAGCAAGCCCAGTGATGATGGTTGGGACGAATTTTGTGAAAAATGGGCATTAGTGGGCGAAAAAGTGTTATATTTAGGGAATAAAAAGCAGATTATTTTAATTCAGTATGTGAATGCAGAAAAAGGAAAAGTAAGTTACGTTTTGGATGAGCAAAGCTGGGGTTATTTTAATCAGCCCAAAGAATTGGAATTAAAGAAAGGAGATTTGGTATCTTGCTATCTTGAAACGATAAATAGTAAAGGATTGGTTCGAGCAAGCCAAATTGAAAAGAGTACAGATATTTTAGAATGTAAGGCATTGAAAGTATTAACTGGCAAATTGGAATGTGTAGCAGGTGAATATAGGGTAGGAGAGATTTTAATAGCGCGATATTTGGTCAGGGATTATAAAGCAGAAGAGGCATTAAGGATTATTTTGCAATTAGAATATAACAGAGAAATGAATAAGCAGGAATGGAAAATAAAAAAATTGGAAAAAGGGGAGAAATGATTTATCTTTGCAAACCCAAAAAAGAGGGGATAAAAATGCAAGAAACGAAGTTCTTTAGCATACAATTAATTGAAGTAGAAGAAAATATACATCATGCAGCGATAACCGCAAATCCACAATAACAAGGATTAAGACTGTATACCGACCCTATATTTTCAAACCCAAACCGCGATAACCGCAAATCCACAATAACAAGGATTAAGACGGTACTT
>JFJP01035424.1_pt1 | contig 10223 bp, 10 predicted proteins | sample 431651 | NCBI WGS metagenome assembly JFJP01 (sample SAMN02602958, study PRJNA72255) | Microbial mat metagenome, whole genome shotgun sequencing project. | biome: fresh water; feature: sink hole; material: water; isolation source: purple microbial (photo- and chemosynthetic) mats found in... | reverse complement strand
CGAACACGCTGGTCATGGTGTCGCGGTTGGTCACGAAGTAGGGGGAGAGGTAACCGCGGTCGAACTGCATGCCCTCGACGAAGTCGATGGTAGTGTCCATGGTCTTGGACTCTTCAACGGTGATAACGCCGTCTTTTCCGACCTTCTCCATGGCATCGGCGATCTGGGCGCCGATTTCCATGTCGTTGTTGGCGGAAACGGAAGCGACATGGGCAATCTCGTCCTTTTCCTTGATGTCCTTGGAATTCTTCTTGATCTCTTCAATGGCGACCGCAACGGCCTTGTCCATGCCGCGCTTGAGGCTCATCGGGTCCATGCCGGCAGCGACCGACTTGAGGCCTTCCTTGACCATGGAGTAGGCAAGGACGGTGGCGGTGGTGGTTCCATCGCCGGCGATATCGTTGGTCTTGGTTGCTACTTCCTTGAGAAGCTGGGCACCCATGTTTTCATAGGGGTCTTCGAGCTCGATTTCCTTGGCTACGGACACGCCGTCCTTGGTGACGGTAGGAGCGCCGAATTTCTTGTCGAGGAGCACGTTGCGGCCTTTGGGGCCGAGGGTTACCTTGACTGCGCGAGAAATCTGTTCGACGCCGGACAGGAGTCTCCTCCGGGCATCTTCACTGAACAACAGTTGCTTGGCCATGTTCTTGTATCTCCCTTTCTTTTGTGGGTGTTCCGCCCCGCTCCGGGCCTCGCCCTGATCATCGAGTTCGCGAGCACCGTTCATGGACGGGTTGGCGTACAGTATTTGATTCGGACCGATTCGATCCGCGTTGACGAAGATACTAAAAATCAGCCCAAGGCGGCAAGTGGCAAATGGCGGTCAAAAACACAAAATGCGGGGGTGCTGGTTCCCCGAATGGCGTCGAAGCGTTATAATGGTCGTCAATGAACGACGAAATAACGGTACTACACGAAGATGAGTACATTCTGGCAGTCAACAAGCCCTCAGGTCTCCTTTCATCTCCCGATCGCTACGACCTTGATGCCAGGGCCGTTTCCCGGGAACTCGAGATGGAGCATGGCCGGCTCTGGTCCGTCCACACCCTCGACCTCGATACCAGCGGTGTTCTGGTGTTTGCCAGAAACGAGGCGACGCATCGTGCCCTGTCGGTGCTGTTCGAGGAACGGGAGGTCAGAAGCGTCTACCATGCGGTGATTGCGGGGCGTCCCTCATGGACCGAAACGGTCTGCGACCTGTCCCTGACCCCCGATGGAGACCGTATGCACCGGACCATAATAGACGGTGCGGGCAAGCCGTCGTTTACCGAGTTCCAGGTCCTCGGATGCCACTCGAAGATGGCCATCATCGAGGCCCGGCCCAGGATGCTGCGGGCACACCAGATACGCATCCACCTCGCTGCCCTGGGGTATCCCATAGCCTGCGATCCCCTGTACGGCGATGGCAAGCCGGTACTGCTCTCCAAGATAAAGCGAAGATGGAAGGGCGACGACGAACGTGAGCGCCCGCTCATCACCCGTACCGCATTGCACGCATTCTCCATAGAATTCGTCCATCCGGGGACCCATGCGGCGGTGCTCATCGAGGCTCCGTATCCAAAGGACTTCAAGGCTCTGGTGTCGCAATTGCGCAAGATGTAGCCTTGTCCTTTCCGCCTCTTGTAGGTATTCTTGCTTGAGCCTCCACGGGGAGGCCCGGGCGCTTTGCGTCCCGCTCCATCAACGTTTCCGGAAGTATCATGAAGAAGACTCTTATCTTGCTTGCCGCCGTAGCGGCACTTTCCCTCTCCGTTTCAGCGTGTGGCTCCAAGGAAGAATCCAAGGAAGCCGCGGCGGATGGTTCCGCCTCCAAGGCTGATGTCAGCTTTGCGTTCGGCGTTGCCGTTGGTTCCAGCCTCAAGGACACGGGCGTTGACATCGACTACGACAAGTTCATCGCGGGCGTCAAGGACATCATCCAGAACGAGAAGCCCAAGGTGAGCATCGAGGAAGCGCAGAACACCATCCAGGTCGCCATCATGGCAGCCATGAAGGTCAAGTCCGACAAGAATTTTGAAGCCGAGACTGCCTTTTTTGCTGAAAACGGCAAGAAAGCCGGTGTAACGACGACCGCCAGCGGCCTCCAGTACGAGGTGATTACCCTCGGTACCGGTCCCAAACCCCTCGAGACCGATACCGTCCGCGTTGATTATGTCGGCACCTTCCTCGATGGCAAGGAGTTCGACAGCTCCATCGCCGCGGGCGAGCCGGCTGTGTTCCCCGTAGCCATGGTCATCCCCGGCTGGGTAGAGGGCATCCAGCTTATGCCCGTAGGTTCCAAGTTCAAGTTCTACATCCCCTCGATGCTTGCGTACGGCGAGCAGGGTTCCCAGGGTGGCATCGAGCCCTTCAAGACACTTGTCTTTGAAGTTGATTTGCTAGCAATCGAGCCCCCCGAGGCAAAATAATGTTCATGGCGGCCTTTCCGGGCCGCCTATAACCTGAATATCTTGCGGAGATCGGCACCCCGCAATACCCGGCCATGCAGGTAGAACAGGAATACTGCTACCGGAACCAGGGCCAGCGCTGCGACGATCGACCAGTAGGGCCGTATGCTTGTACCGAGTCCTATCCTCAGTATCGACTCCAGCGCGATGAGCAATGCCGCCAGACCCAGTGCACCTATGCCCAGCAGGTTGATGCCTTTGACCCGCCTGGTGACCATGATCTCCGCTGTCGCCGCTGCTATCATGAAGCTGGTCATGGCGATGGGCGTTCCAATGGTAAGCGACCAGTCCATTTTCCCGTCCATACAGTCGAGCACCAGCAGGAAAGCGATGACGGCCACAGCCATTATCGTGAGTGCCGCCTTGATCCTGCCGTACAGGATGATGGGCGCGACGACCATGATCCACCCGAATACCACCGACGCGACGGCATACCGTGACCAACCCAGATCCGCGTCGGAAAGCAGATCGACCAGGAACAGGGCTGCACTTGCGAGTGCCACCGCCAGGCTCAGGAGTTCTATCCCTATGCGCCTGCGTTCAGCCTTGGACAGCCTGTATGCGTCTTCAGGGTCGATGATGTGCTGCGGATAGGGGCCAGCCTCCGGTTTCCTGATTGTCGCATCGAGATTCTGTATGGGGGCCGAGCACAGGGGACAAGCAGCGACTCCGTCGTCGACCTCGACTCCGCACCTACTGCAATATGGCATGACTGGATTCCTTTCCGGGGCCGGTTAGCTGGTTTGATTCTACCTTGACCCGCAACCCGTCCCTGACAAGCCTCGTGAAGAAGGCCCGTTCCAGGTCGTTGCGTTCTATGACGCTCCCGAAGCTGATTGAAAGCGCGTCGCGGTGGCTTATCATGCCAGCGACGGTTTTCAGGCCCGGTGTCGAGGGCAGTATGACATCGATGCGGAGTACCTTGTCTGAGAATGATTCCGGCAGCCTGGCCAGGCCGACATTGGTTGCGATGCTGGAATAGAGGTTCTCGCCATAGGATTTATAGACTCGGCGCATGAAGACGTTCTTCAAGGTAAGCGGAATGATGCGGATGAATGGATTCTTGGCGGTCATAACGTTCCTGGTGATCATCCTTGCCAGTTCCTTGGCGTCGTAGGCCAGACTCATCATCGCCCTTGCCCTTGCGATGATCTCCTTGAACTCGTAATGGCCCAGCCGCGTGTCTATGTCTGGAAGCGCGTAGAGGCTGAAGTTGCGGAGCGTAGTCGACGGAAAGAAATTCCGCAGGTTGGCAGGAACCTGCAGCCGCAGTGGTCTGCGCTTCCGCCTGTCTGCACAGCGTGGCTGCGCATCCTGGACATCCTGGAGTGCCGCCAGGTACACCGCGGACAAGTATACTGTCAGCGTCGTTCCGTATTCTTTTGATTTCTTGAGGACTTCAGCCAGAGAGAGCGTCCCGGTTGTAACACGCATGGTGTGCAGGGGCAGTGCCAGCCCCGGCAGGTGCCATGCCACAGTTCCCCGTACGGGTTTTGGTATGCCTGGCATCGCGAACCGGGAAAACGCATCCTCCCATTCGGAAGGATCCGGAGTGCCCCCGGGATCGAACACACCATCGCTGTACTCGGTTTCAATGCCCTGCAACCGGTAATACTCGGCCAGTAACGACCTGAAAAAAATCATTGCCCCATGGCCATCGGTCAGGATATGGCACATCTCGAGCGCTATCCGCCTGTCATAGGCCCGCACCCTGTAAAGATAGCCGCCCCGTTTCGTGGTCGATAGCTTCTGCATGGGGAATCTGGAATCTTGTACCACTTTCTGGGGCGTCTCGTTGCGCTCAAGGAAAAACCAGAAGAAACCCTTGCGCAACTCTATCTGCAGATACGGGAAGCGGGGCCTGACCGCATCCAGGGCCTTCTGGAGTTGCTCCACGACGACCAGTTCCCGGAGCGTAGCCTGAAGCCTGTAGTACGCGCTGATCCTGTCAGACAGGATGGGTGCATAGATGATGGCAGCATGATCGAGCGCATACCAGGGATGATCGCCTGTACTCAGGCGGCCAGAGTACAGGCGGGCTTCGGCTGGGGCAGGAGGGACGGACTTGTTCGTCATCATGTACAGTGTACTGTCAAAAAGAGATTTTTGACATACATGAGCCTATGCAAAACCGATGCAAACGGTCAGAATGGCTCATCGATGATAGATCTCCACACCCATTCAACCGCCAGCGACGGGGCGCTTGCTCCCCGGGCCCTCGTAGAAAAGGCCGCCTCCGAGGGTCTGACGGCCCTCGCTTTAACCGACCACGACTCCCTTGATGGCCTCGCCGAGGCGGGGGCTGCGGCGCAAGCGCTGGGGCTTCGGTTCATACCCGGCATAGAGATAGAGATAGCCTTTGAACCCGGCGAGTTCCATCTGCTGGGGCTCGATCTCCTGGACATCAGACAGCCGTTGCGCGACGCCGCGGGCATGCTTGCCGCATCGCGGGAGGAACGGAACCGCGCCGTCATTGAACTGCTGCGGGCAGATGGTGTAGACCTCGACTATGACGAGCTGCGCGCACGGGCAGGGACGGGCATGATAGGCCGGCCCCACATCGCGGAGCTACTCGTCGCCAAACGAATCGTCAAGAACAAGCAGGCTGCCTTTGACCGCTACCTGGCCAAGGGCAGGCCGTACTATGTGCGGAAAGCCTGCATGGAGCTCCCCGATGCCATTCGCGTCGTCCAGGAATCCGGAGGACTTGCGTTCGTTGCGCATCCGATGTCGCTGTTTGCCAGCTGGAAGCGGCTGCGTTCCCTGTTCGAGGAATGGAAGGCCCTCGGCGTAGACGGCATCGAGGCATGGCACCCTACAGCCAGGCTCGTCGACTGTACCCGCCTCGATACATTAGCCCGCGAATTCGGCTTCCGTGTCAGTGCCGGCAGCGATTACCACGGCGCCGTCCGCCCCGACCGCCGCCTCGGCCACACCGTAGGCAACAAACCCATCAGCGAGACCTACCTGGCGTGCCTGGAACGGTAAAGCCGTTTAAAAGAATCTTTATCTTCATAATTTTCTTACTCGTCTTCTCTGTGGCTCTTTGCCAAATTTCCTACTCTTTATTCCTCATCTTCTCTGTGTCTCTGTGCGAAAATTCCTGATTTTTCCCGCCCGGCTTAGCCGCGGCGGCAGCCGGAGCAGCCTAAAACATGGACGTGGCGGTGGCCGGGTTTTTCAAAGTAGCGGGCCAGCAGGTAGCCGCCACGAGGCACGACCTTCTCGCAGACCGGGCAGACACGGCGGTATTCGGAGTTTTCAGGCCAGCAGTAGGGGCAGCCATAGATCTGCATCACCTTGTCGCTGCTGGTGCTCTTGAACACTTTTGACTTGACCAGGGCTCCCGGCGTCAGTTTTTCGCCGCAGACGGGGCAGGTCCTGACCCCCACACCCTTTTCCTTGACCTCGCCGCGGCTGTCTGAGACAAAACGGGGATTGGTCCGTTCCCTGCGCTCCGCATGGGGTCGGTAAACTACGGCCCAGAACAGCCAGAGCAGCAAAGCGCCAATGGAAGCGAGTACGGTAGCGAAAATCAGATCATCCATCCGGGCAGTATAGCATGTCGTTGACGATCAGCGCCGCCTGAGGCCATACTGCGCTCATGGCCACCCTCTATATGATAGCGACGCCGATAGGCAACCTCGAAGACATCACGCTGCGTGCCGTGAGGATACTCGGCGAGGTGGATGCGATAGCCTGCGAGGACACGCGGCACACCCTCAAGCTGCTCAACCACCTGGGTATCAAGAAGCAGCTCGTCGCATGCTACGCGTATGAGGAAGAAAAGGGCACGGCGCGCATCCTTGGCCTGCTCGAACAGGGCCGGAACATGGCCTACTGCTCCGACGCCGGCACGCCCGGCCTCTCAGATCCTGGTGTCCTGGTTGCGATGCGGGCCCGCGAAGCCGGTCACGAGGTCGTGCCCATACCCGGTCCCAGCGCCTTTGCCGCGCTGATATCGGCTTCCGGCATCTTCTACAAGGCGGTTACCTTTGCCGGATTCCCGTCTCCCAAGCCTGGACGCCGCCGTTCCAGGGCCGCGGAGCTCATGGCCCGGGAAGAAGCCTTCGTCATGTACGAATCCCCTCACAGGATAGTAAAACTATTGACGGATATTGCCGATATAGATAGTGAGCGGCGCATTTGCGTCGGCAGGGAGATGACGAAGCTGCACGAGGAGTTCCTGTGCGGCCCCGCTTCCGAAGTCCGGGATACGCTTGCGGCCAGACCCGAGGTAAAGGGCGAGATCGCGCTACTTGTATCCGGATTTAAAAAAGGGTAAACTTGAAGCACTGTGTTGCCGATATTGAGAATGTGAAAGGCAGGGGCCACCTATGACGATTGACAGGCTGAACCCGCTGGATCCGATCCAGCCCAAGAAACCCTCCGGCGCGACCCGCGTTGACAGGAATTCGGGGAATGATTCCGTGAGCCTGTCCTCGGAGGCCATGGTCAAGGCCGAGCTCTTCAAAGCGCTCGAACTTGCCAGGTCCGCTCCGGAAGTCAGGATGGACCGTGTAGCGGAGATCAGGGCCAAGCTCGAGGATCCCAACTACATCAACGATACCGTACTGAACGCTACGGCGGATCGCATCCTCGACCAGTTCCTCTAGAATCCAGGCTATGTATCGAGAATCGGGGCGGAGGCTGGCAGGCTTCCGCCTTTTTCTTTGTGCAGACATCGTACAGGCATCGAACAGGAGTACGGCATATGGCTGATTTCAGGTTCCACGTACCGGCTGACTGCTTCATAGGGCAGGACGCGCTTTACAAACTGCCGCTGGTGCTCGAAGGAGGACCGGACCGGGCGCTGCTCGTGGCGGATCCGGGGCTCCGCGAGGCAAAGACAACCGAACGACTTACCACAATCCTGGAAGGGCGGGGCATGCAGCTCATCGCCTTTGACGATATGAGCGAGCGGCCGTCTTCTGCCGCAGTGGAAGAAGCCGTGGCTCTGGCCAGGGGTTCCCGCGCGCCACTTGTCATAGGCCTGGGCGGGATACGTGCGCTGCACGTGGCCAAGGCCGTAGCGGCGCTTGCGCCTGGCGACAGTTCCGTTGACCGCTGGATGGATGGCGAACCTCCGGTACGGCAGTCGTTGCCCCTGGTGCTCATACCGACCAGCTACCGCGATCCTTTCTTGTTGTCCGGTGGACTCGTGCTTACCGATGCCCGCTCCGGCGGTGCCGTGTTCCTGCAGGCCCGCCGCGGCGTTGAGACTGCCGTCGTGCTGGACCCCAATGCGCTGGGCGGGCTGTCCGCAAAGTCAGCGGCCGCTGCGCTGCTGGACGGTGCGATGGGCGCCATCGAGGGCTACGCCTCGGCCCGCGAGGGTTTTTTATCTGACATGGCGCTGAAAGAGGCCATAGGCTTGTACATCCGTGCCCTCGACGTGACCATTCAGCGCCCCGAGGATCCCCAGGCCAGGATGGATGCTGCGCGCGCCTGCTTCCTGTCGGGACTCGGGCTTGCCGCCTCGTCACCGGGCCTCGGCACGGCCATATCCTTTGCCATCAACGCGCGCTGGGGCGTGCCCAAGGCCAACCTGGCCGCGGTCATCCTGCCGTACCTCCTCGAGTCGCTGTCACGTTCAAGACCGGAGAAGATAGCGGCCATTGCGCCGCTGTTCTGCGAGGTCGATCCCGAAGAAGGCGCCGCAGGCGCTGCCGCCAGGGCCGTAGAGTCGATGCGCACGCGCCTGGGCCTCCTCAAGATACCCAGCCGGCTCAAGGACTTTGAACTGCCCCTGGAACGCCTCGTGGAGACCGCCGAAGCCGCCCGCCGCTTTGACTTCATGAATTTCCTGCCCAGGACCATGACCGTGGACGACGTCTTCGACTTCATAAAAACCGTATACTGACGAACTTGGTTCAGGAATTTTTGCACAGAGCCACAGAGAAGACGAGGCAGACTAGGAATTTTTGCACAGAGACACAGAGAAGATGAGAAGAATGAAAGGTAAGGATAACCTGGAAAAGGGAGAGGATTAGAGAATGGAAAGTATTATTCTCTTGTCCTTGCTCATATCTCTACTTGTATTCCTCATCTTCTCTGTGTCTCTTTGCGAATTCTTCTTCTTCCAGATTCTACCTCATCTTCTCCGTGGCTCTGTGCCAAAAACGTATACCTGGCCTTTATGATAGCCATACGGAAGTTGATGAGCCTGTCTCCTTTGCACAGGGCGCGGAAGGCGGCGCAGGTGCTGGGGCATGTGGAGGCTGACTACCGTAACGGTCAGACAGGCGCGGGCGCGTGGGTGTCGGAGCTGGGCGCCGCGTTTGCCGCTGACGGGTTGCTGCCGGCACAGTTGCGCGCGCTCGCGGCCGAAGCTTCGGGCGAGGCTGGCAGGCTGGCTTTGTCGTCGCCGCAGGCGGGAATACGCATTATAAACAGACTTGCACGCGGGCTCGAAGCCCATGCTGGACTCTCACCCGCCGACTGGGACCTGCGCGAACCGCTGGGGTTGTCGCTGGCGGGGGGCGTACGCAGGGTGTATCCGGGCGTCAGGGCGTACCTTGAAGACTTGCGCTCCCCGTTCAACGTGGGCTCGATCTTCAGGAGTGCTGACGCGTTTGGTGCTGCTGAAATCGTGTTGTCAGGCTTTACTGCGGACCCCGGTCACCCGCGCGCGGCACGCTCCGCCATGGGAGCGACCGACATCGTGCCCTGGCGGCGCGGAGGCCTGGATGCACTGTCGGAATCAGGCGAGGCATTCGCACTGGAACTGCGCGGCGAATCCATCGACACCTTTGAATTCCCGGAGCGCGGCATCGTCGTGGTGGGCTCGGAGGAGCTGGGCGTGTCGCCCGAGGCAATGGCGCTGTGTTCCCGCACCGTCAGCATTCCGATGCTGGGCGCCAAGGGCAGCCTGAACGCCGGCGTCGCCTTTGGCGTGCTGATGGACGCGTGGCGGCGCAGCCTGAACTCGCGCGGCATCGAGGCTGTCCGGGGCTGAGGCTGCGTTGAAACAAGCTTAGTCGTCGGCCTGGTCTGACAAAGCAGAACTTGCTAGCGGTTTCTTGAATTTCCTGAAGAGCAATCCGACTATTGCAATGTTGACTATCGATGCGGCGGCAAATCGGTTCCACTTGGGCGAGCCTGAAGCTATGGAACCGACGTAGGCATGGAGCTTGACCGCCACCGTGTATTTGGCGTCGTCGTCCAGAAACACCAGCGGCGCCATGAAGCCGTTCCATGCCGACAGGAAGGCTACCATCGCTGCCGCGCCTATAGCCGGCAGCGCCAGCGGAAGCTGGACACGCATGAGGTAGCCCAAGGTGCCGAGTCCCTCGAGCCTGGCCGCATCCTTGAACGTTGGCGGCTGGTCTCGCAGGTATTCAGCCAGCGCGAACAGTGCTACCGGCAGGCTGTGGTACAGATAGACGAGCACCACAGGGGAATAGCCCCCGAGCAGGCCCAGACGGCGCCAGAGGTCGTACAGCGGGATCAGGGAATGGACTCCGCCTGCGCTTGAAAGGGCCTGCAGCAGGACGAAAACCGTTGCGGCCTGAGCGCGGGGCCTGTCGGCCAGCCAGGTGGCTGCAGGAAAAGCCATCACTCCTATCAGGAAGGCTGTCAGCGCGGAAACGTACAGCGTATTGGCCAGCGCCTGCCAGAGTCCGTCGTCAAAAAAGGCTTTGCCAAAGTTGCCTGGTGTAAAGAAGCGTGGCACGATGGAGTCGATGAAGGCTATGGACAGGTCTGAAAACGCCATCCAGACGATGCAGTATGCCAGGACGACAGCTGCGGCTACCAGCAGGGCGACGACCAGCC
>JFJP01018806.1_pt1 | contig 10223 bp, 7 predicted proteins | sample 431651 | NCBI WGS metagenome assembly JFJP01 (sample SAMN02602958, study PRJNA72255) | Microbial mat metagenome, whole genome shotgun sequencing project. | biome: fresh water; feature: sink hole; material: water; isolation source: purple microbial (photo- and chemosynthetic) mats found in... | reverse complement strand
TTGATGGTCCGATATTTCTGAAACCATCTGGCTTTTATCACATCGATCATGGAATCATCCTTTCCGGCTACAGGTCGTGCCCGCAATACGATAGGTTGAAACTCTTGTTGCAGAGCGGAAAATCCGAAATCTGCTGGTTGCGCAGGGCATAGGCCAGCAAACTCCAGTTATGGAACGAGGGATCGGTCACCTTGCGGCGGCAAATCCGACCCGATGGATCGGTGATGGCCACATGCGTAAGCTGCCCCCGCCAGCCCTCGACCATGGCAACCGCCACATGATCGGGACGCAAGGGACCCGGATCAACGCGAAGCGGGCCGTCGGGCAGGTCACAGGTCACCTCCTCAACAAACCGCACGGATTGCTGGATCTCCAGCCAGCGCACATAGGCCCTCGCATGCACGTCGCCCGCCTCGCAGGTCATCATCGGGATCTGCGCGAAACGAAAAAAGCCGGACGGATGATCGGTGCGGATATCCTGCGCCAGCCCGGAGGCCCTGGCGGCAGGGCCGACGGCACCAAACGCCGCCGCGACCGCCGCCGGAACCGTGCCCGTACGCTCGAAACGAGCCAGCACCGAAGGCGTATCGAAAAGCAGTTCCACGGCATTACGAACATCGGCCATGCCCTGTGCCAGCGCCATCTGCAGCGACTTGACCCGCCCATATTCAAGATCGCAGCGCACCCCGCCGGGACGGACCGCGCCCCGACCGAAACGATTCCCGCAGAGGAGTGCCGTCATGTTCAGGAAATCGCCACGGATGCGCCCGTTGAAGGATGCCGTCGGCAAAAACGCGATATCCCCGGACAGAGCCCCGAGATCTCCGGTATGGTTGGCCAGCCGCTCCAGTTCCAGCAGGATGGCCCGGATCACCTGCGCCTTGACGGGGGCCTCGCGTCCGGCCAGTGCCTCCAGCGTCTGGCAATAGCCCATCGTGTGCCCGATGGAGGTATCCCCGGCAATGGTCTCCGCCAGATAAACGCCCCGCGGATTGCCCCCGTCGCCCAGCGCTTCCTCAACCCCGCGGTACTGGTAGCCCAGCGCGATTTCCAGATGGAATACCTCCTCGCCATGGCACTGGAACCGGAAGTGCCCCGGTTCGATGATGCCCGCATGGACAGGGCCTACCGCCACCTCATGCACATCATCCCCCTCGACACGGTAGAAGTCTCCTGTTCCAGCAGGCACATCCCCGTGCGGATACCGCACCGGTTTAAGCCACGGATGCCCTTCCGGACGGAGACCGAACTGCTCGAAGATCTCACGCTCGAACAAATGCAATTGCGGGAACGACGGGGTCAACGATTCAAACCCCGTCCCCTCCACCACGGTGGACAGAAGACCGAGGGTACTGTTCGCATCGCTGGCCAGCACCATGAAAAGTTCCGTTGCGCCCGCCTCTCCGGTCGTGCATCCAAAAAAAGAAACCGCGCGATGACCGGTCGACAACGCCTCCGCAACAATCTTCCGGAAGGCCTGCATATCATGCCGGGGAATCTGCCGACGCTCAACGGCCGACACGTTACTCGTCATCCGCATCTTATCATTCATGGACGAACCTCCAGGAAAACCGCCGCGTTCTGCAACAGGGTCTTGACCGGCGCAGGGATATAAACCCCCATCACAAAAACCAGCGCCAACAGCACCAACGGCGGAACCATCGTAAGCAGCCCTTCCCGGTAGGCGGTATGCGGGGCATCTTCCGGTTCCTGCCCCAGTACAACGTTTAGCACCGTCGCCCCCATCCCGATAAAGACGATCAGCAGAAAGATCAGGAACAGGCCGCTGGCCACAAAATGCCCCGATTCGAAGCCTGCTTTCAGGAGCGAGAACTCGCTGATGAACGGGCCGAACGGAGGCGATCCGGTGATCGCCAGGAACCCGGTCAGGAACAAGCCCGCCGACACCGGCAACCGGTGTAACGCCCCGCGAACCACGGTCGTGCTGGTGCTTCCGAAGGAACGATGGATGTTACCGGCCGAGAGGAACAGGATCCCTTTCGTCAGGCCGTTGTTCAGCAAATGCAGCAACGTAGCAAAAAGCGCCGGGGCACCGAGACCAAGACCGAGGATGAGAATCCCCATATGTTCCACACTGGAATAGGCCAGCATGCGCTTGTAATCTTGCTGGCCGACCATTAACACACCAGCAACCGCCATGGACAACAGCCCCATGAAGATCAGCATCGGCGAGACGAAGGAGAACTCACCGGCGGCCGAGCAGATCTGGAAAATCCGCAGGATGCAGAGAAACGCGCAACTGGTCACCCCGCCAGCCAGCAGGGTACCGACCGCACCGGGCGCGGCACCATAGGCATCGGGCTTCCAGGTGTGCATCGGGGCGAGCCCCATTTTCGTGCCGTAGCCGACCAGCATCAGGACAAACGCGGAATGCAGCCACGGCTTGGAAAGCTGAGGCGCATGGCGCAGCAGTTCATCAAGGGCCAGAGTCGGCTCCAGTCCGGCATGGAGCGACGAATAGGCCAGGAACAGGGTACCCAGCAGCGCAAGGGCAATCCCGACGAAGCCGATCAGCAGATATTTCCAGGTGGCCTCGATCGACTGCGGTGTCTTGTTAAAGTAGATCAGCGGAGCGGTGCAGAGCACGGTGGTCTCGAGAGCGACCCACATGATGCCGAGATGCCGCGACCAGGTAATCAGCGTCATGGTGCCCAGCATGCAGAGCAAGCAGCTCACGAAGACCCGGTTGCCGCGCTGTTGATGGTAATTCAGGTACGAGGCCATATAGAACGAGGTGACCAGGTAAAGCGTGCTGATCAGCAGCAGCACCAGTTGCCCCGCGGGATCCAGACTGATCCACGCCGAGGAGAACCGGTCCTGCCCGGAAAACACCACATTCAACGTCAGCCCGAAATGCAGCACAGCGGCCACCGGGATAAGCCAGGGCCGGCAGCGGTTGAACGGAATGGCCACCGCCAGGAGCGCGACCAGGAAGGGAACGACAAACAGTGCCAGCGCCATAATCTATTCCTTTAACGATGTCATCAGACGGGTATCCAGCGTTGAGAACGTCCTGTTGATATGGTTGACCATGATACAGACCACGAAGATGGCCACAAACAGATCCAGCAGGGCACCGAGCTCCACGACCAGCGGCATGGCCTCCACCAGGAGCAGCCCGAAGATATAAATCCCGTTCTCCAGCACCAGATACCCCATGACCTGGGTGATCGCCTTCAGACGCATCGTCAGCAGGATGAAGCCGCAGAAGATGGTGGCCAGCGAAGCGGGTACCAGCAGCGGCGGGGTATCCCCCGCCGCCAGCGGAAGGGAAGAGGCAAAGAGCAACGCGAATCCGGTCACCAAAGCCCCCAGCAGCATGGAGGGCAGGAACCCGATCAACGGCTCGACCTCCCGCTTGATATGCACATCGCGGATGGCCCGCAGCAGCATCGAGGGAATGATCATGCCCTTCAGCAGGATGGCGAGGATGGAGGCCAATGCCGACGTGACGGCAAGATGATCTTCGATCAGCAGCGGCATCAGGCCGAGCAGGATCCCCTGCAACGAGACGATCTTGATCATCGTCACCAACCGGCTGGTCCCCAAGGCGAACAAGTTAAGGGCCAGCACCAGTACCAGAAGCGTATTGAACCAAGTATTCATCATGACCTCATCAATAGGACAAACCCGAACCCGCAGAAGAGGATCGCGGCAATCAGGAGATGCGGCACATGGCGCATCTGGAGACGCGCCATGACCGACTCGATCACCCCGATGACGGAGGCCATCAACAGCATCTCCGCCACAAACAGCAGCCAGTCCGGCAACGACGAGCCGATCTGGAACGGAAACACGATGTGCAGCAGCAGCGCACACAGCACAAAGAGCTTGATGGAAGCCCCGTAGAGAATCAGCCCCAGCAGCGGACCGCTATGATCCAGAACCATCACCTCGTGGATCATCGTCAATTCCAGATGCGTATTGGGATCGTCCACCGGCACCCTGCAGCTTTCCGCCAGCATGATGATGAAGACGCCCACGGCGACCAGCACCAGCGAGGCCACCGGGGCCTCGCTGCCGACGGTCATCGGCGCATGCAGCATCGCGGTCAGCTCCAGCGAACCGGAAATGCGCGCCAGCACCAGCAAGGCAAAGAACAACGCAGGTTCAGACAGGCAGGCAAATGTCACCTCGCGCGAGGCCCCCATGCCCTCGAAGGCGGATCCGGTGTCCAGTGCTGCCGCCGTCGTGAAGAACCGCCCGACACCCAGCAGATAGGCGAACAGGATCATATCCCCGGCAAAGACCACCGGCGCTTGAAAAGGGCCCATCGGCACCAGTAGTCCGGCCAGGATGATCGCCACCAGCGTGATGACCGGCGCAGCGGTGAAGATCCAGGTCGTCACCTGGCTGATCACCACCTCCTTGCGCGCCAGCTTGTACAGGTCATAATACAATTGCAGGATCGGCGGTCCTTGCCGCCCCGCGAACAAGGCCTTGGTTTTGTTGATGACCCCCGGCAGCAGCGGTGGCAGCAGCAGCAGCAAGGCGATATGGATGAAATGATTGATCATGGTCATGCTCCCGTTCTTCGCTCACCTTTCATTGTCCAAATCCAAACCGTTCCCAGCACAGCAGGAACAGCATCGTCATTAAGATGTAAAGCAGATAAATATGTGTTCGTCCTTGCTGGATAAGGCGCAGTTTCATCATCTGGTGGGCGGCGTAACGGAACCCGGGGAGCACCACCTGCGTCAGGACGGGATCCTTGACATGGATTGCGAACCGTTTCACCGAAGGGAAGTAAGCGGTCACGACCGGTCGACGCATCGACGGACGAAGCGCCCAGGCGAATAACTGCACCAGCACTTGCGCAAACGAAACGGCGGTGTACTGCATGCGCGGGGTCGGCCGGGCATACCCGCAGCCCCACGTGCAGACCGGTGCTGCCGCAGGCAGACGCCGCAGCCTGATTCGCAGCGAGGCAACCGCCCCCCCCGCTACAAGCATGAAGAGAAACGACAACACACTAATCGACTGCACGGACGCCGGAATCACCAAGGGCAATGCGGTTTGCAACGATGCCGCCGAGCCCATCCACAGGACGACGGCACGCTGGATCAGCGGCATCCCCACCTGTGGCAGCACCCCCAGCAGGAGGCATCCCCCGGCCAGCAGAAACATCGGATAGCACATCAGCGGATGGGGATCACAGACCACCGCATTATACGCATGGCGAGGCTGCCCCAGAAACACGCAGCAGAAGAGCTTCACAAAACAAGCCAGCGCCAGCGCACCGATCAGGGCCAGGGCGACCGCGCCGATCCCGGCAGCGGCCAGGGGGGTGGACTGGGCAGGCAACCCGCTGCCGAAGAGCCCCATGTAAAGCAGCCATTCACTGACAAACCCATTCAACGGTGGAAGCCCGCAAATGGCCACCGATCCGAACAGGAACAGGCCAGCGGTATAGGGCATCTTCCGCGCAAGCCCCCCCATGCGGTTCATGTCCACCGTGGATGTCGCCCGCAGGATCACACCGGAATTCAAGAAGAGCAGCGGCTTGAACAGGCTATGGTTCCAGACATGCAGCAGGGCACCGGCCAATCCCAGAGCCACAAGTTCATCCCGCTGTAGCGTTCGTCCCATCAACGCCAGTCCGATCCCCATGATGATGATCCCGATATTCTCGATACTGCTGTAGGCCAGCAGTAATCGGATATCTCGCTGCCCCATGGCAAAGGCGATGCCCAGCACGCCGGTCATGGCCCCCAGCCCCATCAACAGCTCGCTATGCCACATGTCCCCGGCAGGCAACAACATCAGGATCCGCAACAACCCGTAGATGCCCATCTTCAGCATCACTCCCGACATCATCGCTGAAACATGACTGGGAGCCCCGGCATGCGCAGGCAGCCAGACAGACAGGGGCATGATGCCCACTTTGATTCCGAATCCTAACACGGCCAGCAGGAAGAGTGCCGTCGTCATTCCAACATCCAGCGAATCGGGGGCGATAGCCGCCAACGTGAAACCACCGGTCGCCTTGCACATCAGCGCAAAAAGCGCCAGCAGGCAGGCCGCCCCGACATGCGAGGCGACCAGATAAACCCACCCGTCGCGCCGCACCTCCGGTTTATCACTCTCCGTCACCGCGAGGAAATACGCAGACAAGGCCATGGTCTCCCAGGCAATCAGGAACAGCACCGCATCGCGTGCAATCACCACCATCACCATGGCACCCGCCAGCACACCAAAGAACAAGCCAAGGCCGCGCCCGTTATCAGGGTGCTCCGTCTGCCGCCAGAACCGCAACCCGAACACCGCGCACAATGCGGGAACCGTGAACACCGGAACAAGGAAAACCGCGCTTAACGCATCCAGTTCAACCGAGAACCCGACACCGGGCAGCGCCCCCGGCAACGTCAGGAGCGGATACCCCGGTGCCAGGACCGGCGTCAGGAGTGCCAGCACCAGACCGACCCACCCCACCCCACTGCCCAGCAGCAGCAGCGCACAGGAAAGGCGTTGCCCGCTATTCGAAAAGCGCGACCCAAAGCAAGCAGGCAGACCACTGACCAGCAGCAGCCCCGCAGCACCGAGAATCATCCATAACCCTGTCATACAAAAAACCTTGTTACCTTGAAAAAAGCCGGTTGAAAATGGTTTCCATGGGCAGCGTCCACCCGAGCAGTACGACCACGGCAATGGCCACATAAAGCAGATACTGATGCGTCAATCCACGCTGAAGGAATCGGATACGCCCGCAGAAAGCACGAATGGAAAGGGCTGCTGGCAAAAGATAACGATCCAGGACGGGCTCATCCTGGCATGTTTCGAAGCGGGAGGGCTCAGCAAACAAGGCGTCCATCTGCGGACGAAGCGCACGGGTGCGCAGCACCCAGCGGGATAGTCCGTTCAGGATCTGCGCAAAGGAGGTCGCGGTATATTGCATCCGTGCGGTCGGACGGGAATACCCGCAGGACCAGGTGATCCGGTGCGGTGCCTTGCCCCATTTGATTTTACGCGAGGCCCACAGCACCATCAGCAGGCTCCCCGCCACCAGAAACAGCCCTAACGCCGTGATCGTGGACAACGGCAGCAATGCCGTCACCGCCACAGGAGCGGCCTGTTGTGTTCCTGCATCCCAGGCCGCAACAGCCTGGTTCAGCATGGGCATGGCCAGCCACGGAAGCAGCCCGATCAACACGCAGCCCCCCGCCAGCATCCCCATCGCCACCTGCATCGACCGTGCCGCCTCATGCCCGGATACCACCCCCCGCGGCTGCCGGGGCTGCCCCAGGAACACCGTCGCATAGGCATTCACAAAACCCACCAGCGCCAGTGCACCGATCAACGCCAGCACGGGCACTGCCAGTGACACCACCGCCCAGGCCGAAACCGTGGCATCCACCACCCCGTGGAAAAGCCCCATGTAGATAAAGAGTTCACTGATAAAGCCATTCAGCGGAGGGAGCCCGCAAATGGCAACCGCGCCGATCATGAAAAAGATGGATGTCCGCGGAAGACGCGATGCCAAGCCCCCCATGGCATCGAACTGGCGCGTGCCGGCCGCATGAATGACCGATCCGGCACTGAAGAACAGCAGCGGCTTGAACAGGGCGTGATTCCATACATGCAGCAGGCAACCGCCCAGCCCGAGAATGATCCAGACCGGACGATCCTGTGCACGACCGATCATGGCCAGCCCGAACCCCATGAGCATGATGCCAATATTCTCCACGCTGGAGTATGCCAGCATTCGTTTTAGATCCTGCTGGCCCAACGCCAGAACGATACCGAGAACGCCCCCGATACAGCCCAACACCAAGATCACAATACCCCAACTGACTGGCGGTTCGGGTAGAAATCCGACGAAACGGATGACCCCGTAGATTCCGATTTTCAGCATGACGCCGGAAAGCAGCGCGGAAACATGGCTCGGTGCATTGGCGTGCGCCGCCGGCAACCAGAAATGCAGAGGCATCACCCCCGCCTTCATGCCGAAGCCCAGCAAGGCCAGCACAAAAAGCAGGAAGAGCATTCCAAGGCCGGCCTCATCCACCGTCAAGGGGCGCAACACAAAGGATCCGGTGACCCAGTAAAGCAGGGCGAGCATGGCGAAAAGCGCGAGCGTACCGGTATGCGTGGCGACCAGATAGATCCAACCCGCGCGATGCACCTCGGGCAGATGGTGTTCCGTGCTGACCAGGAAAAAGGCCGATATCGCCATCAGCTCCCAGCCCATCAGGAACAACACGCCGTGATGCGCCATCAGCAGGATGATGATCCCCGCCAGCACCAGCCCCCAGAACAAACGCAGCCCGCGGCCGTTTCCAGGATGTTCTCCCTGCGGCCAGTACCCCAGCCCGTAAATCGCCCCCAGGGCCCCCACGATCAGAACCGGAACCAGGAAAAATGCGCTTAGGCCGTCGACGGTGACCCGCATCGGTTCGGTTCCGATCAGAAACCAGGGAAGCGTCGCGGATTCGGTTCCGCGCATAAAAACCAGCGCTACGCCCGCCAGGCCGATGACCGAGGCGATACAGGTCAGCGCCAGCGCGATCCGCTGACCGGCCTCCCGGTCACGCGACAGCAGCAATCCCGGCACCCCGCTCAGTGCATGCAGTGCGGCGGCGACGAGAAGCAACAGGATGGACAAGGGCATTTGCATCACATTTCTGGATGGGCCACAGGCAGAAGACCCTCAGCCGCGCGCAAGGCTTGCAACACCTGCTCACGGAACACCTGTTTCCGCAGGGCCTCCCTGAACCCGGGATTGCGCAGTACAAAACTCAGCCGCGAAAGCAAATGCAGATGGGCCCGCACCGTGGTACTGATCAACGTGAACAGGATGTTGACCGGCTCCCCATCAATCGATCCAAACGGAATCGGCTGCTCAAGGAAACAGAGCGTCAGCACCGGCTGGGTGATATGCAGGACGATCGGATTACGAACATGCGGGATGGCCACGCCATCGCCAACCCCGGTAGAGCCCAGCGTCTCACGGGCCAGCAGCACTTTGTAAAGAAAATCACGGTCCACCTCATCCGGCAACTGCATCAGATCCACCACCGTCCTCAGCACCTGCGATTTGACATTGCCCGCCACATGGTAATGAATCCCGGCCTCCTTGAGGGTATCCACCAGCGTCGGCATCACCACCGAACCACTGACCTCCTCGACCATCAATTGCGGCGAGACCGGGATCCGCTTGGAGGTCGCCCATTCCAGAATCTCGGCACGGTTGAAACGGTTCTGACCATTGATCCGGTAAACCGGGATACTCCCCTGCTTGATCCAACGATAGATCGTCTTTTCAGCCACATTAAGCAACCCCGAAATCTCTTTAACCGATAATTGCATCCTTGACCCCCAGAAATGACATTTGTGGACATAATCTGCGATGTGTCCAACATTGTCAATCTGTTTTTATTTTCAATGTGCCAACAAGCGGCCCCACATCACGCAGGGCGAATGAACATTGCCTCGACGGAACCCGGAGCATCCTGCTCCGGATGGGGAAAGTCAATGGAGAAGCCCAAGAGAAAGAAAAAAGACAGGTTAACGGCACCATATTTTGCAGCCGGGCAGAGGTCGACGGGCACGGCTCGACAGGAATCCAGCCATCCCTGTCACCCTTCGTGACCCGCCTACCGATCCGCGTCCGTCTCTGATCGGTTCGGTGCATACTCACGCACCGGGAGGGACTGCGCGTCGCGCGAGGCGACCCAGATGCAGCGGGAAAAGCGCTTGGAGGATTTGCTGGCGGCGGCGGGATAGGCACGAACCTGCATCCCGAGTTGCCGCAGCAACCCTTCGAAACGGTTATCGGATCCCGCCGACCAGATGGCCAGCACGCCCTTGGTCGGCATCGCCCGCATACAGGCCTTGATACCGGCCGGCGTATAAATCCCGCGGTTTGTTTTCGTCGTCACCGCCTGCGGCCCGTTATCGACATCCAGCAGGATGGCATCAAACAGTTCCGGCGTGGTCTTGACGACATTGAGGACATCCCCTTTTTGCAGCAGCACCCGTTTGTCGTCGAGCGGATTCCCGCACAGATGCCCGATGATGTCACGGTTCCAGCGGATCAGCTCAGGCAACAGCTCCGCAACCACTACGGTGGCCTGGGGCGACAACATGTCCAGTGCCTGACGCAGGGTGTACCCAAGGCCCAAACCACCGATCAGCAGACGGGGCGCCCGGTGACCGGCAATCCGTTCGCAGCCCAGCCGGGCCAACTCGCATTCCGACTCATT
>JFJP01012441.1_pt1 | contig 10223 bp, 10 predicted proteins | sample 431651 | NCBI WGS metagenome assembly JFJP01 (sample SAMN02602958, study PRJNA72255) | Microbial mat metagenome, whole genome shotgun sequencing project. | biome: fresh water; feature: sink hole; material: water; isolation source: purple microbial (photo- and chemosynthetic) mats found in... | reverse complement strand
CAGGGCTACATGCTGGGTCCCGGTCTGGCGGTTTTGCTCAGGCAGTGGATCACCGGCGAAGACGCCGCCCATGCCAAAGAGATTCTTGCCCCATTGACTTTGTACCGCGATTTTGGGAAGAAGGAAAAGCTAAAGTAATAAGTTACGAGGTGAGAAGTAATAAGGAAAAAGACCTGATGGCAATCGCGCTATCAGGTCTTCTTGTTACTTCTCACTTCTCACTTTTTACTTATTACTTATTACTCAACCGCCATCGGCACATACTTTCTGGTCAATCCGCCATCTAAATCTTGAACAACGATGCCGACGAGGTATTCGCCGGGGATGAGGGATTCTTTTTCCAATCGGAACGGTTGTTCGCCGAAGGTGAGCGCGGTGGCGAGGACGGTTTCGGCTTTCCACGAGCCATCTTCTTCAGTGAGGGCTTGAACGAAGGGGGCGAAGGTGTCGCCGTTTTTGGGGGTTAGCGCATGGGGCGTGGATTTTGTCCGCTGTTCTTTGAAGGCGAGAATTTCGATGATCTTGCCGTCGCTGTCAAAGGTGATGCGTGCGCGGGATTGCTTGCCTTCGGCGGCGGAGGTGAATTGTCCGTCGAGCCGATTGCCTGAATTGCCGTAGCCTTCGGGGATTGCAAAGGCAAAGGCTGAGTCCACGCCATCTGTAAGCAGGGTCAGGCTGGGGCGGAGGGGGAGCGAAAGGCTGATGGGGTTGCCCCAGTTTGGGCGTTTGATTCCGCCTGTTTCCTTATCCGAGTCCGCTGGAATATATTCGCGCAGCACAGGTCCGTAGAATTTTTCGCCGTCTTTCATCAAAATTTCAACGAAGAGGTAGGCAATATTTTCCCCGCTGATCTGGGCTGTGAGCGTGAGTTCGTCTGAAATGTTGAGCTGCTCAATCTCGAATTTTCCTGCGCCGGGAGCGCGGCGGGTAGTGGGTTTCTTTGCAGGCTTGACGGGCGCGTGGTAGGCAGAGAGTTTTAGCGATCGTCCTTTGTGTTCAAATGTTTTGAGGATGGTCATGTGGTTATCCTTTTCTATGCGAGAGCAGTCGAGGCGCGTTTATCTGCCTTTCGACTGCTCCAGGTGAAATTATTCGGTGACGGTCACTTCGACATATTCTTCGACACTGTTGCCGTTGAGGTCGGTGACGATAATGCCGAGGGTGTAATTGCCAGAGTAGGCATAGTAAGGGACCATCTCGAAATCGTTTTCGCCAAAGGTCATGGTGCCGCCGATGTAGTCTACGAATTCGCCTTCGGGGTCCTGGTCGAAGTCAAGCCATTGTTCGATGATGGTGAATGTGTCGCCGGGTTGCGGGGTGATCTCGCGCGGGGCGCCGGCGCCGTTTTCGCCGTTGAAGCCGAAGATGCTTTGCATTTTTCCGTCGCCGCCGAATTCCATGACGGCGTCAATTTCTGTGGCGCTGCCAGCGTATTGGAACATGCCGCGCACAGTGTAGATGTCGTCGGTTGCGCTCACGCCGTAGACCGAAGGCTCAAAGAAGGCAAATTGGTCGTTGGCTTCGTTGCCATCGCCCATGAAATACAAGGTTGGCTCCCATTCGTAGTCTAGGGGTATGACCGCGTCTTCACCCCAGTCGGGGTAGTAAATTCCGCCGATTTCCTTCGTGTTCTCTGAGCCGATGAAGCCCATGTCGGCGGTGAGGTAGGAACCTGATTCTTCATCGTAATAGCTGACATAATAATAGATGTAGCCGATGTTTGTGCCGCTGATTTCGGTGGAGAGGGTCACGGTGTCATCGGGACCAATCTCGCTGGCTGAGACTTCGATGGGGGCAATGGTGATTTCACCTGCGCCGGGAGCAACGACTTCTGCGCTTTCCTGTGGAGCAGATTCTTCGACCGCCTGTGTGAAGTCGGTCTGCGAAGATTGGGCGGGGGTGACGGCGTTCAGGTCGGCAGCGGCGGGGTCGAATGTCTCGCCGGTGTAGTGGTAGGTTAGGAAGTCGTCCCAAAGGGAGGCTGTGGCGAAACGTCCGATGTAGGAAGTGTATTGGATGCCGTACGCAGGATTGTCGCCGAAGGTGCCATCATACAGTTCAGAGTTCGGGAAGTAGATGGTCAAGCCGCTGGAGCCTGATCTTTCGTCCCCGTGCATTTCGGCAAGGACGGCTTGGGAGAGGGCGCTTTGCACATTTTGGGCGGCTTGGGTTACGTTGGGGTCGCTGCTTTCGGACGCCAGTAATTCGGTGAAGTGTCCCAAGTCAATGAAGGAGGGTGGCACGTCATCGCCAAAAACACTTTCGTAAGATTGGGCGTAGGTGCGTGCTTCAGCCACTGCGTTCTGGTCAGCTTCTACAAGCGTGATTGCAAGTTCGTTGACGGCGGCGTTCAAATTCTGCATCGCGCCGAGGTCAATGGCTGAGAGGGTGCTGCTCTGAATCAAGTCGGCGGCAACACTTTCGGCGCTGAAATCGCCGCCAGCAAAGATGCTGCGGGCGTCGTCATCGGTGATGCGGAAATCTTCAGTGAGATAGCTATTGACAATGACCTGCCCCAGTTCGCCGCCGTTCATGGCTGTGTTCTCGTTGAGGGCAGTTAAGAAACTGGCATACGCCCAGCCGAGGGAGGGTTCTGTTTCTTCTGAGCCGACGGCGTAGCGGGCGTGGGGGGCAATTCCGCTCATGACTTCCATCTGTCCCATCAGGCAGGCATCGAAGCCGACAAGTTCGAATGCGTCAATGCCGGTGTCGGCGATGATCTGTCCGAGCGCGTCGTCAATGTTTTGCATACTAAAGGAACTGCCTTCGACGGGAGAGTCGTCATTCCAACCGCCGTTCCAGCCTGCGCCGTGATCTGAAAGAATCAGGACGTAGTTGTCGGCGGGGTAGGTGGTGATTGCCCAGGTTGCAAATTCAACAAGGGTGTTGCTGTCGCCGCTGTCCACTTCACCGAGGTCTTCGAGTTCCTCTGATGTGATGGTTTCAAGCTGGTCATCTTGATTGACAAAATAACGCTTGGTCGAAATCCAATCGCCATCGCCATCGTACGCGCCATCGTAGCGGTCAATTTGAGAGACAATCGTCACTTGGTCGGTCGAGCCGACGATCTCAGCTTCGTTCAGGTCAATAAAGATGTCTTCTTCTAAAATTTCATCGTCTGCGTTTTGGTAGAGCATCACAAGCCAGGTGCCAGGTTCGCCTTGAACGGCTGGGTTGACTTGGGCAGGCGCACTCTCTTCATTGGTAGTTTCGTCTGCCGGTTCAACGGTTGCTTCGGTCGTTTGATAATCAACAGGCTCATCTTCTGTGCCGCAGGCAAGTTGCATACTGACAAGCATTGCAAACGCGAGAGCAATATTAAAAAAACGTTTGGCTTTCATGAATTTGTCTCCTGGGTGGGGCTTGGATTAATTAAATTGAATTCTACTATGAAAGACGATCCCATATAAAAACGCCCCGAAGGCGTTTTTACCAATTACCAATTACCAATTACTTCAAACCTTTTCCAACCCGTGCGCGTTGAGTAGTTCTTCGTTTTCCAAAATTTCACTTGTCTGACCGTCTGCCACAATCTGTCCTTCATCCATGATGATGGTGCGGGGGAAGAGTTCTTTTACCAGCGCCATGTCATGCGTCGAGACGAGCATGGTGATGGGCAGGTCGCGCAGCAGGTGAATCAGTGTCCGTCGCGCGCGCGGATCAAGCCCGGCGCTGGGTTCATCCAATGCCAGGGCTTCGGGGTTCATGGAAAGTACGGTGGCAATTGCGATGCGTTTTTTCTCGCCCACGCTCAGATGATGTGACACACGCTCTGCGTAGCCGTTCATGCGAACAGCAGATAGGGCGGCTTCAACTCTTTCTGTGGTTTTCTCTGCATCAAGTCCCTGATAAAGCGGACCAAACGCCACGTCATCAAAAACAGTGGGGGAGAATAGCTGATCGTCAGGACTCTGAAAGACCAATCCGATGCAGGCGCGTACACGGCTAAAATTTTTCTGTGTCACTTCCAGTCCACAGACGCGCACACTGCCCTTACCAGTCAAAATGCCGTTCAAGTGCAGCATCAGCGTAGATTTGCCCGCGCCGTTGGGACCCACCAGCGCGACCTTTTCTCCTGGCGCGATACGCAGGGAAATGTTGTTCAACGCTGGGTGTCCGTCGGGATAGGAATAGGAGAGATTGTCAACTTCAATCGAATGGTGCATAGTAGCTCCGGCATAAAGACCTTTTAACCACGAGGGGCGCAAAGGCACACAAAGGAAATTCAAGGACGCTTAAAAAACTTTCAATCTTTTCTTCGCGTGATCACCTACCCTGGCGTGCTGTGCAAGTGTAGCGGTAAAAAAGATTAACCCCAGAAAAGGATTCCAAATAATAGAAAGATGCCAAGCAGAAACAGTCCTGCAAATAAAACCAGTTTGCTGGCTTTGCTCAGAGGCGGGGTCGGCATTAAGCGGACTTCGCCGTCGTAGCCGCGCGAAAGCATGGCAGTGTAGATGCGTTCGCTGCGGTCAAAGCCTCTAAGGAAGAGACTGCCCGCCATGCCGCCTGCAACTTGGGCGCGCCAAATGATTCCGCCGCCTTCTTGCGCCTTTCGACTTCGCTCAGGGTGAAAGTTTGGGTTGACGCCCGATCTTGCCGCGCGGGCGCGAATGAGTCGCAGGGCTTCATCTACCAATACAAAAAGGTAGCGCCAGGTCAAGCCAAACATGGCAACTAGCAGTCGTGGAATTCCAACTGAACGCATGGCTTGAAGTAGTTCTGGGAAGGGGGTACAAGCCGCCAATACAATCGCCGCCTGTACCGAGAGCCACGATTTGAGCGCAATGCTGATAAAGCGTTCCAACCCTTCAATGGAGGCGGTCAGAGTCCATGCGCCGAGGGGCATGGAAAATAATGCGGTCCCTTCCATGGTGAAGATGACTGGCAGGGCGGCAAGTACAAATGGAGTCGCCAAAAGCGCGCGTTTTTGCACGTACCCAACTCCCAGCGTGGATAAAATTTCGATGGACAGAATCAGCGCGAAGAGCAGAATATAAACCGCCCAAGCCGAGATCGGGGTTAGGGAGCAGGTCAAAATAAAAGCGACAGCCAAAACAAATTTGACCCGTCCATCCAATTGATGAACGAGGCTGTGACTGTGGCGGTAGGGGTCGAGGAAATGAACGTGCATTTTTTACCCTATTCTCTGACAACTTGAAGTTGAAGATTCTTCCATTAAAAGATGAAAGGCGGGATTACCTCCGCGCCTTTCATCTTTTAATGGTGAAAGAATTATGCTGCCTTTTGCGAACGCCGCATGTATGCAACGCCCAGCGCCACGCCAAAGACAATCAACGACCCGATGATGCCCGCGATGATAGTCGCAAAGGCTTCATTTGAAATGCCCGGGAAAACGTAGTCTGGGATGAGTTCATAGAGCGGACCCTGCGCCACATCGAGGAATCCTTTTTGCTCGGCGACCCATTCCAAGCCATCGGGGTGGGCAGAGGCGAGTGGTGAAAAGACCGCCAATAAGATTGCGATTCCCAGACCGACCGCCCAAATGACTTTCCCGCCAGCGGGAGCAGTTTTTCCGCTTTCGAGGATGTCACGTCGCGCGGCGTAGATGAAAGCCAGCGCGCCGACGGTGATGAGTCCTTCGCCGATTCCGATCAGCGCATGGATTCCGCCCATGGCTGGTACGGCGATATTGGCTGGGGATGTGCCCGAGGCTGCGAGTTCGAGCGCGGCGGCAAGCGAGGCGATGAAAATCGAAAGCCAGGCGGTTATGAAGCCGTTGACAAAAAGCGTCCACTTTTGCTCACCGAGCAATTTCTTGAGGGTGGTGTAGGTGAAGTAAGAAACCGTCACGCCGACAACGCCCATGTTGAATATGTTGGCTCCGAGCGCCAGCAGACCGCCGTCTTGGAAGATGAGCGCCTGAATGCCGACGACAGTGGTCAGGACGATGATTGCCGCCCAAGGTCCGAGCAGAATGGTTGCGATTGCTGCGCCCATCAGGTGACCTGAGGTGCCGCCCGCCACGGTGAAGTTGAGCATCTGCCCAGCGAAGATTGCCGCTGCTAAAACGCCCATCAACGGAACTTGGCGTTCGCCCAGGTCTTGCCCAACACGGCGCAGCGCGTAGCCAATTGCGACGATGGATAAAATCCAAAGAATGACAGAAACAAGCACAGACAGGAACCCATCAGGGATGTGCATGGGTTGAGGGGAATACAACATGATTAATCTCCTTTGTTTTGTCATTGCGAGGGTGTTCTTCCCGAAGCAAGCCCCATACAACAAGAGACTGCTTCGTCTGAAGCCCGCGCAGTGACATTAGTGTTGGCACTTCGGGCACAACCCGAAGAAAGTCACATGGCTGTCAATGGAGCCATACCCGCTGGTAGATTCCAACTCGGCGAATAACTTTTCCAGCGCGGCGTGGTTAATTTGGATTTCGGTATGACACTCGCGGCAGATGAGGTGATGGTGGTTATGGTTTTCGGCTAGTTCGTAGACCATTTTTCCATTGCCAATATGCGCGGCGAGCAGGAATTTTTTTTCTGCCAGTTCGTCCAATGTGCGATAGACGGTCGGCTCGGTCAGGCTGGGATATTCCTTCCGTGCCATCTCGTAGACCTGGGTGGGGGAGAGATGTCCGCCTGTGTGGTGCAGAACGTGCAAAATCGCCACTCGCTGGGGAGTCATCCGTAAGCCTTTTGCGCGTAGCTGTGGAGCGTATTTCATGGAACAGGTCATTGGTTTTCCTTATTGCAAGAAGTTGCAATAGTATAAATTGTAAGACGATGGCAGGGAAGGGATTTCTTACTTCGGAACATTGAACGTCAAACGTTCAACCCGCAAAAAAAGGACTCGGCACATCGCCGAGTCCTTTTTACTTCTCACTTCTCACTTCTCACTTTTTACTTTTTACTTCACCTATCCCCCCGCAATCTTGACCTTATAGCCCAACTTCTGCAATACCGCCGCTATGCGCGGACGATGTTCACCTTGAATTTCTATCACGCCATCTTTGACCGTCCCACCCGATCCACATTCCTGTTTGAGCTTTTTGGCAAGGGCTTTCAAGTCCTCTTCGGCGAGGATTAGATTCTTGACGACAGAGACAACCTTTCCGCCGCGCCCGCCTGATTCACGGTGCAGGTAAGCGGTCTGCTGTTGCGGCGGCAGAGATTTGGCATGGGATGTGGTCTGCGCTTCTTTGCGAAGGTCTCCATCACTAGAAGACCAGACGGTGCGATTGTTGTTTGACATGGAGCAATTATAAATTAAAGGGTGTGCATAAAAGCCCTTGCTGGGCTTAAGGCTTTTAGCCGACTTCCACGAACTGAGGCAGGACTGCCCTGGCACCGCCCGCCAGGGCAGGTGTAGTTCGCTGATGCCTTTAATAGGGCAAATAATATGGGAAATAGGCTACATTTTAAATAAGTGAGACCCCTTGAAATTATACTTTAGTATAAGTAATGCTTTTCCATAAGTAAATATGATAAGTGGATGTTATAAAAATCACTTGTTTATATAAGCATTTAGAATACAATTTGTGAAATAGGACACAAATTGCGAGGTCACTTTGTCTAAATTTAAGCTAATTCTACTGATATCTGTTGCGACATTGGCGCTTGCCGCCTGCGCAACCAAGCCGCCTACCGAGGCGGCACTCGAGACGGAACCAACCGCTATCGCTGAGGAAACTCCTGAAGCGGTGGCTTCTGCCGTCCCCGACACTGAATGCTTGAGTTGTCACACCGATAAGCAGCGACTAATTGATACTGCCGCGCCAATTGTAGAGGCAGAAGGCGAATCAAAAGGCGTTGGCTGAGGGGGCGAAGTGGCTCCGTTGGAGCCATGGGAGAAAGCATTAGTTGACGCGGGAACTTTCCTGGAAACCACACATGGAAAATTGGCTTGTACCGCCTGTCATGGTGGAACCGAAGCGGCAGATAAGGAATCCGCGCACACGGGTCTGGTTGCCAGCCCCAGTTCTGAGCCTGAAAAATACTGTGGCGAATGTCACAGCGACGTGACATCCACCTATGAATTTGCGCTTCATAACAGCCAACAAGGCTATTGGACAGCGCTCAACACCCGCACGGGCGAAATCCCTGAAAATCATCCTGCTGTCGAAGAGATGTTCGGCAACCACTGCGCCACCTGCCACACTACATGCGGCGAGTGCCACGTCAGCCAGCCGAAGAACGTGGGCGGCGGTTTGTTCACGGGGCATGTTTTTGAGAAAACCCCGCCGATGACCCGCTCTTGCACTGCCTGTCACGGCAGCCGCGTGGGCAATGAATTCCTCGGCAAGAACGAAGGCATTCCTGGCGATGTCCACTTCCGCGAAGGACGCATGAGCTGCGTCAAGTGTCACGCGGGCGCGGATCTGCACGGAACCGCCACCGACATGGAAACCGCCGAAGCCAACCGTTACGACGGCATGGAAGCGCCGAAGTGTGTGGACTGTCACGCAACCGCCGCCCCCGGCGGGGATGACAATCCCATGCACCAGGTTCACGGCGAGAAACTCTCCTGTCAGGTCTGCCACTCGGTTACTTATACCAGTTGCGATAACTGCCATGTGGCAGTCAGCGAAACCAGCGGCAATCCATTCTTCGAGACCGATGCCACGTATCACACCTTCTTCATCGGGCGCAATCCAATCCAAAGCGACGAGCGCCCCTATGCCTTCGTTCCTGTGCGGCATGTGCCAGTTGACCCGAACGCGTATGAATTCTACGGTGAGAACCTTTTGCCCAATTTTGACGCTGCGCCCACTTGGGTTTACTCGACCCCGCACAATATCCAAAAGAACACACCGCAAAACGAGTCCTGCGAGTCGTGCCATGCCGAAGATGTGAACATCTTCCTGACCGCCGACAAGGTGAAGCCCGAAGAACTGGCGGCAAATGCATCGGTCATCGTCGAAGCCAACCCGCCGCTGGTGAATTTGGAACAGGTCTTAAGCGCCCCGAAGACCCCTGCCGGTCATGCGGAATTCGTCTCGAACTCCTGCACCGCCTGTCACAGCACGGGAATCCGTAACGCGCCAGTCAGTCCCGAAGACCACGCCGCCTACAAAGATGATAACTGCCTAGGTTGTCATACGATGGAGAAGTAGTAGATTGGTAGGATCTTAGCTAGATTGGCAAGCAATGTAAACAAGCGAATAACGTCCTGCGGGACGATTTCAAAAACAAAGATTTACCCAAGGAGAAAAGTCACATGTCTAAAAAATTGCAAGCTTTATTTGGACTTCTAATCGTTCTTAGCATGGTTCTGAGCGCCTGCGGCGCGCCTGCCGCTGAACCCGTTGCAGAAGTCGAAGCTACCGCCGCCGAAGCGCCTGTCGCCGAAGCTACGGAAGCCCCTGTCGTTGTCACCGAAGCCCCCGTAGTTGAAGTCGGTCCCGACGCTCAGGTGTTGTTCAATGAACTCGTCAACAGCCTGCCCGCTGACAAAGGCTATGGCACTGTCAAGCCCGCCACCCTCAGCGAAGAACTTGTTGACAATGATCTGTTCATCCTAGACGTGCGCGAAGCCGGCGAAATTGAATCTGCTGGCTTTATCGAAGGCTCTGTCAACATCCCCGTGCGCGACGTCCTCAATAACCTGGACAAACTCCCCACTCTCGACGAACCCATCGTCGTGACCTGCGCGTCCGGTCATCGCGGCGGATTTGTCATGGCAGCCCTCAAACTGTTGGGCTACACCAATGTCCGTAATATTGGCGGTGGCGTAAATGCCTGGATCAAAGCCGAATTACCGGTCGTTACCGGCTCCATGCCCGAAGCCCCCGCTGTTCTCAACAGTGCCGCCATTATTGAAGACCAGGCTCTGTTTGAAACACTCAACGGTTTCTTGAGCGGGCTGCCCGAAGGCTTCTTCTCGATCAAGAACGACAAACTAAACGAAGAACTGGTGGATGCCGCTCCCATTATGATTGATGTGCGCACCGCCGGAGAAGTCAGCAAAGATGGCTACATCGAAGGCGCGGTCAACGTCCCCATGCAGGATGTTTTCTCCAACCTCGATAAACTGCCCGCCAAAGACGAACGCTTTGTCATCTATTGCGCTTCTGGTCATCGCGGTTCCATCGTGACCATGGGCTTGCACTTGATGGGCTATGAAAACGTCATCAACCTCAATGGCGGATTCAACGGCTGGAAGGCTGCCGGCTTACCCGTTGTGGGTCTCGCCAGCGATATGGCTGAATTCCTCGCCACCCTGCCCGCCGACGCTGGTTTCTACAGCATCAAAGG
>JFJP01046113.1_pt1 | contig 10224 bp, 22 predicted proteins | sample 431651 | NCBI WGS metagenome assembly JFJP01 (sample SAMN02602958, study PRJNA72255) | Microbial mat metagenome, whole genome shotgun sequencing project. | biome: fresh water; feature: sink hole; material: water; isolation source: purple microbial (photo- and chemosynthetic) mats found in... | reverse complement strand
TGAGATATAATCCAATGTAGATGCAGTTGATACTTCTTTCTTGTTAGCTTGTTTGTCCTTATTAGCTTGCAGACCTAATCTGTATTGTTCCACGTCAGGAGCACCTACCCTAACAGGTTGCTGTAATCTTTCTAAGTCGGGATATAGTTCTAGTGCTTGCTCTTTAAGTTCTTTGAATGATAAGAACTTTGACTCATAAGACCAACCCATGAACTTAGCCACTTCTCTTCTAGATACAATCTTACCTAGCTTTCTACATAAATCTGCGAACTCTTCCACTAGTTTACTTTGTTCATTAGTAAGTACTTCATCATTATTATCTTGTTTCTTAGCTTTTGCACCAACTGGCTTTTTGTCTGTTTTGTGCTCTTTCATTATTTCCTCTATATTAGGTTTTGAAGGTTTAGCTAGTATAGTATATCCTCTGTCTTCAATAGTATTATTACTTTTTTGTTTTTTTGACATTTTTCCTCTTCTTCTTTTTAAAGATGTTCCCATCCTTAAACAAATAATAGAATGACTTTTCCAAGGCTAGGACCTGATTTTCTGTTAAATTAGCATCACAAGTGAAACTATACAAATGTAGTAGCTCATGACAATATGTATCCACAGTTAACTTATCAGTTAGACCCGACTTAATTGCTATCTGATTGCTATGAAATCTTGTTTCACCTAATGTTTTACCGTCTTTGAAATCATTTACAAAGACTATCTCATAGTATATTCCTCGTCCAGCATGTACTCTATGCTGTATTCTTTCTCTTAAGTCTTTGTAATCAACTTTTTTACTCATTTTTAACGACCTTAAATCCTTTACTATCTAAGATTCTAATCTGCTGGCTAAGACTAACTTCCATATAATCAATACTTAGTTCTATAGCATCTTTTACATCTTTCATTCTAACCAGATGTTGGAATGGTTCTACAGCTTCTTTAATATACTTTAACACATCTAGAGCGCCTTGTAAATCTTTAACTAACTGTCTAGCTCTTTTGTATTCGTGTATATTATTCATACTCCATCTCCGCCATCCAAAGTTCAATTAAGTCGTTAGCTTTGTTAATGTTTTTAGTGAATCTATTATCTATCATCCTTCTAGTCTGATACATAGAATGGTCATCTTTATTCATTCGTATGATAAAGTTAATCTCAAGACCTCTCTGATTTAGTTTACATGACTGCCTATTCAAAAGAACATTGCAGTTGTGTTCATCGTCTGAGTTGTTTCTATCAATTAACCTATTCATTATCTAAACCACTCTCAAGTCTTAGTCTTTTCTTCTTAGATTTAAGTGTGAACCAACTAGGAGAGATTGCTGATATACAACAATTCAGACAAAACTCCTCAGTAAATTCATCACGTATTCTTTCATTTTGTTTATTTAAAAGTATTTCTTGTTTTACAAGAAGAATACTATATATGCTTTGCCTAGAAGTTTCACTCATCGTCTTCATCATAGCTTCCTAGTGACATACTAGGTTTAGCCTTGGCAAAATTGTTCTTGAATTCTTTAATCATTACGATCATCTCTTTGATTACAACTTCACCAGATTTATCAAACAAGTCCATTCTAAGACCAATATCTCTAATATGTGCCGGTGTAAACTCATCACACTCTTTGGATTTGATTAAATCATCCATATTCTTAGTTGCTTTTTTCTTTAAAAAGAACTTCAACAATGCCGATCTTTGTTTTGAGTCAGGATAACCCATTTCAAGTTTGTCGTCAAATCTATCAGGTCTATTAGTTAAATTACCCATAAAGATTTCAGGATAATTTGTAGTGGCTAGAATCAATACAGGAATCTTAAATGTTTTCTCTTTGTTATCAAGAAGACTTAGTAGTGAGGAATCTGACCTAGCTCTGACATTATCAATCTCAGAACCACCAATGTCTTCAGCTATAAGCATTAACTTCTCTACACCATTTATATACTTAAATGACTTAACAAAGTCTTTTACGACGTGTGCTTCAAATTTATCAGTGGTCCAAATGATTACAGCTGTCTTGTTATCTTTTACATACTTATTACAGGTAGTTGTAATCGCTGATGTTTTACCAGAGCCTGCTACACCAAAGAGTAAGACGCCACGCTTGGGTACTTCAATTCCATACTTCTTATAAATATCAAATTTAGCAAAAAAACAATCCACGATGTTCTCTAGCTTTTCTGTATTAAAGAATGTTTCTAATATCTTATCTTTAACAAATGAAGTAGCCTGTAACTCCAAGCCAACTGATGTTTTTTGAATTGTCCAAATACCAGGCTTAACATCATACTCTTGTAATTTCTTGTCATCAGAATTAACATACTCAAGTTGTACGAACTTGTTATCAAATGTAACAAAGCTATAGTCAGCTTCATCAAACTTAGATTCGGAATTAATATTTGTTAAGTCTGTAATCTTCTTAGTTTTAAAATACCCACTCATATTAATCCTATTCTCTTTATATGTTCTTATATCTTATCTTAATTTACTTACTTTGTCAATTATTAAAAACTAACACCAAGTGAACCACCGATAGCTTCGTGTGAGTCAACCATTATTCCTAGATATATATTTCTGTATATATTACGTTGATACATCAAACCAATTGCCGGACTATATCTATTCTCCACATAAGTTGATGCGCCCTTCACTTCATATGTATAGCTATCCAACGACCTATTAAATGTTAAGGATACTAGGTTCTTTGTTGGTCTTACTATCTTCTTAATAACTGTATTAGTTATAACTGCGGGCTTAATATCTTGACACACATTATTCTGTGTTACAATGATTTCTTTTACTTTCAATTGTTGCTTCCTTGGAACCACTTTGAATTTGTTTGCTTTCATCCTATGAATAACACCATCTTTAGTTGTTATTGTGATGGTTGCACCTTCTAATTCTTCTGGTGTTGGTGTATTCACATCTTCTTTTATAATCGAGATTGTCTGAACTTTAACTGTTCGTTGCGCATACAAAGTTGAGGTCATAAATAGCATTAGAATTATGTATTTCATTTTTTCTCCTTATAGTTCCATTTAGGTAAATCCGGTATCGAATAAGAATTGTCGAATTTTCCGACACACCACCATTCATTACCGTTGTCAAACTCAACCATCAAATTACTGACTTCTAGACACCAATCAGTCTTCTCGCTATGGCTAATACTAAGTCTAAAGAAATTAGGTTGGTTTATATACGTGTGTAACATTTCGGTTTCTAATAATGTTTCCCATCTTCCAAAGATAGATATAGAATCACAATTACTGGTGAAAAGGTATAACTTTGTCATATTATTCATATATAAATAATACTATATATTTTATATGCAGTCAAGTTTTATTTCTAATGTGTTAATACTGAAGAGGGTACTACCTGTTCTAATAGATTAGGACCTGACCACTTAAGTTGTAGTGCTATCTGACTAAGTGGACCTTGATAGTAAAGAACATTAATTCTATTTAATCCTTTATTTAACCTTACAACTAAGCTAGTACTTGTATGTGGAGCATGGAGAGAATCATCACTGATAATAACTTCATCATTGATTAATAAGATAGCTCCATCATCGGAAGTAAGTTTAAATACGTAGTTACCAGTTGTCGGTACATCTAGAAAACCATTAATATCAAGACTATAACCATCTAATCCTACCAAATTCTGTAGTGAGGTTGGCATCCCAGGAAAGCCATTAGATGCTAGTGTATTAACATTTAAATCTTGAGTGATGAAACTATCTATTGTGGGGCTACCTACAAATAAGCCAGGAAGTGTCACAGAACTCCAGGCTGCAAGATTGTGTACTGCTGCTATCAATCCCTGATTAGGATTCACTAATGGATTGCCATTTATGGACACTGAAGAAGTATACGATACAGAAAAATGACATGAGCTGCCATTAGTTGTGATATAGTTTCCTGCTGATAAACGAGCTAAGAGCAGAAGTATCTCCTGGACATAACTGAGTAGTATACACACTACCTCCACCTGAAGAACCTGGTATACCAGCCTCACCTTGTATACCTTGAATTCCTTGAATACCAGGTGCTCCTGGTGCTCCATTCAATCCTGGTGGTCCTTGCTGACCTATTAATCCTGGTGCTCCGTCTACTCCATTTGTGCCATTAATACCATCAATACCATTTGTACCATCCACGCCGTTAATTCCGTCAATACCATTGATTCCATTATCACCAGCGATTCCCTGAAGACCTTGTATGCCTTGGGGACCAGCAATACCCTGCAGTCCTTGTATTCCTTGAATACCCTGCACACCTTGAGGTCCGGGTAATCCTTGAATACCCTGGATACCTCTTTGACCATTACATATAGTAGCAGAGGCTAAGTGTGTAGCTTCTTCTGGTTCGAAGAGCTTATTCCTATTGTAATCTGTATATGGGATAAGTTCAAGACCACCAACAATGCCACATGACCCGTCAGTTACTGGTTGAGATGTAATGTACGTTGTATAGCCATCTATACCATCCTTAGGTAGATAAAGGGTATCAGTTTGTTTCAAGCCACATCCAGCAAGTACAGTAGCTAATGCTATAAATATTACATAGATAAAGTGTTTAGTTTTCATTCTTCTTCCTCAATATAAGCAGTTGTAAGTTTATCTATGTTGTTCCATAAGCTAGTGTCTAAGGTTTCTTTTTGTTTATTATAATCATCTGACACTTTTCGTAAAAACTCTTGGTCTGCTGCATACATAGGTTCATCGAAATATTCCCATGCTTTTTTAAAAAGATATTCCATATCAAGAAACTCCATCTAATCTTATACATTGTGCAAAATATTCATCTACTGTTTTAAATCTAACGTGCGCTTCTTTTCCATCTCTAAAGACAAAAACCATAGTATAACTAGCTATTTCTGGACAATCAAGATATTTATCAATTCTATAAGTATACAATACTTGTTCTGTATTAATTATTGTTCTATTTTCATCTTGTAGTTTTATTAGCATGTATACCTCATATAATACTTTACACCATTATTAGGTTTAAGTCAAATCAAAAATATGATATGGTTGTGTTGGTCTATAAGATTCATTACAAATAGATGCGTTAATGAATGTGACACCATCTCTAACCACTATACCATTTTGACCATGAATATGACCAAAGCAGTGCATCTTAAGTTCCTTTAGGTCTCTAATTCTTCTTAGTAAAGAAGGACACCCACATAGATTGCCATCTGGGGCTAAATCCATTATACCAAAAGGAGGACCATGTGTGACAAGAACTTGTATATCGTCTGGAATTCTATCCCAATAAGTTACAAGTTCGGCTGGGTATTTATTCCAAGCCCAGTTCATAAAGAATGGAGTAGTGGCTGATACAAAGAACTTTACACCTTCAATTTCAAAGTAATCTTCAGATGTGAAAATAACACGAGGACATTCTTTCTCTGCTATCTCCTTGCATTCATTGAAGTTTTGTTCAACTATCAATTCGTGATTACCTTGCAAAGAGATAATATGCCTAGCTTTTTGTTTATTCAACCACTTGTGGAAATCCTCAATCATGTGTCTTTCACCTCTGAAAGAGTAATCACCAGCACTTATAAGGATGTCACATTCAGGAAGTTCAAGCTTGCTCCATTTACCGTGTGTATCAGAAATACAAACAATCTTAAGACTCATATTTTATCCTTATTCTAATAGAAATGACAACTGTTCTTCTTCAGTTTCTTTAACTTTCTTTTTCTTGCCCACGTAGGGTATTCCTAATAGAAGAGAAAGCGCTTCCTGGTTACGTTTAAGCTTGTAATTTAATAACTTAGAGATATCAATGACTTCAACAAACAGTTGTAACTTTTTGTATAGATTCTCTAACAGTCTATCTTTATGATAGTCACCATCAAAGTTATCAACCATACAAAGCGTTTCATCTGATTTATAGAACATATAGACCTTATCACCTTCTACAGTGTCTGAGTCTTCTATAGCGTCTCTGACTTTAGATTCATTAGCTCTTTCAGATGACAATACTTTTTGTGATATAGACTTCTTACTAGCCCATCTCTTTATGTCTTTAATGTCATGTACTTCTTTGACATACTGATGATATATAGATTCAACTGAGTCAATCTCATCACTTACAATTGCTTGTATAATTCTATCGACCATTTCTTTCAGAGCTACTGAGGTCTTTGAATCTTTCAGTGATGACCCTTTCTTCTTGAGCTTTCCTTTTTCATCAACCATGATGTAATTCTTAGCTTTTAGCACACAAAAGAAAGGGAAGAATCCGTCTGGTTCAAATTTAACAGCTTGAGGAAGTAGACCATTAACTTCATCAATAAGCTGTCTTTGTTCACTCTTAATCTTTTCATCAAAATCTTTATAACAAAAAGAAATACTGTCCGTATCTGCATTAGCTATTATAAAGCCCTTAGATTCTGCCCAGTCTTTAGATAGATTTAAAACATCTCTACCACGTCTGGTTGTATCTGCTGCTCCTTGTGGACAATTGAAATTCAAGCCAGTTGTAGAAAGGAAGCCATAACTTGAGTTAATTGTTATTTTTTGTGACTCCTGTAAATCATTGTAATATCTATCACCAGTTTCTTTAGCAAGTCTTTTATTGTTTAAGCGCTCTGTTCTAAAGTAGTTGAGAATCTTCTGGAAATTACAATTAGGGTCTTTATTGTATGGATGTATATTATATTGAATCATTACTGAAGGATATAGTGAGCTTACGTCAATCTTATATACATTTCTGTATATACCAGTATTGCCAAAGGATATTGCTCCTTCGAATTCTACTGTACTATCTCCTCTAGGTATACTATGTCTTTCCTGTAAATAAGACCTAACCATCATTGAGTTTATCTGTCCACCACTAGCTGACTCTACCATCAATTGTAAAGGACGTGGATATGCCTGTGTGGCGTAGAAATAGTTAGGTATATACAAGTCAAAGAGTGATAGTGCATCGTCGCCATCGTGCTCAGCATAAGCCTTAATCTTAGTCCATTCTTCTTTGTTTTTATATACAAGTTTGATTCTATTGGCTTCGTAGAATACTCTGTCTTTAACTTGTAAACCTTCAGTCTCAATAATTTTCTTTAAATTTAATGATTCATATTTCTTAGCTACAACATCATAACGAACAGCCATAAATAATGTGTCAACAATGTCTCTTCCGTATATACTAAATTTCTCATAGTCTATTGTCTGAGCTTGGTCTTTTCTAAATTTGGACTTCCATACGTCCTTGTGAATGTTTGACCCATCTCTACCTAGAGCTAACGATGTTCTATTCTTTGCAGCCAGAGAAAAAAGATACGGAAAATCGTAACAATTGATGTTATGACCAGTTAAAACATCAGGGTCAACTTGTCTAACCCATTCACACCATGACTCGAACATTTCTCTATCATCATGAAATTCATCGTATGCAAATTGTTTTCTTGTGATGTTGCCGTGTCTATCTCTAAATGTATTCGCAATTATAAGTACCTTAGAGTCATTAGCTTCTGGGTCTAATCCAGTTGTCTCAATATCAAAAGCTAATACAGAAATGTCATTAGCACGAAGTCCTTTGTAATAAGTTCTTCCGTACCTAACCATGTGATTCTCTTTAGGATTAAATATACTGTAGGTATCTTTCGACTTAAGTTTACCCTTATCAGATAGATAGGATTTTCTATCAGTATAGGTCATTGCCCACTTGTAATGTAGTTCACCTTCTAATCTGATAGCATTAGGTCTTAGTTTCTCAGAAGAGAGCAACCAATACGAAGATTTAACGAATTTTGATTGTAAATTCTTATCATCATCCAAATAGAAGATTTCAGTTTCACCATCACCAGACTCTATATTTACGATTCGCTCTTGTGTATCGAGTCCATAGATAAGTTTTTTGTCTGTAGTATCTTCCATCCTTTTACTCCTATATGACTAAGTATACACTCTTTTGAGCAGTAGTGCAAGTTCTTTCCATTTTTAGACACTACATTAATCATCATATCTGAGTGTAGTATTATTCTACACTTATCACAGATATAGCACAACAACTTTTTCATTCTATAGCTCGCCTAACTCAATCCAATGTGTCTCATTGTAGAATCTAGCGTCAGCATCTGCGATACATATGTCAAGGTTCCTAGTATTAAAGAATACAGTGCCTTTGTTATCATAAAGACAATACAAGCTGTTATTAGTTATAATTTCAGTGTGGTCCTGCATCATCTTCACATTCCTAACAGTTGATGTTAGACAATAGTCAGGGTCAAAGTGATTGTTACCAAAGAAGAAGCTAGTACCCACTTTAAGTGGACCCATGTTATTAGCAAAAAAGATAGCACCTCTTGCTACTCCACCATTCTTACCGTATATTCCATTTAATGATAACTGCTTAACTAAAGCATATCTGTATCTAGGCATTATATCTAATTTTTTCATAAATCCCCCAATGTTATCCAACCATCTAACCATTTCTCTGTAATATCTGTATATCCCGTACTAATCTCTAAAACAAAGCATAAGTAAAAAGGACGCATATTGTATACATACGAAACACCTATTCCTATCTGATTTTCTTTAGGGTTATAGTATACCTTCATTCTTCCCATCCATTGTTAGTTAAATATTCTTTAAATCTTTGTAATTCTTCATCTGTTGATTCTGGTATATCAAGCCAAAACTCTAACTGTTCATACGTAACTAGGTCAAAACGATATACACCAAAACCATACTTATGATTACCATAACCAATTTCTTCTGGTTCATATTCACACCAGTGTTTACGTTCCATAGTTGACACACCTATCTTCCCAACAACTAGGACATCTAGCTGAGCCTTTACCTGGTTGAGTCTCGACTCCACAATCTATACAAGAGTTCTCAGGGTCCCAATTAGCAGTACCATTTTCTTCAAAAAACTCAAGTATTCTAGTTGAGATAGTATCAGTCTTAAATACGTCACATACCCACAGTACAGGTAACAATTCTATTTCTATTTTTTTGAGCATATCAGTACGTTTCATACCTTCACCAAATCTTCTATTACAAGATATACTTCTTCATTTTCCGACATCGTATCTAAGTCGGTACTTACTGTCGCTTCATATATTCCTGGTTCAAAGCGATTATCCATAACCTCTAATTCAGTAGCTAATAGTAAGTGATGTAAACCTACGTGTTCTTCATCATCTGGAAACTTCTCTAAAAAAAATAATCTACCGTGTGCGCTAATTGCTGCTTTAAGCTTTGTTTTCATCTTCTTCCTCCTCATCCCATTTATAACCATCCTCACCGCTTCTCCACATATTGTGATACAAAGGAGCATTGAAAGGCGGTAACATACCTATTCCTTCTAAAAAATCTAATACTTCTCTGGCATCTCTGTCCCACTCTGCTTGGCTTTCTTCAAAACTACGAATATATGGTTCAAGGTCAGCTAGTTGTCTATGCAATAATTTTGCTAATTTGTAAATAACTTCACTTTTCTTCATGTTCCTCTTCCCATCTATTGTCACTACACAAGTGACCTTCTATTGTCTCATCTATCTCTGGTGGCAACATACCTTGTTCTTCTATGAGCTTTAGAATTCTATCAGCTAGTTGTAATCTATCTACTTCATTTGAACTTAATACATAGTAAGGTAAACCGTAGGATTCTATAACAGCAATCATCTCACTTCGTCGCATGACTGACCTCGTTTTCTTCTGGCTCCCAAGACCTAGTTAATATAGTGTCTCTAGCAAAGTCGTCATTATGTACACACTTCTTACCAGTGGCAAAGACTGCAACATAAGGTGGAGGTGTCATACCTACTTTTTCAAGGAGTTCCATTATGTTATTAGCCAACCAACTAACGTCATCACTATGTATTTGTGACATAGTAGTAATACAGTCTAGTTCATCTTCTAATTTCTGTATTAGTTCACTCTTCTTCATTCTCATCCTCTTCATCTTCGAACTTACCATACATTCTATATGCATCATATACTTCTTCTGGTACGTCGTAGTCATATGGATCTGGTGATGGAACAAGACCTAACACAACATTAAGGTGATATAGTATTTCATCGGCTTTGTCAATAATATAGTCATCTTCCAAAATCTTATCAATAGCAGCAAGACATTCACTCTTCTTCATGTATAGAATCCCCATTCAAAATGGTATTAGTTCTTGTATGATTGTAAACCTTCTCAATCCATAACTTAAACTCTTTCAAGCTCATATTATTCTTAGAAGCATTACATCTCCAGCAACA
>JFJP01041481.1_pt1 | contig 10224 bp, 9 predicted proteins | sample 431651 | NCBI WGS metagenome assembly JFJP01 (sample SAMN02602958, study PRJNA72255) | Microbial mat metagenome, whole genome shotgun sequencing project. | biome: fresh water; feature: sink hole; material: water; isolation source: purple microbial (photo- and chemosynthetic) mats found in... | reverse complement strand
ATTTTGGGGGTTTTCACATTAGTAGCCTGTGACCCAAACCGATTCTATGAAAAAAACATTGATTTTGCCAACGAATCCTGGTCGAAAGATAGTATTGCTACTTTTGAGGTTGAAATTACAGATACCCTGACGGTATATAACATTTACCTGAATAACCGCATCAATGGGCAATACGAATACAGTAACCTTTATTTGTTTATAACCACACTACTACCTAATGAAAAATTGATGCGTGACACCTTGGAATGCATTCTGGCTGACCCAACCGGTCGTTGGTGGGGAAAAGGATTTGGTTCGGTCTGGTCAAACAAAATACCCTATCGACGAAACATCCGCTTTCCTTTAACCGGCAAATACACATTCTATATTGAGCAAGCCATGCGCGAAGAGGAACTCCGGCATATTCTGAATGCTGGAATTAGAATTGAAAAATCAAAAAAATAGTACCAAACCGTGGGAAAAGGGAAGCTGAAAAAATTTCAGGAAATCACAACGTTTCATCATGTAATTGAGCCAGAAATTTCCAATAGTGCTGGAATTGGGTTGTGGAAAAGGCGAATACACCGTGGGATTAGCCCGCGAATTTCAAAATAAAAATTTTATTGGGGTCGATATTAAAGGAGCCCGCATCTGGAAAGGGGCCAAAGCCAGTTTGGAGGAAAAGCTTGCCAATGTGGCTTTTTTACGCACACGCATTGAGGTTATTGAGGCTTTTTTCGCTCCAAACGAAATCAGCGAAATTTGGATCACTTTTCCCGATCCACAAATGAAATCAGGCCGGGCAAAAAAAAGGCTCACTTCGGCACGATTTCTAACCCGGTATCAACAGTTCTTACTAAATCAGGGTTTGATACATTTAAAAACTGACAGTAAATTCTTTTATGAATATACTCTTGAGGTTGTGAAGTACAATAAACTGGAATTAATTAAAAACACATCAAATCTTTATAACGAACATTGGACGGATTCTATTTTATCTATCCAAACACACTATGAAAAACTACACATCGATGAAGGTGATTCGATAAACTATATTTCCTTTAAGCTCAACAATCAACAACTTTTAAAAGAGCCCACATTCCAAAATGGTGAATGACCTATCATTTTTTGAAACTGTTTATCAAGTTGCCCGGATGATTCCTGAAGGCAGAGTTACCAGCTATGGAGCCATAGCCAAATTTATTGGTTCGCCTCAAGCTGCCCGCATGGTAGGATATGCCATGAATGGGTCGCATACCCAAAAAGAATTTGTTCCTGCTCACCGAGTTGTAAACCGAAATGGGATGCTCACCGGAAAACATCATTTTGGTGGCCCCGAAACCATGCGTGAATTACTTGAAAGCGAGGGTGCAATTGTAGAAGAAAACCAGATAAAAAATTTCAAAGAACTGTTTTGGGACCCCGGCAAAGAATTGATGGAAGGGTATTAGAAGATGGAAGACAGAAGACCGAAGCTGGAAGTCGGGAGTCAGAAACAAGAGACCAGCAAATAGAAACCAGTAACCAACGACCAGAAGTCCGAAAATAGAAAAATTAAGAACCCACTTATTGGACCACATTTTAATGTACTTAAAAAATATTATCCGCTCCAATTCAGGTTTATTTATAAATTTGTTCCGGTATTAAACAGAAAGCTATGACCATAAAAAAATATTTTGCCTTTGTGCCCAACACCATCACCTCTTTCAACGTGTTATCTGGATGTTTATCGGTAGTTTTTGCGTTTGAAGGGTTTTTGGTTGCTGCCGGAATTATGATTTTGATAGCTGCGGTATTTGATTTTTTCGATGGAATGAGCGCACGCCTTCTTGGAGCTTATTCTGAAATGGGAAAACAACTTGACTCCTTGGCCGATGTTATCAGTTTTGGATTAGCCCCGGCAGCCATTGCCCATTTCTATGTCCGTCAGTCAATAATGGGAGACTTACCCTTAAATGATGCAACCCTTATTGATTGGGTTTTGATGTTTTCACCGTTTATAATTACCGTTTTTTCAGCGCTACGACTGGCAAAATTCAACATCGATACCCGCCAAACAGAATCCTTCATTGGGTTGGCAACACCAGCTAATGCAATGGTTTGGGCTTCTATCCCTTTTATTTGGTCAACATATTCCAATACTATATTTGCCCAGTTTATAGTTCAACCGATTTTTATTATACCCCTTTCCATTGCGCTGAGCTTATTGTTGATAGCTGAAATACCCATGTTTTCGCTCAAGTTTAAAAGCCTGAGATTTAAGGACAATAAAATACGGTTTCTTTTTTTAGCAGGCAACTTGTTGCTTATTGTATGGTTACCCATGGCCTCGCTTGCGCTAATAATCATTTGGTATCTGGTTTTATCCGTATCATCTAACTTATTCAGTAATAAAATCCATTGATTGACCTATAAAGCTGAACCCTTTGATATATTATTTGTTTTGCTTTAACTAAAAACTAATAAGGCATGCAATCCTAATTTTATTAATTAAAACACGGTTTTATGGTGCAAAAAATTCTTCTTTTAATCCTCATGGGACTTTTATTTTACCCCATTGAAATTTTTTCAACCGGTTTTTACAAAAAAGGAGGAACTACCATTGACTCCCTTAACTCTCATTATCTTAACTGGTATAATTTAGATGCAAAGGAAAATAAAATTCAAGGAGTTAGTGTGGATAAGGCATATCAGGAATTATTGGTGGGTAAAAGTCCAAAAAAGAAAATTATTGTAGCAGTTATTGATGGTGGAGTTGATGTTACCCACGAAGACTTAGAAGGAAAAATATGGGTAAATGCCGATGAAATTCCAAACAACCAGATTGATGATGACCAAAACGGCTTTATAGATGACATTAACGGGTGGAACTTTTTAGGTAATGCCTCGGGTGAAAATTTAGATATCGAAAACTATGAATTTGTTAGAATTCTTAACAAATATAAACCGCTTTACGATACAATCACGAATGCTCAAAGCCTTACTAAGGAGGATTTGGAAAACTATACCCTATATCAGCGCTGCTTAAAAAGGTATAATGAAGAAATTAAAGATATTACCTACCAATTGAAGGAATTTAATGAGTTTAAAACCAAATTGGACTCCGCCATTGCTTTATTAGATATTTACACTAAAAACACGAAACCCAACTTAGAGGAAATTGAAAAAGTGAAACCTAGGAACAAGCAAGAAGCGGAAGCTAAAAAATTCTTGCGACTGATATTCAAACGAGGCTTTACATATCCCATGCTCGATTATGAATCTGAGGAACTGAATAAGAAACTCAACACTTCATTGAATTTAGAACTTAATGGCAGAAATGTTGTGGGCGATGATTGCTATAATAAAAATCAAAAAAACTATGGCAACAATGATGTAGCAGGTCCAAGTGCCGAACATGGTAGCTTTGTTGCTGGAATTATTGCTGCTAATCGTAATAATAATAAAGGCATTAATGGAATAGCTGATAATGTGGAAATAATGGTTTTAAGGGCAGTGCCTGACGGTGATGAATACGATAAAGATGTTGCCCTTTCAATACGTTATGCGGTAGATAACGGTGCAAACATTATAAACATGAGCTTTGGCAAAGAATTTTCTCCTTTAAAAAACATGGTTGATGAAGCTATTTTATATGCTGAGTCACACGGAGTACTTTTGGTTCATGCGGCTGGAAATGAAGCTGCGAATTGCGATACCATGGAAAGCTATCCAACTAAAAGGCTGAATGATAATTCTAATATAAACAATTGGATTAATGTAGGAGCCAATGCCAAAATAGGCAATAAAACGTTGCCTGGTGTTTTTTCAAATTACGGGCAACAAACCGTTGATGTTTTTGCTCCTGGTGTTTATATCATATCGCTGTTTCCCGGAAGCAAATACGATTTGGAAAGCGGAACTAGTTTCTCCAGTCCGGTTACATCTGGGGTTGCCGCATTGGTTTGGTCGTATTACCCAGAGCTTACAGCATTGGAGTTGAAGGAAATATTGCTTGCTTCGGCCAGCCGATATTCTAAAAAAGTTTACCTTCCCAATATTACCAGTTATAAAAAGACTAAAGTTAAGTTTACTACCTTATCGGTAACTGGAGGCATTATAAATGCTTACGAGGCGCTTAAGTTGGCAGAAAACAAGACGAATTAAAAATCGAAAAAGCCCGGTATAAAACCAGGCTTTTTTTTGAGGTGGTGCCACTCGGAATCGAACCAAGGACACATGGATTTTCAGTCCATTGCTCTACCGACTGAGCTATGGCACCCCGGTTGCTAAAGAGCGATGCAAAAGTAGTTAAAAAAGTTTTTTATCCAAATGTTTTGGTAAAAAATTGAGCCTTTTTTTGGAGAGAATCAATTACTCCGGACGGTTAGGGTCAATCGGCTGTTTTTATTTCAAATAATTGTACAAAAAACCCTGAATAATCTGCAAATTCAGGGTTGTGTATTATATATCATTTGATATTTTTCATTGTCAATCGAGTTTAAGTACCGCTAAAAACGCTTTTTGAGGAACCTCTACATTTCCAATCTGACGCATTCTTTTTTTACCCTTTTTCTGTTTATCAAGCAGCTTACGTTTCCGGGTTATATCACCACCATAACATTTGGCGGTTACATCCTTACGCACGGCTTTAATGGTTTCGCGTGAGATGATTTTTGCCCCAATGGCAGCCTGAATAGCTATGTCGAACTGTTGGCGGGGAATAAGTTCTTTCAGTTTTTCGCATATTTTTCGACCAAATTCGTAGGCATTGTCCACGTGTATCAAGGCCGAAAGCGCATCCACACTTTCCCCGTTTAACAAAATATCCAATTTAACCAGTTTAGCCCGCTTATAATCGGTACGATAATAGTCAAACGAGGCATATCCTTTTGAAATACTTTTCAGCTTGTCATAAAAATCGATAACTATCTCCGAAAGAGGCATCTCAAACGTAACTTCCACCCGGTTGCTTGAGGTGTAAATCTGACTTTGCAACTCACCCCGCTTATCGAGGCAAAGTTTCATTATGGCTCCAATATAATCGGCTTTTGAAATTATCTGCGCTTTGATATAAGGTTCTTCAATATAATCAATGTAGTTTTCCTTTGGCAACCCTGAAGGGTTATGCACTTCAATTTTTTCTCCTTTTTTGGTATAGCATGTGAATGAAACGTTGGGAACGGTGGTAATTACGTCCATATCAAATTCCCTATCGAGGCGTTCCTGAACAATTTCCATGTGGAGTAGGCCAAGAAATCCGCAACGGAACCCAAAACCTAAGGCCATGGATGATTCTGGTTCAAAAGTGAGTGAGGCATCGTTAAGCTGGAGTTTTTCCAGTGAAGCACGCAAGTCTTCATAATCATCGGCATCAACCGGGTACATTCCGGCAAAAACCATGGGTTTCACATCTTCAAACCCGTCGATGCTTTTGGCACAAGGCCTTTTTTGGTGGGTAATGGTATCGCCCACTTTAACTTCTTTCGACGTTTTTACCCCTGAAATAATATAACCCACATCGCCGGTTCCCAACATTGGACGTGGTTCCTGCTTCAACCGCAATACACCTACCTCATCGGCAGTATATTCCTTACCGGTATTAACAAACTTTACCAAATCGCCTTTGCGAATGGTTCCGTTTACAATTTTGAAATAGGCAATAATTCCGCGGAACGAATTAAAAACGGAATCAAAAATCAAGGCCTGTAACGGGGCTTCTGGATCACCTTTAGGTGCAGGAATGCGGGTAATTACCGCTTCGAGTATTTCATTTACCCCTAAACCTGTTTTTCCACTGGCTTCAATTATATCCGATCGTTTGCAACCCACCAATTCCACAATTTGGTCCTTTACTTCGTCGGGCATGGCCATAGGAAGATCCATTTTATTCAATACCGGAATAATTTCCAGGTTATGGTCGATGGCAAGATATAGGTTTGAAATGGTTTGGGCTTGTATTCCCTGAGTGGCGTCTATAATCAACAGTGCTCCTTCGCAAGCAGCAATGGAGCGCGAAACTTCGTACGAAAAATCAACGTGCCCCGGAGTATCAATCAGGTTCAACACGTATTTTTTGTTGTTCCATTCATAATCCATTTGAATGGCATGGCTTTTTATGGTAATGCCCCGCTCCCGCTCCAAGTCCATATCGTCGAGCACCTGCGCTTGTGCATCACGTTCGCTAACGGTATTGGTTATTTGTAAAAGGCGGTCGGCTAAAGTGCTCTTCCCATGATCAATGTGGGCAATGATACAAAAATTACGAATATTCTCCATCTATCAATCAATCAATTATTTTGGCTGCAAAGATAATCAAAGATATGAGTATTTGATGCGGTTAAAACCATCAAATAAGAATTATTTGAAACCATATAAGGAAGCAAAATCAACAAAAACAGCAATTCCAGTTCGTAATATTATACGGTTCTAAAATTGCCTAGTAACTTGATATATTTTAGTTTGGGTAATGCGCTATCGGGTCAGATAGAAGAAAGGGCTACAGCATTAACCTAATAATCGTAAAATTACGATAAATATTTAAAATTCCTAACTCCTCTGCTTAAAGTATTAATGGTATTAAAAAATCCGGTTTTTCGTGTGGCTATTTCTTATGCGATCCGTCGCAAAATGGCTTGTTGGCCGATTTTCCACAACGGCAAAGATACGCTTTATCCATGGTTGAAAGAATGACTCCATCGACCCCTTTAATGGAAAAATTACCCTCAATCATCAAAGGGCCGTCTTTAAAAGCAGTTGCTTTGGTTTTATGTTGCGTGTTGCTCATGAGTTACTATTTTAATAATTATCGGGGAAAAAACCTTGTTTATTATGAGTTCCATCGCAAAATGGCTGCGTACGGCTCATTCCGCAACGGCAGAAAGAGGTGATGCTTTTAATTTCTTGTTCTGATCCATCGGGTTTTATAACAGTGAATTTTCCTTCGGCTAAAATAGGACCATTGCGCATCACACTAAACGTAACCTTTTCAGCAGTTACGGGTTTGCTGGATGTCTCATTTGAGGTAACGCCATTGGTAACATTCCGCTCAAAGGTGAGGGCATCGGTAGGACATCGTTCTACAATATCAATTATTTGTTCCGTGGTTCCTTGCCCTAAATCAATCCATGGCCTGCGCGATGGATCAAAAACCTTCCGTAATTCCCGGAAGCAGGTGCCGGCATGAATGCATTCCTTGGGTTTCCAATGCACGGTAATTTCTTCGTTTGAATAGCTGCGATCGTTTTTATCCATTTTATTTTAGTTTATTTCCTGAAAAAAGAGGATTTAATCCTCTTTCTATTCTGCAAAAGAACAACACTGGAAATGAATAGTTCTTCCTTTGTGAACAATTATTTTTGTTGTTTTTTAAAAAGCCGCGGTGAGTAAATTAATATCCTGAAAAGGGAGACCAAATCTTCTGGCAATGCTTTCTTTGGTAAGTACCCCATTATACAGGTAAATTCCGGTACGGACTCCAGCATGCTGTTTAATTAATGGGTTTACACCTCCGGCCGAACCAATTTCAAGCAAAATTTGTCCCAATATATTGCTGAGCGCATAACTGGCAGTGCGCGCCACCCTAGAAGGAATGTTGGGTACGCAATAATGAACTACCCCATGTTTCCGATATATTGGGTTCTGAAAACTTGTTAATTCCGAAGTTTCAAAACAAGCTCCGTGATCAATGCGCAAATCAACTATTACGGAATAGGGTTTCATTTGCCTTACCGCATCTTCACTAACTAAAAAAGGCTGATCTTCTATTTCACTGGGGATAGCACCAATTACCACATCGGCTGTGCGCAGGGCTTTAGCTACCACCCGGGGTTGCATGATGGATGTAAAAATACGCGTTCCCAATCGCTGTTGCAAATCGCGCAATTTATGCACGGAACAATCAAAAACTTTTACGCTCGCACCAAGTCCTAGTGCTGTTCGGGCTGCAAATTCACCGGCAGTGCCTGCGCCTAATATAACCACATCGGTTGGGCTTATTCCACTAATTCCACCCAACATTTCACCTTTTCCCTGATTGGCATTGCTCATGTATTCTGCGGCAATGAGGATTGAAGTAGTGCCTGAAATTTCCATCATACTTTGTACCACAGGAAAAACACCGGTGGCAGCATCCATAAGGTATTCATAACCCAAAGCGGTTACTTTTTTCTGTAACAGATTCTGAACATATTCGCGGCTCTGGGTACCAATTTGAAAGGAACTAATCACTAACTGATTTCCTCGTAAAAGTTCCACCTCTTCATCACTAAATGGGGCTACCTTTATGATGATGTCGCTGGAATAGATAATTCGCTTATCTTCAACTAAAGTTCCTCCGGCTTCGGAATACATTAAGTCATCAAAGTGGGCTTGAATTCCGGCTCCTTTTTCAACAAATACCTCATGGCCATTGGCAACTAAAAGTTCTACAGCATGCGGGGCAAGGGCTACTCGATTTTCATCGTTGGCCGATTCTTTGGCCACTGCAATTCGAAGATTCTTTTTCTTTTTAGCAATTTCCAACATCTCTTCGCGGGGCATCAAGCTCTCTTTTCCCAACGAAAACCCCGAATTTTCAGAACTACCCATCATAATTGAAACGAATTAGCGGTTATTTTGAACCACGAATTTAGTCCAAAAAGCACACTAAATCAAACGTTGTGAAGTAAAAATGGCGGGAATCCTTTTTTTAAAACCAAAAGAATACACTCTTTTGAGAAATTGAACTATTTGTATGTAAGTATGGATAGCTGATTTGTGTCAAAAATTTCATTGGCCACTTCAAGTAATTCTTTTGAAGTAAGCGCTTGAATTTTCTCATATACTTGTTCCAGCGAATCAACCTTATTAAAAAGCAAATAACTACGTCCAATATTCAACATAAGGTTCGAAAGGTTTTCCGAGCTAATGGCCATTTGCCCGATCATTTGTTTTTTAGCCCTATCCAGCTGCAATATTCCAAGCGGTTGCATTTGAAGTTTTTTTAATTCAGAGTGAATAATGGTTAAACATTTTTCCACTTTTTCGGGCTCTGTACCAAAATAAATTCCTGCAATTCCGGTATCACTATATGGTCCATAAAATGATTCAATGTTGTAGGTATAGCCATGGCGTTCGCGTAAAGCTAAATTAAGCCGTGAATTCATTCCGGGTCCGCCTAAAATATTGTTGAGCAATTCAAGCGGAAGCCTTTTGGGGCTGTTAATATCATACGCTCGGTTTCCGATAATGCAATGTGCCTGGTGTGTTGCTTTATGCACCAATTTGTTTTCGCGTTGATAACCGTTTAAGGCCAATCGGGGTTCTTGCCGAAAATTTGGAGGAACCGGGGCATAATACTTTTCAATCCATCGCACTAAATGAGAAAACTTAATGTCACCAACCGAACAGATTACCATTTGATTGGTGTGATAGTTTTGTTGAATGAATTCCTGAATATGTTTTCGGTTAAACTTTTTAAGCAATTTGGGCTCACCTAAAATGTTTCGGCCTATGGGATGTCCCGCAAAAATCAGTTCTTCAAAATCGTCGAATATTAATTCACCGGGACTGTCTTTGTAAGAATTTATCTCATCAAGAATCACCTGCTTTTCTTTTTCCAGTTCTTTGTCGGGGAATGAAGAATTGAACACAATATCGGCAAAGAGCTCCAAAGTCCGCTCGGTATATTCTTTTAAAAATGATGCATAAATACACGTTTCTTCTTTGGTGGTATAGGCATCAATTTCGCCCCCCACATCTTCCAACCGGCTAATTACATGATATGCTTTGCGCTTGTTGGTCCCTTTAAAAATTACATGCTCAATAAAATGGGCAATACCTAACTGATGGATGTTTTCATCACGCGATCCGGTGTTAATGATAATGCCTAAATGGGCCACATTACCGGTTGAATGACTGTGGATTAATCGTATTCCATTCGTTAACTTATGATATTCGTATCCCTCCATAGTCAAAAATCAAAAATCAGGGGAGCAAAAGTATAAAAACCCCGTTGAAATCTATTATAAATAGTTAGTTTTTAGTTGTTAGCAACTATTTATCCTTCCAAAGCGAATAAGGATGTTGGGAGAGATAGGAATTGTAATAGCGGGCGTCGTTGGTTACCTCCTGTCCCAACCATTCAGGACTTGGAATTTCATCAGCAGGATCAGACAGCTCAACCTCTGCAATAGTTAATCCTTGATTAACCCCAGTAAATTCATCTACTTCAAAAATAAATTCGTCTATTTCAACAATGTATCGGGTTTTCTCAATGGGGTGCTC
>JFJP01041087.1_pt1 | contig 10224 bp, 15 predicted proteins | sample 431651 | NCBI WGS metagenome assembly JFJP01 (sample SAMN02602958, study PRJNA72255) | Microbial mat metagenome, whole genome shotgun sequencing project. | biome: fresh water; feature: sink hole; material: water; isolation source: purple microbial (photo- and chemosynthetic) mats found in... | reverse complement strand
TATTAAACGTGGTGATGAACGACTTGTAGAATTAGTATTGAAACATGATAGTATAAGTTTCAAAGAAGAAGGTTATGAATTAGCTGAATTTGCAATAGATTACAATAACTTGAACATAATTGAGATGATACTCAAAAAAGGATTAACTGTACCTGAAATGAATCAGTTAATCTATGTTGTAGAAGATAATTATTCTGGAAAAGAAAATGAAAAAGACAAAAATAAATTAATAAAATTGATTGATAAATATCTTAAACCAAAAAACAAAAATGAAAATATGAAAACTAAATACAACGATTTCCTAAGAGAATCATACGAACCTGTACCCGATGATTACAAATATTTCAAAAGACAAATAACAAATTCAAGACAACCTAAAGAAGAACTGATAAACGACCTAATTGATAATCGTAATGAATGGATACAGTCGTTAATGAGAACCGCTAAAAGTCATTGGGAATTGGGAGATGGTAAGAAGAATGAATTTCCTGAAAAAGTTTACTTCAAGGTTATAGATGAAGTGATAGACGAAATAATAACTGAAAGATAATTATTTCTTTTTCTTGCTACCTTCACCCTTATTCATATAACTTTCAATTTCATCATTTAATTGGTCCATGTCAACAATGTGATATGTTTCTTCTGTTATAGGTGTTATTACTTCTGCTTCTTCATCATCTTTACCACCTGCATTAAGTTCGGCCATTTCTTTCTTGATATCCTTGTAAAAATCTTTCATTTTCTTTTGAATATCATATAACATCTTAATAGAATCCCTTATTTCCTTTTGGAATGTAGCAACAGATTGATACATAAGTGGATCATTTATTCCCATATCTAATTGTTTCATTAGATTGATTAAACCCCTTTTGGAACATGATAGTGAAAATTTTAGGTCGGCAAGTGCGAGTGCGTCGTTTTTTATAATATTATTTATATTTTTCTTTTCAATATCTTCCACGTTTAAGTATAGACTTGACAGACAACTTAATGTTTCTTCACAATCTGTTTGGATTTCAATAATTTCTTTGTCGTAGTCAAACAAAACTATATCATTCAGTCCAGGTAATAAATCATCATCTGGAAATAAGTCTTCGGGGTTTAACATAAGTTGTTGATTTAATCCTTTCATTTCACCTTCTAATTGACTGATATTGTTTCTTAATTGTTGTACTTGAAGTGGATTTTTAGCGGCCATGATACACTATTAATTTTATTTTATATATTTTATTTAGGTAATCCCAAATTTTTTTCTTACTTTTGTTTTAAACATTTTGGAATATTGTGTATATATAGAATTTATGAACAAGAATATAAATAAGGCAATTAAGAAACTTACATCTCATAACTACTTGTTAATAAGGGTTGGTAAAGGTGATGTTTTGTCTGTATTTGATTCACTTACGGAATATTTTCACATGGATCACAAAGAAAAAAGTAGGGTTTTCTTTAAGGAAAATGGTTATAAGATATCAACAGTCTTGTTACTAAATATAAAAACTATGGAATTGTACCATTATGTTGATAGTGAAGCAAACATTAATGCGATGTATTCACGAATGGACATAGAAGAATTGGAAGCAAAACAGATATTAAGACTTATCAAACTCACAAAATTGAATGAAAGAATTTTATCCATATAGGTTTAAGACACAAAAGGAACTTTTTACAGAATACGGTGACAATTGGAGACGTAGTGCTAACTTCAATTGGTATGGTAATATGGACTATTTATGTGGTAAGACTATATCAATGGATATAAGAGAAGAACAGATAAAATACGGAAGATCTGTAATATACGATGGGTGGAATGTAAACGAGAAAATGATAACCAAGAATATAGTACCTGTTCCAAATTACAATCCAAGAAAAATTTCAAGAAAAATATGAGAGAATATTATCCATATAGGTTCAAAACCGAAGAAGAATTCATAAAAGAATACGGTAATGATTGGCAATATATTATTGCTGATCACGGTCCAAATTGGTGTCCACAGATGGATGTTTTTTTTGGTAAAAGTTTTCCTTTTATGAAATTTGAATTGAATGATAAAGAAGTGGATCCTGAATATCCAAGAGACGATAGATGGGATGCCGAAGGTGATAGTTGGCTTATTGGTTGGATGATGCTTACTGAAAACGAACCACCTATCCCAAATTACAAACCAAGAAAAATTTCAAGAGAAATATGAAAACAAAATATCCATATAGGTTCAAGACGAAACAAGAATTCGAAAAGGAATTCGGTGAAGATTGGAGACTACATGCCAATTTCAATACGGACGGTCAAATGGACTATCTGTGTGGTACTGAATATCCCTATGTAGTACCCGATGGTTCATTGTATTTACCTGGATTTCAAATGTGGGGTGTTCGTTGGAAAATGTTGATAAAGAACACACCAACCGTACCGAATTACAACCCAAGAAAAATAACGAGAGAAATATAATGGCTAGGACAAAACATACAAGTAATGTGAAACAACAAATGGGTCAATTTATGACACCATTAGACCTTTGTAGACAACTTATAAAGAAATACACATTTAAGGATACGGATAGAATATTAGAACCTTCTATGGGTGATGGTAACTTTATCATTGCCATCATTGAAAAATATATAGGTGAAGTTTATACGAAAAAAGAACCAACTATTGATAAGATAAATCGAATTTTAACACGAAATTTAAGTGGTATAGAATTAGACGAAGTACTATTTGAAAAGTGTAAAACAAACATCCAGAAACATTTCAAGTTAAAGAAAAACGACGACATAATTGCAAATTTTCACAGAGCTGATTTTCTTACATGGGTTAGTGTAATTGACAATAAGTTTGATTATATTATCGGAAATCCACCGTTCGGTGGTACGATTGATATGACATTACACCAAGAACTTGAAAAGAAATATGGTATAAGATATGACAAAAAAATCAAAAAAGAAACATATAGTTTTTTCATTATCAAGTGTATAGAAGAACACTTGAAGGATAATGCCATACTACTTTTTATTCTTTCTGATACGTTCATGACTATAAAGACGATGAACGGTCTGAGACTTTTTCTTGGTAAGGAAGGTTACAATATCGTAAGGTCAATCAATAGATTTTCTGATGAAACTCTTTATTCTATGGTCACACTAGAATTTTGGAATAATATTCAAAGTGATCACATAACTTATGATGGAAACGATATATCCATGTTATCTATGGAATCTACCGGAAATTATAGTTGGTATATGCCAACAGATTTGGAAAAATATTTTGGTGATAAGACAATAGGAGATTTTATGACTGGTAGTGGTGGATTGACAACAGGGAATAATGAACTATTTGTCCGTACTATAAAAGATAATAAAATAATAGAAGACTATGATTTTTCCTTTTGGGATAGACCAATCAACTTAGCACACGAACTGTTTACTGCTCGTTGGAATAGATTAAGTGACCGACAGACAAAAAAAATACAAGAAAAAGAAAAGAACGGTGAAACTGTAAGGGATGTCAGTATAATCAAAAAGAATCCAATTGAAATTGAACTACCTCACCCGGATTATAAATTTTACAACAAGTCTGATGGTAAACTAATTTATTCCAAACCAAAATATGTTATCTATTGGAAAGATGATGGTGATGCAGTTATCACATATAAGAAGAACGGTAGGTGGCATTTGAAGGGTGTAGGTGGACTCAAATTCTTTGGGAAAGAAGGTATCACTTGGCAGTTTATATCAACGGAAATCAAACCTAGATACCTACCAGAAGGATATATCCTTGATAATAGTGGACCGATTCTTATACCAAAGAAGGGTGTAGATAAAAATGAATTATATTTTATATTAGCATGGCTCACTTCTTCCAAGGCAACATCAATTTTGAAGGAAGTTCTGAATCATACAAGGAATATTCAAGCAAAGGACTTGGAAAGACTACCTTATCCGTTTTGGGTTAAAGACGAAGAAAAAAATATGATTATAAATGAAACTATAAATGTAATAAAATATATAATAGAAGATGAAAACTATAATCTAACAGATTATAAAAAAACAATCAACAAAGTGTTTGGAAACTAATGTAATAGATTTGATTAATGAAAAAATTAGTAAACTTATAAATTTTCAGTTTGATTCCAAGATGCTTCAGCAAAGGGGTGTCGCAGACTACATAGAAACTCTGTGTTGTGAAAGAATCAATGAACTATCCACAACTGATTTGGTTGTTAGTGAAGCTGTATCTGTTAGGTCAATAGAAGATATTGAAATAAAGTTATATGATAATCTTTATAAGATAGACATTAAGACACATGATGTAAATAGAGATTTTTCGATGCCTAACTTGGTTTCAGTCGATAGGGCAAGGAAATATTTATCTGTGGTTACAAATCACATAATCTATATTTTTGTGGATTATGTGATTAAGGAAGATATAGTATGTGTAAAAAATGTAAGGGTTCAACCAATTGAAAGTTTGGATTGGAGTTATTTAGCAATTCAGAATTTAGGTAAAGGTCAATTACAGATAAAAAACATGAACGAAGGTTTGTTCTTTAATGATAATGTGACCAGAAAAGAATGGATGGATAGATTGATAAAGGAAGGTTCGGATTATTATGAAAAACTTATTCTGAAAGTATCAGAGTACAAAAGTAATTGGAATGACAGTACAAAATGGCAGTAGGATTATCAGGAATTACATTACCGCCTTTAGTAATTAGACCTATGTCCGGATTGATTGGATTGGACTTAGTACAAGTAAAACCATTGGGACCACCAATCGGTATGCTTCACTATATGGACTTTAAGTATGATGATACAATGGAAAAGAGAAGACTGAAACTTGATAAGATAATTGAAAAAATAAATGAAAAAATTCATAACAAACACGATAACTAGGATGTTGTATGGTAAGGAATATTTTCCAAATGAAATGGGAAATACCCGTATTACAATCATAGGTGGTCGTTACTATCCACAACTGAACATAGATGGTTATTGGACAACGATATTGTCAAATAGTTGGGATGGTAAATGGTATATACCACCTACTGGTTTCACTGGATTTGAAGGTAGAAGAAATGCGGAAATAACACTTGAACAGTGTCAAAATTTAGTGTTAACGGAAAAAAGAAATATAAAGATTAAACGAATAAAAGATAAGATAAATGTTACAAGAAATGGTTGAAAAAATTAAAAACGAAGATGTCAAGAGAATAATCGATTACATTAGTGTTGTTGCATCTATGAAAGAAAATCATAGTGATATAATGGATAATGTTACTTCTTTCACCGTACAACCATATACACCAACTAATGATGATTTGGTTACTGTGTATGTTTTTTATAGACAAGAAATTAATTTTGATGATCCTGAACATGACATTGAATATAAAAAAAGACACATGAAGAAATATTTAGAAAGTAAAGGTAAGATTAAGTCATATCATAGTAAATCACTACCATGTACTTTCAGTTCATCCGATTATTTCAGATGGCATCGTATAAGAGACAGAAGAATAAAAATAGAAAAGATAAGATATGAACATTTGGTTGACTAAAAATATAAGGTTCGGATTCAGGTACACCATCAACAAATCCATGCGTGGACAAATTAATTCTTGTCTTCACACTTGGCTTGATGAACTGTTGTCCAAAAGATCAAAAGATGGTGATATCCTTGTGATATTTGGTGGATTGTTTTCCAATACAAATCCATCCCTTGTGGCCATTGATGATGCTCATAAGTTTTTAAGAAAAGTATCTGAAAAGATTACGGTGTATCTCATTAATACTGACTTGGATACAAGAATATTTGATGATGAATCATACAGTACATTAGATATATTTTCTGATGTACATAATGTATATGTCATAAAGGATATTAGTGAATTCAATCAGATTGATAACTTAAAGGAATTATCAATTCCTAATATAATGCAGTTGGAAGAAATTGAAAGTAAACCAGGTGTTCTCGTTTATAATCTACCATCCAAAAAACATGTGATGATGGAAAATAATTTTTCGCCAAAACACGTAACTTTTACTATAAATAGTTTGGATGATTTTTCTTTAATCGATAAAGTCAAACATAAAAATGATTTTATTCACGTTCAGTTGGACAATAATCTATTGGAAGAAAAGAGATTGGAAGTGAATATTGCGTTACATACGATTAATGCTAGTAGTGTAAAGTATGTGGATAGGGATAAAGAACCAGAAATAGTTGAAGGAATAGTAGATATAACCGATTCATTGAATATAGTTGATACAATATTCAGTCATATCGGAGAAGATGAAAAAGTAAAAAAACAATTTGAGAGAGTACTTAACGTATTTAAGAAATAACATGAAAAGACTAATTTTAATTTTAATAACGATGTTCACGTTTGTTACAGGTAATTCACAATTGAATGTGAATAATCTTACATTTGATAGTGGCTGGTATGAAGGTATTTGTCCTAATGACAAACCAAAAAATAAGTACTTGACTTATTTATATATTCAATTTTTGACAAATGGTGGTGATAGTATGCTTGCAGTTGTTCCATATAAAATGAAGGTAACTACAAATTCCAACTTATATATCAAGTACATTACTACTATGAACGACACAATAAGTAAATACTTGGATGACTTAGCCATATCAGTAGGTGACATAGAAAGTCACGAAATTATTAATCGTCCTTGGTCAATACCCGGTTTCGACAATTTTACTTATTTTGAAGCAAATAATAATAAAATATCTTTTTCTATAAATATAGCAGACTACAAGACAGATTCAATAGAAGTATTTTATTTTGATGGAACTATTGATAGATACGGTGACGAGATAAATGCTGTTATTTATAGTGATGGTGGTACATTTCCAAAAGGAAATATCCAATTACAGTTAGGGAATCGATTAATGCATCAGAAATGAAAAAGTATTTATATACCAATCTTTATAATTGGGAAATATTAAGTGATGATACTCATATTATGTGGGTAAGAAGAAACGATAGAGGTGGTGGTCGTGATGGTTTTATACACTTTTCCTATTATCCTCAGAGAAAACTTATGAAGTTAGACCAAGGTATAAGTATAGACTGTCAATCAATCGATGAAGCTAATTATTTTGCATCAAAAGTTCTAAAAAGACATTATATTGATATGCCCGAAGAATTCCAAGGTAGGTATTTCAAAATTAAAAAGTTACAGAAAATATCTAAATCAACCTTTTAATTTTAATATATATTTTATGACATGTCATAAAAAATAATGTACTATCATGAAAAAGAAACTAGATTTACTTTCTGAAAAAATGATTTCTTTATTAACACGAAAACTTAATATTAAAACATATGATGAATTAAGTGGTGTGATAGAAGAAGCTATAATGAGTTATTATGATATCACAATACAAGAATTAAATGAAAATCGAATATATCATATAGATTATGAAGAAATTACTTCTATGAATTACGAAAATTATGTATACATCTATATGGATCCTCGTTTTTATAATAAAGAAGGATGGATATTATTTGAAGATAAGATATGTCATTTCTTACCATTTTATGTAGGAAAGGGTAGATATGATAGGGCACATAGTCATATAAAATATTCACATAACAGTGAAATGGCTATAAAGTTAGATGAATTAAATAAAGAAAAAAGAAAACCGGAAGTTGAAATAGTATATAGTGATTTGTCGAACTTAATGGCACATAATTTAGAAAATAATATTATTTCTTTATTGAGAAAACAAAATATAAAATTATGTAATTTAACATCACATAATAAATCATATGATTATGATGAAGAGATTAGAGTATCAAACAATTTTTTAGAAAAAAAGAAAAATGAACTAATACTAAATACATTAAATTCTTCTAAAACTATTGGAAATGCTGCTGATACTTTGGGTATATCACAACGAAGTCTTTACAGAAAAATTAAAAACTTGAAAATCATAAAAACAAAAAATGGGGTTAGTAATTATTCCTATGAATTTAATACATAATATAAATAGTGTGTCAAAATGTCAGTATAATCGTAACGGCACACCTTTTGTATATAAGTGTACATGATTAAATTCATAAAAAAATAATTATAAAAAATGATAGTAAAAATAAAAACATCGCCGATAATGGAACAGTTCGTGAACGATTTTTTCGGTATGAGTACAGAGGCATTAGAATCTGCATATATGGGTAAAAATTGTAACTGTGGTCCAAAAGCAAGAATCAAAGAAAATGAAGATGGTTATATCTTATCATTTCCATTACCTGGATTCAAAAAAGAAGACATAAATATAAACATTGAAGATGATATCCTAATTATTTCAAGTGAAATAGAAACTGATGATTTCAGAGAATCATTTGAAAATAGGTATGGTATTCCAGAAGATGTAGACAAAGATAAAATTGATGCTTCGATGGAAAATGGTATATTAACCGTTGTTATTGGTAAATATAAAGAATTACCAAAAACAAATGTTAGAAAAATTGATATAAAATAATTAAAAATTAAAAATTAAAAAATTATGGGACAAGTAATTGGAATTGACTTGGGTACGACAAACTCTTGTGTATCAGTCATTGAAGGTGGGCAGCCAGTAGTAATTGCCAACAGTGAAGGTAAAAGAACAACTCCGTCAATCATTGGATTTGTAAATGGAGATATTAAAGTAGGTGATCCTGCTAAAAGACAAATGATAACAAACCGTGATACTATTTATAGTGTTAAAAGGTTAATAGGTAAGAAATACAGTGATGTGAAAGATATGAAATTTCCATTCACAGTGAAAGAGGGACATAATGGAATACCTGTAGTAGTAGTCGGTGACAGAAATTACACACCACAAGAATTATCAGCTATGGTTCTTCAGAAGATGAAGAAAACAGCAGAAGATTATCTTGGTAGAGAAGTAACAGATGCGGTCATCACCGTACCAGCATACTTTAATGATGCAGAAAGAACCGCAACGAAAGAAGCAGGTGAAATCGCTGGACTTAAAGTTTTGAGAATCATCAATGAACCAACAGCGGCATCACTTGCTTACGGTGAAGATAAGATTAAAACAGACAGAAGAATCGCAGTATTTGACCTTGGTGGTGGTACATTTGATATATCAATCCTTGAATTAGGTGACGGTGTGTTTGAAGTAAAATCAACTAACGGTGATGTGTTCTTGGGTGGTGATAACTTTGATGAAACTATTGTTGACTATTTGGTTGACATATTCAAGAAAGACCATAACATCGACTTGAAGAGAGACCCTGCATCATTTCAGAGATTGAGGGAAGCATCAGAAAAAGCTAAGATTGAATTATCATCAGCTTCATCAACTGAAATAAATCTTCCTTATATTATGCCGGTTGATGGTATTCCACAACACTTGGTTACAACTTTAACAAGAGCTAAATTTGAACAACTTTCAGATGAACTTCTTAAAAGATTGAAAGCACCTTGTGCAAAGGCTATTAAAGATTCTGGACTAAAAGTTTCAGATATCAACGAAGTTATATTGGTTGGTGGTTCAACAAGGATGCCAATTGTACAACAGATTGTTAAAGATATCTTTGGTAAAGAACCTACGAAGTCTCTTAACCCGGACGAATCAGTTGCAATCGGAGCAGCAATTCAAGGTGGTGTATTAAGTGGTGACGTACATGATGTTCTTTTACTTGATGTTACACCAATTTCAATGGGTATTGAAACTATGGGTAATGTTATGACAAAGATTATTGAAGGTAACACAACAATCCCAACATCAAAATCACAAGTGTTTTCAACTGCAAGTGACAATCAGCCAAGTGTAGAAATTCACGTTCTACAAGGTGAAAGACCAATGGCAGCAAACAACAAAACACTCGGAAGATTTCACTTGGACGGTATTCCACCAGCGATGAGAGGTATTCCACAAATTTCTGTAGTTTTTGATATTGATGCAAATGGCATACTTAGTGTACATGCCGAAGATAAGGGAACAGGTAAGAAACAATCTATTAGAATCGAAGGTTCTGCTAATTTGAGTGATTCTGAAATTAAGAGAATGAAAGAAGAAGCTGAAGCAAATGCCGATGCTGATAAGAAAGAAAAGGAAAAAGTAGATGCTTTGAATCATGCAGATTCTATGATTTTCAATACTGAAAAACAAATCAAGGAATTTGGTGAAAAGATTACCGAAGATGAAAAGAACAGTTTGACCGAATTGGTTGGTAAACTGAAAGATTCTCACAAGAATCA
>JFJP01041086.1_pt1 | contig 10224 bp, 11 predicted proteins | sample 431651 | NCBI WGS metagenome assembly JFJP01 (sample SAMN02602958, study PRJNA72255) | Microbial mat metagenome, whole genome shotgun sequencing project. | biome: fresh water; feature: sink hole; material: water; isolation source: purple microbial (photo- and chemosynthetic) mats found in... | reverse complement strand
ATATTATTTATAATTCTATTGTTTGCGGCAAGTGTTGAGTGACTACTGATAGCGTGTTCTGTAAGTTTAGTAGCTCTTGTATCAATACAAGTGTTACCTTCAACAATATTGTATGTAACTCCAGTAGAAGCTCCTAGTCTAATTTGACTAATTGATTGACCTGTAGTACCTACTGAGTTTGAGTCTATAACAATATTACCTTTTATGATACTATAATTAGTATCACTTAAATAGATACCTCCAGCTCGTGAGTTGTATACTCTGTTATTTGCAACAGTTGTGTTGTGGCTAGATGCATCTACATCAATACCCATTAAAGCATTTTCAACATAGTTGCCTTGTACATTCGAGTATTCAGCACCGCTAAATACATAGATACCACTTTGCCAAATATCCTTGACATAGTTATCTCTAATATTATAATTGTATCCTCCGTTACCATAGATACCAAAACTCAATGAGTTCTGTTGTGTCATACCACAAGTATCAATTCTGTTACCAATGATATTAACATTGGTATTACCACCACTAGATGGCTGGCAGTTGATAGCCATGTACCCAGTATTACCGAGAATGTTTCGTTCAATGAATATGTTAGTTGTTGAAAAGAATGCAATGTTCTGAGAACTTGTTATCTCTGTTGAGTTCTTAAAATTACAATCAGTAACATATATGTTGCTACTTGAACCTTGATTACGAAGCGTCACATACAAGTCAGTTGCTATAATTCTTTGGAATTGAACATTAGTAGAAGCTGAGAAGTCAAAACCGACACTTGATGTGTTATTGGCATAGTTACCTTCAATTAAGAAGTCTTCAAAGACTGAGTTATTTATTCCAGTTGTTAGGAAGTTAAATACAACTCCGTTAAATGAATTACCAACTCTGATTATTGTTGACTTGCCCTTACCGCGAACTATTACGTTATTTATTGCTACAGTAGCATCAATAGAACCAGAAATATTAAACGTACCTTCAAGTAGTTGTACTATTCCACCACCTGCTGTGTTTACAGCATTTATGGCTGCTAAGATTTGTACGTTGTCAGCAGTACCATCAACTATGTAGTCAGCGTTTGTATAACCTACAGTGACAGTAAACTGCTTTTGCAGGTCAGTTAGTTTTAGTCCACCATCTTGTAGTATCTTTCCAGAAGTACCATCGAAGGTAACTATACAGTCATCTACAGATGATGCTGGTCCTACTACATCCCCAGTACCAGCTCCAGCAGCTACCCAAGTAGGAACTCCTGATATTATCTTTAATAGATACCCTTCTGTTCCAGCAGAAAGTATGTCAAGATTTGCTCCATTATAATAGAGCATATCTCCCTCAGAGTATGATAGCCCAGTTAGATTAGTCAGGACAGCCGCTTCTTGAGAAGTCGGTATTCCTGCTATATAAAATCCAGGATTTGAGACATTGAAAGCAAGTATGCTCATATTATTCTATTTGTAATATTAATTTGTCTAAGTCTACAGAAGGATCTACTTTTGCATATAGTTCTTTAAGTCTACTATAAACAATTATAATATCTCTAGATGCTGTAGTAATATCTTCTTGAATCTTTTCTTGTACACGTTCTCTGGTGTCTAAAAGTTTCTCTCTTGCCCTTACCTTATCCTCTCTCTTAAGTCTTGACTTAGTAAGTTTCTTATCTTCCTCAAGAGAACTCTGTAGTTGTTTACTAACCTTAGTTAGTTGTGATTGTTTCTCTTCTGACTCTTGCTGCACTGTTCTTAGTTTACCTTTATTCTCAGAAATATTTTGTGCATATGTGTCTGAGTTTTTATCATAGAGAGCTTTGAGTTCAGATATACGTTTTGTAATACCTTCCTCTGTTTCTTCTAGCTCTTTGATACGTCCAAGATGTAGTTTAAATTCTTGAGAGTTCTTTACTTTAGATACTTCGTAGCTAGCTATTGAGTTCTTTAAGTCTTGCGACACTGTTGCTAGCTCAGCTTTTACAGAAACAGCACGCCCCCGAATGTCATCGAGTCGTGCTGTGTCTTGTAAGATATTGTCTTTCACTCCTTCTAAGTGTACTTCTGCTTCTAGTACTTGGTCATTAACCAACTCTAGTTCTTTAGTCACTCTTAGTATTTCCGTGACGACAGCCGATTTATCTAATTTAAGAACACTCAACTCATCTTTCAGTATAGTTGGGTTCTTCATAATATTATAGTTTTGTTAACCAAAAGCTCTTAAAGCCCTGATAGTGTATAAGCTACTGTAGCTGTACCTACGTTTGTTACAACGCCTGTTTCTTTTACAGATAGTTTCATAAATGGGTAAGCAATATCTAGAATGATATTGAGTTTAGATGTGCTGCCAATCTCCCATGTGCGGGCAATAATGACTGATGTTGTTGCCGTCTCATCAATAACTAAACTGAACCAGTCAGTTCCGTTATGTGAAGCTTCTAGAGAAACAAACATCTTAGATGCTGCCTCTGCTGCTCCTCGTGCGTAGTTTGTGTACACACTTAACTTTGACATTCCTTTACTAGCAATAGTAACTGAGTTGTTTGTATAGCTAGATGTAAGAGCTACGGCTGTAAGTACTTCTGCTGATGCTTGTGTAGTATATACTAACATATTATTTCTTTACAGTCTTAGGTTTAATGTCCTCGACTTTCTTCTCAACAATCTTTGGTTCGTCAGCAGATACTATAACGAAACCATAAATAAACTTCCAATGATTTGTTACGTTCTCTGGGAAAGAGCGACTTTCCTTTGCGCCGAGTGTGTAGACCTCTCCTTCGAATTGAAGTGTGAGTTCATTCACAATTGGGTTTGTTACTTTAAAGTATTTCATAATTTGTTTTAATTGCAATTAACACAACGATACTCGTTATGCATAAGGATAGTGTAGGAGTCGAACCTACACTGTGACCATCTATCCTAAACCACAAGCTTACGCTGTGTAGTTTGCTCCTGCTCCCATACTACCCCATGCTCGTCTCCAGTCCTTGGTGTAGTTAGCCCAACGACCATAGATTCCTACGGTTAGAGTTTTCTTGTCTTCATCTACTTCTGTCCAAGGTTGCATAGCTTCACGCACATCATGTACAAACTTAGTTGCTCCTGGAACAATCAAGTACCAAGCAGTATCTGAACCACCATGGATTGCATCAAGCAATACAGATGATGTTACACCAACTGAACCTCGGTAGAAGTTCATGTCGTTGTTTCCAGAACCTGGAATAAGTTCAGAACCTGTAATAACTGTAGCTGTCTTTTCGAGAGCCATTGGAGTTACAACAGTTTCCATACCACCCATTGTTACTGGACCACCAGCATCTGTAAGTTGCTTACGTAGAGCTAGACGACCAGTCTCAAGGTTAGCTTCTGTCAATGCAATACCAGTTGAACTAGCATTTGATTGAGCTGATACACCAGGTACTACTGTTGGGTGCTGTACTGAAAATGTCGGTACAGTGTCATTGTAGTATTGGTAACGATAACCTTTAATAGTGTCCTTACGAGTTGTAAAGCCACCGTTAAATAGTTGTAGACCAGCTTCATCTTGAGAGAAGTTTGAAGCACGACCAATGTCAGTAGCTTCATCAAGTTGTGAACTAAAGTCACGGTCCATAAGTTGCTCACGAGTAACTTCAATCTTAGCTGCGTATGCAGTGTAATCGACAGATGTTACGTAAGTCTTAAAGCGGTTAAGTTCATCTGTATCCTCTCCTTCATCCTTACGACGAATTCGGTTCTCAGATACTTTACCGGTGAAATGCTTTTGTCCTACATTACTTGACTCCATTGAAAGGAGATTTGAAATGCCTGGTGTGTAGAGTTCAGTTCCTTGGTCGATAGCCTCCAAGATTTGGAGTCCAACGCCTTTTACCAACTCGCCCCACTTGGCTCGGGTTTCAATCATATTAAATTAATTAGTTATAGTTAATAATTAGAAGCCAAATACTTCTGACTCAAGAATGTTAACTACAACTTGAGTTGTTTTGTTTGCATCAATACCATGTGAGTAGTATTGTAGAGTTGTTTCAGCTACGGTAGACTCATCTAGAGTATCTTCATCTGCTAGGTCAAAGTTCTTTCCAGCAAGACCTGAGCCAGTAGTTGTAGCAATAGCAGCATCTAACTCAGCACTGTAAAGTGAAGTAGTCGCTACGTCTACACGAGCACGTACTTGTGCTACTGTTTGGTTATCAGAAGCAACAGCATATGTAGCTCCGAGATTACCTAGGAAGGTTCCATCCTTTACAGGAGAGAGACCATCTTTTCCGATAAGACCTTCTACGTGACCAAGAACTCGAGCACCTGTGGTACCGAGAGCTGCGAAGCCACTTGCAGTCTTGACAGAGTCTGCGATTGCAACTGTGATTGAGTTGGTTAGGATACGGTCAACCAAAAGGGGACCTCCAAAGTTACCAAGTGAACCAATTTTGTGAATCATTTGTTTATTTAATTATTAGTAGTTCTTATTCAATTCCTAAACCAGTCATGGCTTCTGAATATTTACCCTTAAGTTTAGCATACTTTTCAGCAGACATCTTAGCCGCTTCTAGAGCAGTCTCAGTATTGCGACTGAGTTGCCCATCGCGGTCTTGGATTGTAGGTGCACTGTTATGTGTACCACCATAGTCTTGAGTACCACCTTCTGTTTGTTTGAAATTTACAAACCGATAGATTTCTTCTAGACGAGTCTTTGCTTGTTCTTTAGTGTTAACGTCAGATAGATTAAACCGGCTTAGTTGGTCTTTGAATTTACCAAAGACAATTCCTGCTGCGTCTGTTTGGAATTCAGTCTTGCTGTTCTTGAACTCAGCGATAGCTTGTTCAACTTCAACCTTACGTCGTTCCAATTCTTTTGCTTGCAGTGCTTGTTCAATCAATGAATTGACATCTGTTCCACCGTTGTTAAGATTAGCCTTAGCCAATGCTTCGTTCTTCTTTACACGTTCATCCTTAAGTTCCTCTACCACACGGGTAAGGTCCTCTTTGGCTTTAAGAGCTTCGGCTTGGGTAGCTTGTACCATTGCCTCAATCTCTGCAAGACGTTTCTCAGCAGATTCTTTTGCAGTTGCTAATGCTTTAATTTCCTCTTCTGTCATATGGATTAAATGACTCTCACCCCCTTAATATTAATACACTTGTTAACGTAGTAATGCCTACGGCTGGTCGAGTCCAGCTTGGTGAGTCTGCCCTTACGAGCAAGGTAGGGTACACATGAGGGGAAGAAATGTGTACTCTACCCAGCCAATAAAGTCTGGGTAATCTGAATGAGGGGATTTCAGATTGGTAGTATTATAACATACCTATTATTTTTGTCAAGCCCCATTACGTGATTCTGAGAAAAAGTATTGATTTTCTGAATCTTGAAGTTCGTAAAGTTGTGAAAAGTTTTCTTCTGTTACTACTACTATTGTTGTTCCTCTTAAAATATATGAACCAATTCTATCCCTAAAGAATTTAATTGGCTTCATATTTAACCCTCACATGAAATACAAGCACTGTCTCCTGGAGCCATATGGATTCTAGGTTTAGCTTTAGCAGCAGTTGTATCTATTGGTAAATCAAAAGCTTCTTCGTTAGACTCTATCTGTTCGTCGTTTGTCATTTGCTTTTTTGATTAAAGATATAAAGTAATTTGTTCTTCCATGTGCGCCGTGTAATACATCTCTATCTCTATCAGACTGAGCATTGAAGTGTAGTCGAATGTCACGAGCACAAAGGTCTCGTAGTAATCTAACAAACATTTCATTATCACCGTACGTCTTAAACATCTCAAGTATCTCTGCCTCAGTTACGATAGCCCCCTCAGGCATATCGGAACGATAGTATCCATACTTATTTAACAATGAATCAATTCGCCTCAGTATTGTTTTCATAGTTTATTTATTACATCTGAGCCATTTGGCGATTAGCGGCACCCATTGCTTGAGCTGCAGCACCATCCATTCCACCAGCTTCTGCTTCTGCTGGCTGTGGTTTGTCTTCATTAATAATCTTAGTTGGGTCAAGTCCCATTGCGATAGCCAACTTAGTAATCGGCTCATCGAGATTAACTCTCTCACCTCCAACTTGGGCAAGGATTTGAATCTGTTGTAGAAGCATTCCTTGTTCTGTAATAGTAGAATACTCACGGCGAGAATCAAGAGCAAGCTTAATATCAAAGTCAACATTGCGTATATATTTAGGGGATATGGCTGTTACTTCAACCTTCTTTCCTTGTTCAATAGATGCAACAATAGAACGAGCTTGTGTTTCAGCCTGTGTTGGTAATGCTTCATCTGTACGATATAGTTCTAGTACACGGGTGCCACGCTTGTTATCTGTTAGCATTGTGTTTCCAAATGAGAAGGTAGCAAATGCTTTTGAAGTGTCAGTGTCCGCCATTACTCCAGGAACAATTGTAGAACCTGGTTGGAATCCAAACTGTAGTAAGTTCTTAATACGAAGCATAGACTTACGTTTGATTGCAGCATTGAGATAGCGGGCTACCATTGTAAGGATAGCTGCTACACCAGATGCTGCTGTTTGAATCTCGTAAGCTGTAGTACGTTCAGAACCAGTACCTGTCTGTCCAGATGATGTACGGTCTAGAGAAGCCTCTTCCATAATACGCTTTGTGTATTCTAGAATGTATTGATGCCACCCAGTTGGTGTTGGGAATTGTAACGGCATGATAGATTGCTGTAGACTAAGACCACCTGTATCAATTGATGTGCGTCGTCCTGGTCGTAGGTAGTCATCTTCAAAGTCTTCGAACCCTGCTGTGATGATTGGTGTAAAGATAGATAGGAACGATTGGTCCATCATCATATTCTCTAGTACACTCAACACATCCTGCATTGCACTTAGCTTATTTGGTAGTGACTTACCGTAGAAGAATACTCCAAATGGTTCATAGATAGCATCATAGAATGGTTGTTCTTTATGATTCCATGGCATTGGTTGTACTTCTTCATTAGTTCCTAGTGGGTTAATCCAGATACCATTAGCAAGCATAATATACTGGTCGTTCATTGAATCATAGAAACGAATCAACTCAACCTGTCCTTCTGCTACGTCTGATGATATAAAGTCTAGGTAGTATGGAATGGCACCACCTTGCTTCTGTGCTGACTTCTTAGGTCCGACTAGTGCTGCCTTCTTGTAGTGACCATAGTCTTCCATGAACTTTGTATAGTCCATTAGCTTACGCCAGAATGAATATGGTTGGTTCTTAGTACCCATGATACCTACACTTGCTGGGTAGTATTCGTCTATAGGAACAAGAGTAGAATAGAACTTAGTAGTCTTAATCGTATCTTCTGTGACAGTCATTGCGTCACCAATTCCTTTTACATTACGAATCTTTTTCTTCTTGTACTCAATGTCCTCGTAGCCGATAGCTGTACCTTTAACAATAAGTTCTAGTACAAACATCTGCATGAATGTCTCATAATCATCAAGCTCCTCTGTATAGTGGTAGAGGTCTGTAATGATTTGAGCACGTAGTACATCTTCTTCACCTCGTGGTATTGCTGATGCAATAGGTAGTTGTTCAATCAACTTACCAACAATAGATAATACTTTACCTCTTGTGAACCCGTTATTGAATCCTGATTGCCAATCTTCCATTCCATCCCGTAGGAATAGATTGGTATTGAAACGCTCTGTTGAATCTTCAATGTAAGATATCAAAGTCTGTCCATCTAAGTAGGCAAACTGTCGGTCTCGGTCTTGCTGTGACCGTCTAAACAGAACAAGTGTTTTATCAACAACCTCAGATTCTTTCTGTGATGGTTTAAACACTTCTCCTGTTGGATAAAGGAGTTCGTATAGCTTTACTGGCTCCTGACTATTTGGTTTCATTAATTATTATTATTTAATAACAACGTTACGATACATGTCTTTGGCGACACGATAATGTTCGTCGTTATTTTTGAATTGATAAACTCGAAGCTTAATTGCTTTTGAAGCTTCGTAGTATCCCTCAACAAAGTTCTTCACCTTCCTCTGTATTTCACCATCAAGTTCGTATTGCTGTACTAGCCTAAACGATTCCTTGTATGGTGAGTCTGTGTACCAGACGTACCCTCGTGCTGGCATCTCCTTATAGACCTCATGTACGTACGCGTCCTTCCAGTAGATTCTAAAGAACCCACAACGGATACGCCGTACCTTGAAGTGACTAGAGATTTTATATAGGTCCCGTATTAATCTACGGAACCATACGCTTCCTTCATCTTGAAAGGGGACATTAACGTCTACGTCTGATGTATGGGTTAAAAGCCTTGCCATCTCTTGAAAACTTATCTGATACCTTAACTCTACTTCCTTTATGATTCTCCATACCAAGACATAGATACTCTAATGCTGAACGATGGTGGGATGTCCAGTCATGGTTTGGTTTGATTGAACGTACCTCATCCTCACCCTGTCGGCGAACCTTTGGATAGGCTGCCTGTTCAATACACATGCTAAAGTATTCTGTATCAGGTCCTTGATTCAACTCAACTCCCTGTCTTATTCTCATCTTCACAGCAGTCTTTCTGGTAGGGAACTCCTTCCATCTCTCTTCCCAATTCACATAGATGCCTGCATCTTTAAGGATAGAGAAGACAGATTGGTTTGTAACAGAAGAAGTAAATCGTCCTGCTGGGTCTCCATACACTGTTCCTCTCTTCCACTTACGGTGTGATTCAATCTTCTCCACTTCTTTCTTAGAGTATCTAAACTCATCAGAAGAAATAATTCCAGTTAAGAATGGAACAAAGAAGTCTATAGTCTCACCAGTCTTGTAGTAAGCATCTACTATACGCATCTTACACTCTACTAGTTGCGCCCAGATAATGGCTGTTCCATCTTCCTTGCCCCAGTCACATCCAACAAATAGAGGAGCATTATCATTATAAGGATAGAATCCTAAGTCTGGTTGCCACTCAAGATAGACTCTACCTTCCAATGACTTCTCATAGTTAAGGTCTAGTTCCTGAGCAACCTCTTCTTCTGTACGGCGAGCTTTCTCAAATGCATACCAGGTCTCATCCTTAAGTGGGTGTAGTCTCCAGTGTAGAGTAAGAACATCCATACCACTAGTCTTAAGTTTGTAGTAGTAGTTCTTACCATGAGGAGTAGAGTTACCAATACGACAAGCTGTAGTGTCAGCACCTGCTTCCCATGATTCCTTAGCTGATTCCCAGAACCCAAGCTCGTCATAGAAGATGGCTGTCTTACGAGCACCGCGACCAAACTGTGCGTTCATTGTATCACCTGAGATAATGTTATTGTTCTCTGGGTTAATTAGCTTAAGCTTGTTACGGTGCTTAGACATATTAAACCTACGAGGTAGCATCCACTTAGGCATGTTACGTAGTGTGTATTCAAGTTTACCAAACAATGCGTCTTGGTTAACTCCATCATCTACTAGCTTCTCTTTGTAAGAACCTAAGAGTAAGTTAGTACCTTCTCTAAATAGCCAGTACCATTCAAACACATATACAGCCAGCCATGACACTCCCATGTCACGAGACTTCTCTATAAGGAAGTCCTTACCTTGGTCTATATGTTCTACAAAGTAACGCACTGCATCTTTCTGATAATCAAATAGAACTACAGGAAGATTCTTATTCTTACTACGAGGGTCATATGTCCAGCAGAAGTTCTCTATAAAGAAGATAGCACCCTCTGCAGGAGCGTCTACTCTCTGGCACAGGGACCACAAAAGAACCTGTGCAGACTTGTCTGTTGCTGCTACCTCTGCATACTGTGCTCTCTCTACCAGCTTCTTTCGTTGTTCTGGTTGTTCCAGCCATGCTAGGTAGAGCTTCTTTCTACGTTCGTATTCATTCTCATTCTCTGGCAGGTCAGTAAGGATAGATACCTGTCCCTCTGTAAGTATTTCATTATCCATAGTTTAGTTAATATGTTCTTGATTAAACCTTTCTCTCATTCTATTTAACTCATCCAGGGCTTTATCACTGGTTATATTAATATCTATCTTAGAGTGGATAGCAATATTCTCTGTAGCCATACCCGCCGCCAATGCTGCCTTATCATAAAGGATACCGAACACTGTAGCTAGTGTAGCCATGTTAGTCTTCTTCAACTCTTCTTCATCTGTCTCCAACATTAATAACTTCTTATTTAAAACATTAATAGCAAGGTTACGGGTATCCTTAGCCATCTCTACCATCTCACTGGTGTCCATCTTCCTAACCTCAGCTTTAGTTCCCTTGGCTATTGCCACCCCGTTGTTATTCTTCCTTTG
>JFJP01022599.1_pt1 | contig 10224 bp, 8 predicted proteins | sample 431651 | NCBI WGS metagenome assembly JFJP01 (sample SAMN02602958, study PRJNA72255) | Microbial mat metagenome, whole genome shotgun sequencing project. | biome: fresh water; feature: sink hole; material: water; isolation source: purple microbial (photo- and chemosynthetic) mats found in... | reverse complement strand
GGATGTCATAGATGATATTCATGCCCTTTATGAAGATTTGAAGGTGATTATGAAAAATTCATTTATACTGTCCGTCAGATTTTTCCGTCTGTAAAAAATTCCGTTCTGGTGGTTGTTCCGAGAGGCAGGCGGACAGCGGTTTTGCAGGGGCATCTGTCAGTTTCTTTTCCTGAAAGTTGAAGATGCAGGTCTTTCTGCTGTAAACAAAAATTTATTTAGTTGTACTAATTTTTAAACGCCTTATAGTAAAACGACTTTGCAAGTCGTTGCTTGTGAATATCGAAAGGTAGTGTTACTATTATGAAATCAGAACTGACAGAGAGAATAAAGGTTTACGGAACGATGATCCGGTTTAGTCATACTATATTTGCCATGCCCTTTGCACTTTCCGCTGTAGTGCTTGCCTGCCGTGAGCATTCCCTTAGTTTCGGAAATATTTTCTGGATTCTTACGGCTATGGTCGGCGCACGTTCTGCCGCTATGGGCTTTAACCGGATTGCAGACGCTGAGATTGATGCAAAAAACCCGCGTACTTCAAAGCGTGAAATTCCCTCCGGCAAATTGTCTTCAAGGTCTGCGATATTGTTTGTCATATCTTTTTCTGCAATTTTTATCTTTGCATCAGCCATGCTGGGAAAAATCTGTTTCTACCTCTCATTCCCGGTGCTTGCCGTCCTGTTTGCCTATTCCTACACCAAACGCTTTACGTGGCTGTCTCATCTGTATCTCGGATTTGCCATTTCTCTGGCGCCGCTTGGCGCATGGGTTGCGGTGGCGCAAAATTTTTCATGGGCGATTCTTCTGCTGTCACTGGCACTGATGACTTATATTGCAGGATTTGATATTCTCTATGCCTGTCAGGATGCGGAATTCGACCGGAAAGAAGGGCTGTTTTCCATACCTGCCCGGTTCGGCATCAATTATGCGCTTGGATTTGCCAAAATTCTGCATCTCTGCTCATTTTCTTTTTTTGCAGGAATCTGGGCTGCCTTTGACATGAACCTGATTTATCTGCTCACGGTTCTGCTCATCGGATGTCTCTTTATCCTTGAACACCGGCTCGTGAAACCGGATGATCTCAAGCACATCAATCTTGCTTTTTTTCATGTAAACAGCATGATATCTGTGATTCTGTTTATCGGTGTGCTGGCAGATGAGCTGTTCCGCTGAGATTTTCCTAAGTGCAGGGTTCACCTGCACGGCAGTATGTCCGAACTCTGATTCAAGGATTAGCGGTCATCCTTGACAAAGGTTTCCATTTTAATGCGGTATTTCTCGATTTTGGAATGCAGAGTGGGTCTGGAAAGCCCGAGAAGTTTCGCTGCACGGGAGCGGTTGCCGCCAGTAAGTCTGAGGGTTTCGCCGATAAGAATTCCGGCAAAACGGTCCATGCACGAGTCAAACATATTTTCACGGGGATGGCGATTCAGTTCCCGGCGTACCGATTCCCGTATGACCTGTGTCAGACTGTCGCTGTCTGTATCCCTGACATGAGATTTTTCGCGGAGCGCGTGCATAATATCATCTGCCGAAAGAGGCGTCCCCCGGTTGAATATCAATGCCTTCTGAATGATGTTGGACAGTTCGCGCACATTTCCGGGCCAGGGATACTCACAAAGAATTTTCACGGCTTCTTTGGTGATACCGGGGTTATCCATGCCGCGTTCCGAGGCATAACGCGCCAGAAAATATTCCGCAAGCAGGGGAATATCTCCCCCGCGTTTGCAAAGGGACGGCAGCCAGATGGTAACGACTTTGAGACGGTAATACAGGTCTTCGCGGAACTGCCCCTCTGAAATGGCTGTTTCCAGATCCCGGTTGGTAGCGGCAATAATCCGCACATCCACGGAAATAGCTTCCCTGCCGCCGAGACGTTCGATGCTTTTTTCCTGAATCAGCCTTAACATCTTGGCCTGAAGACTTAAAGGCATATCGCCGATTTCATCTAAAAAAACGGTTCCGCCGTGAGCCTGCTCAATCTTTCCCATCCGGCGATGGGCAGCGCCGGTAAACGCACCTTTTTCATATCCGAACAGTTCGCTTTCCAGAAGGGTATCCGGGATCGCCAGACAGTTTATCACCAGAAAAGGTTTGTTTGCCCTGAGGCTGTGCTGATAAACCGCCCGTGCCGCCAGTTCTTTTCCTGTGCCGGAATCTCCGCGTATCAGCACTGTGGCTTCTGTGGAAGATACACGCCCGATAGCTTTGTAAACCTCCTGCATGACAGGACTCCGCCCGATAATAGCTTCACGGCGGGAGGTAGTTTTATCCGGAGCCGCATCCATGTCAACAGGAGAACGCATGAATCGGCCCGCTTCCAGAGCCTGTCCGATAACCGAAAGCATATCGGGAATATCAAAGGGCTTGAGGATATAGTCAAACGCTCCCATTTTAGTGGCTTCAATAGCGGTTTCAGTTGTTCCGTAGGCGGTCATGATAATCACCGGAAGCTTGGATTCGATATTATGAATAGCGCGGAAGGTTTCCAGTCCGTTCATTCCCGGCAGCCGGATATCCAGAATCACCAGGTCCGGGAGACTCTTTTTCAGTTTCTCCAATCCGGATTCGCCCGAGGCGGCATTTTCAACCTTATAGCCTTCTTCGGTCAGAAGTTTGTGGAAACTCTTTCGCAGTTGATCGTCATCGTCAATAATCAGAATATCACTCACAGACCCCGCTCCTACAGAATTAACCGCCAATGAACGCTAATTGACGCGAATAAGCAGTTGATATTAGCGTTTATCAGCGTGCATTAGCGGTTTTTTTCATTATTAACCGCTAATGAACGCTAATGGACGCGAATGAGCAGGCAGTTGATATTAGCGTTTATTAGCGTGCATTAGCGGTTTTTTTCATTATTAACCGCCGATAAAATCGGCAATATGACGGATACATTGCTCCGGTGCGTCAATTAGCGGCGAATGCCCGCAATTCTCCAATATCACCAGCTTTGCATGATCGCCGAGAGCGGATTGTATTTCTCGGGCTGTGTCCTCGAAAATCACCATATCTCTGTCTCCGTGAAGTATCAGGGTCGGCGCCTTGATATGCTTCACCTCGCCGGTTCCGGGAACCACGCCGTTGCTTTCTTCTGAAATATTGAAAACAGTAAGAGCATAATACACATCCGAAAGATTTCTCTGAGTCAGGATGTCTTCGAGATAGTCTTCATAATGTTCCGGCGAGGGCTGTTTCTGGGTATAGATAAGATTGTTCCACACGGCTTTCAGAAAAGCTTTGTTCCTTTCCGTGAATGCGTTGACTACCTTCAATATCTGGGGATCATTGACAATATCTCCATGAGTTTTCAGAAATTCCCCGAAAACCGGCTGTCCGTTTTCATCACTTTTCGGCAGAGGATAGCCTTTTATTCCCACAGATTCCATCAAGATGAGTTTACGGACATAAGCAGGATGATTCGCAGCTAACTGCATTGCCACCGCGCCGCCGGTTGACCATCCGGCAACAGCAGGCTGTTTCAGTCCCAGAGCCTCCGCAAACAGTGCAACATCGTCTGAAAAGTCTTTCAGCGAGCTGATACGCCGACGGTATGAGGAATTTCCGAATCCCCGGAGGTCAACGGCAATGAGTTTATGTTCTCCGGGAAAATTTTCCATCAGAATATCCCAGTGTCTGGAAGAAGTCATGTTTCCGTGAATCAGAAGCAGGATATTGTTCCCGGTTCCGGTTTCTCTGTATCCCAGCGTTTCGCCGTTGGGCAATGTTACGGTTTTCAACAGAATTTTTTCTGACATCAGAGCAGATTTCCTTTCGGACAGTAAAACGCCCCTGCTTAAAACAGACGCAGATCGTTTAAAAAGGCAGTTTCAATGAGACAGGCACAAAACAGCTTGCATCTGTTTTAAGTTTTTTTGGCGTTTTACAGTAAAAGTCCCCTGCTTAAAATAGATGCAGATCGTTTCAAGGGCATATTTCAATATAGTGACTGTATCTGCTATTATTTATCAGAGGATTTACTGTATGTCAAACAATTTCAGCAGATCGAAAAGTTCGTAGTTCCGCCTTCAGGCTGTGCGGCGTGATGCGGTAAGTCTCTGATTTCACACTGACCGCCTGAAGGCGGCACTGCAAACTTTTAAATATCAGTTTCATATCATGTCGCTGGCTAATTTGCTTAAAAGTTCTCCTGAATTCTGAAGCGGTCCCAGCGGATTGTTTTCCTCCACAGTCTCATTGATATTGGGTTTTCCGCTCCACATTTTATATACCACGAGATCATCCTTCATCACAATAAGCGGCTGAAATTCCCAGCCCGATGTGCTGGTTTTCCGTTTGAATTTAAAGAAATCAAGAAATACATTGCCCCGGCGTTCCTTCTTGATTTCCCGCAGTGTGAATTCACGCGCCCGGCAGCAGTCTTTGGCAGAAATACAATCCTGAAGACCTTTGTCAAGATAATCCGCCGTGATGGACGGATGGGGCATAAACCGCTGAATAATATCCAAATAGGTTAAAACTTCCATATTGGGCGTTTTCAGCGGGTCCAGTCCCATAGCATTAAGGTCTCCGGCTGTAGTCTTATACGGAACGATCTTGTCAAAAGTCTTTTTAGCCTCGTCAAAAGACTCCCATCGGGATCCTGTATCTGTTTTCGTACTCGGAAGCAGAGAGGAACATCCGCATGCAATAAAAACCATAAAACTCAACACGATAAATAATTTTTTTTCCATAAGCGAACCTCCGAGATAATGTTCGTAGTACCGCCTTCAGGCGGTTTCCGCTGAGTCACATATATTAGTCTGACAAAACAGACCGCCTGAAGGCGGTACTACAGACTTTGACCTCCGACATAATGTTCGTAGTACCGCCTTCAGGCGGTTCCTGCGGAGTAAGATATACAGTCTGACAAAACAGACCGCCTGAAGGCGGTACTACGAACTTTTCAATTATGAACTTTTCAATTCAGATTAAGGATACCATAATATACCGCCTGAAGGCGGTACTACGAACTTTTCAATTATGAACTTTTCAATTCAGATTACGGATACCATAGAAAACAGGGAAGAGTCAATGGGGTGAAAAGTGTATTTCAGGAGAGAGGATTTGCTTATGAGCTGCTTATTCATCCGGCAGATAAAGCATCTGAATATCTGAGGCATCCATCTTGCCGAAAGGCAGTACATTTCTGACCAAAGAATACTCATTCGGAGCCACAACTATTCTGCCTTGTTCAATCCTAAGTTTCGACGGATCGGTAAACACACCTATAAGAGAGGCAAAATGACTGATGTCTCTTATATTCCATCCCTGTCCCGCGAGAATTTCACTCAGGGAAACAGGACTGCCCTGCAAACACCTTTCTCTGAAAGCGGTGCTGTGCTGTTCAAGAAAGACCTCAAGCGATCTCCTGATCTGCTCAGGCTCATTAAGGGAAATGACCATCCGGGTCTGTCCGATATCAGCAGAGGGCTTTTTCCGGCGAATCATATCTCCGACTGTTGCCTGATGATTAGAGGGCAGCCAGAAGCCGTTCAGCAGAAAAAGGCTGTCATAAGTCTCTGCTGAAAAATCGGACCAGTGTTTCACTACAAACATGCCGGTTTCATAAAAATTGACCGGGTCAACCAGAGTATTTCTTTTTGTCTGGGTTTCGTCAATCAGCGAAGAGAAATTCCGGGAAGAGAAATTCCGGCTGAAAGATTCCAGTATCTGAAGCAGTCGGTTCAGACGGTTTTTTATGACAATCTCATCAATAAAATCATCCGGATGGTTTTCTGCCCATTCCTCAATCCTCTTTTGAACAGCCTCGTCCGTGTCAATCAATTCTCTCATATCAGAGACGATTTTCTGAGTTTTTTCAACAGTGCTGAGATAGACTTCCTTATCTTCCATGATTTTCTTTTTGCGCTCGGACAAAGCCGGCATTTCTTTGATCCTCGTGATTTCATAAGACTTGTTGCGGATAACGGTGATGATGCTGTCCGTGCGTTTCAGAAAATCGTCAAATTTGCCGAGTTCAAGGGTACGCGTCAGTTTCCATACGTCAATATCCATGTAAAGCCAGTCATCTATCCCGTAAGCCAGCAGACAGACGCTTCTGCCGGTCGGAGATAAGCGGATTCCCGCGCCGGCTCTTGCTTTTTCAATCAATGCAGTGTCAAATGTGCCTCTGATATTCTGTATATGAAATTTAAGCTCGCAGGGCGATGCAAGCAGGTTGACAATGTAATTCACATCTTCGTTTTCAACATTCCGGAATACCCTGATTTCACGGATTTCCTGATACAGCGGCTCTCTGGAAACAAAAGCCCCCGGAATTTCGTCATCTTTGCGTTGCAGATATTCGAGAATAAAAACAGCCAGTTCAAACCATAAGCCTTCGGAATGACGGCGGCGGTTTTCCGGTCCCGGCTGAGTCGCGGAAGAGCCGAAATCGCGGTTCGAATCATAAGCGTCTGTCAGCCGTATGGTTGCGGCTAATAAATTTACCCAGTTCATATATTCTTCTCTCGTTCTCCCGTTCACAAGCCGAGGCCCGGGAACGGGAAAAATCTGAAAATCAGCGCGTCATAATTGAAATATAGTAGCCGTAATCCAGCAGAATATCGGTTGTTTTATCACCGGCAAATTCTATCAGATCAATTTCTCTGTCCTCATTTTTCGGGGCAGTGATATTCACCCATACGGCTCTCGGATCTGCCGGACTTTCAGTAACATTTATCAGTTCGACTTCGGGAAATCTGTTTTTAAGCACAGAAAAAAGCTCCTGAGCAAGTTCTTCCTGTTTGAAATTTATCATCCGGAAATCTCCTTTTCTGTGAATCCGACCAGCTTTGTTTAAAAATTCCATAGCTGATGTTTGCCACTGACAGCTTAAAAAGTCAATCAGTTTCCGGCCGACAATTCTCGTTCTGACGTAAAGCTGGTCCGAAACCCGATTTGCACAGAGGGAGATTCTGATAAATACAGTTTGTTTCCGCCGACAATGTCCGGCACTGTTTTTCAAAATGAGAATTGCTGAAAAAGATTGACCCTTTGCCAATATTTCTGATATAAACAGGTTAAGATTACGGAGGATCGTTTTATGACAGAAAAACCGGACTATGAAGAACTGGAAGCAAAGGTCAGGGAACTGGAAGATGAAATAAGCAGATACAGGCTGAAAACGGCCATGCTGAAAGAAAGCGAAGCCAGATACAAAGGTATATTCGAGCATACAAAAAACGGAGTTGCAGTCTGTAAAGCTGTTGACAACGGTGAAGATTTCATTTTTGTGGAATTCAACAAAGCCGGTGAAACAATAGATAATATCGGACGGGAAAAGGTTATCGGCAAAAGTGTCCTCGAACTGTTTCCGGGTCTCGGTCTGTTTCAGACATTTCAGCGGGTATGGGCAACAGGAATTCCCGAACATCATCCTGCCGCGGAATACGAAGACGGCGGACTCAGAGGATGGCGTGAAAATTTTGTCTATAAACTGCCTTCGGGAGAGATTGTTTCAATCTATAATGATAAAACAAAAGAAAAAGAAGCCGGGAATGCCCTGAAAGAAAGTGAAGAGCGGCTTCGGCAGAGTGAGGCACAGAAAAAAGCCATCCTTGACGGAATAAAAATAAGCCTCTCTTTTGTGAACGAAAATCTTTCGGTTCTGTGGGCAAACAAAGCAGCCGCGAATTCTATCGGAAAAAGCCCTGAAGACATGATCGGAAAGAAATGTTACGAAGTCCGGTCAGGCCTGAAATCCCCCTGTACTGACTGCCCCGCGGCAAAGACTTTCAAAAGCAAAAAAACAGAACAGACGGTCATGCACACTCCGGACGGAAGAATCTGGCATGAAAAAAGCGAGCCGGTATTCGACGACAGGGGAGAACTCATGGGCGTTCTTGAAATATCTGAAGATATTACGGACAGAACCCGGTTCGAGGAGCGGGTCCGGCAGGCTCAGAAAATGGAGTCTGTCGCGTCTTTGGCAGGCGGCATTGCCCATCAGTTCAACAATGCACTGTTCGGGATTTTCGGAAACATTGACCTGCTGAGGCTGGTGCTTCCAAAAAATGAAAAAACAGACAAATATATCAAATCCATAAGCGATTCCGCACAACGGGTCACGCATCTGACAAAACAGTTGGCAACCTACGCGCACGGCGGAAAATATCAGCCCAGAATCATCTCGCTGACCGAGTTCGTGGAAAGTCGTCTTTCTGGTATCCGATCCTCACTGAATCCGCCTCCCCGCATCACGACTGATCTGGTATCTGATATTCCACGGACAGAGGCGGATGTGACCCAGATGCAGATGGTACTTTCGGCTGTCATAAGCAACTCTGCGGAAGCTATTGAAAGCGACGGCTTTATTCATATCTCAACGGGCAAAGAAGTATGCAATGAGGATTATTCGAAAGTCCATCCCGGGCTGAGATCGGGAACATATGTGAGCCTGACCATAAGAGATAACGGCAAGGGCATGGATGAAACCACGCATGGATGAAACCACGAAACGCAGGATATTCGATCCTTTTTTCAGCACAAAATTTCAGGGACGCGGATTGAGCATGGCAGCGGTTTACGGTATTGTTTACAATCATGACGGATGGATTTCGGTGGATTCCGAATTGGGGAAAGGAACTGTGGTTCGGATATATCTTCCGGCAATTGCCTGAGCAGGTTGCAGGTTGCAGGTTACAAGCAACCTGTAACCTGCAACTTGTTACTTGTTACCTGTAACTATCCCCCCTCAGCCCATAGCTCTCACCATCATCGGAATCGCCATATATGTCCCCGCGGCACTCCCCATATTGGTGAATACGACCACCAGCAGAATCCGCGTGACCTTGTTTTTCCAGAATCCTTTTACCGACATCACATCGTCGGAAAGATTTTCAAAATCCCATACTTTGGGCTGTCTGAGAAATGCTTCCACCAGCCCTGAAACCCATCCTGCGGCAATCATGGGATTCAGCGAGGTCAGGGGCGCGACCATAACCGAAGACAAAATGGTCAGGGGATGTGCCATGGCGGCAAGCGAGCCTATGCCTGCAAGAATTCCGTGTGCCAGTACCCACCAGACAATCATTTCTTTCCCTGCTTTGGCTCCGCCCCAGAAAAAGCCGAGGACAAACAGCATCAGAATAGCTGAGGGGAAAAGCCATTTCAGAATGCCGACAAGTTTTCCCGGTGGAGGAATCTCTTCCAAAGCGCGGATATCCGTGTCGCTGTCCCAGTATTTTCTGATACCCGGCACATGCCCCGCGCCCACTACTGCCACGATTTTTTTTCCGGGCGCGGTTTTGATTTTATGGGAAAGATAGTGGTCCCTTTCGTCAATCAGCACATTCCGCAGTACCGGAAAAGCTTTTCCCACATCCGACAGAAGCGTTTCAAGAATATCGCTCTGTTTCATTTTTTCAACTTCTTCCGCGCTGATTTCATCCAATCCGCCTGCCATAGACAGAATCAGTTGAAACAGAATCTTGGCTCTGCTCCAAAGCCCCATGATACGCCATGTTCTCAGCAGGGTGACGCGGATGTCGCGGTCTGCCATAACAATTCGGGCATTCACAGCCTCTGCGCTTTCAATGGCTTTGATCATTTCTTCGCCGGGTTTGACCTCCAATTTTTCGGCAATCCGTTTCTGAAACGATGCGAGCATCAGGTTCGAAAGCAGGAGAAAGGCTTTTTTCTCTCTGATAACTTTGATAATATCCATGTTCTGCCATCGGTCTTTCTGGCGGATGGACTGAAAGCGCGATTCGCACAGTTCCACACAGACCGTATCCGGTTTTTCCGATTCAATCACCTCGGCTACGAGCCGGGTGCTTTCTTTGGAAACATGCGCGGTTCCCACAAGAATGATTTCTTTGTCCGCGACATAAAGACGGTCAATGTTTTTCTTGTCTGTTATCTGCATAAGGTGATATATTCCTTGTTTTCAGGGTAAAACGACTTTGAAAGTCGTTTCCGAGTTTTTCTCGTTTTTTTCGTTCCCAAGCCGGGGCTTGGGAACAAGAGTATGAGAATACTTCATTTATCATATCAAAGCAAGATGAAATCTAAGGAAAAATCCTCCATGACCCCACAGATTCAGCCGGATACCGGCGGCTATCTGATTGAAAAAGAACCGTATTATCTTGAAACAGGGGATGAAATCAGGCTGTTCGATGCGGCATATTCCGCAAGACTTCCTGTGATGCTCAAAGGTCCCACGGGCTGCGGAAAGACGCGGTTTGTGGAATATGCTGCATGGCGTCTGAAACGCCCGCTGAT
>JFJP01042574.1_pt1 | contig 10225 bp, 6 predicted proteins | sample 431651 | NCBI WGS metagenome assembly JFJP01 (sample SAMN02602958, study PRJNA72255) | Microbial mat metagenome, whole genome shotgun sequencing project. | biome: fresh water; feature: sink hole; material: water; isolation source: purple microbial (photo- and chemosynthetic) mats found in... | reverse complement strand
CCGGATTGTAGTGTATCTGAGCAACAATCTGATGCACATTTCCTATCTTCCCTGTTTCAATTAGTTCTTTTGTTTTCATGAAGGCAGCACTCTGACGTCGCTGGAAGCCCAGTTGAACAATGTTGCCAGCTTTGTTTGCTGCAGCTACCATTGCTAATCCTTCAGCTATATCATATGCAAGAGGTTTTTCACAGTAGATATCCAGACCTTTTTTGCAGGCGGCAATAAACTGCAATGCATGCCAGTGAGGCATTGTTCCGATAAATACCGCTTCCAATCCTTTCAGGTCTAGAAGTTCCTGATAATACTTAAATGTTTTGGGACGAATACCCTGTAGTTTCTCAAGTTCATCAGCACTTACTGACAGATGCTCCGAGTCGACGTCGCAAATTGCAACTACTTCTACCCCACCCACTTTAAGTGCTGCTTTTGTTATTACCATACCATACCAGCCTGCGCCAATAAGGCCTATTTTTACTTTTCTTTCCTGATGCAGAGTTGGGAAATAAAATGATGAAGCAACAGCTGCAGTACCAACAGATGTTACTTTAAGGAAATATCGTCTTTTCATAATCAGATTATTTTTGATAATAAAGATAAATACATTTGATTAAATTTACTACAAAACAAGGATAGTATGGATTTTATAAGGATCAGACTCAGGTTGAGAGAAACTTTGAGGAGCATTCCGTTTATTTTTTGGTTTTACAGACAATTTGTTCTGATTAAAGTAAGAATCTATTTAAGCAGTGTCCATTTAAGCTATGGCAAAAGAAATGCTGATAAAATCGGGAAGCCGGTTCTTGCATATCTTGAAATGCATCTTGTAACACACTGCAACATCAAATGTAAAGGGTGCAGCCAATTTAGTCCGCTTGCTGAAAAATGGTTTGCTGATATTGCTGATCATGAGAAAGATATGAAAAGACTATCGGTACTTTTTTCAGATATTGAAACAATCAGGTTTGTAGGCGGAGAACCGTTATTGCATCCTGAAATAGAACAGTTTATCAATATAACACGTAAATATTTTCAAAGAGCAAACATTTGTATAGCAACAAATGGTTATGAACTAAGATCCATGTCTGATAATTTCTGGGATACTTGTTGTTTGAATCACATAAAGATTAACTGGACTGTTTATCCTCCACTTTTCAGCGCTAAAAGAAGCATTATTGCATTTGTCAGGGAAAAAGGAATTGTAATTGCTGCACGCAAATATGACAGATTCAGGGCTATCCTCAATCTTAAAGGTGACTCTGACCCTGAAAGAGCTCTCAGATTTTGCAGATCTCTGTATTTTTGTCCATTTTTGAGGCAGGGTAAAATTTACATTTGCTCTCGTCCTGTTGTGATTGGAACTTTTAATCATGCGTTTGGTACCAATATACCTGCATCCGGAAGTGTAGATATTCATGATCCATTAATAAACGGATGGGATATTCTTATAGCAATCAGCAAAAGTTCAGATACCTGCAGGTATTGCGCTACGAGGCTTTCATATTTTACCTGGACAGAGACAAAATTTGATCTAAATGAATGGAATATAGCTTAAATATCGGGTAAATAATGAAAAATATTCTCTTTACAGACGCACTGAAACTGAACAGGCCAACTGCCTTCAATGTTATGGTAAAGCCTACGGGTCCTGTCTGTAATCTCAATTGTACCTATTGCTATTATCTTGAGAAGAGTAAGCTTTTCCCCGGAAAAAGTGATTTTAGGATGAAAGAGGATGTTCTTGAGAGTTTTATAAAACAATATATTGAAGCACAGGATGTTCCTGTAGTTACATTTACATGGCAGGGTGGCGAACCTACCCTACTGGGTCTTGATTACTTCGTCAATATTATTGAACTGCAGAAGAAATATTCGGGAGGAAAGAAAATTGAAAACGCCTTTCAGACAAACGGTACAAAGCTCAATGATGACTGGTGTAAGTTTTTTACTGACAATAATATACTTGTAGGCATCTCAATAGATGGTGAAGAGCATAATCACGACCACTTCAGGAAAACAAATTCCGGCGGACCAACTTTTAAAAGAGCCATGAAAGGTGTTGAACTGCTTCATAAAAATAAAGTTGAATTCAATACTCTCAGTGTAGTTAACAGTTATAACGTGCATTATGCATCCGAAACTTACAGATTTCTTAAGAAGATCGGAAGCGGCTTTATTCAGTTTCTGCCTGTAGTTGAAAGAACTTCAGATAATCCGGGTGCTGATGACTTGAATCTGGTCCCTCCTTCTTTTGGGGCTGATGCAAGTGTAACAGACTGGTCAGTTGGTGCAAAAGACTTTGGTAAGTTCCTGATAACCATTTTTGATGAATGGGTACGAAATGATGTTGCCAGATATTATGTTCAGATCTTTGATACCACTCTTGCAAATTATGTTGGAGAAATGCCCGGTTTATGTGTATTTTCAGAGACTTGCGGCGATGCTCTTGTAATGGAGCATAACGGTGACTTGTTCTCCTGTGATCACTTTGTATATCCTGAGTATTTTCTTGGAAATATTATGGAGACACCGATACTCGACATTGTAAAATCCCAGCGCCAGTTTGATTTCGGAATTGATAAGCGGAATAAATTACCCCGATATTGCCTGCAATGCGAAGTTCGGTATGCCTGTCACGGTGAATGCCCGAAACATCGTTTCATTAATACTCCTGACGGGAAGCCTGGCCTGAATTATCTCTGTGAGGGCTATAAGATGTTTTTCCACCACGTTGAGCCATATATGGATTACATGGCTAAGGAACTCAAGAATAAACGTGCTCCGGCCAATGTGATGCAATGGATCAGAAATAAAGATAATCAGGTAGTTAAGCCTGTTATTCCTGAAAGAAATGATCCATGCCCGTGTGGCAGCGGAAAGAAATTTAAGAACTGCTGTGCCGGATTACCAATATATAAAATGTAACTACAAAACATAATTGCTCCTTACTCTCCAGAATATGGCAAGTGCATTATTATTTTTCTAAAACACCTTCAATCAGCCTGATATCGTCTTCTCCTGAGAATACATTTTTAGACGACACCCCCACTTTGTCGTTGAGGAAAATGCATGTAATTACTTCAGTGTGGGGACTTTCAATATATCTTAATGTGAGCTCTATTGAATTACTGTCGAGCCAGGTATAGCTTCCTGCAATTTTAAACGGTTTTAGAATTTCGATGTTTTTATTTGGCACCAGATTTGGCCCGGGCAATTCTGTTTCGCTCAGGTACCAGCTGCCATGTCTGAAATTTAGCACATAGTCAGTATTGGATTTATTGATATGAAGTGTAACAAGCGAATCATTAGTATGGAGGGAAAGGCTCTGAATCTGTTGATTATTAGGATTAAACAGGAATTTTTTTCCGCTTATCGCGTTTCCGATATGGGATGAAGCGGATTTTGTTTCAGGTGCAAGTGCAAGTGATAATAGTCTTGTTCTAAGTTCTGTTACTGATTCATCATTAGCAGGGAGACTATCTTTATTAAAAGCAGGTAAAAGATATTTCCATACCAGGTTTAATTCCTTCTGCATATCGTCGGTTTGTGATGTAATTGCCAGAACAGCATCCTGATCAGGAAATACAATCATATACTGTCCAAAAGCGCCGTCGCCTCTGTATGCATTATGTCTGCAACGCCAGAACTGGTAACAATATCCCTGCATCCAGTCGCTTGAATCCTTCACTGACTTTGGGGCATCAGGAGCCTGGTCTATCTTGAAAGATGTAGCTTCATCAATCCATTCTGCAGGTAATAATTGTTTTCCGTTCCATTTTCCTCTTTGAAGATAAAATTGCCCTGCACGTGCTATGTCTTCTGTTTTGAGTCTTAGTCCCCATCCTCCTGTATTTATTCCCTGTGAGTTTACTTCCCAGTCAATACTGTCAATTCCAAGGGGAATGAAGAATCTTGGTTTGAGATAATCTATAACTTTTTCACCGGTAACTTTTTGTACTATTGCAGATAACATAAATGTAGCCAGGGAGTTATAAAGGAATTTTGTCCCAGGTTCATCTACAACCGGGGTCCTGATAAATGTTCTTGTCCAGCTTCCTTTTTGTCCTGCAACTCTGTAAGTTGGATCAGGATCCTGTCCAGCTGACATAGTAAGGAGATCCTTTACAGTCATTTGTTCCAGCTTCGTGAAAATTGTATCAGGAACATCTTCAGGAAAGAATGAAAGGACCTTGTCGTTTACTGTAAGCAGCTTCTCACTTACTGCAAATCCAATTGCTGTTGAGGTAAAGCTTTTACTCAGAGAATACATTGTATGTTTAAGATCAGGCCTGTAGGGATCCCACCACCCTTCCGCAATTACTTTTCCATGCCTGAGAAGCATGAAACTGTGTATTTCATTTGCTTCAGCATCGACAGCGTTTACAAACTGCAGAATTGCTTCGGAGGAAACTCCTTCTGCTTCAGGTGTACTTCTGGGAAGAGAAGTATCCGTTTTGGTTTTGGTTTCGGTACAGCTTAGGATTAGAGCCAATAAAAGAGAGAGCAGCAGCAGACTTCTTATTTTATTCATAAAGGCAATATTTTATTAATACAAATTATTTAGGCAGTAAGCTTTGTGCCAGCTCTTCGCTATCCTTATACTTCGCCATAAGTTTCTTTAATCTTTTATGCAGATCAGCTTTAACTGAATTATAAGCCGGATCATTGTAAACGTTTTTCATTTCCTGCGGATCTGTCTTCAGGTCAAACAGTTCCCATTCATCAATATCAAAATAAAAATGAATAAGCTTATATCTTTCGGTGCTGATGCCATAATGACGTTTAACACTATGAACCGCAGGATATTCATAATAGTGATAATAATGTTCTTTTCTCCAGTTTGCAGGGGTTTTGCCTTTAAGAACCGGAACCATGCTAAGTCCCTGCATATCTGAGGGTATCTTCACTCCAGCAATATCGAGCATTGTCTCAGCAAAGTCGAGATTTGAGACAATATCCTTATTTACACTGCCTGGTTTTGTTGTTCCCGGCCACTGAATAAGAAGTGGTGTGCGATATGATTCTTCGAACATCCATCGTTTATCGAACCAGCCGTGTTCGCCCAGATAAAAACCCTGGTCGGAGGCATAAATAACTACTGTATTTTTATCAAGGCCATTTTCTTTCAGATAGTCAAGCACCTCTCCCACACTTTTGTCAACAGCAGCTATACAGGCGAGGTAATCCTGCATGTAACGCTGATATTTAAAACTGATTAATTCCTTTCCTGTTAGATTTGCACCATAGAAGTAGGCAATTATCGGATCGTAAACCTTGTCCCATGCAGCCATCTGCTCAGGGTTCATTCGATTTAGGCCAACATTCTTTACGGTAGCCGTTTTTGGATATAACTTAAGATCTTCAATCAGTCTCATGGTTTTTGAAATAGTCATGTCCTGCGATTTTTCAGCAGTTCCCCTGTTTGAGTAATCATCAAAAAGAGTAGATGGCTCCGGGAACCTGACATCCTTATAGAGCGATAATTCATTGGGTCCGGGCTGCCACTCACGATGAGGAGCTTTGTGATGCATCATAAGCATGAAAGGCTTACCTGTACCCTTCACACTTTTAATCCATTCAATACTTTTATCAGTAATTATTTCAGTTACATATCCCTGCTCAACATGCCTTCCATCTTTGGTTATGAAATCCGGATTGTAATAATTCCCCTGTCCGGGAAGAATCTCCCAGTGATTAAAACCTGTGGGGTCTGATCCAAGGTGCCATTTGCCTATCATACCAGTATTATAGCCTGCTGCCTGGAGAAGCTTCGGAAATGTCTGCTGCGAGCCGTCAAACGGTGCCTGTCCTTCATTCTTCACAAAGCCATTTAAATGACTGTATTTCCCTGTAAGAACAACTGCTCTGCATGGTCCCGAAATTGAGTTTGTTACAAGGCAGCGGTCGAAGCGCATCCCATCCCTGGCTATCCTGTCAATATTCGGAGTCGGTGCCAGGTCTTTTAATGGTCCGCCATAAGCGCTGATGGCCTGATAAGCATGGTCATCGCTCATTATGTAAATAATATTCGGACGCTGCTGGGAAGATTGCGCCTGGAGAACAGCTGTAGCGGCGTAAAAGCATAACGGCATTACGGTGTAAAGGCGCAATGGCACAACGGCGCAATGGCGCAAAGGTTCAAATTGTGTTTCCATAGGAAGTTCGGTTTATAATTTCATCTTGTAAATCTTCTGAAAGTTCTGTAAAGTAAGCAGTATATCCGGCAACTCGGACGGTTAAGCCCCTGTAAGATTCAGGATCAGCTTTTGCTTTTATAAGTTCTTCATTTGTAACTACATTGAATTGAATATGATGTATTGAAAGAGAGATAAATGTTTTAAGAAAAGCAGAAAATTTATCCCTGTCATGTTGATTTTTAAAAAAGGACGGTAGGAATTTCATATTAAGGAGAGTTCCGTTGCTGGCAAGTTTCGATGGAATCCTTTGGACCGAGTTTAAAACAGCGGTTGGTCCGTGAATGTCCCGTCCATACATCGGCGACAATCCTCCATCGGCAAGAGGTGTTCCTGAGAATCTTCCATCGGGTGTTGCTGCAACGTTCTGTCCCATTGGAACATGTGCAGATACAGTGTAGAGCCCCATATGGTACTTCCCTCCCCGGTAGTTCCTGTATTCCGATAACTTTCCTGCAAAATATTTTATACAATCCGATCCCAGCTCATCTACCCATTTTATATCATTACCATATTTAGGTACCAGGTTCAGACATTTCTGCCTTGCAAGTTCGCTTCCTTCAAAGTTTTTCTTTAGTATCTCTGAGAAAGTCTTTTTGTCAATTGTTTTATCATCGAAGACCAGCATTTTAAGCACAGAAAGACTGTCAGCCACGTTTGCCACCTGAATTGCCTGAATTCCGGAATAATTGTATCTGGCTCCACCAGCAGTTACATCTGTTCCTTTTAAAAGGCAATCGTCAATAACTGATGATAAGAACGGAGATGGCAAATGCAACTGGTGAAATTTTTCAACAACTTCACAGGCTTCAGTCATTTTATGCACAAAGAAGTCAATCTGCTTATTAAAGGCAATAATAAGATCACTAAAGTCTGAAAAGTCAGCAAGTAAGCCTGTTTGTAAACCTAGCTGCTTATCCGTGAGCATGCATTTACCATCATTTAGTGTTATCTCAAGGACTTTAACAAGGTTGAACATCGCCGCATCGCTCCAGCCAAGGAAGTTCCCCTGAGTGCTTAGCTCAACGCAACCAACAAGGGAATAGTCTGTTGAGTCTGACTCCTCAATTCCGGCTGCTTTCAGCGAAGGAATTATGCTTTCATCGTTTGCGATCTGCGGCATACCTGTTCCGATTCCGATTATACGGGTACATTCGTTTAAAAATTCAACAGTGGAACTTTTATGTAACCGGGCTGTAAGGTTTGGTTGTGGTAAACGCACATGTTCCTGGGCTTCAAGAAAGATGAAGGAGAGATCATTCACAGCATCCTCCCCGATTCTTGTTTGTCCGCCTATCGTAACATTGAAACCTATCGGGAATCCTGCGAAGTATTTAGCGCTGTGTGAGTTGCGCATGTAAACAATATGATTGAACTTTATGAATAAAGAATCAATTATTTCCTGTGCTTCATTCCGGTTAATAATGCCCGATTTGAGATCATAGCTGTAATATGGATATAAGTACTGGTCCATTCTTCCGGGTGAAAAGGATGAAGCATTGGATTCCATATGTAAGATGACAAAGAGAAACCAGGCAGACTGAACTGCTTCCCTGAAAGATAAAGGTGGATTGCCTGATAAGTTTTTACATATTCCGGATATATCCTTAAGATTTGCTTTCAATGCATCATATTCCTGATTTTCAGCCATTTTTGAAGCCAGGTCTCCATACCTTTTTATAAAGGAACAAGCTGCATTAAGTGTAACAGATACACTTTTATAAAATGCAATTTTATCAGACGATGCGGTTAAAAGTTGATCTTCAGCGATTCTCTTCAGTCCGGCTGGCCCATATCTCAGCCATTCATCAACATTAGGGCATATATGTCCCTGAGCATGGTCTTTCTGATTGATTTTAACAACCTTTTCAATAGAGGCAAGCTGTTCCCTAAAGGAAGAGTAGATGTTATCTTCCAGTGTTTTTCCCTTCCAGAATGGCACAATCTTTTCTCTGAAACAGCTTACATCCTCAGGTCTTATGTTGAATTGATCCTGAGGTCTGTTTGGTAAGTTCTCAATTTCATTTACCAGCCAGGAAATACCTGCTTCAGGAAAAACTACACCTGCTCTTAAATCAGGGGTTCTGTTGCCAACTATAAGTTCTTCAGGATCAATTGATATTGGCATCTCAATTAAGGCCGCCTGTTCAATTGATAAATAGCGTGAAGCCTCAAGAGTTTTTTTCTTAAGTGAAATTATCCTCTCAGTAGGTTTTTGCAATCCATACTCCTCGCCCTTTGCCATTTGCTATTTGCCCTTTTACCTTTGCATTAATTATTTTATTTCAAAACTACCTTTTAATTCTTCACTTTCCTTATATCCATATCTCACAGCTTTTACCCTGATATTATAGCTTCCCGGTTTCAGGTGTAATGGTCCATTGTATAATAACCAACGGGGATCTTTGGTTTCTTCAAAAGTATATACCAGAGAAGCTCCGTGAGTAGCACAATAGAAACTCAGAGTCATTGGTGAGGTATAGGTTCCACCTGTCCGGTAAATTTTGGTAGAACGGTCTTCCGGACTATTAATAACAAAATACGGAATATCTGATACAGGCTGTTTTCCGCCGGGCCACATCTGCTCAATCATTTCCGGTTCATTCATATGACCAAGGTCGCCTGTTTCGAGTGTCCAGCTTTTGTGCCTTTTTCTCAAATCGGCAAGAACCAGTTTCAGGGAAGGGTCGTTAATGAGGTTTTTCAATTGAAAAGGATCAGCTTTGACATCATATAGCTCTTCGGGAGGTCTGGAATATGCCATCCAGCTCTTTTGCGGACCGGTAAGTTTTCCTTCTGCATCGAGACGAAGCATCTCCTTAAAAATAGGCATGTTATTCAGATATGGAATCCAAATCGGGTATGGTTGGTTCGGATAATAATTATGAATGTAGAGATAATCTTTTGTGCGGACTGACCGTATCATATCATAAGACTCATCTACCCTGTCGCGTGCTGCAAAAACAGCATCTCTCGGTTCACCTACCTGATCACCGAGGAACGGAATTCCCTGCATGTGTGCCGGAACAGGGATTCCGGCCAGAGAGAGTACTGTTGGTCCGAAATCTATCGAACTTATTAGTCTGTTGTCAACCACAGGTTTTGATTTGCCGGGAAACTTTATTACCAGAGGAATATTAAGTCCGGAATCGTATAGCCATCTCTTGCTTCTTGGTAATCCGTCTCCATGATCGCCCCAGAAAAAGATAATTGTATTTTCAAGTTCCCCCTCTTTTTCAAGTTCAGATACCAATGCTCCGACTACTGAGTCGAGTCGCGCAATATTATCATACATCTTTGCGATATTGCGTCTTATTATTTCATTATCAGGATAATAAGGCGGAACTTTTACTGTTTTAGGATCAGTTTTAACCTTACTTATATCCCAGTCCTGACTCTCGTGAGTACCAACCCAGTTGAAAACAGCAAAGAATGGCTGGTTCTTATCGGGACGGTTTTTATAATGTGCTTTCTTACTGCACTCGTCCCAGATACTTGCCGGGACAGGATCTTTTGAAAACTGGTAATCTGTTTTGTTATTGTTGGTACAGTAGTAGCCTGCAGCCCTCATATATTCTGTGAATGCTTTAACATAATGAGGAGGCACTGCAGTAAATTCAATAGGGTTTTCAACTCCACGTCTATAGGAAGTAGTACGCATATGCATACAACCAATAGAGGTCTGATACATGCCTGTTATAACACCTGATCTTACAGGTGCGCTTATTGCTGCTGTGGTAAACACATTGGTGAACCGTGTTCCCTGGGAAGCCAGCCTGTCGATATTTGGAGTTTTGGCCACCTGATCACCATAACAGCCCATGTGCGGACTGAGATCTTCGGTCGAGATCCAGATAATATTAGGTCGTTTTACAGCCTCCTGGGCTGATGAATTGGATACAAGCAATGAAGCTGCGCCAATTCCTAGAAAATGTTTAATGTTTATCATATCACTTTTTTTTGCCACCAAGGCGCAAAGACGCTAAGAAACACCAAGGTATTATATTAATATCTATTTTATTGTACCGGCT
>JFJP01041085.1_pt1 | contig 10225 bp, 5 predicted proteins | sample 431651 | NCBI WGS metagenome assembly JFJP01 (sample SAMN02602958, study PRJNA72255) | Microbial mat metagenome, whole genome shotgun sequencing project. | biome: fresh water; feature: sink hole; material: water; isolation source: purple microbial (photo- and chemosynthetic) mats found in... | reverse complement strand
GTTTTTAATTCTTCCTGAAAAAGATGGACGCAAATATTTTATCCTGCTCGATGATATTATTCGGTATTGTTTAGACGATATTTTTGTGCGGTTCAAATTTACGGCATTTACTGCTTATACTTTTAAGTTTACAAGAGATGCAGAACTGGATATCGATAATGATGTTTCTAAAAGCTTTCTTGAAATTATGGCCGATAGTCTGGAACAACGAAAATCAGCCTCTGCATTGCGATTTGTTTATGATAAAAGCATGCCTAAAGACATTTTAAAAGTTGTGATTAATAAACTCAAAATAACGAATAATGATCAGTTGGTTGAGGGTGGAAGATATCACAATTTCAAGGATTTTATGAATTTTCCTAATTTCGGTATCGAATCGTTGGAATATCCAAAGGCTGATCCTATACCACATAAGGATTTTTCAGAAGGAGCAAGCGTAATAAAAGCATTCCGCGAAAAAGATATCATGTTGCATTATCCCTATCAGAGCTTTAATTACATTGTTGAATTGTTACGTGAAGCCAGCATCGATCCAAAAGTTATCTCAATAAAGATGACACTTTACAGAGTTTCAAAACCATCGAATGTAATTAATGCATTGATAAATGCAGCACGTAATGGTAAGAAAGTAACAGTCTTTCTAGAGCTTCAAGCAAGGTTCGATGAGGAAGCAAATATTTATTATTCAGAAGAACTTCAAAAAAACGGAGTAAAAGTACTAACCAGCATTCCCGGACTTAAAGTGCATTGCAAGTTATTGCTTATTAAGCGTCAGGAGGTCGATGGAATACGTTACTATGCAAATATTGGAACAGGAAACTTCCACGAAAAAACTTGTAAGGTATACAGCGACTGTTCTTTGTTAACATCAAATCCCGAAATAACAAACGAAGTCGACAAGGTATTTGGACTCTTTTCAATGAGTTTCAGACCATCTAGATTTAGAACATTAGTGGTCAGCCCGTTTAGTAACCGAAGCTTTTTCATCAAGTTAATTGAAAGTGAAATAGAGAATGCAAAACTTAAGCGGGAAGCATGGTGTATCATTAAATTGAATAGTCTTGCAGATGAAAAGTTAATTAATAAATTGTATCAGGCAAGCAATGCCGGAGTTAAAGTGTATTGTATAATTCGTGGTATTTGTAAACTGGTGCCTGGTATTAAAGGAATGAGCGAAAACATACAAGTAATAAGTATTGTTGACAAGTACCTTGAACATTCACGTATTTTAGTGTTTTGCAATGGGGGCGATGAGCGCTATTTAATTTCATCTGCTGACTGGATGATGAGAAATCTCGATAACCGCATTGAAGTTACAGTGCCTGTTTTTGATAAAGAGATACAAAAGGAATTAAAGGAAATGTTGATGATACAGCTTAAGGATAATACTAAATCCCGTATTATTGACAAAGACATGAAAAACAATTATGTTCGAAAAATCGGGAATGAATATCGTGCTCAAGTTGATTTTTATGATTTTATTAAGAGCAAACACTCCAAGTAATTCAATACATTCGACCTCATATTCTTAAAAAGATCAACTAATAATGCTCTTCTAGGAAGAATCTGTTCAAAATCCTTCGTTATTATTCAATTATTAATCAAATTTTTATGATTTGATTATTTTCTTATATTTGGCTAAATAGTAAAAACTAAAAAAACGGAGGTCGCATGCTTCACGAATCAACAGTAATGAAAGAAACCGACAATGCAGCTGCAAGAAAAGCTAAGTTGGGTGTTAAATTATTTTTTATTTATACCATAATCTATGCAGGTTTTGTGTTAATAGGTTTATTTAAACCCGAATTAATGGGATTGGAATTAATGGCTGGCCAAAACATTGCCATTATTTATGGATTTGGATTAATAGTTTTGGCTATAGTTATGGGTTTTATATATAACTATGCCTGCACCAGGTTAGAAAATAAATTAAATAAAAACTAATTAACACATAACAATTATGATATACGAAGTTTCAAATCTCGCCGTTATAATTTTCCTTTTTATTGTTGGTCTAGTATTAGGATTATCCTTTTATTTTGCCCGCAAAACAAAGTCGGCTGCTAGTTATTATGCTGCAGGTGGAAAAATTCATTGGGCTGTTAATGGTATTGCTTTTGCAGGCGATTACCTTTCGGCAGCTTCCTTCTTGGGTATTTGCGGAATGATTGCATATTCCGGTTACGATGGATTTCTATATTCTATTGGTTACCTCGCAGGATGGGTTGTTGCTTTATTTCTTGTTGCAGAACCTCTTAGAAAACTTGGTAAATATACATTTGCAGATGCATTGGATTCAAGATTTAATGCAAAATCAATTAAACTGGCTGCATCAATAAGTACACTTATAGTTTCAGTTTTTTATCTTATTCCACAAATGGTGGGTGCCGGCGACCTTGTTGTTCCATTACTCGGATTACCTCACTGGATGGGTGTTCTTATTGTTGGTTCGATAGTAATATTTATTGTGGCTACTGCAGGTATGACATCAACTACTTATGTTCAGTTTATTAAGGGTGCATTATTAGTGGTTTTTTCAACTATACTTACCTTTTTTATCCTTAAAAACGGATTAAACTTATCTCCAGGTAATGATTACCACCAATTCAATAAAATTGGTGTAGTAGTTGAAAGCGACAATTCTTTTAGGGTGTCTGATTCAACCTATGTAGTTAAATCAAACCAAATAGTTGGTAATCTTACCTTTATTAAACTCGAAAAAGAAGGCAATGCAGGTTGGTATAAATTAAGCAATAATGGTGATGATGCTTTTCTCGAAGAAGCACCGTTTATTACGACAACCTCAACAGGAGAGAAATTATACAATGGAGCACCAAAATCAGAACGTAAGTTTTATCAGGTTGGGCATCTAAGTAAAATTATTGTCGATGGAGTTGAAGTAGATAAAACTGGCTCCTTGGGTCCATTTGAATTTATTCAGGCAATAGAAAAAAGCGAAATAGTTCGTTTTACAAAAAAAGCTTTTACCGATGGAGAAGATAAAGTAACTGTATATTATCAAGAAAAAACATTAGGGAAAGATATTATGAAACCTGGTCTTTTATATAAACTTTCAAAAAGCTCAGGTGCCACTTTCTGGAACAGATTAAATTTCTTATCTCTGATGTTAGCATTATTTCTTGGAACATCTGCATTACCTCATATTCTCATACGATATTATACCGTTCCTAGTCAGCGTGCTGCCAGAAAATCAACTATTGTAGCTATTTCAGCAATTGGATTCTTCTATATTTTAACCCTTTATATGGGGCTAGGTGCTATGATAAATGGTGTGCTTGATGTTGAAAGTAGTAATATGTCTGCACCGCTTCTAGCTAAATATTTTGGAGTTGGGATATTTTCAATAATATCGGCTATTGCTTTTGCAACTGTACTTGGAACTGTTAGCGGACTTATAGTTGCTTCTTCAGGAGCTATTGCTCACGACTTTATCGATAAATACCTTAAAGTTGAAATGACCGACAAAGAAAAAGTTAAAGCAGGTAAATTTGCTGCAATTGGCGTTGGGATTGTTGCAATTATTTTAGGCATTTTATTCAAAGGAATGAATGTTTCCTTCCTTGTTGGCTTAGCATTTGCGGTAGCAGCATCAGCAAATCTACCGGCAATATTGTTTTTGCTATTCTGGAAGAAAACAACAGCCAGAGGTATTGCATGGTCAATAATTGTAGGTATTGTTTCATCGATTGGAATTATTGTTTTCTCTCCATCAATGTGGGAAAGATATGGTTTGTTGGCCAAAGATGCTCCAATACCATTAGATAATCCAGGAATTATATCCATTCCATTGTCGGTAATTACGCTAATTGTTATTTCTTTAATGACACAAAAGCATAATGCAACAAAGGATTTTTCTAATTAGTGCGATTTAATGTAACTCTCAATAAAAAATAAAATAATAAAAAATGAAAAAAAATATAATTTTCGCGTTATTGATAATTTCTTCAATTGCCATTAATGCACAAGATAAAAAAGAAGAACCCAAGTTTGGTATAAAACTTTCCGGATTTGTGAAAACCGATATTTTTTATGATACCCGTCAAACAGTTAATATTCGTGAAGGTCATTTTTTGTTGTATCCAGATAATATTTCACTCGATGCCAGCGGCGAAGATATTAATGCAAAGTCAAATTTTAATATGCTTTCGATACAATCGAGGCTGAAAGGTGCAATATCTGGTCCAGATGCATTTGGAGCAAAAACCTCCGGCGTTATTGAAGCCGACTTCTTTGGGAATGCGGGCTCAGGTCTTGATGATGTGAATGGGTTTAGATTGCGTCATGCTTTTGTTAAAATGAATTGGAAAACTACTGAATTACTTGTTGGTCAGTATTGGCATCCGATGTTTATTGCCGAATCTTTTCCGGGAGTGGCTTCATTTAATACCGGGGCTCCATTTCAACCTTTTTCACGAAATCCGCAAATTCGAGTATCTCAATCATTTGGTGGATTGAAATTGATAGGAGTTTTATTTTCTCAAAGAGATTTTTCAAGTACTGGACCAGATGGGGTTAGCTCAAAATATGTTAGAAACTCAGGTATCCCAAATGCACATTTACAATTGCAGTTTAAATCGGATTCTTCCAATTTTATAGCTGGTGCTGGTTTAGATTATAAAACGATTACTCCCGAACTTTATACAACGGGCACTTCAGGAAAGTTTAAATCAGATGAAACCTTAAGCAGTTTGTCTGCTATCGGTTTTGTAAGTATGAAATTCAGACCAATATCTGTAAAATTAGAAGGAGTATATGCTCAAAACGCCCATGATATGGTTATGATTGGTGGTTATGGAGTTAAGGAAGTAACAGATTCTACAACAGGTGCGAGAGAATTCACAAACTTAAATACTTTCTCGATTTGGTCTGATATTCAAACAAATGGGAAAAAGGTTCAAGTTGGACTTTTTGGCGGTTATACTAAAAATATGGGTTCTAAAGATGCAATCAAAGGTGATATCTATGCCAGAGGAGCTAATATTGATTATGTTTATAGGATTGCTCCAAGAGTTGTATTTATTTCAGGCAAACTCAGTATAGCATTGGAAGGCGAATATACATTTGCTATGTATGGCAAAAACCTGAATGCAAACGATAAAAGTGAAATTTCAAATAGAGTAGCAACGGATAATATTAGAACCTTGCTCGCATTTATCTACAATTTTTAAATAAGTTCTCCATTTTAATTACATATTTTTTTAGATCTCAGATGTTTTTATTACATCTGAGATTTTTTATTTTAAGATGTGCCAATTTAATTGAAAGATAAATATTCAAAATGCAGGTTTTTTCTTACATTATTTATTCCATTTAACTCCGTCTCGTTTTTGTTTTTAAACCAAAATTATTAGAATTATATTTGTTTTATTATGCATCTATCTTAAAATCCATTTATAATATGAGCAGATTTTATTTTAAGATTATACTTCCATCAATACTATCAATCCTATTATTTATTCTTACTATTTTTCTAATCATAATACCTCGTTTTCAGGAAAATATAATGAATGGTAAACGAGAAATGATAAAAGAATTAACCAATTCTGCTGTAAGTATTTTGTCAAAATATGAGAATGATGAGAGAAATGGACTGTTAACCCGCGAAGAAGCCCAGCAAATAGCTACTTCAAGAATTCAGTATTTACGATACGGCGAGGAAAATAAAGACTATTTCTGGATAACGGATATGTATCCAAAAATGATTGTACACCCTTATCGGTTAGATCTTAATGGAAAAGACCTGAGCAATTTTAAAGATCCACATGGTAAAAAACTATTTGTTGAGTTTGTTAAAACAGTTCAGCAATCTGAACATGGATATGTTGATTATATGTGGCAATGGAAAGATGATTCGCTACATATCGTGCCAAAACTATCGTATGTGAAAATATTTAAACCATGGAACTGGGTAATTGGAACCGGTATTTATATTGAAGATGTAAAAAAAGAAATTAAAGAGCTTACACAGCGACTACTTTGGATATCAATTGGAATTTCCGGATTAATCGCTTTACTGCTTTTCCTTATTACCCAGCAAAGCCTATCGATTGAAAAGAAAAGAATAGAAGCCGAAAACAAACTATTTGAATCTAAAGAAAAATATAAAACTCTTGTCGAAGCTGCCACCGAGGGACTTATAATGATCATCGAGGGCAAAATAAGCTTTTCAAATAGTCTTATTAGTAAGCTAACAGGATATGATCAGGATGAATTAATTAATCTTGAATTAAAACAATTAATCAGCGATAATAACAGCAAAAACCTAATCGAAACTTTTTCAAAAGATGTAGTTAAGGAAGGTCAGTTTGAAATAAACCTAAAAAAGAAGACAGGTGGATTTGTAAGTGTTCTAGTAACTTCTTCAACGGCAAAGTTTTATCAGAAGAATGTTACAATAATTATTGTTAAAGATATTAGTATTGATAAAGATTCAAACTTAACAGCTTTTGATTATCAGAAACTGCTTAGCGTTATAGATATTGGATTTTTTAGAGCGAGGATTGATACAAAAGGGAAATTTTTATTTGCCAATGAATCTGCTATAAGAATTTTAGGATATGATAATTTTAGTGAATTATCTGACACATATATCTTAAAGATGCTTACCAATATTGATGACAGAAAAAACCTCCGAAAACTTCTTTTAAAAGATGGTTTTATAAAAACCAAAGTACTTGAAATTAATAAAAAAAATAATGAACCTGCAGTTGTTGCAATTACGCTCGTGGCTATAAATAAAGATAATCAGGGTGAATTAGTTTGTGAGGGAATTATTGAGGATATAACAATAAACCAAAAAGAAAAGACCGAAACGAACTACCTGATTGCTCAGTTAAAAGCAACTTCTTTTTTAATGGAACAACCAGTTAAAGAGTATTTAAAATCAGCGTATACAGTTGATTCGGATGCAACAATTAATGAAGCCATTAAAGTTATGGCAATACGCAAAACCGACTGTTTGCTGGTTCTTAAAAATGAAAAAGCAACTATCGGAATAATTACAAATACTGATATTCAGAAAAGGGTTTTGTCAATGAAATTAAGTCTCGATAATCCTGTTTATTTAATTATGAGTTCACCGGTTATTGGTATCGATATAAATACAACTGTTTTTGATGCAGTAAAAACATGTGAAGAAAAACAGATAAATCACCTGGTGGTAAAAAATGAAACGGATGATATTGCTGGTTTGTTAAACATGAATGATATAAACAAGTTAGTTAAACAGTCTCTTTCGTTTCTTATTTCCGATATACAAAAAGCGCACACAGCAGATGATTTGAAGCAGGCTTACAGAAAATTGCAATTTTTTATTAAACCCCTAATTAGTAGCGACATATCAGTCAAGCATATTATCAATATAACCTCAGTTTTTTCAGATTCGGTAATCCATAAGGTAATTGAAATTACAACAGATGAAATTGGCAATCCTCCTGTAAATTTTGCTTTTATATGTATGGGTAGCGAAGGGCGAAAGGAAGAAACACTTTATACTGATCAGGATAATGCAATTATTTATGAAAATGTAACAGCAGAAAATGCACAATCAGTTAATACCTATTTTAAAAAGCTTGGTGAAAAAGTATGCAATGCCTTGAATGAAATCGGATACTCTTTTTGTAAGGGAAACATAATGGCAAAAAATCCACAGTGGTGCCAGCCGATTGATGTTTGGGAAAATCAATTTGCAAAGTGGATATCAACACCTGAACCACAAAACCTTCTCGATGCAACTATATTTTTTGATTTTCGCGAAGTATATGGTAACCATGAACTAACATCACAATTAAAAAATCATATAAGCAATCTTATTAATATTAATCCATTGTTTACATATCATCTTGCCTATAATGCATACTATACAAAGCCAGAGCAAGTTTCTTCTGGTAAAAATATTGAAACCATTGACCTAAAGAATGCAGTAAATTTTTTCATTATGTTTATTAGGGCTTATGCATTTAAAAATGATATCTGGACCACAAATACAATGGAAAGATTGAGTATACTAAAGTCTAGACAAATCATAAACCAGAATACATCAACCGAGATAGAATTTGCATACAATCTATTAATGAAATATCGTTTTAAGATTCAGGCAGAGTGCATTGATAAAAGATTAGCACTTACAAATACACTAAATACAAAAGAACTTGTCGAAATCGAATTGTCGGTTTTAAAGAAAGTACTATCCTTATTGCCTGTTTACCAGAATAAAATCGGAGTTGATTTTAGAATAGCTACCTAAGGTTAAACAGAGAAATAAGCATTTGGTCTAAAACTGCTTTGCTCATTTAAATGAACATACCCAAGTTGGTTAGTTAATAATAATGTATTGCCTATAAAGAGTGGTTTCTGATTAAAATGACTGTGACCATAAATCCAGAAGTTAGCATCGCAACTTCCTATAAAATCAGTTAAATCGACGCAAAAAGCTTCATTTATAGGACTGTTTTTATGAGCTTTTGCATTGCAAAGACCTGATGGTAAATGATGGGTTACAGCAACTGTTTTGTCTGTTTTGTGCAATAACGACTGCTTTACAAAATTTAAACTGGCAGTATGAAGTTCATTATAATCAGAGGCTCTAAATTTCCTGTCCTTTTTCGAAATGCAACTAAAATCAGATACTCCTTGCTCAATTAATCGCTCATTTCCCGAACTTATTTTTGTCCACAAAGTGCTAAATACAAATCGAATATTCTCAAAATACAGTTCAATATTATGTACAATACTTATATTGCTCCTAAGCTTTATATGAAAAGAATTACTGAATTCATTCATATCCTTATGATAAAACTCGTGATTACCTGGAATCCAGTATACATGTTTATAATTATCGGCAATGAAACTAAAAAAAGGATGCTTGAAATTCTCATCATGCAAAGGAACAATATCTCCGGCCAGCATTAAAATATCGCCACTCACAGGTATTGGATTTTTTTCCAGGTATTTGCTGTTATGATCAAACTCTAAATGTAAATCGGAACAATACTGAATTCTCATTAATAGTAAAATGTTTTAGTAAAACTATTTTGCTTAAGAACCAAAACGTTGATTTTTAAAATAAAATAGTTGTTTGTAAATCAAAAATAGTTAAAAAATGTACCAAATAGAATTACAATCCTGATTTTCTAATCATCATAATTTCTTAATTATTTTACTTTTAAAGGATTTATTGTATGCATATCATTTTTTTAATTGATCTATATCAGTACCTGAAAAAGATCATTTATGCAATAATTCAGATATGTTTATAAAAAAATAATTATACATTTGTTTCCTCTATTTACAAGGGATTGGTTCTTAAATGTAAGATTTTGGGATTCAATAATTTAGAAACTGGGTTATTATTTTCAATAATTGATGTTGCTTTTTCGACGTTTTAGTTAAACAAAATGAACCCAATACAGTTTAAGTAACTGATAATACAAAGATGGAATGTTGTTATATAATTTATTAAATTTGTTTAAAGTTCAAATAAATAAACAGAACACCTTATAATAATATGTCAAACATTATTAAAATTAAAAAAGGGTTAAACATAAACATGGATGGAATTGCCGAGAAGGTAATAAAAAAAGCTCTTCCTTCTGAATTTTATGCTGTTAAACCTACTGATTTTAAAGGCATTCGTCCAAAATTAGTTGTAAATGTTGGCGATAAAGTTAAAGCAGGGTCACCACTTTTTTACGACAAATTTCAACCTGAAATTCAGTTCACTTCTCCTGTAAGTGGCGAAGTTTCTGCTGTTAATCGTGGCGAAAGACGAATAATACTTGAATTAGTTGTTAGAGCCGATGCAAAAATTGAATACAAAGAATTTAAGCATAGCGACCCAAAATCAATGCCACGAGAAGAAATTGTTTCAAGATTGCTTGAAAGTGGATTGTGGCCATCATTGCGCCAAAGACCGTATTCAACTTTAGCCAATCCAAATGACAATCCAAAGGCAATATTTATTTCAGGATTCGATACAGCACCGCTTGCTCCAGATATGGATTTTATTGTAAAAGATGAGGCAGATATGTTTCAGAAAGGAATTGATGCCTTGTTAAAACTCACAACAGGAATTGTTCATTTAAATCTAAATGCAGATTATCCTGCTGCCGAAACATATACATCAGCAAAAGGTATTCAGATAAATTATTTCACAGGTCCACATCCTGCAGGTAATGTTGGTGTTCAGATTCACAAAATCGATCCA
>JFJP01002447.1_pt1 | contig 10225 bp, 10 predicted proteins | sample 431651 | NCBI WGS metagenome assembly JFJP01 (sample SAMN02602958, study PRJNA72255) | Microbial mat metagenome, whole genome shotgun sequencing project. | biome: fresh water; feature: sink hole; material: water; isolation source: purple microbial (photo- and chemosynthetic) mats found in... | reverse complement strand
TCACATAGGCGAGGCGGTCCCTCAGGGAGGCTTTCGCGAGGGTGCTGGTTGGGATCCCGTCGATGCTGATTTCTCCGGATGTCACCTCATAGAAACGGGCGAGCAGGGACAGCACCGTGGTCTTGCCGGCACCGGTCGATCCCACCAGGGCGATGGTTTGTCCGGGCAGCGCGTCCAGGGTGACATCGTGCAGGGTCGGTTGGTCCTGATAGGAGAAAGAGACCCCCTTGAAATGCACGTGACCCGCGATTTTGTCTGGCAACGCGGTGCCGCCGGTCGAATTCAGTTCCTCTTCGGAATCCAGGATCTCGAATACGCGGTCTGCCGCAGCCCGGCCTGACAAGACCATCTGGTTCAGCGAGTTCAGCCGGTCGATCGGTTCGTAGAACAAGGACAGGAACAAAAGGAATTTCGTGAAATCCCCCATGGTTAGATCACCCTTCATCACGGCAGCACCGCCGAAGGCGAGCACCAGCACATAGCCGGTCATCCGCAGGAATGACATGCCCGGCGCGTAAATCGCCCACCATTTCATCATCCGCAGCGACGCGGCCCGCAGGGAATTGGAAAACTTGTTGAAGCGGTCGTGCTCGGCCGTCTCCGCGGCGTAGGCCTTGATTTGGCGGACTCCCGAGATGTTGTCATGCAGCAAGGCGTTTAGATCGGATGCGGCGTCCCGTTGGTTCCGGTAGCGGTCCCGGCCCTTGGTGGAGTAAAACCAGGCACCGATCATCAGAAACGGCACCGGAAGTGTCGCCCAGGCGGCCACGGTAGGATTGAGAAAGAACAGGAAAATCCCGATGCCCAGGACTTGCAGCGCCGCGATCAGCCCCTGCTCGATGCCGTCGATGAGCACCCGCTCCATGTTGGTAACGTCTTCGACCACCCGCGTCATGATGTCTCCGGTCCGGCGGGTATCGAACCACTGGAGCGGCAGGCGCTGGATTTTCCCATACAAATCCGAGCGGATATCGAAAATCACCTTCTGCTCGAAGATGTTATTGATGAAGATCCGCAGTGAGTTCAGCCCGTCTTTTACGAGAAATCCGCCGAGTGCGATCAGAATCCAAACCGTGAATTCCGGGTGCCGCGCCGGGTTGGGGATAATTTTATCGATCACGTAGCCCGTCGCGTTCGGGAAAACGAAAACCGCCATCGTCATCCCCAGCGCACAGAAAAGCTGAGCTGCCGCAAGGCCTGGATAGTGGCGCAGGTAGGAAAAAACGCGGAAAATCGACTTCATCGGTGGGGCAGACCGATGCCCCCGCGTGACTGCTTTGTAAAGCCAAGGTCGTATGAAGTTTGAAAGTCTGTGAAATTTGGGATTGCGGAGATCAATTCGGCCTTCCTACTCTCCCCCCGCACAAGGAATTCATTGCACACACACAAAACCCCATGGCAAATCTCTTCGGAATCCTCACCGCTATTGTCCTCGCGCTTGCCGCGCTCGTAGCCTTTAAAAACAAAGAAGCTTACGATGCCGGCGTCGTGGAAACCGCCAACCAGAAAGAGCTCCTTGCGGAAAGCAAGAAACGACTCGCTGCCGCCAAGGAAGTGCTTGCCGCACTGCCTGTCGAGCGGGCCGGGGTGGATGCCGAGGCGGAGGCCTTTACCACCGCCGAGGCCGCCGAGGCCAAGAAGAACGCCGATCTCAAGGCGGAAGTCGATACCATGACCACCAAGATCGCCTCTAACAAAGAGCAGCTCGACGGAATTCGCGAAAAGACCGCCAAGATCGGAAACATTAATGAGCTCGCCACCAAGCTGCGCGCCACCAGCAGCGAACTCGAAGAACTGACGCAGTCGATTTCCGGTGCCGAGGCGAAGCTCGCGAATCTGACCGCCCAAAACGCCACTGCCGAGGGTCAAATCAAGGCAGGGAAGACCAAGTTCGAGGAATTCAACAGCGGTCGCTCGATTTCCAGCCTGAAGACCCGGATCCGCTCGATTTATCCTAACTGGGGTTTCGTCACGCTGGCCTCGGGCAACAACGCCGGTGTGGTCGCCAACTCCACCCTCGACGTGGTCCGCGGTGGTGAAACCGTCGCCAAGCTCCTGGTCACTGCGGTCGAGAGCAGCACTGCCTCCGCCAGCATTGTGCCTGACTCACTCAAGGCCGACGCGACTCTCATGGTGGGCGACCAAGTGGTCCCGGGTCAGAAATCCACCGCTCCCGCAACCGCCAATTGATCCTCTTGTTTCCCGTTAAACCCTCTCAGGATATTCCATGAAAGCCATTTTTTACAGTGTAGCCATTGCCGCCGCCTGCGGTGCCGCGTTTTTTTCCTTCAATCAATCGAACAAGTTCAAAGCACTTGAAACGGATCGATTGGCGACCATTGAAACGAACAAGCAGACGACCGCCAGCGCCGAGGCCGCCGACACCGAGATTAAAAAAGAGCGGGCCTTGCTCGCCACCTCGGTGGAAAAGAGGGGACTCCTCGAGCAAAGCGTCTCGGCCCTCAAATCCTCTGGTATCGCCCTCAACAACGACGTGACCAAGCTGAAGGAGGAACTGAAAGGGCAGGACGCAGACTTCGAGGAACTTAAAAAAGCCCTTGAGGCGGTCAATCTGGTCCTGGACGGCCTTGGCGGCGGAGTGACTCTCGAAACCCTGCCAGAGAAAATCCAACAGATCGAAGACGACAAGAAGGCGAAGCAGACCAAGTTCGAGGAACTCGAAGTTGCGATCGCTGGGACTGAAAAGAGCCTTGCCGCCAGTCTCGCTGAATCGGATCGCATCTCCAAACGCATGGTCGAGCGCAGCTCGCGCATCAGCCGTAATGCCATGGAAGCCGTGGTCACCGCCGTGAATCAAGACTGGGGATTTCTAGTCATCGGTGCGGGTTCGAATTCCGGATTCACTCCCCAAACCCCTTTGCTGGTCCAGCGGGATGGCCGGATGATCGGCCAAGTGAAGCCATCTTCGATCGAGCCCACTCAGACCATCGCCGAGATCGATTTGGAGAGCCTCACCCCAGGCGTCCGCCTCCAGCCGGGTGACCGCGTGATCCTCGCCAAGCCGGCTTCGAACTGATCCAGGATTGTTTTTCCCGGAAGCTCCGCAGGCTTGCATGCCGCGGAGCTTTTTTTATGTTGGGGCATGACGCGCAACTACTCGCTCCTTCTCCTCGCCCTTGTCTCTGGTTTTGCCTTCACCTCGTGTGCTACGGAAACCGAGGAAAAACCCATGGGCCCGGTTTCCGAAACCAGCAAGCTCCCATGGAACAGCCCGATCGCCGGGCAGGGACAGGGGCAGCTGGGAATGATGCCGCAGAATCAATACCGCCGCTGATTGTTCAGTCCCGGTGATAGGGCGAACCGCTTTTCAAGGACGCCACTCGATAGAGCTGTTCCATCAGGACGAGCAGCGCGAGTTCGTGCTGCAGGGTGAACGGGGAAAGTGTTAGGACCAGGTCGCACTTTTCGCGGAGTTCCTCGGTGTGGCCATCCGCCGCACCGATGAGGAAGGCGACGGTTTTCACATCCCCCCGCATTTCCAGAGCTTCGAGTTTTTCCGCGAATTTCCGGGTCGTCAGGCATTCTCCACGCTCGTCCAGGGCGATCCGGTAACATCCCTGCGAGCGTTCCAGCAAGCGTGCCGAAACCTCGTCGCGGGTGCCCGCCTTGATGACCGTCAGCTCGCGGGTGCCGGTCCTCGCGAGCCGTTTCAGATACTCCTCCACCCCGGCTTTGGCATAAGCCAGGGCGGGTTTTCCGGCGACGATGAGACGGATTTGCATGGAGCTCTTCAAAGCTTGCCCGGTGCCATCTGCTACGCCAACTTCAATTCACAATGAAATTGCTGATTCTTCCCTGTTTGATCGCGCTTGCCTCGTGTTCCAGCGGCCCCGGTCCCGTGATCCCGGAAAACCGCACCGAGCGACAGATGTTAGGATTGCTGGAGAAATTCGACCGCTGGGACCATGACGGTAATGGCGAGCTCGACGTCAAGGAGCTGGATCATGGCATCAAGGGCCTCAAGGGCAAACCCCAGCAGGTCAATTACACCGGGAAGAAAGTCGTCGATTTCTATGACGCGGACCGGAATGGCACGGTGTCGCTGCGAGAAGCGCAAGCCGGCTATCGGCGCGCGGACGAGGTTGGAAAACAACTCCAGTGAGGCCGGTTTTTCCAAACGCGAATCACCGATGAATACCATTTACGAAACCGAAAAGCTGCTCGCGGAATACCTCCTGTTTCACTATGGAACGGAGGAGGAAATCCTGACTGCAGACCACCCGTGGCCCGGAGGGATGCGCGAGGCACTGGACTTTCCCCTTCGCACGGTGGCTCATTTCACCCCCGGAGTGGTGGCGCGCGGACTCGACCTCGGGTGCGCGGTGGGCCGCTCCACTTTTGAAATGGCGCGAACCTGCCAGAGCGTGCTCGGCATCGATTTCTCCCACGCTTTCATCCACGCGGCGGATGCCCTCAGAACCGGCAAGACAATTTCCTATCAGCGCCGCGAGGAAGCATCCATCGTCACGAATCTCGAAGCGCGCCCACCTGCCGGAATCGATCCGGAAAGCCTCCGTTTTCAACAAGGCGATGCCATGCACCTGTCGGCGGATCTCGGTTCCTTCGACCGGGTCCATGCGGCGAACCTGCTTTGCCGCCTGCCCGAGCCCGTGCGGTTGCTGGACCGCCTGCCCGATCTGGTCAAGCCGGGCGGCGAACTGGTGCTCGCCACGCCGTGCACCTGGCTGGAGGAATTCACGCCACCGGCCAACTGGCCGCCTAACGGGACCTTGGATTGGCTGAAATCGATGTTAGCCCCCTCATTCTCACTCACGCACCAGACAGACGAGCCGTTTTTGATCCGCGAAACGGCGCGCAAGTTCCAGTGGACCACCTCTCTGGTCACCGGGTGGCGGCGTCACGGTTGAGGTGTCACCAGCCAGGAACGCTTCGCCGGCGTGATGTGCGGCGGCTTGAGGTAAATCGGCTGGGGAGCCCGGGACATCCAGCGGTCCCGGGCCTGTGCGGAGCTGGCCAGCCACGCTCGCCACAAGCGTTCCGCACTTGGGAATTCAAGACGCACCTGCCGCCCAAGAACGGCGGGCAGCGGGAAACGATCCAGATCCTCGAAGGAAACGACCGGGGTTCCCTGGGCCACCGCCGCCTGCACCCGGGCCGCGAGCCCGTCCGCATCCGTGAGCTCCGGTTCCTCGGGAGTGTCCGAGTTCTCCATCTTTGCGGTCCAGAAACTGCCGCGCCTTGCATCGCCGATTGCCAGGCAAGCCCCTCCGTCTTGCGCCGATGGCACCGCGAGGATCGATGGCACCGCCACCGCCGGGCATCCGCATGCGATCGCCACGCCTTGTGCCGCGGCGATTCCGACGCGGGTGCCGCTGTAGCTGCCAGGACCGCTGCCCACCAGCACAAGCCCGATCGCTGCATTCCGCCGTGCGTCCAACAGCTCCTTCAGCGGGGAAAACAGCACCGCGTTGTGGCTGCGGTCACTGGTGAATTCCCGTTGTTCGACCCGTCCGTCCGGTTCGACCGTCGCCAGCGAGGCATGCGGGGTGGACGTTTCAAGAATCAGGGTAAGGCAGTCGCTCATCGGGAACGAGGCTAGGAGACTCCCGGGGTTGCTGCCAGTCCCACTTTTGTCTCCGAGGTCTGCATTTGCCTTGCACAATCCCTGTCGAAGCGGCCGTATGGGTTCAAACCCTAGCTTCATTTCCATCATGAAAAACAACCTGCCATCCATCATCGCCGTCGGTCTCTTCGGAATCCTTCAGCTTCAAGCCGCCGAGCATCCTGACAGCGCCGCCTGGAAAGACCTCATCGCCCCGGATTTTTCGAACTGTGTCGAACCCGGGAGCTGGACCAAGGAAGGAGATATGTTGGTGGCGAAGGACCACAAGACGCTTTGGACCAAGGAGTCGTATGGCGATTTCATCCTCGATCTCGAATTCAAGGTCGCCATGGAATCCAACAGCGGGGTGTTCCTGCGCTCCAGCGACATCAAGAACGTGCTCAAGGCCCTGGAAATCCAGGTTCACGACTCCACCGACGGGTCGAAATACGGCATGGTCGGCGCGATTTACGACGCCATGCCGCCGGCCAAGCCCTTGGCCAAGCCGGTCGGCGAGTGGAACCGCATGACCATCACCTGCAAGGACAGTCTGATCACCGTGGTTCTCAATGGCGGAGTCATCATCAACGCCGACCTCGAGCGGTGGCCCGAAAAAGGCAAAAACCCCGATGGCACGCCGAACAAATTCCCCGTCGCGCTCAAGGACTACGCCCGCAAGGGCCCCATTGGTTTCCAAGGCCTGCACGGCAAGGCCATGGCCCCGGTCTGGTATCGCAACGTGAAGATCAAGCCGCTCTGAGAGGTTGTCTGAAAAATATGGGGTGGGGACGTCTCGTCCCCACGCATGAACGAGACGTCCATGCATCGGAAACATCCCCGCTTCTCTTCCTCATTCCCCAAAGCCCCGTCACCCCCAACGCCCCGCTCCTCCGGCATTCCCCCGCCCGCATGGATTCTGCTTCACCCCGGAATTTGGAAGATGGTCTAACCGAAATCGCAATCCAGCAAAATGGCATCCACTCCTCACCAACCCTCCTCTTGCTTCACTCATCCATGCCCAATGTCTGCTAGTTGGAACCGGCAGATTTACTTTGGACAAGCAAATTGTTGAAATGCGTTAGCTGACCCTATCTACGCCACCGCCACCGCCCCATGCCTCCGATTCCGTCCTTGGAATCTCGGCCTTTTTCGTCATTCTTTCTTCGGACATTTCAAAATTGACAACCTGCTCAAAAAGTGTTCGCATGAACTCATGATTTCACCTTCCGCATCTCACGTTCTCGCCTTGGCCGATTCCAGCGGCTGGCAGACCTGCGTGGAGAAGACGCGGGAAGAGCGCGGCGAGAACGGGCAGTTTTTCACGCCACCGGCGATTGCCCGCTGCTTGGCCGGATGGTTCCAACCGGAAGGATTCAACCGCCCATCGCTGCATTTGCTGGACCCCGGAGCAGGCGGCGGCGTGCTCACCGCCGCAGTGGTGGACCGTATCACCACTTTGCATGGCAGTGGTGCTTTGCCTGATCTGGAGGATGTCACCTTGGAAGTATGGGAACTGGACGAAGCCTTCCTTCCCGCCCTGCGGCAAAACCTATCCGCCTGCGCCGCGTTGCTGCGCCAAGCCGGCATCCGCGTCACAGTTCAGCTCCACCATGGCAGTTACATCGAGGGAGCCGTCCGAGCACTTGATCCGGGATTGTTCGGAACCGCCCAAACTCCGCGAGTCACCCACGCCATCCTCAATCCGCCCTACCGCAAGATTGCCACCCGTTCGCGCGAACGAACCTTGCTCGCCTCGGTAGGCATCGAAATTTCAAACCTCTACGCTGCCTTCGTCTGGCTGGCAGTCCGCCAGTTGGCGGATGACGGCGAGTTGGCGGATGACGGCGAGTTGGCCGCCATCACGCCCCGCAGCTTCTGCAACGGCCCCTACTTCCGCGAGTTCCGCTGCGAGCTACTGCAAAAAGCCAGTTTCACCCGTGTCCATGTCTTTGACTCGCGCTTGGAAGCCTTCAGCCGCGACGACGTGCTACAGGAAAACATCCTGTTCCACATCCACCGCGGCAAACGTGGCAATGCATCTTTGATGGTATCGACCGGTTCGCTGGAAGCCCCCGCGATAGCCCGTGTCCCGCAAAATCGCTTCGTCTCACCGGTCGATCCCGATCAGGTCATGCACATCACCACGGAATCCGACGCCACCGACGTCCGCGGTTTCATCGATTCCCTCCCCTGCAAACTCACCGACCTCGGCATCCAAGTCTCGACCGGCCCCGTGGTCGATTTCCGCCTCAAGGACTCCCTCTCCGATCACCTCGCCACCGGCAGCGTGCCCCTGATCTATCCGCATTGCGTGAAAACCGGCCGCGTGCTCGCTCCGTCCCTTCGCGCAACCGACTACGGCGACGGACGCCACAGCAAGAAGCCCGTGGCCATCCATGAAAACGACGAAACCCGCAAATGGCTGCTCCCCGCCGCCCGCTTCGTCCTGATCAAACGCTTCTCCTCGAAAGAAGAAAAACGCCGCCTCGTCTCCGGCGTCCTCAATCCCCGCGATTTCCCATCCGGTCTCGTCGGCATCGAAAACCATCTCAACTTCTTCCACCTCAAACGCACCGGCCTATCCGCCCCGCTCGCCCGCGGCCTCAGCCGTTTCCTCAACTCCACCGTGGCCGACCGTTATTTCCGCCAGTTCAACGGCCACACCCAAGTCAACGCTTCCGACCTCCGCTCGTTCCGCTATCCCGACCTATCCGCTTTGGAACGGCTAGGAAAAGCTACCTTGGATGACACCCAACAGAGCGCCATCGACCTTGCTATGACCGAACACCTCGGTGCACCTTCGTTCATCAATTCATGAGTCCCGCATCATCCACAAAAGTCATCCAGGCACTTGAGCTTCTCCAGATGATCGGCATCCCACGGGAACAGTAAAACGAACGCTCGGCCCTCACGCTTCTCGCTCTCGCCGACATCAAACCTCGCAAGCCCTGGAAAAGCGCCACCGCTCCTCTCCGCCGGATCACCGAGATGATGGACTGGATGCGCGACCAATACGAAGTCCGCTACGCTCCCAACACCCGCGAAACCATACGCCGCCAAACAGTCCATCAATTTGTCCAACACGGCCTGCTTCTCGAAAATCCCGATCAACAGCCCGAAGTGGTGCTATCAACTCACCCCGGCGGCATTGAAGTTGATCGCCAGCTTCGGCACCCCCACTTTCAAAAAGGAACTCAAATCCTTCCTCACGATTCCCGCTACCGGCGATCTCAAAGCCCGTCACCGCAATCTTCCCCGTGAAATTGTCCGCCTGCCCGACGGCATGACCATCGAACTCTCAGCAGGTGGTCAGAACACATTGATTCGCTCCATCATCGAGGAATTTACCCCACGCTTCGTCCGCAAACCCCGCGTCCTCCTCCTCGGCGACGCCGCTGACAAAGAAGTCCTCAGCAACGACCTGGCATTGGCCGAACTCGGCATCAAACTCGCAGCACGTGGCAAAGCCCCCGACGTTCTCATCCACGATGTCGAGCGCGACTGGCTCATCGTTATCGAAGCCGTCACCTCCCACGGCCCAGTTGATCAAAAGCGGAAAAACGAACTCACCCAACTCTTCGCCACCGCACGTCCCGGTCTCGTATTCGTCTCCGCGTTTCCCGACCGTAAAACCTTCACCCGCTTCCACGCCGCCATCGCCTGGGAAACCGAAGTCTGGATCGCAGACGCCCCAGACCACATGATCCACTACAACGGCGAGCGTTTCCTTGGGCCATACCAAACCTAAATTAAATGACATCTTCCATCGCCACTGCTGCCGCCCAACGCGAGGCCGGTGTCGTTTATAATTGCAGCGGGACAGGCCCGTAGTAGCATTCCCCCCCGTCCCGGTAGCCTTTCCCCATGAGAAAGGCGCGATGGCTGGCCGAGTGTCGGAAATCCTCCGGGTAACCGGTTCTTTACCACGTGATTTCGCGCATGGTGGACCGGCGGTTTGTGCTGGGGACGGAGGAAAAGGAGAAATTCCGCGCCTTGATGCGCATGCAGGAGAACTTCTCGGGCTGCCGGTAAGCGGTCAACAGAGCACCTCTCGCATTTTAGCCAGAGTTCTGGCGCTATGGCATCTATGCAACCCGGCTCTCGATGGTCTGACATGCGGCCGGGCGGGTTTGGATCCAGTTGGCGGGCAGCATAAATGGTACCAGTCCTCGCGGATTGACAATATCATATTTCTCCATTTGGATTTCGGTCCCTGCTTTGGCACCTAAATGGGATCAGGTAACGTATTTCAACAATTTGCTTTTCCAAAGTGAATCTCCGATTTTAAATAGCCGACATTGGGCATGGATGAGTGAAGAACGAGGAGGGTAGATCGGTTTGGTGAGGAGTGGATGCCATTTTGTTGGATTGCGATTGTGGATAGATTATCCTAGAGACCGCGAATGAACGCGAATGAACGCGAATAAAATTCCAAAAACCAGGAGGTTGTGAAAATCGCTACATTCACCCACAGGGTGAGCCTGCTGTTGTTTGCAACTCTCTGAAAATTCGCGTCCATTCGCGGTTTCAGTTTCCCGTTTAGGATTATCTATCGAATCTCCGGGGTGAAGCAGAATCCATGCGGGAGGGGGAATGCCGGAGAAGCGGGGCTTTGGGGAGTGAGGAAGGGAAGCGGGGATG
>JFJP01041084.1_pt1 | contig 10226 bp, 8 predicted proteins | sample 431651 | NCBI WGS metagenome assembly JFJP01 (sample SAMN02602958, study PRJNA72255) | Microbial mat metagenome, whole genome shotgun sequencing project. | biome: fresh water; feature: sink hole; material: water; isolation source: purple microbial (photo- and chemosynthetic) mats found in... | reverse complement strand
GACCTAATTGATAAAGGCTTTTCCGAAATAGAGGCTCAAGTTAAAAATGAGCTATTAGAAAAATTAATCATCTTTTGAAATGTTCTTTAATCGAGCATTAATGGGGAGAGATAGTATACGCTCATTTACATTTCTCGCTTTGCTCTTCTTCACATCTGCAACATCATATTCTATTATCGAGCAGTTGCGCGACAATCATCACATCACTCATTATCTCAATTCTACTGACACTTTGACGATCTATTGTAAAGTGGTCGATGAACCTCGAGTACATGAGGGAAGAACGAAACTGCTTGTTTCGCTCATTTCGTTAAGCAATGAATTCGATTCAGTTGAGGTCGATGGAAAAGCGTATGTCAATATCACTGCAGATAAGCGAAAGAAAGAGAGCCCAAAAGAGATTCAATACGGTTCGTACATTTCATTTAATAGTATCATCCAATCTCCAAGTGATGAGAGGAATCCCGGTGAGTTCAGCTATCGACAATATCTTGAGTTGAATAATATTTATGCAACAGCTTCTGTGTATGGATATTCCAACGTTACTGTTTCGGATCATCGTGAGGGCAATTTCTTCTTTGAAAGTATTATTTTCCCATCTAAAAATTTTGTCGTAAAAACGATTCGGACGGTAATGAAAGGGGATGAAGCAAACTTTCTTATAGGATTACTGCTTGGTGATAGAACCGAAATCTCTGAAGAGATCAAATCTGCATTTATGAACACCGGAACAATCCATGTGCTTGCTGTTTCAGGTTCACACGTTGTGTTAGTTGCTGAAATTATTTTTGTTGTTGTAGGCTTGTTACGGTTTTCACAAAAACCAAAAATTCTGATTGCCATTGCAGTATTGATCTATTATATGTTCCTCACCGGTGCAACACCGTCCGTGGTTCGGGCAACATTGATGATCATCATTTTCTATCTTGGAAAATTGTTTCAAGAACGAACAGATATCTATAACGTCTTGGGAGTATCAGCTATTATTATTCTGTTGATCGAACCGAAACAACTATTTGATGTCGGGTTTCAACTTTCATTTTCTGCAGTATTTTCGATCGTCTATTTCTATCCAAAATTGAATGCTCTTATCCCGAAAATTCCCGAGCCGCTTGAAGAATTCAAAATTATGAAATGGCTCTGGCAGTTATTTGCGGTATCGCTTGCGGCACAAATTGGGACATTACCATTCACTGCCTTTTATTTTGGGAAAGTATCAATTGTTTCTTTGTTTGCAAATCTTATAGTAGTGCCGATCGTTGGATTGATAGTAACGATTGGGCTTGGAGGAGCAATCCTTGGAATATTTTCGTTGTGGATCGCATCGTGTTTTAGCGAAGTGAACGATCTTCTTGCCATATTCACTTTAAACTTTGTCAAATGGGCTGAGCAAGTTCCATTTGCAATAGTGAATACTGCAACGTTTGGAATCCAAGAGACGTTATTGTATTCCGCATTTATCGGATTTCTTTTTAATATCGGAAACAGGGTAATTCACAAAAGGATCATTTTTGCATCGTTGATCTTTGCAAATGTTCTATTGTTTGATTCCTTATTACAACCATCCGGAAAATATCTCCGGATTACTTTTCTGGATGTTGGACAGGGAGATGGTGCCGTTATTCAGTTTCCATCCGGGGAAGTTGTTGTTGTGGATGCCGGCCCGAGAACAAATGAATTCGATGCAGGAGAAAAGAATGTTGCTCCGTATTTACGAAAGAATGGAATATCAACCATCGATGCAATTATTATAACTCATCCGGATGCAGATCACCTCGGCGGAGTACCATACTTGTTGAAGAATTTCATCGTGAAAAAAACAATTGATGCTGACCAATATGCTCAGTCAAATTTATTTTATGAATACAATTATTTAAGAAAAAAAAATGAACATACAACGGGAAAAGCCGGAATGCTAATACCCGTTGGGAATGCACGGCTGTATATTTTGCATCCGACAAAACAATTCATCGATGCTGATTCATCCAATGGGTTTTCGGGTCTGAATGAATCGTCAATAGTGTTCAAGCTTCAATATGGGGAAACTTCATTCCTTTTTTCCGGTGACGCTGAAACCGAAGCGGAAGAACATATGGTATATTCATTCCGAGATTTTTTAGATTCGGACGTGCTGAAAGCAGGACACCATGGTTCTTTAACTAGCAGTTCGGAAAAGTATATTTCTTCTGTAAAGCCTCAAGAAGTGATAGTTTCCGTAGCAAAATTCAATAAATTTCGTCACCCGTCAAAACTTGTGATAGAGAGGTTCAAATCATTCGGAGCAACTGTCTATCGTACAGATGTTGAGGGTGCAATTATTCTGGAATCAGACGGAGTATCCGTGAATAAATTGAAATGGCGAAATCAAAGGATGCGGTAAGGAAACAATTCTTACGTGTTTCATCTTGTCTTCATCTTTCTTATTTTCAAACAGTCAGTTTGTGTCCATTACACAATCCATAGAAAGAATGGCAGCAAAAATATTTAAAACCGATTCAGGAATTCCGATCAAAGAATTTTACTCTCCATCTGATGCAGACGGTAAGAGAGAGATTAATGATCCTGGAAAATTTCCATTCACGCGGGGTGTTCATCCAAGTATGTATCGATCCCGGCTGTGGACGATGCGGCAATATGCCGGTTTTGGAACAGCGAAACAATCGAATGAGCGGTACAAATATTTATTGTCGCAAGGAACGACCGGACTTTCAGTCGCTTTCGATCTCCCTACACAAATGGGGTACGATTCAGATCACGCAATGAGCGAAGGAGAGGTCGGCAAAGTCGGTGTTGCTATCGACACACTTGCAGATTTAGAGATACTGTTTGATGGGATTGAATTACAAAAGATTACAACTTCAATGACCATCAACGCAACAGCAGCAATTTTGTTGTGTATGTATGTTTCGCTGGCAAAAAAACAAAATGCTGATCTCAGCAAAATATCCGGCACGATACAAAATGATATCCTGAAAGAGTATATTGCGCGCGGGACACATATTTATCCTCCGCAGCATTCAATGCGATTAGTGACTGATATTTTCTCTTGGTGCAGTGAGCATCTTCCAAGTTGGAATACGATCTCAATCAGTGGTTACCATATTCGCGAAGCTGGTTCAACGGCAGTTCAAGAACTTGCATTCACGCTTGCGAATGCAAAAGAATATGTACGAGCTGCTATTAATGCCGGATTGCCGGTAGATTCATTTGCACCGCGGTTATCATTCTTTTTCAATGCCCATAATAATTTATTTGAAGAGGTTGCTAAGTTTCGGGCGGCGCGAAGATTATGGGCTACAATTATGAAAGAAGAGTTCAAAACACAAAATCCGGATTCAATGAAACTTCGATTCCATTCGCAAACTGCAGGTTCTTCGTTGACCGCGCAACAAATTAATAATAATGTTCCTCGTGTAACATTACAAGCGCTTGCTGCTGTATTGGGCGGAACACAATCTCTCCACACCAATGCAAAAGATGAGGCACTTGCATTACCTACGGAAGAATCCGTTCGTTTAGCATTGCGGACGCAACAGGTAATCGGTTTCGAATCGGGAGTAACAGAAACCGTTGATCCTCTTGCTGGTTCCTATTATGTGGAATCATTGACCAATGAGATCGAATCGCGCGTAAAAGAATATTTGGTGACAATCGATGCGATGGGTGGATCTGTGAAAGCGATCGAACAAAATTATTTTCAAACGGAAATAGCGGAGAGTGCATATAAATATCAGCGCGCTATCGATGAAAAAGAAAAGATCATCGTTGGAGTTAATGAATTTGTTGTAGAGGAAAAACAGATAACAGAATTACTTAAAGTTGATGAAGCTATTCGAGATGATCAAATTGCACATTTGAAGAAAATACGATCAACGCGAAACAACGAGCGGGTAAACAAATATTTAGATGATCTTAAAAAAACAGCGTCAGGCAATGAGAATGTTATTCCTTTTATCTTACGTTTGGTGGAAGAATATGCATCCGTAGGTGAAATATCGGATGCAATGAGAGAAGTGTGGGGAGTGTATGAATAGCTCACGATTTCAACGACGAATAAGCGGTTAAACGAGTGTTGACAAAATCTAAATTGGCATATATAAAAAATCTTCTTCAAAAAAAGAATCGTGAAGAAGAAGATAAATTTATTATCGAGGGATGGAAATCCATTGAAGATGCAATTCACGCTGGTGTAGAAATTGAAACGATTCTATATGATGAACATCGCTTTGAAAATATCAAAGTCATCAACTCGCTCAAACACTCAGCAAAAGAAGTCCTTGTTGCAAAAGCGAAAGAGATCGATTCCATCTCTGATACTGTTGCTTCCCAGGGGATCATTGCTGTTATTCCTAAATTTTTAATGGGAAATAAATTAAGTGCTCTCTTTAAAAAACAATCCGCGCTCATTGTTGTGTTAGATGGGATCACGGATCCGGGGAATCTTGGAACGATCATTCGAACGTGTGATTGGTTTGACGTTGATGCGTTGTTTATTGGGAACAATTCGGTGGAATTGTATAATCCAAAAGTTATTCGTTCAACAATGGGGTCGGTGTTCCATCTTCCGGTTATTGAGGAACCCGATTTAAAGGATTTTCTTAAAAAGTGCCGCGCAGAAAAGTATACGATCTATTCAACCGAACTTTCAAACAGTAACGATATCAGGCAAATTACATTTGCAAAAAAATCTGTGATCATTATTGGCAGCGAATCACACGGTATTTCAAAAGAGATATCTTCATTTGCTGATACAAGAATTCTTATTCCTCAGTTTGGCAAAGCGGAATCGCTCAATGCAGCGATTGCGTGCGGAGTAGTTCTTTCGCACATTCGGATAAAATAATCCGTTTGTATTTTCATCATTTAATTTCAATATTCGTTTGTGAAAAATCAACAAGTGAAACGCGTTGTCAGTCTTCCGCGTGCAATTTCAAAACTGGGGTACAATTCCCGCAGTCAAGCGGAAAAATTAGTTTTAAGCGGTGCTGTTTCGGTCAACGGAAAAGTTGTCAAATCCCTTTCATATCGAATCGACCCTGCCAAGGATAATGTGTCCATTAATGGTGAAGCGATCGATAAGGAGAAAAAATTTGTTTATTTTCTTCTGAATAAACCGATTAATGTCGTAACCACACGGAATGATGAAAAAGGAAGAGCAACCGTATATGAATTGCTCGGTCGTGAAAAAATGCTTGAGGGAATGGGGCACCTGTTTCCCGTGGGAAGATTGGATAAAGATACATCTGGTGCACTGCTGGTGACGAATGATTCACAATTAGGTGAAAAACTGACAAACCCTGAATCAAAGTTTCCGAAAACGTATACTGTTGTTTGTGATGGGATTCTTACAAGAGAACATTTGAGTCAGTTGGCTGAGGGTATTGAATTGGAAGACGGTTACACAACGTTGCCGGCAAAAATATCAAAACTTATTTCGGAGAATTCTGTTTCCCAATGTCAAATAACGATCGTTGAAGGAAAGAATCGACAGATCCGAAGAATGTTTGAGTCGATTGGATTTCCTGTTTTGGAACTGCAACGGATTACAATAGGATCATTACAGTTAGGGAATCTCCAGTCTGGGAAACTCAGGAAACTAACCACGGATGAAATTGCGGAATTGAAAAAACGTAATCCCTGAAACGAAGATTATCATGCCGAATATTGTTTGTAATATTGTGGAAGTCTGCATCTTTTCGTTCGACAACAAAGAACCGTTGTATCTAATGCTTCGTCGATCTAAATCGGAAAAAATGTATCCTGATACGTGGCAGATCGTTACAGGATCAATTGAGCAGGATGAAACCGCAGTGCAAGGTGCTTTACGAGAATTGAAAGAAGAGACAGGATATATTCCTCAAAAATTCTGGATCCTTCCTGAAATCAATTCATTTTACTCTGTCAAGACTGATACGCTGAACCATACAATAATGTTTGCTGCACAAGTTTCACCGAAAACAAATCCCGTTCTTTCAGATGAACATTATCAGTTTGGATGGTATCCAATTTCTGTTGCTAAATCAATGTGTGTATGGACAGGGCAAATACAAGCACTTGATATTGTTCATGAGTTTATAGTTGGCGGCACGCAAACTGCAAAACTTTCTGAAATTATATTAGAGAAATGAAATTGTTTGAAATACTTTTATCCGTGGCTAATTTTTCCGATATTGAATGAGTGTGTAAAAGTAAAAATATAATAAAAATAAAAAGGGGTAAGCATTGTCCATTTTAGTAGTAGGTTCAGTTGCCATTGATGATATTGAAACACCGTTTGGGAAAGCAAATGATGTTCTCGGAGGATCCGCGGTGTATATTGCAGTTGCTGCAAGTTATTTCACAACGCCGGTTCGTCTAGTTGGAGTCGTTGGAGGTGATTACCCGAAATCAGCGATCGATTTTTTGAATGAACGCGGAGTTGATCTTGCAGGGTTAGAAATTATTCAAGAAGCAAAGACATTCCGTTGGTCAGGTCGTTATCATTATGATCTGAATAATCGTGACACACTGTCACTGAACCTTAACGTGTTTGAAAAGTTTGATCCGAAGATTCCTGAAGCATACAAAAAGACACGCTATATCTGTTTGGGAAATATCGACCCGACGTTACAGCTTCGGGTTCTCCATCAAGTTGAAAAACCGACACTGGTTGTTGGTGACACGATGAATTTCTGGATCGATACGAAAAAAGAAGAATTGTTGAAAGCCATACCGCATTTTGATGTTTTTATCCTTAATGATTCTGAGGCACGATTATTAGCAAATGATCCGAATCTTTTACGCGCCGCAAAAAAGATTCGTGCGATGGGTGTAAAAACTTTGATTATCAAGAAGGGTGAACATGGTGCATTACTGTTTCACGAAGATCATATCTTTTCTGCACCGGCATATCCGCTAGAAGATATTTTCGATCCGACCGGTGCCGGTGATACATTTGCGTCCGGATTCACCGCTTGGCTTGCCAAAACTGATGACCTTTCATTTGAGAATATGAAACGGGCAGTTATTTACGGCAGTACGATGGCATCATTTTGCGTTGAAAAAGTTTCAGTAGACGGGCTTCGGGATCTTTCATATCTCAAGATCCAAGATCGATTCAGAGAATTCAAAGCACTTTCAAAATTCGACGAATAAATTAAATCACCACAGAGTCTTGAAAAAGGTAATAATTTTAAGATTCTGTGGTATTCTTTATGAAATCAATCGAATGGTTAAACAATTCAATCCGCTTTTTAGATCAAACCAAACTTCCGCTTAGCGAAGTCTATATCGAAACGTCAGATATTTCCATCTTAGCAGATGCTATTCGAACATTAAAAGTGCGCGGAGCTCCATTACTTGGAATTGCTTCCGCTTATGGCGTTTTACTTGGGATTCAAAACGAAATTCATTCACCGAAAGAAAAATTCTTCTCTGCATTTGAACATGCAGTAAATTTAATCTCTTCTACTCGTCCGACTGCAAAAAATCTTTTCTGGGCATTGGAACGAATGAGAAATATATTTCGTCTAAATTCTATCGATGATCCAAGACTGCTCTTTGACAAATTAAAATCTGAAGCACTGTTGATCCACGAAGAAGACCGGATAATGTGTGAGAAAATAGGAAAACATGGTGCTGAACTCATTCCTGACGGTGCTAAAATTTTAACACATTGTAATACCGGCGCGTTAGCAACCGGTGGTATTGGAACTGCATTTGGTGTTATTCTGACTGCTCGTAATTCCGGGAAAAATATTTCTGTTTTTGTAGATGAAACTCGTCCATTATTGCAGGGTGCGAGATTAACAATGTGGGAATTTCAGAAAGAAGGTATTCCGGCGACCTTGATCAATGATAATGCTGCTGCATGGACGATCAAAACAAAAAAAATTGATCTGATTATTGTTGGAGCAGATAGGATTGCAATGAATGGTGATTCTGCAAACAAAATTGGAACGTATAATCTAGCTGTGTTGGCAAAGGAACATCGTATCCCGTTTTATATTGCTGCACCAACTTCAACAATTGATCGTTCGATCCAAAGTGGAGAAGAGATTCAAATTGAAGAACGCGATGTGCAAGAAGTAACTAATGGATTTGGGAAACAAATTGCTCCAAATAATATTTGTGTATTCAACCCGGCATTCGATGTAACTCCAAGCCATTTGATCTCTGCGATCATTACGGAAAAAGGAGTGCTTCGGACCCCATTCTCAGATTCTATTGCGTACACGGTGAAGCAATGATCGTTGAAACGGAAGCGGTTGTTCTTCACGCATTCAACTATGGCGATACAAGTAAGATCGTTACCGTTTATACACGAAAATATGGGAAAATAAAAGTTGTTGCAAAAGGGACTCGAAATCCGAAATCGAATAAATTCGGTTCATCATTAGAATTGATGACGCATTCATCCATTGTGTTATATAAAAAAGATCATAAAGATCTGCATTTACTTTCAAAAAGTGAGATCGTTGCTCCGTTCAACAGAATGCAGGATGATTCGGAGAAGATATTTAGCGGTCTTGCATTGATAGAATTGGTAAATATGGTAATGCACGATGAAGAGGAGAACGAAACGATATTTTCGTTGCTTGTAGAGTCATTACAAACGATCGATCGATCATCTAAAAATGGTGTAAATGTTTTACTTGGGTTCTTTGTTAGACTGTTTCGTCAGTTTGGATTTGGATTGAGCATCGATTCATGTTCAGAGTGTGAAAGGAAATCATCTGATAATGAATTTCAATCTGTCCAATTGCGGTTATCGGATGGGAAATTTATTTGTTCATCTTGTTCGAAGAATCAGACATCAAGCGGGGTTAAGATAACCGGTGGAATCTTAAAAACGTTATTGTTTCTACAGGAAAATCCGATTGGGAAATCGATACAATTATCTGTTCCGATTGCAATGCGTGATGAACTTTTTGCAACTTTGCAATCGTACCTTCGATATCATATTGAGTCTGTTAGAACTTTGAAGTCACTTTCAATGTTATATAGCATGAAATAATTTTGAATCATTAAGGAGAGAAATAATCTATGAAACGTTCCATTTTTGCAGCATTCTTTTTTATTACTATCGGTATTATTTTCGGAGCTGTTCTGGTTTCTGATTTTGACGGTGTCGGTCTCGGATTTGCACAACAAAAGCAGATAAAACTGGGGGCAGAGAAGTCGCCGACTAAAACTGATCTGAACCTTCAAGCAGCGAATGATGCATTCGTTAAAGTATCGAAAGAGGCTACTCCTGCTGTTGTATCGATTGTGGTTACAACAAAGGCACGTAAACCACAAGGTCGTGAAGAAGAGTTCTTCAAATATTTTCCTGATTTCCGTTTTCACCAGCCAGATGAACAGTCACAAGGTTCAGGATCCGGTGTAATCATTACAAAAGATGGATACATCATTACAAACAATCATGTTATTGAAAATGCAGCTGATGATGGAATTGAAGTTGCATTGAACGATACACGCCGGTTTAGGGCAAAACTTGTTGGGACTGATCCGTTGACCGATGTTGCTGTAGTAAAAATTGAAGGAGAAAACCTTCCGGTGGCAATGCTTGGTAATTCAGATGATGTTCAGGTTGGGCAGTGGGCACTAGCAATCGGAAATCCTCTTGGATTAAATTCTACCGTTACAGCAGGAATTATCAGTTATCTCGGTAGAAGTATTCGTATCATCAACGATAGTTATGGAATTGAGAATTTTATTCAAACAGATGCAGCAGTCAATCCGGGAAACAGCGGCGGTGCGTTGGTGAATATCTATGGTGAAGTTATTGGAATTAACACTGCAATCGCAACGACCAATCAGCGATATCAAGGATACTCATTTGCCATTCCAATCAATCTTGCAAAAACTGTTGTAACAGATCTTATTCAATTTGGCAAAGTTGAGCGTGGATATATCGGCGTCCAAATTTCTCAGGTAGACGAGACTCTTGCAAAAGCGAACGGTCTTGATAAAGCTGAAGGAGTTTTCGTTCAAGAGGTTGTCGGCGAAGCGGCTAAAGCTGCCGGTGTTAAAGCAGGCGATATCATTTTATCAATCGATGCCAAGCCGATGAAAGCTCCGAATGAATTACAGTCGTACATCGCTTCAAAACACCCCGGTGATAAAGTAAAACTTGTTATTTGGCGCGATGAAAAAAAGATCGAGAAAGTGATAACGCTTAAAGCTCGATCTGAGAATGGAACACTCGCCGCAAATAATAGCGGTAATGATGGTGAAGATACTGA